>Ga0070737_10005145_pt1 | contig 12638 bp, 10 predicted proteins | sample Coa_R1_10_FD_66438 | JGI IMG/M metagenome (GOLD analysis project Ga0070737, IMG submission 66438) | Surface soil microbial communities from Centralia Pennsylvania, which are recovering from an underground coalmine fire - Coalmine... | ecosystem: Environmental > Terrestrial > Soil > Unclassified... | reverse complement strand
CTCCTCCAGCTCCAGGACCCGGTCGACGATCTGCTGCGGGCTCTGCCGCGCGATCGGGCGGCCGCACAGCGGGCAGTGCGGCTTCCCGACCCTCGCATACAGCAGGCGCAGGTAGTCGTAGATCTCGGTGATCGTCCCCACGGTCGACCGCGGATTGCGGCTGGCCGCCTTCTGGTCGATCGAGACAGCCGGCGACAGCCCGTCGATGAAGTCCACGTCGGGCTTGTCCATCTGTCCGAGGAACTGGCGGGCATACGCCGACAGCGACTCCACGTACCGGCGCTGCCCCTCGGCGAAAATCGTGTCGAAAGCCAGGCTCGACTTCCCCGACCCGGACAGCCCGGTGAACACGATCAGGGAGTCCCGCGGCAGCTCGATCGAGACGTCCTTGAGATTGTGCTCGCGTGCCCCGCGAACGACGAGTCGGTCAGCCACTTGGCTCTCTTCTCTCCCGGACGGGTGCTCCCCGGAACGGGCCGGGCTCTGCTGCATGGGCTGTGCTCACGGTGGCGGCATTCTCCAGGGCTCTCCGAGGGCCGGCGGGATGCCCCACCATGCTAACCAGGGGATACGACAAAATCCGGCCCTCTTCTATGCCCGCCCTGTGCCCCGCGAGGCCGGAAGGGCGGGCTGCTCCGGGCCCGCGTAGGCTGGGCAAGGTGAGCTACACAGGGAACGTGGCCGTGGGCGGGCCGCCGGACACGCGCGAGCTCGACGGCCTGACAGTGACCAAGGTCGCCGTCGGCCCGATGGACAACAACGCCTACCTGCTGCGCAGCACAGCCACCGGCGAGGGACTGCTGATCGACGCCGCGAACGAGGCGGAGCGGCTGATCGAGCTGCTCGGGGACACGCCCCTCACCTGGATCGTGACCACCCACCGGCACGGCGATCACTGGCAGGCGCTGCCGGAGGTGCAGGAAGCCACCGGCGCGACCGTCGTCGCCCACCCGCAGGACGCCGGGGCCCTGCCGGTTCCCGTGGGGAAGCTGGTGGAGGACGGCGACGTGGTGCGCGTCGGCGGCGCCTCGCTCTCCGTGATCCACCTGCGCGGCCACACCCCCGGCAGTATCGCCCTCCGCTACGATGCGGACGGCCGCCTGGCGGATGCGCCGCACCTGTTCACCGGTGACTCGCTGTTCCCTGGCGGGCCGGGGAAGACGGCGAGCCCGGCGGACTTCACCTCGCTGATGGACGATCTCACCGAGCGCGTGTTCGGGAGGCTGCCGGACAGCACGTGGGTGTACCCCGGCCACGGCAGGGACACCACGCTCGGCGCCGAGCGCCCGCACCTGGGGGAATGGCGCGAGCGCGGCTGGTGAGGGCAGCAGGCTGCTGACGCGGTCCGCGGGGCGCGTTCCCCGCGTGCCCGCGGGCCGCCGCGCTCACCGAGCAGGCCCCAGGGACGACCACCGCGGGGCCGGGCACCCCGGACGCCGCCTGCGGTCCGCTGAACAACGCGGACCAGCTTGCCCGGGTGGCCGGTTTCATCGAGCGGCTGCCCGGCCACGCCACGGCCGTCACCGGCGGCGCCCGGGCCGGCGAGCGCGGCCTGTCCTGCAGCCCACCGCCGTCACCGGCCTCTGTGATCATTGTGACCGCTGTGACCGCCGGGCGTGCTGGCCGCGATCGCCGCGAGGGCCCTGCCCTCCGGCCGTGCCCTCCGGCCGTGAAACTTCCGCCGGCTTGCGCGCCTGCGGGCCGCCGCTTGTGCGTTACCGGGCACGTGATGCTAAAAGCATGTAAGCGGGAAAGCACCAGCGAAGGAGACGTGCATGAGCTCAGCCGACGGCCAGCAGCGCGAGAAGTTCCCCGAGGGTTTCCTGTGGGGCGTGGCCACGGCCGCCTACCAGATCGAGGGAGCGCCGGCCGAGGACGGGAAGGGGCCGTCGGTGTGGGACACCTTCAGCCACACCCCCGGGCGGATCACGCGCGGCGACACCGGGGACATCGCCTGCGACAGCTACCACAGGGTGGATGATGACCTCGCCCTGCTGTCCGCCCTGTCCGTCGGCGCCTACCGGTTCTCCATCTCATGGCCCCGCATCCAGCCGGACGGCCGCGGCACGGTCAACCAGGCGGGGATCGGCTACTACAGCAGGCTCGTCGACGGCCTGCTCGAGCGCGGCATCGCCCCCGTCGTCACGCTCTACCACTGGGATCTCCCCCAGGCCCTGCAGGACAAAGGCGGCTGGGCCGCCAGGGAGGTGGCGGAGCTGTTCGCCGAGTACGCGTCAGCCGTCGCCAGTGCCCTCGGGGACCGGGTCCGGCGGTGGATCACCCTCAACGAACCGCAGGTCGTGGCCAGCCAGGGCTACCGGACCGGCACCCACGCCCCGGGCATCACCGACCCGGCACAGGCCGCCGCCGCAACGCACCACCTGCTGCTCGCGCACGGGCGTGCCGTCCCCGCGATCCGCGCGTCCAGCCCGCCCGCGGCGGCACCGGGCGCGGCGCCCGTGGAGGTGGGCATCACCCTCAACCTCACCCAGGTCCGCCCGGCCGACCCGGCCAGCGAGGCGGACCGGGAACTCGCCGCCGGGCTCGACGCCGAGCTCAACGGCACCTTCCTGGAACCGCTGCTGCGCGGGCGCTACCCGGCACTGCTGCGCAGGGAACGGACGCCGGATCCCGGGGTGGTCGCCGAGGGCGACTTCGCGGTCATCGGCGCGCCCATCGACTTCCTCGGGGTGAACTACTATTCCCCGCGCATCGTTGCCGTCCGCCGCGACGGCGATCTGCGCCGCGGGGAGAGCCCGCTGGAGGGCTGGCCCGGCGCGGCCAGCGTCCGGCCCGACGGCATGCCGGTGACCGCGATGGGCTGGCTGTCCGACCCCGAGGGCCTGTTCGAGCTGCTGCTCCGGCTCCGCGACGAGGCACCGGGACTGCCTTTGTACATCACGGAGAACGGCATGGCCTGCTACGACTATGTCAGCCCCGAGGGGCGCGTGGCCGATGGTGAGCGCATCGACTACCTGCACGGCCACCTGCGTGCCGCCCGCCGCGCGATCAGGGAGGGGGCCAGCCTGCGCGGCTATTTCGCCTGGTCGCTGATGGACAACTTCGAGTGGGCGCACGGCTACTCGAAGCGGTTCGGCCTCGTGTTCACCGACTACGGAACGGGGCGCCGGATCCCGAAGGACAGCGCCGGGTGGTATGCCGAGGTGGCGCGGACCAGCTCCATCCCCGCCGGTGAGGCTGCTGGCCCCGCCTGACCGGGGGATCAGCGGCCAGCCGGACAGACGGGTGCGGGCAGCCCCCGGGAAGCGGTCACGCGACGGTGGCGGGCGGGGCCTGCGCCGCAACGGCTGCGGTCACGTCGACCTCGACGAGCTGGCCCGGGTAGCCGAGCTGGGCCACGCCGAGCAGCGTGCTCGCCGAGCCGAACGCCGCGGCGACCTCCGATTCGCACAGCGTGGACCAGGCAAGCACGAGGTCGGCACGCTCCGCAGAGGCGACATAGATCACCGTGCGGACGACGTCCTCGGGGACAGCGTCGACCGCGCGCAGCGCCACCGCGATGTTCCTCGCCACCTGGCGCGTCTGGGCCCGCAGGTCGCCAGGGCCGACGAGAGCGCCCCGCACGTCGAGCGGGCACTGCCCGGCGAGGAACACGAAGCTCCTCGCGTCGGTGATGGTCACGTGGTGGTAGCCCTGGGGCTTGTGCAGATCGGGGAGGTTCATTCGGCGGATCATCAGGATAGTCTCGCATCGCCGCACGAGCATGCGGAGGACGTACCGGGGAGGCGGCGGAGCATGATCCAGGCCAGGGCCGGCCACGTAGTGATCGCACCGGACAAGTTCAAGGGCACGCTCACGGCGGTGCAGGTCGCCGCGCACGTGGCCAGGGGGCTCGCCGCCGCGGTCCCCGGGGTCATCACGGTGGAGGTTCCCGTCGCGGACGGCGGCGACGGCACGGTCGACGCCGCCGTGGCAACGGGGTACCGCCGGGTGGAGGCCAGCGTGCGCGGCCCGACGGGCCAGCCGCTCACGGCGGCGTTCGCGATCTTGGACGACGTGGCTGTCGTCGAGGCGGCGCAGGCCTGCGGCCTCGGCAGGCTGCCGGGCGGGCGTCCCGCGCCGCTGACGGCGACGAGCCATGGCGTCGGCGAGCTCATCGCAGCGGCAGCCGATGCGGGCGCCAGGAGGATCGTGCTCGGCCTCGGCGGGGTGGCCACGACCGACGGTGGCGCCGGGCTGGTGCGTGCGCTCGGCGGGCGGCTCCTCGATGCCGCCGGACATGACATCGCGCCCGGCGGAGCCGCGCTCGCCGGGCTGCACCGTCTCGACATGACGGGGATGCGTGACCTGTCCGGCGTCCAGGTGCTCCTCGCCAGCGACGTGGACAACCCGCTGCTCGGCCCGGAGGGGGCCGCCGCCGTCTACGGCCCGCAAAAAGGCGCCTCCCCTGGCGACGTGAGCCTGCTGGAGGCGGGCCTGGCGCGCTGGGCGGACGTCGCGGAAGCAGCGCTGTCCGCCGCCGGCTGGGCGCCCGCCCCGGAAGGCCGTGGCGCCACGGCGAATCCGGGCGGCGCGGAAGCAGCGGCTGGCCAGTCACATCCCGGCCGGCCCGGGGCGGCCACGCGCCGTTTCCGCGACCAGGCGGGGGCTGGGGCTGCCGGCGGCCTCGGCTTCGCCGCCCTGGCATTTCTCCATGCGCGCATGGAGCCGGGCATCGAGCTGATGCTGGACCTGCTGTCCTTCACGCGGCGCCTCAGCGGCGCCCGCCTGGTGATCACGGGCGAGGGCTCGCTCGACGCACAGACGCTGCGTGGCAAGGCCCCGGCGGGGGTCGCCCGCGCGGCGGCCGCCGCCGCGCCGCGGGCACCCGTGGTCGCGGTCGCGGGCCGCTGCTCGCTCAGCGCCGCGCAACTGAACCAGGCAGGGATCTCCGCCGCCTACGCCCTCACCGACATCGAGCCCGACACCCGGCGCTGCATGGCGGATGCGGGCCCTCTCCTCGAAAAACTCGCCCAGCGCATCGCCCGCGACTGGCTGCCGCCACGGGCCGGCCCCCAGAAGGGCGCCCGGCCCTGCGGAAACGCGCCTTGGATCCGCCGGGCCGGGGCGACCGGGTGGCCGAGGTTACCCGCGGGACTGCCAGCCGGCGCTTCCCGCGGATCGGGGCCACGGTGTGCTTTCAACGGACGGTGAACGCGTACAGCTTGTCGTTGGAGCCGCAGGAAGCCCCCGAAGGGCAGGTGGCGATGTAGTAGCCGGAGCCCCAGTACACGCTGCGGCCCACGATCGCAGCGCCGGAGATGACCGCGCCGCCGCTGGCGAACCGCCACAGGATCTGACCAGTGGCCGCATCGAGGGCGTACATGTTGTTCCCGGTTCCGGCGTTCGACCCGGCGTACACCACGCCGTTGGCCGCACTGACGAACCCGATGTCCACCGCGGTTTGCGGGTCAGGGGTCTGCCAGAGGATCTTGCCGGTGGCGGGGTCGAGCGCGGCCCACGAGCCGCCGCCAGCCGGGACGCTGAGTGCCCGCCCCGGGCCCCTCTCGGCCCCGGGGCCGGCCTCGGTCCCGCGCGGATGGTGCCGCGCGGGACGGGATCGTCGCGGATGCTGCGGTGCTGACCGGCGGTCAGCTCTCCGGCATGCCGGCGAGGCTGACCACGCGGAAGGTGCCGCCGAAGGCGGTGATGTCTTCGCCAAGGGTCTGGCCCGGCTGGTCGAAGGCGAAGAAGTACAGCGGGTGGCCGTCGTAGGTCACCTGCATGGTGCCGTCCGGGCGTGCGATCGCCCCGAGCCCCGCCTGGCTGACGCCTGAGCCGGAGGCGGCGGTCGCCGGGCCGGTGGTCAGCACCGGGGGCCAGTAGCGGGCACAGGCGCCGGTGCAGGCGCTCATGGCCGGGCTGTCGGCGCTGAACGCGTACACAGCGAACGGGCGGCTGGCGAACGGCGACGGCGGGTTCACCGCCAGGACGGTCCCTTTCGAGGACGACATGCTGGTGACCGGCACCGGACCCGGCAGCGCGGAGCCGTCCGGGTTCAGCAGCCACCACACGCCGTGGGAGAACTGGTCGACGTAATATTCGCCGTTGGTCAGCCCGGACGGCGCCCCGGGACCGAGGTCGAACGCGAAGTAGTAGACCGGATGGCCGAAGTAGGTCACCTGCAGGGTCCCGTCAGGGCGATGCAGGATGCCGAGGCCGTTCCTGCGGACGCCCGCACCGGCCGCTGCCTGCCGGTCGGTGAGCAGCGGTGGCCAGATCCCCGTGCACGGCCCCGTGCACGTGGTCGCACGCTGGGGGTCGTAGGTGAGCATGTACTGGGAGCGGTAGGTATCGCGCGCAGTCGCCGCCGCCAGCGCCGGCCCGGACGGTGAGTTCTCCAGCATGACGTGTGCCTGGCCGGGAGCTGGACGCCCGGTGACGTGGTCAAGCCAGAAGATGCCGTTGAAAGCGGCGACGTTCTCCCCGGTGACCGCCCCGGAGGCGGTGTCCCTCACGAACTCGTACAGCGGGTGGCCGTAGTAGGTGACCTGGTATTCGGTCTGCCCCTGCGGGCCCGTCCTCGGCACCGTGCCGAGTTCGCCGCGGTGCACGCCGCCGCTGGCGGCGAGCGGGCCGTCCGGGCCCGGGGCGAGCAGCGGCGGCCAGGCGGTCGCGCAGGAGCCGGTGCACGTGCTGTGCAGCGGGAGGCCGGGGCCGGTCGTCTCGTCGAACGTGAAGACGTACAGCGCCTTGCCCCCTGCGGTGAACAGCACCTTTCCGTAGGGCGACGACGCGGCCGTCACCGCCACGGCAGAGCCGGATGGCTGGGCTGCGGAGGGCGCCCCGGCTGCGGGGCTGGAAGGCTGGGCTGCGGCCGGCGCGGCGGCCGCCGGCACGCCCGCCGCCACGAGCCCGGTAAGCGTCACAGCGGCCAGCGGCCAGCGGCGCGACGCGAGCTGCCGGCCGAGCCGCACGACGTCCGTCAGCCTCCTGGTGCCGGGCCACCATGACCGGTTTCTCGGCGTAAGGGACATCGCCAATCCCTCCCCGGTTTCCGCGATGCCGCCGGTACCGGGCCGACGCCACCGTCGCGTTGCGGAATCATCGGCACCGGCTCCCTCCAGCACACACCCGGCTCAACGTATTCGCAAGTCTTTCAAACCAGGAACAAACGTTTGCACATACTAAGTTCTGGTAAAGCCGCCGGAATCCGAACGAGCTGGACGTTTTCGGTGCGCGCCGGTTCTGCGCAACTGCACCGGGCCGGGATCCGTGCCGCCCACGCACCCACGCGGCGCGGAGCCGCCCGCTGGCTGACGTGAGCGTGGCCAGCGCACGCCCGGGACAGCCATCACCATGCAGGTACCTGTATATCGCTATTGCAATTATATTGCGGCATTTCTACGATGGCAGTGACGGCCTATGGGAGGATTGAGTAAAGATGTGGTATCCGCTGCGCGGCCCATGTGCGGTGAGGGGAAGGGTGCGATGACTGCGACGGGTATTGCCGAGGAGATCCGCCAGTTCTGGGACGAGGATGCCGCGATCTACGACAGGTCGCCGTCCCACTACCCCAAGCGGCCCCACGAGGTGGCGGCGTGGAGCGCCACGCTGCGCAGCCTGCTGCCTGGCCCCCCCGCCAGGGTGCTCGACGCCGGGGCAGGGACGGGGTTTCTCTCTCTCCTGCTGGCCGCCAGCGGCTACCAGGTCACCGCCCTGGATGTCTCCGCCCGGATGCTGGGTGTCCTGAAGTCCAAGGCCGCCGATCGCGGGCTTGACGTGCGGATCGTGCACGCCGATGCGGCCAGCCCGCCGCACGGCGAGGAGTTCGACGCGGTCGTGGAACGTCACCTGATCTGGACCCTGCCCGATCCCAGCGCGGCCCTGGCCGCCTGGCATGCGGCCGCCCCCCGGGGACGGCTGGTGCTCATCGAGGGAAGCTGGGGCGAAAGCGGCGGGATCGACGGGCTGCGTGCCGCGGCCAGGAAGCTGGTGCACCGGGTCCGCAATCACGAGCCGGACCATCACGGCCATTACAGCGACCGTGTGGTGCAGGCCCTGCCCCACGTGGGGGGCATAGGGCCCGCCGAAGCCGTCGCCCTGGTCCAGGCCAGCCCGTGGGGGCATGCCAGGCTGCAGCGGCTGCGCGATGTGGAGTGGGCCCACCTCGAAGGCCGCAGCCTGCTCGACCAGCTTCTCGGGACGGCGCCCTGGTGGGCCGTGACAGCCGGCTCCTGACCGGGCACCAGCCGGTTCCGGCCAGCGCGCACCGGGCTTGCTGCCGGCCAGCCGGTTACCCGCCTGGCCGGTTTCACCCGGCTGGGCACCGTCCGGCAAGGACGCGACGATAGCATGCCAGGGCGGCGTCGACGGCGTCCTCCTCTGACGGGAGGCGCCGGGCCCGTTCCCGCGCCGCCCTGCCCAGCCTCGCCGCGAGCGCCGGGTCGGCCAGCACGCTCCGCACCGCCTCGGCGAGCCGTTCCGGGTCGCCCGGCGGGACGAGGACCGCGGCGTCTTCACCGGTGAGGTCGGGTATCCCGCCGGCCCGCGAGGCCACAAGCGGCCGGCCAGCGCGCAGCGCCTCCTGGACGATGAGCGGCTGGCCCTCCCACAGGCTCGGCACTACGACGACGTCGGCGGCGGCAAGGAGGACGGGCACGTCGTCACGCCGGCCGAGGAACCGGACCGCACCCCCGAGCGGCGCCGCGGCCGCGGCGAGCGGCCCGGCGAGCGGCCCGTCCCCCGCGATCACGAGCAGCGGGACGGGGCCGTCGGCGCGCCAGCGCGCCGCCGCCTCCAGCAGCACGGTGAACCCCTTCTGCGGGGCGAGCCTGCCGGCCGCCAGAACGACGGGCCGCCGCACGGCACGCGCCGGGTTCCCGGCTGGCCGCCCCGGCCCACCAGCTCCCCCGGCTTCCCCGTCGTCCTTCCCTCGCTCACCGGCCGCCCCGCGCCCGGCCGGAACGGAAACGGCGCCGCCGGTCCTGCCCATGCCGCCGGCGCCGAGCTCCGCGCGGACCGCCGCGACCGCCTCGGCGGACACGCCCGCCCCCGGGCTGGGGCCGGGAGCAGGGACGAGCGCCCGCCCGGCATGACCGGCGCCCGCCCGGCGCATCCTGGCCTCAAGGTCGGCGGAGACGCACAGCACCTTGTCGGCGTTCCTCGCGACGATCAGCTCAAGCACGCGGTAGACCGTCCCTGTCACGCCCGATGCGGGCGGCGCGTTGTGCGCGGTGACGACGAGCGGTGGCCGCCCGCGGCCCGGCCGGGCCCGCGGCGCGAACGCGAGCGCGATGGCGGCGAGTGCGCCGGCCCGCAGGCCGTGCGCGTGGACGATGTCCGCGCCGGAGCGGGCGATCAGGTGCCGGAGCCGTGCTGCGGCACGCCCGTCCCGCAGCACACGCGGCCTGTCGCCGAATTCCACGCATTCCCAGGTCACGCCGGTCCCTGCACCCGCTGCCGCGCCGGCCCCCGTCCCCCCTGCCATGCCGGCTCCCGCACCCGCTGCCGCGCCGGGCGCGAAATCCCGTACAGCCTGCCCCGGCGCGAACACCACCGCTGCGACACCCCGGGCGGCACAGCCGTCTGCGAGCATCCGCACGTGCCGTCCCGTGCCGCCCGCCGTCGTGCCGAGCACGAACGCGACTTTCACGCTGCTGGCCTCCATGTCCGCGTCGTCGCCAAACAGCGACGGCTATGGATTGCTTCCCGCCCGGCTGCCCACCGCGGAACGCCTCATGAGGCCGGCTTCGGCGCTCGCGCGAGGCGCCCGGCCAGTTTCCCGCGCACCTGCCCCGCGGCGGCCAGCAGGTCACCGCTGTCGGCAAGCGCCACCACGGCGAGGAACGCCAGGGCGGTCACGGCGCAGGCCAGCAGTGTGACGGCGGCGTTGGGCAGAAAGCCGGGCACCGGCACCGCGGCCGAGGTGGCCGCGCCCGCCGCCGCCCCGGCGAGCGCGGCGGCCAGCCCGGCGAGCGCCGCCCGCGGGACGCCCCGCAAAGCTGGCCGGCCTCGTGCCCGCCTCACCGCGGCGAGCAGTGCGGCCCCCGCAGCGGTCAGGCCGATCGCCGTCCCGAGGCCCAGCGCGGGCACGGACCACGAGCGGGGGACGACGGGCACGATCGCCACCTCTGCCACTGTCACGAGGAGCCAGCCGCCCGTCATCGCCACGGCCACGGCCCGGGCCCGCCCGCAGGCGTAGAGCACCCGTGACAGGCTCGCCGTCAGCCCGTATCCGGCGAGGCCGGGAGCGAAGGCGGCGAGCGCGACCGCGAGCTGACGGGCCTGCGCGGCGTCGTGGGTGACGAACACCCTGGCGAGCGGGACCGATGCCCCGGCAAGCAGCGCGGCACCCAGCCAGGACATCAGCGTGACCGCGCGGGTGGTGCCGGCGCTGGTGAGGTCGAACTCCGCGCCCGATGGCTCTCCCGCCTGGCCAGCCCGCACCGACAGCACGGGGAACGCGCTGGTCGCGACCGGCACCGCGAGTCCCGCGTACACCATGAAGAAGACCTGCCAGGCGTAGTTGTACAGCACGAGGGCGCCGGCCCCGCCGTGGCCGTTGGCGAGCACGATCGCCGCCACCGAGGACAGATCCTGGGCTACCAGGATGGCCACCCCCACAGCGGCCAGCCCCCGTACCCGGGCGGCCACCCCCGGCGGGAACCGCATCGCCGGGCGCAGGCCGAGCCGGAGCCTGGCGACGGGGATGCCCGCGGTGACGGTGAGCGCCGCCACGCCCGCCGTCGTGCCCAGTGACAGGACGAGCCCGGCGCCGGCGGGCAGCGCGGCGGGCCGGTCCTGATAACCGTTCCCGAGCGCCGCGAAACCGGCGTACGCGCCGGCCACGACGACGCTGGACACGATGGGGGCAAGCGCGGGAGCGGTGAAACGGCGGTGCGACTGGAGGATCCCGTACAGCACGACGGCGATGCCGTAGAGCGGCACCTGGGGGGCGAAGGCGACCAGCATGCGCCCGCTGGCGGCGAGCACGGCGGCGTGCCCGCAGCCCCGGGCAGCGGGGATGAGCAATGCCGTGATGGGCCCGGCAGCCAGCGCGATCACCGCTCCCGCCGGGATGAGCAGCAGGGCCGTCCAGGTGAGCAGCGCCGACGCGATCCTGCGCGCGTCGGCCGAGCCCGCGGCGGCCGGGCCCGCCAGCACGGGCACCACCGCGCTGGTCAGCGCGCCGCCGAGGACGATGTCGTAGATGATGTTCGGCACCTGGTTGGCGGTGGCGTACGCGGTGCCGAGGCAGCTCGCGCTGACCGTGTGCGCGAACACGAGCTGGCGGCCGAAGCCGATAACCCCCGACAGCACGGTGAGCACGCCGATCAGGACGGCGGCGCGGCCGATACCCGTGCCTGCCCGCCGGGCCGCGCGCCGCTGCGCCACCGGTGCTGTCACGGTGAGGAGGCGGCGGTCACCGCAGGCGGCCGGCTGGTCTCGTTCCCGGCACCGTCCCCGGCACCAGCGGGCCGGCCGCCGGCGGCCACGGTGCTGCCCGGTCCCCCCGGCCCGGCGGGTCCCGCCGCTGCGCCGGGCCTGCGGCCCAGCATGTCCAGCCAGCGCAGCGGGCGGGTACGCTCGATGACCCTGGTGAAGCTGACCACCTCGCTCGCCGCGGTCAGCGCGGCGATCCCGGCGAGCATGACGGCCCGGCTGCGGCGCGAAGCACCGCAGGCTGCCGCACCGAGCATGGCCCCGAGGGCGTTTGCGCCGGCGTCGCCGAGCATGGCGCGTTCCCCCAGGTCCTCGGGCAGCAGCGCGAGCGCCGCCCCGAGAGGCGCCGCGACGGCGGCGGGCCTGCGGGCGGCGAGCGGCGCCCCGGCCGCGAGTGCTGCCTTGATGGCGCGCCCCGGGCGCAGGTCGAGCAGGTTGAGCAGGTTGGCCGCCCCGGCGATGAGCCCGGCGTTCATGGCCATGTCCGCACGCCTGCCGCCGGCCAGGACACTCGCCACGGCACCCGCTGCGCCGATGCCGCCGATCTTCACCGCGCCGGTCGTCACCTCCCCGCGGGCAAGGGCGCCCAGGTGGCCGCGGAACCCGCGCCGGTCCCCCGATCCGGCGAGGTCGTCATAGCAGCCGAACGCCGCCGCCCCGAGGCCGGCCACGGCGATGGCTGCCCGCGCACGCGCGGGCAGCCCGGGGGCGCAGGGCGCCGCCAGGGTGCCGGCGATGGCAAGGGCGGGCCCTTCGAGCAGGCTGACGGGCTCGCCCCTGTGGTTGACCCGCGCCCATGCCCGCGCCCCCCCAGGGGGCCTCCTGGTGAGCGCGGCATAGGCGGCCCGCGCGATGGCCGCCGCCGCCAGGGCCGTCACGGCAGAACCTGCGTATCCCGCGGGGCCCGCGGCTCCGGCGCTCTTCATCGCTTCTTCCCGCTGGCGCTCGCCGGGCGCGCCGGCGCCGAGGGGAACGCCGAGGCCGTGGGAGCGGCTGGCAGCGGGCTGGGAGCCACTGCTCCCGCGCCGGACTGGGTGCCGTAGCTGCCCGGCTTGTGCCCGGTTATCTGCTGCTCCAGTGCCTGTGCCACGACGATCTGCCCGGCGACGGTGTCGGCGTCGTCAACGGTGGAGACCTGGTTCGCGGCGCTGCTTGCGCGCAGCGCCGCGATCGCGCTGCCCTGCCCGGAGGCCGCGGAGGCGCCCGCCACGACCGTGGCCTGGCTCGCCGCCGCCAGCCCCTGCGCCAGCGCG
>Ga0070737_10005144_pt1 | contig 12642 bp, 15 predicted proteins | sample Coa_R1_10_FD_66438 | JGI IMG/M metagenome (GOLD analysis project Ga0070737, IMG submission 66438) | Surface soil microbial communities from Centralia Pennsylvania, which are recovering from an underground coalmine fire - Coalmine... | ecosystem: Environmental > Terrestrial > Soil > Unclassified... | reverse complement strand
ATTTCACACGCGTCCAATAGCACATGTCGATCACGAGCTCATAACGAAAAGCTCGCGTTTCTATCACGATCGTGCGTTCCCCGCCCGCTGTCTTTCGCCGTCAATACGCTCCCGGTATCTGCGGTCTTTGCCGGTGTTTCGTCGCGAAAGGGGCCCTGAAGATGGTGAGCACACATTGCGTTCCCCAGCACCGCAGCCGGATCTTCGTGGCTGTCGTCATGGCATCGGCCGCCACCGCCGGAATCTGCGGCGTCGGCGCGGCCAAGGCAACCCCGCAGCTGCCCACCGTGCCCAAGGTCCGCTACCAGATCAGCGGTCCGCCTGTGGCCGAATACATCTCGTACCAGACCGACACCGGTCAGCACCAAGAGGCCAACGTGAAGTTGCCATGGTCCACGCAGTTCACCGCGTTCGGCACCGAAGTGTTCGTGATCAGCGCGCAAGGACCCGGCGCAATCACCTGCACGATTTCGCTCGACGGCAAGGTGGTCAGCAGCGCGACAGCGCACGGCCAGCCCGCGAGAACCGTCTGCTCGCAGTAGTAGGGCGATCGAGCGGGCAATACTCCAGATATGGCTTTCACAGTGTGGCTCGGTGGCGACCAGGGCGCTGCCGACTGCGGCGACAGCGACAGGTACGAGTTCCTGACCGGTGGGGTGCTCGGTGTGCACTACGCGGAGCCCGGCCAATGGTCGGACTACTACCCGCCCGGCACATGGACGCGTGTCGCGGCCAAGCCCAACCATCGCCCCGGGGAGCCGCAGAATCGGTCGATCGGGCCGGACTTCGAATAGGCGCCGTCGGCGCCCGAAGGCGGTTAATATCCTGCGGGTGAAGACATTGGCTCTCGGCGTGGCGCTCACCTCGATCGCGGTGGCCCTCGCGCCGGTCTCGCAGGCCGAGATGCAGATCGGAAACTACGCGGTGCAGACACCGCGCGATCCAGGCCACGCATGGATCTGGTCGATCCGGCCCTGTATGCAGCCGGGATGCGTGCACATCCAGGCGATACCGCAGCCGAATGGGCAGGCGGCTCCCTACGACGGGGACGCGCAGCTGGCCAACGGCCGGTACACGATGAGCGTCGACGTGCCCGACGGTGTGCGCTGCGTGGTGTACTTCCTTCCTTCACACGACACGTACTCATGGGATGCGGCGACGCTGACCGGCTCGGTGCAGTCCAGCTACGACTCGAGCTGCGGCGGCGGCCCCGGTGGGACGGACAGCTACCCGTTCAGCCTGGTTCGCTGGTAGGTGCGACGCGCCGACGGTTTAGTTCTCATTTTCGGGCGTCAAATCGCGATCCCTGACCACGGTCGGCGCACCTTGGTCACGCAATCATCCAATACGCCAGCGTGTTTCAGGCGCATGATAGGAGAAACGCTCGGTGCGAGTCATTACCGTCGAAGAACATTTCCATCATCCCCGGGCCGTCGCGCGCGTCCTGGAACTGGCGGGCCTGGGGCCCGTCGTTCCCGATGACGGTTTCGCCGACTTCCTTCGAAATTTCATGCCCGATCAGGACTCCGCGGAGCGGCTGGCCGGTAATCGCCTGGCGCATATGGACCGTGTCGGGATCGACCTTCAGGTTGTCTCGCATGGCGCCAATAGCCCAGGCAACCTCGCTCACCCCGAGGCCGTCGAGTTATGCAGACGAGTCAACAACGACCTAGCTCAACAGATTTCGGAGCATCCCACCCGGTTCCGTGGATTTGCGACCCTGCCGTTATACGATCCCACCGCCGCCGCGGACGAACTGAAGCGATGCGTCAACGAACTGGGCTTCGTGGGGACACTCATCGCCGGAAGCTGCGCCGGATTGTTCCTCGATGACGAACGGTTCGACCCGATCCTCACCGCGGCCGAAACGGTTGACCTGCCGATCTATGTCCACCCGGGTGTACCGGAGAATCCGGTGTCTAGTGCCTACTACGCCGGAAACTGGCCGGCCGCCCTGCATTTCATGTTTTCCGGCCCCGCATTTGGCTGGCACGCCGAAGCGGGTATTCACATCCTGCGGCTGATCTTTTCCGGGGCGCTCGATCGCCACCCCAATCTGAAGTTGCTCAGCGGCCATTGGGGCGAGTTCGTCGCCGGCTGGCTCGACCGCCTCGACGAGGCGGTCGGCTGGACGGGTCATCGCCTGGACCGCCCGGTGAGCGCGTATTACCGCGAGCAGGTCTGGGCGACGCCGTCGGGCATGTACAACCAGAACCAGCTGAACTTCATCGTCGCCGAGATCGGTGCCGAAAGGATCATCTACTCCGAAGACTTCCCCTACGTCATCCGCGACAACGTCTCGGAATTCGTGGAGCAGGCCAACCTTTCCGACGACCAGCGACACGCGATCGCTCACGGCAACGCAGAAGGCATCATGCCGCTCTGATCCGTGTAGGTCACGTCCAAACTTCAGCCCCCGGCTCCGGTGTCGCCGGCCGGCGATACCCACGATGTCAGCACGCTTTGAATCGCGGGCGCAACGAGCGCGACTAGCGTTTCCCGGTCGGCGTCGGCAAGTGTCGGGACACCGACGATTCGCCGTCCCACCACGATCCCGACGAGCATCGAAGACACAAGCCCCGCCCGGATCGCCGCGTCGTCGTCTGCACGCGAGCCCAGGCCCTCGAGCAGTCGCGCCTGGATGAACTCACGCAACTGCGCGCTTGCCTGCTCGTTGACGATGGCACCGCGCAGCATCGCCATAAGGGGCTCCGAATCCTCGGGAGCCCCCTCCCACACCTCGAGATAGGCCCGGACCACCCGTTCGCCGAGCTGCTCGTCGGGTCCTTCGAACACGGTGCCCAACCGCGCCAACGCATCCGGTGAGATCGACATCACCGCGGCGAACAGTTCATTTTTCGACCGGAAGAACTGCATCACCAGCGACGCGTCGACCCCGGCATCGGCCGCGACCCGCCGAATGGTCGTCGCGGCGAAACCGTCGCTGGCGAACCGGGCCCGTGCTGCGTCAAGGATGGCCTGCCGGGTCGTACTCGGACCGGGCCGGCGGCCGCGTCGCCCGACCGATGACTCCCTGCTGTTCACGGTCATGGCCAGAACCTATCGCTTTTACGAGGTAATCTCAACTGCTGTTGATTTTCGGCTTGGTCGTCCCTACGCTCGAGGAAAGCCGCAAGACGCATAGCTCTGAAAGGATGGATATGGCCGAAGTCGAGAAAATTTTCATACCGTCTCACCCTTTGGAACCGGGTGAAAGGTATGGAGTGCTGAGCGGGTTCGATCCCGGCACGCGTACCCTGCCCGCGGGCTTTCGACTCGCGCCTGCATTCAGGGCTTTGCCGGTCGACATCGTGCTCGAGAAGGACGTCGCCGTCACCATGCGCGACGGTGTGACGATGTATGTCGATGTCTTGCGGCCGGTGGGCGCCGAGAAGGTGCCGGTCATCGTGGCATTCAGCCCGTATGGCAAGGGTGAGGGAAGCGCCCCGGCGGCGATGGGCGTGTTCGGGCTGGTCGGACTGGACAACGGCATCGTGTCGGGTCTGCACAAGTTCGAGGGGCCCGACCCGGCGTATTGGTGCGCTCACGGTTACGCGATCTGTAACCCGGACCCGCGAGGCGTTGCCGACTCCGAGGGCGACAGCGTGCTATGGGATCGCCAAGAGGGCGAGGACTGCCACGATCTGATCGAGTGGCTGGCCGCCCAGGAATGGTGCAGCGGCAAGGTCGCAATGAGCGGCACCTCCTATCTCGCGGTCTCACAGTGGTTCGCTGCGGCCGAACAGCCGCCGCACCTGGCAGCGATCAACCCGTGGGAGGGCATCAGCGACGTCTACCGCGATCTCGTGATGCGCGGCGGCATGCCCGACACCGGGTTCGCCAGACAACTCCGCGACAACAGCTTTTGGGGCAAGAGCCGCAAGGAGGACATCCTCGCCGAGGCAGAGCGTTACCCGCTCATGAATGCTTTGTGGGAGAACAAGATTCCCGACTTCGACCGGATCACCGTGCCGGCGTATGTCGTGGCCAGCTACTCCAACACCCTGCACACCGCGGGAACATTCCGGGCCTGGCGACGGATGGGGTCGGATCAGAAGTGGCTGCGCATCCACAACAGCCAGGAGTGGCCCGACTACTACGACGAGGCGAACAGGGAAGATTTGCGCCGCTTCTTCGACCACTTCCTCAAGGGCGCGGACAACGGCTGGGAAAAGACCCCCCGCGTCCGCTACGCCCTTCTCGATCTTGAAGGCGGCGACCAAGTCAACCTGCCCGCAGGCCAGTTCCCCCCGCCGGGCGTCGTCTACACGAAGTACTACCTCGACGGCCACTCGCGCACGCTCCGCACGGAGGCGCCCGCGGACGAGGTGACGACGGCCTACGACGCCGAAACCAACCCCGGCCTGGTCTCTTTCATCGTGCGCTTCGACGAGCAGACCACGATGGTCGGCTACCCCAAGGCGCGGCTGTGGGTCGAAGCGAAGGATGCCGACGACATGGACCTGTTCGTGTTCGTCCAGAAGTTGAATGCGCAGGGAACGCCGCTACAGGAGTTCACCGTGCCCAACCACGGCGCGATGATCCACGACGTCACCGAGCGGGGCGCATCCATCCTGCGCTACAAGGGTTCCACCGGGCGCCTGCGCGTCTCGATGCGCCACCTGGACGAGACAATGTCGACCGACGAAGTCCCATTCCACAGCTTCGACCGGGTCGAGAAACTCAAACCCGGGGAAGTCGTCGACGTCGAAATCGACCTCTTGCCAATCGGTTTGACGTTATATCCCGGCGAACAACTTCGGCTGATCGTCAGCGCGAAAAACTTGTTTGGGCCATGGATGCCCGGCCTGCGCGAATACACCCCGCAAAACAGCGGAAAGCACATCATCCATACCGGGGGATCACACGCGTCCTACCTTCAGTTGCCCGTCAAGCCGGCGTGAGCCATCAAAATCCGCGCCGACGGCAGCATTACATGGCGTTATCCGCAGCGAGACGATCCTTATGGCGGTGCCTCACGTGAGCCCCGACGAACAACCACCCGATGAGTTGTGCAAAGACCGGTCCTCCTCTCGTCAACTGCGAGAGTAGGACTGGGGGACCGACAAGTCAGTCGGAGAAGATTTCCCGGTTGACCGTATGCAGGTAGGGGATGGCCAGGAACGGTGTGATGTAGAAGATGTCGTAGAGCCACCAGCCGACGACCGGCAACACCACTCCGGCGTAGCGCACGTCGGCGTACATGGTCATGTTGAACACGTAGCCGATCCAGATCACCGCACCCATCCAGCAGGTGATGATCATCCACTGGTGGCCCCACCGCTTCATCTGTAAGAATCCGATCGCGGCGGCGATGCGCATGGTGAACACGGTGAGGATCAACCCTACCTCCCAACCCTTCTCGCCGGGCCCCGCCGCGCCGCCGATCCACAATTCGTTGTAGTGCCAGAAGTACCCGGCGTCGAAGAAGTTGCCCCAGGCGGTCAAGATCACCCGGGTCAACAGGGCATGGTTGGCGATCAGGTCGATCGACCAGCCCAGCGTATTGAGTCCGGCATCGAGGATGATCAGGTAGCCGAGCACCGTCACCATCACCGGCCGGACGGACAGCCCGGATTGCTGAGCCCGACGCTGCAGCCACACCCCGCGCAGGAACAACGGTAATCCGACGAAGCCGATGATCATCGTGCCCATCAGCAGCGTGCCGGCAATCAGCCATCGGTCGGCCTGCCGCTGCGCCAGCCGGGACTCTTCCAACTGCTCGTCGTAGCCGAGTCCGTCGCGCGGCGCGTCAGCTCCGCCGCGATGGCGCAGGTTCAACGTAGGGAGATTCACGGTGTCTCCGATCGGCCGCAGATCACGTGTCTTTCTATCGCTCTCGCAACATCCGTGTCAATGACTTAAGTCAGTGACTGTGAGCGTCTGCAGCCCGGCGAGTCGCAGTTCCTTGGCGAACAATCTCGTTGCCTTATTGGCATATTGACCTCACGTGCAATATCAGACCCTGACGTCTTATGCATGATTCATTGACTTCAATCAGTCATTGGGTTAGAAAGATCGCACCATGACTCGAGTGCAGGACAAGCCGCCCGCCCGCGAAGCGCAGCGGCTGCAGACGCGACAGCGCATCCTCGGCGCGGCGGTTGCCGAGTTCAAGCGGTCCGGTCTCGCCGGCGCGGACGTGGGTGCAATCGTATCGGCGGCAGGCGTGGCGCACGGCACCTTCTTCTTCCACTTCCCCACCAAAGAGCACGTGCTGCTCGAGGTGGAGACCCGCGAAGAAGCCCGCATGGCAACCGAATTGGCCCGCTTCCTCGACAAGCCACACAACCTTGCCGCGACGCTGACCGAGGTGGTACGGCTGGTCGCGGGGCTGGAGAAGCGGCTCGGCGACCTGCTCTTCAAAGACTTTCTGGCGCTGCACTTCTCGTCGACGCGACCGCCCAACGAGGAGTGGAGCGACCACCCGCTGATCGTGCTGGTGGTTGGCGAGATCGAACATGCCCGTGACCGGGGCGAGACCTATCCCGAGGTGGATGCGTTCAGCAGCGCGGTGTTCTTCCTGCTGGGCCTCTACGCGGTGCTGACCACGACTCACCACATGACATCAATTCGCGACGACCTGCTCGAGAAGTTCGTCGCCACCACTCTTCGCGGGCTTGAGGCGCGTTAACCAAACAATGTAGGGAGGTCTGGTCGTGTGGCAAGACATCGTGCGCTACATCGCCGCCTGGGGCGGCACCGGCGCAGTGATCGCGTTCTGGTACTGGATGTTTGCCAACATCGGCACCTTCTGAGCCATGGCTGATACGGGGGCGTTGGCGCTGGAGCGTAGTTGCGCGCTGACGGCGGTCGTTCTCTCCGAGCGGCGTCGCGACGACGTCCGGCTGGTCACCGGTGAGCACCGCAGTTTCGGATTGAGCCCGAACCGACGCATTGTCCAGGTGCCGTACCCGGCGGTGCCCGGATGGACGCTGCGAACCGTGACATGCGGTGTGGCCCTGCAGTGTTCACCGTCGAAGGACCGGATCGCCACCTACCGGCTGGATCAGCTGTCGGCGCGCGAACGTGGCGCTTTGACGCTCGTCGAAGCCGGGGCGGCCCTGGGATGGATCGCCGGCAGGTGGCCCGGCCTGTTGCCCGACCTGCGGCGGACCCTGCCAGACCTCGAGATAGCGCCGGGTGACCTCGACGCACCGGCGATGCTCGAACGCGCCATTGCACTGGCCCGGTCACGACAACCGTTGGCCTGTCATCCGCTGCTGGGCGCGCTGCCCCTTGCCGCTCCCGTGCGCAACGGATTGATATCTGCCGCGCGACGCAGGTTCGGCCGGATGCCGTGGAGCAGCACGCGAAAGGACACCCCCCGTGCCTATTCGGTGCCGGTCGGCGGTGACGGCGGTGTGCGTAATCCCAACCTGCCGCCGCCAACCCGACCCGAGGACGACGACATCGAAATCCGCCCGGACCAACGGCTCGGTATCCCCTATCCGGAGTGGAACGCCTGGCGGAAAGGCTTTCTCGCCAACCACGTCGCGGTCCTCGAACGCAGATACACCGCACGCGGGCGCGACGCCGCACCGGTCGCCGGCAATCTGCGGCGATGGTTCGAGGAACACACCCATCGCGCGATGACCAATCGTCTGGAGGACGGCTGCGATCTGGACGTCGACTCCTACGTCGCCCACTACGTCGACACCATCACCGGGCAGGCATCGCAAGCCCGGGTGTTCCGCGACCTTTTGCCCGCCTGCCGCGACGTCACCACGGCGCTTCTGCTGGACGGCAGTTCGTCGCTGGGCGTGCACGGCGGGCGGCTCTTCCAATTGGAACTCGCGTGCGCCGACGCGCTGTCGCACGCGATGACACTGGCCCGCGAGCGGCACGGCATCTTCGTGTTCAGCGGGAACACCCGCCACCGTGTCGACGTGCGCTGCCTCAAGGATTTTGGCGACAGTCACTTCGTCGCACCGAGCGGCCTGGGCCTGGTAACCGGCGGCTATACCCGGCTCGGCGCCCCGCTTCGCCATCTGACCAGCCGGCTGCTGGCGCAGCCATCCGAACGGCGGCTGCTGATCGTCATCGGCGACGGGCTGATGTCCGACGAAGGCTACGAGGGCCGCTACGCCTGGGCCGACGTCGCCCACGCCGCCGAGGAAGCACGACAGGCCGCGGTCGCTGTGTACTACCTCGGCGTCGGCCCCGCCCGCGTCGATCCGTTGCCCGAGGTGTTCGGACCCCGTCGCTCCCAACGGATCCGGCGCGTCGAGGAACTGCCCCGCGTGTTGGCGCACGTGCACCGAGAGCTGGTGGCGGCATGAGCGATCGGTTCTATTACGCCAGCGGCAACGAAGTCGCGCTGTTCGAGCGGGCCTTCGAGCGAGGGCTGCCGGTAATGCTCACCGGGCCAACGGGTTGCGGCAAGACCCGACTGGTCGAGCACATGGGCCGGCTGCTGGAGCGGCCGGTGGTCACGATCAGCTGCCACGACGACCTGACCAGTTCCGATCTGGTGGGACGCTTCCTGGTCACCGGCGGCGACGTCGTCTGGACCGACGGGCCACTGACCCGGGCGGTCAGGGACGGCGCAATCTGCTACCTCGACGAGGTGGTCGAAGCGCGCCACGACTCGCTGGCCATTCTGCATTCGCTGACCGATCATCGCCGCTGCTTGTACCTGGACCGCGCTGGCAAGGTGGTCAACGCGCCCGACTCGTTCATGCTGGTCTGCTCCTACAACCCGGCCTACCGCAGCTCACTCAAGGAGCTCAAACCGTCGTTCAGGCAACGGTTTGTCACGATCGCGATGAACTATCTACCGCCCGAGCGGGAGGCCGAGGTGCTTGTCACCGAATCGGGCATCGACATGGCGGTCGCGCGGCGGCTGGTCGGCTGCGCAACCAGCATCCGCACCGCCGACGACGTCTTTCACTTCGAACCGCCGTCCACGAGGGTCCTGGTCACCGCGGCGCAACTCATCGCCGCCGGCGCAACCGAAATGGAGGCCGCCCAAGCGTGCATCCTTGCGCCGCTGAGCACCGATGGTGCGATCACCGACGGTCTGCGGGAGGTCGCGGCCGCCAGTTTGCTCGACGCGCAATCACTTTGAGGAAGGAGCGGCACAGATGAACGAACAAGACCAGCGACGCAAGCGGGCCATGATCGTCTTCCAACTCTTCATCTACGGCTATCTGCTGCTGATGTTCGCCATCCAGTTGTACATGTCCTTCGCACGCGGCTGGTGGCACCTGTGAAAGTGCCACTCGCGCAGCCTCGTTCCGAGACCAGCTACGACCAGCACCACGAGGAGAGCCGCGCGGCCCAGCGCCGGGCCGACAAGTGGCTGATCGCCGGGACCGTCCTGATGGGAACCTGGGCACTCGGCCTGATCGGCTTGCCGGTCTTTCTGCGCGGGGTATGGCTGCAGCGCCAGGCCCAACGCGCCGGGCTGTCGGTTCGGCCGATGATTGTGACCCTGATCGGCTATCTGGTCCTGATCGACAGCGCCCTCAACAGCCTGGGCTGGTCGCTGGACCTGGTCGCCAATCACACGCTGATCGACCGGGTGCTGATGACCGGGTGGGGCAACATGTTCGACGCGGGCTATTTCTGGCACTACAACGAGTTGTGGATCGGCGGCGCCGCCGGCCCGGGCGAAAAGGCGTGGGAGGTAGGGCTGATTCTCACCGTCTTCAGCATGCGGATGGCCGCCGCGATCGGCTTCCTGCAGATGAAACGATGGGGCCACCAGTGGCTGATCATCACCTGCTGGATGGGCGTGGTGATCTGGATCGGCTACGTGTTCAACATGACCATGTACGCCGACGTGCGCTACGCCGGCGTGGTGTTCCCGGTCGTCGGCTGGTGGCTCTACGACATCTTCTACATCACGCCGTTCCTGGCAATCCCCTACCTGCACACCGTCAACCGCGAAATCTTCTCCGACTAGAAGGAGCAATCCGATGTCTACCCCGTCAGCTGACGACCTTCCGCTGGGCACCACACCGGCATTCGCGCGCATGCACAAGTGGCTCAAACGCGGCGTGTTCGTGTGTCTGGTCGCTCTGGTCATCGAAGGCGCCTTCACCCTGCCGTTCATGGCGGTCTATTACGGCTGGCCGACGTTGCCGCTGCGTGACATCTGCAGCGAGCTGATGAAGGTCCGCTACTCCGACGATTCCCTGGAATGCAAGTACCCCTACCCGCTGTCCGGTTCGCCGTTCGGCAGGGCGCCCGAAGCAGCCGGCCAACACACCGCGAGGGACAAGAGGGAGTCCAGCCGGTTCCGCAGTACCACCGGATCGGGTTCCGCGAACTGGTCAAGATCCACGACCAGCGACTGGCCCGCCAAGCCGGCCCTTAACGTGCCCGCTGCTGCAGCCACGCAACAAGCTGGAACGGAACGGCAACGAAGATAGTGCCGCCGACGAGGTTGCCGATGGTGGTGACGCATAAGTTCATCGCCACAGACCATGACCGCCGAAACCCCAGCTGATTGTACGCCAACAGCTGCTGCCCGCTCGGCGAAGCCGCCCAGGTAAGGCCCGCCAGCCGCCGCACAGATGGTCACGAACACAAGCGCGCCAATCGTGTTGCCCGCCAAGCCGATCAGGATGATCCGGCCGTAGGCTGCGACGTTCATGCGGCGCTGTGGGACGGCCAGTAGTCCGGCGAACATGTCGGCGGTGATCAGCGACATGCCGGACACCAGAATCAGCGCGAACGACATGCCGAATGCCAGACCCATCAGCAGGCTGGCCACTCCCGCGGTTGTGACTCCCGTGCTCACGACCAGCGACAGCAGCACCCCGAACGCAACCATCGCGCCGCCGACCAGAGAATGAATGAGAAACGCCCAGAGGTGGGATGCCTTGTCGACCGCCATGTCCGCGATTCGGCGCACCATCGCGCCGACACTCAATAGCTCGAACGGATCGCCGGCAATGTCGGCATCCGGACTGCGCGCCGCAGGCGGCAGGCGAAAGTCTTCTGGCAGCGAAACGATTTGAGACATCAGTGCACCTCTCGAAACCCGGTGAGCGCGTTGAGGACACCGCCGATGTGCACCTCGGTGAGCCTTTCGCCGTCGAAGACGTGGTTGAGCAGAATCCTGATATCGCGCATCTGCTGCAGATAAATCAGGCAGGGCGGGCAATCCCGAAGATGCTTGGTCACCACTGCTGCCCACTGACCGGGCTCCGAGTCGACGAGGTCCTCGACGAACAGGACGAAGTCGGTGCAGTCGATCGCCGGCACCAGGTGGTCTTGATCCATGGGCATTCCAGATAGCGCCTCTCCAGTTCGTTACGCAGGTTTCCGCGGGCGCGATAGAGGAGAGCGCGCTGGGCCTGCCCGGACACTTCCAGAATCTCGGCAGCCTCATCGGGCGTCAGTCCGACGAGATCGCGGAGGATCACGAGTTGACGTTGCCGCGCAGGCAATCCGGCCACAGCAGCTCGAACCTGCCCCACGAGCTCTCGCGTCACGGTCTCGTCCTCGGGCAAGAACCGCCTCGACGGTGGGACGCTCCAGTGTCCGGCATCGGGATGCCCGGGCGGGTGTATCCGCCCGCTCAGCGGATCGGCGGCTTCCTGAGCCAGCAGCTCATGCTTGCGGATCCGTGATTCATGGCGGCGGTGACGCGACGCCGTGTTTTTCACTATGGCGAACAACCACGTCGTCACCGAGGAACGACCCTCGAATGAATGTGCCGACTGCAGGATCTGCAGCCACGCTTCTTGCACGGCCTCCTCGGCAGCTGCCGGTGAATCCACCATCGTGCGAGCGAAGTTCACCATCTGCTTGTGAAAATCGCGGACCAGGTCGGCCAGCGGAATGCCGCCCACCTGCGGGTCGGTGCTGTCGAGAGGAACGGACACCGACGTCATGTGCAGCGGCCGAGTTCCCATCTGAGCTGGGCCTCGGACGGGGACTGGACGGGAATGAAGGCCGCTTCCCGGTAGCGCCGGCTTGCCGAGGTACCGCTGACATATCCCTTGCCCCCGGCGGTCCTGATCTCCAATGCTGCACTGGCGCTTGCGATTTCGGCTGCGCCGAGCCGCAGCGAAAGCAGATCCTTCTTCGTCGGCTGATTCGGGGTGCCCACCGCCGCGGCAAAACTCGCCAGGGTGGTCTCGGCGAGTGCGAGCCTGCCGACGAGTGAGTCAACCTCGGCGGCGAATACGGAGTTGACCCCGTGCGACCCGAGCCGGCTCTGCTCCAGGCTGGTCGAGGCCAGGCCCAGGCACCTGGCGGACTGCAGGACCAGGAAGGTAGGGCGGACGGCGCCGATGAATTCCGCGAAGTCGGTCGACAGCACCTGCTCGGTCGCGATTCGGACGCCCTTCAGCTTGAGAGACGACGAGGCGGTGCTGCCGAGCCCCAACAGGTCGAACTGGTCTCCCACGATGATGCCCGGGGTGTCGAGCGGCATTGCGGCGACGAGCTTTTCGCCGGTCTCGCAGCGTGCTGCGGTCACCAGCATGGAGTCGGGGTAGAGGTTGCTGGCCCACCTGATGGGGCCATACAGTTCGTATCCGTCCTCGACCGGTGCTGCCCTCAGCTCGAGGGCTCCGCAGCCTGCCGCATCCTTGAACGCGGACGCCATGGCCGTCACACCGAGGGCCTGTCCTTGCAGCAGCGGTTGGACCGCCGTTGTGCTGTAAGCGGTTTGGGCGGTCG
>Ga0070737_10005143_pt1 | contig 12644 bp, 8 predicted proteins | sample Coa_R1_10_FD_66438 | JGI IMG/M metagenome (GOLD analysis project Ga0070737, IMG submission 66438) | Surface soil microbial communities from Centralia Pennsylvania, which are recovering from an underground coalmine fire - Coalmine... | ecosystem: Environmental > Terrestrial > Soil > Unclassified ... | reverse complement strand
CATGCGCGTCGCAGGAGCGCATCGAGAAAAGGAGGAGGCAGTGAAAGAAATGTTCGCTGCCCTATTAAAGGATCAGTCGCCTGAGCCGCATGAGCGGGAGAAAAGCCCCGCAGAGCGGAAGGTAATCATGGGCATCCTGCGCTGCCTGCCGGAATTTATTCGCGCCTATGGTGGCCGGCCGATTGATGGGCTTTCCGAAACGACTATTCATCTGGTAGACGAGGTCGCGGTGTCCGGGAAGCGAGGCGAAAGTTTTCTGGAAGATGACGTGGCGGGACGATATGATTTCGCTCGCCAGCGGGTGATCGTATTGCCTGATATGGATTCGCTCCTCACGACAGCGCACCGCGTGATCCATGAGCTGCTCCACATGGAGAGCTTCCTTTCGTTTTCGGCCGAAGCGGAAGCGATCCCCCACCAGCCCGCGAAAACCAACCTTCATCCCCGGCGCATCGGCCTCAGCGTGTTCAACCATGCACAAACCAAACGTTTTTTCCGTGACCTCGATGAGGCAACAGTGGAAGAACTGACCGCCAGATTCGATAGCCGCTACCTCGCGAATATTCCGGAACTTGCTGCGGAACTCAGACGGCGCGCCGAATTTTGCGGGCAAGTGAAAGGAGCGTTTCGAAATGAGATCGCGTCCGTGGCAAGTGAGAAGCTCCCTGACGGGAGGTGGAAAACCACAGCACAGAGCTGGCGCTATGGAGCCGCACGCCGCAGGCTTCAGGATCTTGTCGCAAAGCTTTATGCTGCAAATCGAGAACGTTTCACCTCCGAAGAAGAAGTATTTGATCTCTTCGCCAAGGCCGTTTTCAAAGGCACGCTGCTTGATCTCGGGCAGCTTATCGAAAAAACACTCGGCAAGGGAGCGTTTCGCGAGCTGGGAGAACAAACGATGCTCGCCGCCTAACGACCTCGCTCAGTCTTTCTCGCCTTGGTTGTATTTTGCCCCGGCGTTCTTGTTGGCCTCGTTGCGGGTCCATCCGTAGCCGGTGTAAGTATTGCCTCCCTTTTCGATCACCGTCTTCTCCACCCAGGGCGAGAGTCGTGGTGCAATCACAAATTCCGTCTTATGCGTGACCTCATCCGGACCCTTGTCATTTTTCTTCATGACAAAACCCTCCTTCGAGCTATTCTACCGCCAGTGCATGAGGAATGCCGCCCGCACTGCGCTGCTGTGCGCGGGAGATTCATCCTCACCGAAGATAATGCCGCCGCGACAGGTTTTCCCCTCTTTTCTGCCCGCGCTCCCACGCTATCCTGAAATCGGATCACGGTACCCGCAGTCGTGATCGTTCAGCATGGAGGAATGAATCAGTGCAGCTCCCTATCCAGCCCAGCAACTGGCTACCGTTTCGGCTTTGAGTCATCGGTCAACATGGATCCGGACCGTCGGGGGATACGCCTGCTGTGGTTCCCAGAACTTCTCACCTGTCTATTGAAAATAGGTTCTAATGGCGTTCAGACCCCGGGGGCATGGCTCTTCCCTTCCAGACCGATGTCCGGCAACCCAAAAGCCCCCGGTGAAGGGGGCTTGGGGATATCTGCCTTGACGGCAATATATCTATTTTGCTTCCGACTCCGTCACAAGCAGAGGGGAAGAGGATCAGGCAGAGACTAGGATCCTGACTGGAACGAGATCGTGGTAATCGGCAACGGCACCATGGTTCCCGGCAGAGTGATTGTACTGCCGGAACCGGTCGTGTTGTCGTAATACCCGACGTCGACCGAATTCTGGATCGCTGCACTCAAGCCAACCGAGTTGGAACCCTGCGCTACGACGAAGCCCGTATCGTTCGCGCGGAGCGTGAACGAGTAGGAGTTCCCCGCAGAGATGACGGGTGCCGTGCTCGTCGGGAACGTCCACGTGACTACGCAGGAGCCAACGCTGCAAGTACTGGTCGACTGCGTAGCGCTGAAGCTCGACGTCGCGGTCACGTTGTTGTTGTTCGCGTCAACGAGAGTGAAGTTGGACGGACTCGTGCTCGTGCTGATCGCGCTACCACTGAAGGTAATCGTGGTCGTCGCGAGCATCGCCGAGCCGCCGGTATTCGCCGTGAAGGTAAGCGTCGCGAGGTTGTCAATCGCGTTCTTCACGCGACCTGTGAGCGTACCCAGCGCCGTTGCGCTCGGAGTCAAGGTCGTGCGGAGAACCGTCATGGTATTACCCGTCGCGCCGCCCGTCAGCGTCGCCGGTAGGTTCGAGCTTGCGCCCAAAGCCGTCACGGAGCTCGTCGCCACCGAGAAGTTGGACGTCGTGTTGTCCAGCTGGCCGCCCAGGGCGGTGTAGCTCGCCACGTCACCCTTCAAGGTAAGGACGAGCGTACCGTTCTGCGGGACGACCGGGGCCGTCGCGAAGTGGAACTTGAAGGCGTCGCCCGTCGCGGTCGACGAAGCGGTCGCCGTACCGAGGAGCGTGGAACCATTGTACATGGACACGTTCTGGTAAGCGGTCGTCGAGGTGGCCGCGTTCTGGTTCACCGTCAAGTCCGTGATTTTCACCGACTCGAGGTTGGAGGTCTCCGTGAAGCGGAAGGCCGCCAAGCTGTTGCCCGTAGAACCCATGACGAGCTGGCTCGCCGCCGGAGCGGAAGAGTCAAGCCCAAGGGCCACGGTCGCGCCGTTGGACTGTATCGCCACGCTCTGACCATTCACCGTACCGCTGCAGGAAACGGCGCTGTACGAAACCACGCTCGTTCCCGAGCAGCCCGTGAGGGCCGTTGCGTTCGGTGTCAAGTGGCTGCTCACCGCATTCGACTGGATATTGGCATAGACATCAACGTTCGTCGATCCGCCAGCGGGCACCGTGAAGGGCGCGCCGGAGAACGTGTACACCTGGCCGTCCGTCACGGTAGGCTGCGTCGTGCCGAACTGCGTGCCGCCGATCTTGACCTCCAGGTTCTGGATGTCGCCCGTATTATTGGTGGAAGGCGAAACGCCTGGCGCCGGCTGTATGGCCAACGTGTTGATCTGGACGCCGCTCGCGGACGAAGCCGAGAACGTGTACGAACCGATCTTCACGTTCGTAGAGTTCGGGGTAACGGTCTGGTTGCCGTACGCCGAGTTCGCAGCGACGCTAAGGAGCGTGGACTGCAAACTGAGGGCACTTCCCGACGCACCGCCCGAGGAGTTCTGCGCGCTTGAGGTCAAGCCCTGCAAGTTGTTGCTTTCACCCACTAGCGATGCAGTGACCGTACTAAAGGCCGCTCCAGACTGAATGTCCGCCTTTAGCGAAAGGACACGGGTCGTGTTCGCCGGGACAATGTAGTTGATCGGCGATGCCGACGTGCCAAAGCAGTCCACGTAGTTGTAGGTACCACTCGGGGCCTGGTAGGTGCCCGTGGCGACCACGGTCCCTGTCAATCCGTTATTACTGTCAGCCGTAAACTGATTGCCTGTGACGTCGCATGAGTTGCTCGTCGGAGGCGTGTTGATGGTGGTACCCACCTGACCGCCCGCATCATCTACCAGCGCGACGTTCTCAACCTGATTCGCGAGCGGGTAGAACGAGTTTGTTGCACTCGTCGCGTTGCTTGCAGGGAAGGTAAATGCAAGCTTGAAGCCGAGGTATTTCACCTTGACCGGCTCGCCCGCCGCGTAGATGTCAAACTTCGCGAGCGTAACGCCCGACTGCCCGACCGCAATGTTGCCGGTCGGAGTGCCGGAGTCCTGCGTCACCGTGATCTGGCCTTGCTGGATCGTCACTTGGTAGATCGAGGAGCTGTTGACATTCGTGCCCAACGTCACTGAAATCGGGACGTTGTACTGCGAGTCAACCGCGTAGACGTCGTAGGAATTCAGAATCTCAAACTGGAAGTTCTTGTTGGGAGAACCCATGACGTCCGCGTACACCTGCAGGTTGTTGCTGCCGGTGTTCAAGCTCGCGGGAGTCGCCGAGAGGTCGAAGTAGGCCGTCCCATTGGACGAAACCGTCGGCAGGGTCGGGCCGACCTGCGTGCCATTGACACTCAGCTTCACGTTCCGGATGTCGGCGTTGTTCGCCGAACCAACGACCGTGAACTTAATACCCTTCAGGTACGTCAGGCTGTTGGAACCGTAAAAGTTCCACGCGCCCACGATATTGTTCTGCGTACCCGCGGTCACCAGCGTGCCGATGGACAAGTGATGAATCGCGAGCGTCGCGAGGGACGGGTTCGACACGCTCGTCACGGTGAAGATGTTGCCCGTGATCGGGAACGAACCCGACGGGGTGACCGCGTTGTTGGACGCATCAACCGCCGTCACGTCCGAAGCCGCGTTGACCGCGAATCCCACCGTGTTGCCAGCGGAAAGGCCCGTCGAGGGGTCGATCGCCACCTGGAGGGTCACCGTCTGCCCCGCCGGAACCGAAAGGTTCATGCTGGAGAAGTCAATGACGCCGCTGTTGAGCGAGGTGTACTGGTAGAGCACCTGGCCGTTCTGGACCAGATACGCACCGGCGATCGAGCTGTCCGAAAGGACGCCCGTCTTGTGGACCTTGAGGTCCGTGACCGTCACCGCGCCGGAGTTCGACGCCGTGAGGTTGATCGCGAGGACCGGGACGCGCGCCGCCGCCGAATTGGAGGAGGAGATAAGCGAACCGGCCGCCGGATTGGACGGAGCCAAGGAAACCGCGAGGCCCGTCGCCGGAGGCGTCACCGTTGACGTCGTGCTCGTGCTCGAACTCGAGCTCGAGCTCGACGGCGTCGAGACGCAAGCGGAAGCCACGAATGCCCTGGTCTTAGGCCCGAAGTAGCCGGCTGACGGCGTGATACCGTTCGCCGCCTGGTACTTCGCGAGGGCCGCCTTGGTCAAAGAACCGAAGGAGCCCGTCGGCGCGGAAACCGCGGTGAGGTCTCCGGCCTTGATGAGAAGCTGCTGCAGCGCACTCACGGCCGCGCCCTTCGAACCAACGGTGAGGTCGCTGGTGAAGTTGTAGCACGAGGTCGATGAGGAGGAGCCGCCTGCGGCGTTCAACTGGGCCTGGAGCTGTTGGATCTGCGCGAGCAAAGCCGCGATCTGGGCCTGGAGGCTCGACGTGGTCTGTGCGTTCGCGAGAGGCAACGTTGCGATTCCCAAGCCCCACACGAGTGTGGAAGCCGTGAGAACCACAGAAACCAATTTTTTGCTATTCATTTCTTAGTTTATGTTTTCGACTAATTTGAGGTTTATCGGCCTTTGGGATCCGTTATGGATCCAAAGGACGTCGACCTTTGAGTTATGTTTTTCCGGGACCGTTCTCTCCACCCTTATCCGCGATCGCCGTGAGGTTGCGATGGCGGGAAGGTTGAAGAACACGGGGTCTTTATCGGTGGGGGATTAGAAAAGAAAAAACTCGCTTTGGGCGAGGCTGGGCTTCTTAGCAAACGCGGTTGCCGCCCTGCGGCAGCCACCATTGTTCCTTTCAAGGCCCAGCCTCACACCGAACCTTTTCGAGAGTTATAACGGGAAATTCATGGAAAGGTTACCCTTCGGGCACACACGTTGTGGATACATCTGAGCAGCCGGAACGCAATGCCCCGCCAGTTCGGGCGACTGGCGATGACCATAGAATCAACCTACAGGCCCGGCATCACCCCAATCTGCACGCCAGTTCCAGCAGCTCAGAGCGTTCCGCACTACGAGAGCGCTGTGACTCAGTAATCCGGCAATGCGGCAATCCGGCAATTGCCGATTCAGGACTTTGCCGTTTTGCCGGATTATGTTTCGCATTCCTGTCATGGAAATTCGTTGGTCAATCGAGTGCTGACGCTTGATTCTTGGAGGATCGTTTTAGGGGCGTCCCGCAGCCCTGTGAATGGCCCTGGGGAGCAACTGAGCTCTTATGAACAAGCAGGGAACACTATTGCGGGGCTGCGGTGAAGGATACTGTCCCGCAATCGTATGTGTGGAGGGCAATCTGACTTCGATTTCCAGCTCCTCCCCTCGAACAACGACCGAGTTGATTAACGTACGGAATATTTCTCTCTTCACTTCATCGGAGGTGTTTTCCAGCTCATCCTGATACTTCTTGTAGAGTTCCTGAATTGAGCTTTGAACGGCGGCTATTTTCTCTGCCGGAATTGCCAACGCTTCTATCCTTTTCAAATCTCTGCTTATCTGTTCCATCTGATCGAGAAGCTTATGACGCTCAAAATCGTAGAAGGCTTTATCCACCGCTCCGCCTACGTAAACTTCGGCCAGCCGCCGGAGCCGCTCCTCGGTATTTTTCCTGCTCTTTTCCAGCGCCGCTTTGCTTCCCTTGGCGTCGGAGATCATGGTTTTCTCTTTCCTGTACGCCGCTAGCTGCCGAAGGACGAGGGCCGGGTTCGTCAGCAGTTCCTTGAGTTTGTCCCAGATGGGAGGCACCAATCTATCTTCCCTTATCCGGCGCGACTTGCAGGGGATTGCAGCGTGGGCCTTGTCCGTGGCCATGCAGTAGTAGTACTTGACGCCCTTCCCGTTTTCATTGCCCGGCATGGTGTGAGCCTGTAACTTTCTTCCGTCATTGCCGCATACCAGAAGCTTCCCGAGAAGGTAAAGCCTCTTCGTATTCCGGGGCGAATTAAAGGCGTTTTCGACAAGTTGCTTCTGCGCCTGGTCGAATAGCTTTTCTGAAATGATTTTGGGAGTTTTAATCACGATCCAATCCTCCCGTGGGCGCAGGTTGGCTTCCTTATGCGATAGTCCCCATCGTTTATATTTGTGCAGCATGAGCCGGCCCACATACACTTCGTTTCCGAGAATCCGCCCAATTACGCGCGAGCACCACCATCCCTTTGTCCCTGTTCGTTTTTCCCGGCCCATCCGATCGTACTTTGTCGGCACATGCATCTCGTTCAACCGGCACTGAATTTTGTAAAGGCTGAGCTTCCCGCGCACGTACCAGTCAAAAATTTGTCTCACCACAGCAGCTTCCTCTTCGTCGATGACCAGCTGCTTTGTGGCCTTGTCGTATCGGTATCCAAAGGCCGGATTGCTGACGCCGCAGACGTAAGAACCCTTCTTTGCCGCGGCGATCCTCCCGGATTGCATCCGCAAATTGATGTCTTTCCGCTCTTTTTCGGCGCCGGCGGCGAAAATGGTTAACAGAAAACGTCCATTCGAATCATGGGTAAAGGCCTCTTGAACTGAACGGAATTCAATGTTCAAAGCCGCCAGTTCATCCACGGTTTGGAGCGTGAGCTTGGTATCCCGGAACAAACGGTCCAGTTTCCACACGACAAGCGTGTCAAACCGTTTCTCCCTGGCCCACGCCATCATTTCCTTGAAGCCGGGCCGGTCCGAGGTGGAGCCGGAATACCCTTCATCCCGAAATACCTGCAGAAGCTCCAGATTATTGCGTTCGCAAAATTTCCTTATGTCTTCTTCTTGAAGCTTGAGCCCGTACCCTCCGCGCGCCTGCTCTTCCGTGCTGACCCGCACGAGGCCACAGGCACGCTTCCTGATTTCCTGCATGGAAAAGCGTTTTGATATTTAATTCTGGTTTCGTGCTTCGCCCTTTTGCCTACATGATAATTCGCCAGCGCCTTTTGGCAAGCGCGGGGGCACCAACTCTCCATCCAGGCCAAGCAGATCGAAGATGTGAAAAAAGTTCGTCTGAACTCCGTTCTCCGTAATTGGCAAATGTATTATTCGGATCGTCAGACCTTGCGGGTGCGTGTGATTTTGTTTCTCCATTTCACCACTGTGGCCGGCCGATGGATTACTTCCAAGACTGCCTCATTTGCCTTTTCCGGCAACTTTCCCCGCCTAGATTTGGCCTGGGCACGCCCTACGCTTGAAGCATGCCTACAGCGATGAATCTCCACAACGAAGCTCTTGCCTATCACCAGCGCCTGCCCAAACGCCTTTGGAACTATCTCAATGAGCGCGGCATTCCCGATGCCCTGATCCACAAACACCTGCTTGGCTGGAACGACCAGCGGATTACCATTCCGATCCCGAACCGGGAGCGGAAATTTGCCTTCTTCAAGCTGGCCAAAGACCCTGAAGATAAGTTTGGCCCCAAGATGTTTTCGACTCGCGGGGCGCACGCCGAACTCTACGGCTGGGAGCAGGTGCTTGCGAAGCCCGAGCAGATCATCCTCTGCGAGGGAGAGTTTGACCGCCTCGTGCTCGAAGGCCAAGGCTTTGCCGCCGTAACTTCCACGGGCGGGGCGACGACGTTCCGGCCTGAGTGGGCCGACGCTCTTCGAGAGATTCCGAACGTTTTTATCTGCTTTGATAACGACGCGGCAGGAAGGACTGGGGCGCAGCAAGCCGCCCGGCTAATCCCTCATGCCCGGCTGGTCAAGTTGCCGGAAGAAGTGGGCGAGGGCGGCGACGTGACGGACTACTTTGTGCGCCTGGGCAAGAGCCGGGAAGACTTTACGAGGTTGTTAGAAGCGGCGGAGCCGATGCCGCAAAAGAAGCTGGCGCCACTGCCGGACGGGAAGCCCTATCAGATTGCCACCACGCCCGATGCGGAAGTCGAGCGCCTCAAGTCCCTGGTTACGATTGAAAGCATCGTCAGGCGGTACGCCGGCTTGCGCCAAAGCGGCAAGAATCTTGTCACCCGGTGTCCTTTCCATGACGACCGCAACCCTTCCTTGGTGGTCTATCCCGCCACCCAGAGCTTTTACTGTTTCGGCTGCCAGGCGGCGGGCGACGTGTTCACGTTTCTGATGAAGGCCGAACAATTGAATTTCCCGGAGGCCCTGCGAGTCCTTAAGGAACTTGCCGCATAAATAACATGAACGAAGCGATCAAAGAAATGGCCGAAAAGGCGAAAAAGAAATCCGCCCGGCCCACGGTCTCTGCAACGCTGCCGGATGGGTCACTGGTCGAGATGCTCTTTCGCCCGGAAGAGCACCGGACGCTTTTTTGCGTCTCCAAAGACGGTGCAATCCGCTACGAAGCAAACCTCCTGGCGAACGGCCAGCGCCTCGTCCCGTACTCACCCCGGAACAACCTGCTCTCGAATGAAGTGGTGCTCTTTCCTTCCGAACCCGTTGAATATGGGACCGAACAGGAGCTTGTCGAAAGTATCCGCGCCTTCATCCATCGCTACGTGGATATCTCTCCCCTCTTCGAACAGATCGCGAGTTATTACGTGCTTTTCACCTGGGTCTATGACGGCTTTAACGAACTGCCGTACTTGCGGCTGCGGGGCGACACTGGTTCGGGCAAGACGCGCTTTCTCTTGACCGTGGGGTCGCTTTGTTACAAGCCCATCTTTGCAAGCGGCGCCTCGACCGTATCTCCGCTTTTCCGTATCCTGGATGAAATTCGGGGCACTCTCATCATCGACGAAGGCGATTTCAGGTTTTCGGACGAGAAGGCGGAAATCGTGAAGATTTTGAATAACGGGAACGCTCGGGGGTTCCCCGTGCTCAGGAGCGAATCGATCAACGGCCGGGAATTCAGTCCGCGCGCCTACACGGTCTTTGGTCCGAAGCTCGTTTCAACACGGGGTTTCTTTCAGGACCGGGCGCTCGAAAGCCGCTGCCTCACGGAAGAGACGGGCGGCCGCAGGCTGCGCGAGGATATTCCCATCAACCTGACGGCAGCCTACAAGCGGGAAGCCCTGGAGCTTCGCAACAAGCTGCTCTTGTTCCGACTGCGCAACTTCGGTAAGCGTCAGATTGATCCCACCCTAGTCGACCGCTCGATTGAACCGCGCCTGGCGCAGATTTTCGTGCCGCTCTTGAGCATCATTGAAGATTCTGAGGCCCGAGACGCCCTCCGCCAAGTGGCGCGAGACTATCACCGGGACCTGGTGGCCGACCGGGGAATGGATGTCGAGGCGCAAATGCTCGAAATTATTCAGGAACTTCAGCGGGAGCCGTTTTCACCGGGTCTGGCGGTGAAAGAAATTACCGAGCGTTTCATTGCCCGCCACAGTGAGGATTTTGACCGGAAGATCACGCCACACTGGGTAGGGTACCTCATTCGCCGCAAGCTGGGGCTCAAGACCGTGCGGCACATGGATGGCTACCGGATAGCCGACGGGGAGATGCCAAAGTTGGCGTTGCTCTACGAGAAATACGGCCTCGCGGGTCGCGTCATGAACTCCCTGAACTCTGTGAACTCTGATGAGGACGGGCATCAGCGAAAAGATAGCCTTTTTCAAGGCCCGTAAATATTCGCCTGTCAGGCTGCTGGGTTCCCGAATGAAGTTCATAGAGTTCAGGGAGTTCATGCGGCATTAACGGGCCACGGGATAGATGTCCATGCGGAATCGCCATTTGCGCTTGTGTCGCTAATGGCGGCTGAAGAGGGAGTGCGCGGCGGGACGGTACTGTGCCTTGAGGTGCCCCACCCATTAACCTTCTGCTTGCATTAATCAATGTCTAGGTGGTATAAGAGGGCGTGCCTCTTAGTTAAGCAGACTCCAGGGAGCTGCTTTGCGCCGGGCGCTAACGCCAGGCCGATTAGCATTGAATACATTACTTGGGCGGAAGGCTCAACCTTCCTCCCTTCGGTCGGAAGCTTGAGCCTTCCGCCCGCGATCAGAGTAAGAGGCACCTAAGACCCCTAGCGAATGCGGCAATCATGCGCTGAGGACACGCTGGCGAGTTATCTATCGCCGGCATTCAACAAGGAAGCATTTCGTGTCGACAGGCACAGGCCGTTCACATTTATTTGCGGCGGCAGTGACCAGAACGGCGTCCCTTCCTTGCGCCAACAGTTCCTGGCGCATGTGCGCAGCAGTGCCCCACCAATCTTTCCAGTATTAGCAGAAAATGCTTTTCTTCACCAGTTAGTCGAGCGCAACCTTCAGGAGTTTGAAACTTTCTTGGCGTCGACGGCAGACTGCGTTTTGATCTTCGTCGAATCGCCAGGTTCTTTCGCGGAAACTGGATTATTTGCTGCTCTTAAAAAAATCAGGAAAAAGACGTTTGTCGTCAATACGCGCAAGCAGTCGCAAAAGGATTCCTTCCTTAATCAAGGGCCAATCAGACTGATCTACAAGAAATCCGACTTCGACAAAGTACACTGCCTGGACGGAGAGACAGTTACCCCTCAAGACGCAAACGACATCCTCCAATTCATTCTTAAGAACTGTACGAAGTACAAGAATTCTCTTGTCTTCCACCCAGAACACAAATTCACAGACCTCGAACTTCGGCTTCAGCTTGCCTCTGTCTACATGGCAGTTACTCTGCTGTGGGCAGCAACTGCGGCCTTGACGACTGCCGTTCTGCGCAAGCGATTTGCCGATGTCGACGCCGCCAGGATAGAAAGATACCTTTCCCTGCTTAAGAGCATCGATGTCGTGGGGAGGCACGACGAGATCTACTTCACTACGTCCACCAAACCGTTCATCAACGACTTCCTCATTTCCTCCATAGATTTCTTGCTGGACGAGGTGAGGGCCAAGACGCTAAATTGGCATGCGGAAAACAATAGCCAGGTGGCTGTCTTCTTGCGCGAGCAGCGGGGAGTCGGCATATGAGCCTCGCGCAACAGATTGCGCACTCCTTACAACTTTCGGAACAATACGTTATCCGCGTAGCAAGATCCGCCAGCCACCGGTACAAGCTGTTTACAATTAAAAAGGCTGATGGTAAAACCGATCGCCTCATAGAACAGCCATCGAAAGCCCTCAAGTTGTTGCAGAGGTGGATCGTCCGACAGGTATTCGACACTCTCCCAACGCACGCAGCAGCGCACGCCTACGTCAATGGAAGGAGTATTGTAACTAATGCGGTGGTGCACAGGGGAGGCAGATATATATCGAGGCTCGATCTCGAAAACTTCTTCCCAAGCCTGTCTTCCGCAGATGTCGAGTCGCTACTCAGGCGGAACCGACCGCTCGTCGGTGGATCAACCCTCAGCGACGAGGACATAACCCTCGTCTGTCAGCTTGTTTGCAGGTTTGGCCGATTAACCATTGGTGCGCCCAGTTCCCCAACGATAAGCAACAAGTTACTCTATGATCTGGATACTCGCCTAGCGGGAATTGCTGCGCAGCAGAATGCCCATTACACCCGATATGCCGATGACCTTTACTTCTCGTCATCGCAATCCGGGACGCTTTACGACGTGTGCGAGCAGGCGGGAAAGGCTATCGCGGACACGGTCAGCCCGAGACTAGTGATCAACAGAAGGAAGATCTATCACGGCTCGCGAAAGATGCGCATGGTTGTTACAGGTCTCCGCATAACCCCCGATGCCAAGGTGTCGGTTGGACGGGGGCTGAAGCACAGGATTAGAGTGGTCGCCCATAAGGCACGTAGAATGTCACTCGGAGATACGGATCTGGAATGGTTGCATGGAATGCTCGCCTACGTGTCCTCAATTGAGCCAGAGTACGTCGAACATATAAAGTCCAAGTATGAAATAGGCTGACCAAGCCCGGGCAATTCTTATTAGGTCAGCATATTTCGCCCCAGTTAGCCGAAGGGACGTTCGGGTCATTCACCTATAACCCAGCCGCAAAAAGGAGGTTGTGCAATGAAGAGTTCGCCGGCCGCCCACCATCAATGGCCAGCAACTTCTTCTTTCAGGAGGGGAGTGATTCGGCTGGAGGGACGAGCGCCCGTAAGAGTCTTGAATCGCTGCTCGCCTGCGCCCAAAATCATGCCTACCACACGGCCATCCTCCAAACACACGGGTCCACCGCTGAAACCGGGTAAATCGGACCCTTGAATGAGAAGCATGGGGCCAGATTCCCTTCCACGAGCAAGATTCTGGTA
>Ga0070737_10005142_pt1 | contig 12648 bp, 8 predicted proteins | sample Coa_R1_10_FD_66438 | JGI IMG/M metagenome (GOLD analysis project Ga0070737, IMG submission 66438) | Surface soil microbial communities from Centralia Pennsylvania, which are recovering from an underground coalmine fire - Coalmine... | ecosystem: Environmental > Terrestrial > Soil > Unclassified ... | reverse complement strand
GATGCCCGCGGTGAACGACTGGGTGAACCCCGCCGAGATCTGGACGCCCGGGGTGCCGGCCAGGAACCCGCGCCGGTGCACCAGGTACCCGGTGCCGTGGCCGGTCTCGACCGGCAGGATGCTGCCCGGCAGCTTGGCCGCGAACGCGATCAGGCCCGGGGCGCCCTGAGCGGTGTAGGTGCTGAACAGCAGCGACGAGCCGCCGATCTTCCGCTTGAGCGCCCCGGCCAGGCCCTGCCCGCCCACGCCACCGCCCATGCCGGTGGACATCTGGATGGAGTCGGTCATCCAGGAGAACTCGCCGGCCTCGGCCACTACGCTCTCGCCGGGGTCGAGCGACACCTCGAGCACCGGCAACGTCGAGCCGATCACCTTCTCCTGCATGGCCTGACCGTCCTTCCCGGTGCCTGTTTCCCGCTGCGTACAGGCTCTCGGTCCGGCCGGGTCCGGCACATCCTGGAAACCATGTAACCCGCGGGCCCGCACTTCCGCCCGGTACACGGTCGCGGGGCCGTCCGGGCGGGGTGTTATAACACCGCCGGCCGGTTCAGCCGGGTGGGCCGGCCAGACCGTGCCGGACGGCGTAGCGGGTGGCCCCGACCCGGCCAGCCAGGCCGAGCTTGCGGTAGATGGTGGCCAGGTGCCGTTCGACCGTGGCCGGGCTGAGGAACAGTTCGCTGGCGATCTGCTTGTTGCTCCGGCCGCCGGCCAGCAGGCGCAGCACCTCGGCCTGGCGGGCGGTCAGGCCGTCCGGCAGCTCGCCGGCCCCCGGGGCCGGCCCGGTCTCGGCGAGCGCGGCGCGGACCTCGGCCAGCCGCTGTGGGCTGGCGATCTGCCCGGCGATCACCTCCGCGTCCCGCAGCCGGGCCACCGCCGCGGCGGTGCGCCCGAGGCCGTGCTCGGCCCGGCCGAGGCCGATCATGGCCAGCACCGCGTCGTTGGCGTGCCCGGCCTGCTGGTGGGCGGCCATGGCCTCCTGGTAGTACTCCGCGGCCTGCGGCCAGTTCAGCTGCCGGGCCGCGACGTCGCCCTGGTTGCAGCGGACGGTCCCGACGAGCTGCGGGTTGCCCAGCTCGGCGGCGAACCCAGCGGCCTCGGCGAGCACCGGCACCGCCTCGTCCAGCCGGCCGGCCCTGATCAGCACGTCGGACAGGTTGTTCAGGCCCAGGGCCAGCGACTGCCGGTCGCCGAGCTGACGTTTGATCGCCAGCGTCTGCTCGAACAGCTCACGGGCCCGGTCCAGGTTGCCGTCGTCGCCCTCCAGCAAGGCCAGGTTGTTGAGCGCGGTGGACACCCCCTGCCGGTCGCCGATCGTCTCGCGCAGGCTCATGGCCCGCTCGAAGCAGCGCCGCGCGGCGGCCCGCTCACCCAGGTAACGGTGCGCCGAGCCGAGGACGGTCGCGGCCAGCGCGGTGCGCGCGGGCAGGCCGAGCTGCTCGAAGATACCCAGCGCGAGCCGGCCCAGCCGGGTCGCCTCGGCGTAGTCGCCGTTCTCCGCGGCCAGGATGGCGGCCGCGCAGCAGGCCGAGCCGGTGGGTTCGTCCCGGCGGCCGCCCGCCCGGTCCAGGAACCGGTTCAGCCAGCCGCGGCCCACGGTCAGCCGCCCACTCTGCAGCCACCACCGCCACAGCGACGCGCTCAGCTCCAGGCCCAGGCCGGTGTGGCCGGTTTCCTCGGCCCAGCCGAACGCGACGGCAAAGTCGGCCGCGGCGGCTTCCAGCCGGGCGTTCCAGTCCGCGGCGTCCGGCCCGGCCAGGCCGGTTTCGCTGGCCTGGGCCAGGGCGGCGAAGTGCGCGGCGTGCCGGGCCCGCGGGTCCGGGCCGTCGTCGTCCGGTCCGGCCGGCAGGGCCGCCGCGAAGGCCCGCATCGTCTCCAGCATGGCGAACCGGTTGCGCTCCGCGCCGCGGATGACCGACAGCCAGGACGAGTCGACCAGGCCGCGGATCAGCCGGGCTACGGCCGGCCCGCCGCCGCTGACCGCCTGGGCGTCGTCCAGCGTGAACGCCCCGGCGAACACGCTCAGCACGGGCAGCAGCCGCTGCTGGTCCGGGCGCAGCAGGTCATAGCTCGCCCGCATGACGTCGGCCAGCCGGCGCCCGGTGCCGTCACCGGCGGTTTCCTCGTCCAGCAGTACCGCGGGCTGCTGGAGGATCTCCTGAACCGACAGCGTGCCCACCCAGCCGGCGATCATCTCGATGGCCAGCGGCAGCGCGTCGAGCCTGCGGCAGAGTTCGGCGATGGCGTGCGGGGCGACGTCAGCGTCGGTGAGTCCGGGCAGCCGCTCCCGGGCGCGGGCCATGAACAGCTGCACCGCGTCCGAGGAAGCCACGCCGGACGCGGGCTCGGCCGCCGACGGGCAGGTCAGCGGAGGGACCGTCCAGCACAGCTCGCCTTCCGCGCCGAGCAGCAGCCGGCTGGTGACGACGATCCGCAGCCCGGGCACGCTGCCCAGCAGCCGGCTGACCAGGTCCGCCACTTCGGCCCTGAGGTGTTCGGCGCCGTCCAGCACGACGGTGCGGGGCGCGGCCCGCAGCGCCGCCTCCACCGACGCGGCCAGGTCCAGCCCCGGCTGGTCCCGCACCCGCAGGCCCAGGGCGACCGCGGACAGCAGCGTGTCGGGCCGGCGTACCGGTTCGAGCGGGATGAACGTGACCTCGGCGGTCGCGGGCAGCCGCCGCAGCGCCTCGATCGCCAGCCGCGTCTTCCCGGCGCCACCCGGACCGAGCAGCGTGACCAGCCGTGACTCGCCGAGCAGCCTGGACAGCGCAGCCAGCTCGCTGGACCGCCCCACGAAACTCGACTGGGCCACCGGCAGGGACCCGCGCGGCCCGGGGCCGGCGGAGCCGCCGGTCTCCGGCGGTGCGTCCGGCGGGGCAGGACCGGCCCCGGCTTCGTCCACCGGCTCGCCGGGCGGGGCTGGGGTGGCCGCGGCGGTGCGCGCCTCGAATTCGGCCAGGGCCCGGAGGGCGCGGGCCGACATCCGGGTGTGGCCGCTTTCCCACCGGTTCACGCTGGCGAACGACACGCCCAGCTCACGGGCCAGCTGCTCCTGGCTCAGCCCGAGCCGGGTCCGCAACGAGGTCAGGCGCGCCGCAGGAGACTCCCCGGCCGCCGCGGGGGCCACGCCACTCACCGGTTCAGCGTAGCGTTTCCCGCCGCCCGTATCCCCCGGTAACGGACCGGGCCGTCAGCCGCCCGCGGCGCGGCCGGCGTTGGCCACGATGGCGTCGTGCACGTACTGGGCCAGACCGGGAGCCAGCCGGTCGTAGTGCTGGCCGAACCGCGGGTCGGCCAGGTACATCTCCGCCAGGCCGCGGTGCATCGCGGGCTCGCAGTCGCAGAACCAGCCGGTGATGTGCTGGCGGTGCCGTTCGGCGACCTCCGTCGCCAGGCGGCTGTCCGGCGCGGCCCCCGAGGCCAGCGCCGCCGCGAAGGCCTGCTCGATCGCGTCCGCCTCGGCCTTGATGACCAGCCAGTCCTGCTTGGTGTAGGCCGCTGCCCTGCGCTGGGACTGGCGCCAGGGGCTGGTTTCGCCCCAGCGCCGTTCGGCCTCCGCAGTCCATTCGCCACCCACCCGATCGGTGCCGAAGACCTCGAACTGTTCCTCGGGGGTGAGCCCGATCCCCATGCTGTGTGCCTCCAGTTCCCTCTCGATGGCCGCCAGCAGGCGCTGCCGGCGGTGAATCTGCCCGCGCACGATCCCGTGCTGACGGCGCAGGTGAGCGACGGTGTCCGCGGCCGGATCGGCCAGGATCCCAGCGATTTCGTCCAGCCCGAATCCCAGCTCGCGGTAGTACAGGATCTGACGCAGCCGGGCGAGATCCGCCTCGTCGTAGAGCCGGTACCCGGCGGCGCTGCGCCCGGCCGGCGCGAGCAGCCCGGTCTGGTCGTAGTGGTGCAGGGTCCGCACCGAAACCCCGGCCAGCCCAGCCACCTCGCCGATCGTGCGGGTGCTGCCGGGGGAGGTGCCGGGCGCCGTCATGAGTCCACCGTGCTTGCCATAGGGCCACTGTGCTGCCTGACGCCGCGTCAGGGTCAAGCGTGGCGCCCGGGCGGCCCGCCCCGCCTCGCTCGCGGGCGGCCCGGCGCGGGACCGCGCGGCACACCCGCCGCATCACCAAGCCGCCGGCCTGGGCTTTCCTCTGTACTGACGGACCCAATCGGCATACTGGGGCTGTGTTCTTCCCCTGGGTGGGTGGGGGTTAGGGATGGAAAACATACCCACGGGGCCCGGCCGCGGCGCTGGCGCACCGGGGCCGGCCGGCAGAAGCGGGACAGGCAGGGAGGTGGCCGCGGTGGCCGCAGGGACGGGAGGCGGCGGGCGGGCGCTGGGACTTCTCGGCGTGCCGAGCAGCGCGGGCTCGCACAACGCCGGGCAGGAGGACGCCCCGGTGGCGCTGCGGGCCGCCGGGCTGGTGGAACGGCTGGCCAGCCGGGGGGTGCGCGTGCGTGACTTCGGCGACCTGCCCGTCACCCGGCACCGGCCGGTGGCCCCGCTGGACGGGGCGCGTGACCTCAGCCGGGTGCGGGAGGTCGTCGGGCTGACCGCGGACCGGGTCAGCGAGATCCGTGCGGCCGGGCTGGCCCCGCTGGTCCTGGGCGGGGACTGCACGATCACCCTGGGCGTGGTCGCCGGGCTGGCCCGGCACGACGACGTCGGCGTGCTGTATTTCGACGGCGACGCCGACCTGTCCCGGCCGGACGGCACCGGGTCGGGCGTGCTGGACACCATGGGCGTGACCCACCTGCTCGGCGGCGGGGTGGACGCCCTGGCCGGCTGCGGGCCGCGGCGGCCGCTGGCGGGCCCCGGGCGGCTCGAGCTGTTCGGCTTCGACCCGGGTGAGCTGGACACCGGCCAGTGGACCCGGCTGGTCAGCCAGGGCCTGCGGGCCACCCCCGCGCCCGCGGTGCGGGAGGACCCCGCCGGGCGGGCCGCCGCCGCGCTGCGCCGCCTGGAAGCCGGCGCCGCCTCGGTGCTGGTCCACTTCGACGTGGACGTGCTGGACACCGGGGCCTTCCCGCTGGCCAACTTCCCGCACTTCGCCGGTCTCACGCTGGACGAAGCCGCGGTCTGCCTGGCCTGCTTCTGCGGCAGCGGGAAGTTCGGCGGCCTGGTGGTGACCGAGGTCAACCCGGGTCACGACCCGGACGGCGGCCTGCTCGCCGCCCTGGCCGGTACGCTCAGCACGGCCCTGGGCCGGTGAGCACGAGACCGGGCGCCACGGCCAGGGCCCCCGGCGGGCGGGTCAGTTGTCCGGGACGCAGAGGATGACGTCCGAGGCTTTGATCACCGCGGCCACCTCGGCGCCTTCGGCCAGGCCCAGTTCGCGGACGGCCTCGACCGTGACCGAGGCGACCAGCCGGATCCCGTTCGCGTCGAGTTCGACGTTGGCGATCGCCTCCCCGGTGTTGATGCCGGTGACCCGGGCCGGGATCTGGTTTCGTGCGCTCAGCCGCATGACGTCAACTCCCTGAAGATCGGTAGCTCCCGGGGCCAGGCTACCCAGGCCAGGCGGCAGCAGGCCCGGCCCCCGTCCGGGGACCGGGCCTGCCGGGCGTCAGGTGCGGGCCTACTTCGTGAAGTACCAGTACTCGGGGGTGAGTTCGGCCTGGGTCTCGTTGGAGAAGGAGGCCGGATCGCCGGACAGGGTCTTCTTCCACACGATGATCGAGTCCGCGTTGGGCTGGAAGAGGCCAGGCTGGTTCTCGGTCAGGAACGACGCCTCCTTCTTCACCGCGGTCGGGTCACCGCTGGTCACCGACTCGTTGATGAGCTTGTTCGCGGTCGGGTTGTTGTAGGCGCCCTCGTTGTCCGAACCCGGCCCGTTGAACACGCCGAGCTGGGTCGGGTAGGTCGCGTCGGTGAAGCCGCCGAAGTCCTCGGTCGCCCACTTGTTGTCATACTGCTTGGCCCCGGGCACCGGGTCGTCGTAGTTGTTGACGATGTAGTCGAAGTTGCTGCTCTGCAGGTTGACCGTAATGCCGGCCTGCGCGGCGGCCGAGGCCCAGGCGGTGCACATCTGGCCGATGGTGGCCGGGCTGGTGGCGTAGATCAGGTTGAAGGCCAGCTTGGTCCCGGCCGGGATGCCCGCCCCGCACTCGCCGGGTCCCGAGCCCGCCTTGGCACAGACGTCGGTGCCCTTGGTGTTGACCGTCCAGCCGTGGCTCTTCAGCAGCGAGATCGCGGCGGGGATGCTGTACGGGTAGGGGTCCTTCTGCGCGTCCGCCGGGGTGTAGGGGGTCCGGGGCACCTGCGGCACCGGGCCGTAGGCCTGGCCACCCGCGCCACCGAAGAAAGCCTTGATGTAGCCGGGCTCGTTCTCCAGGTGAGCCAGCGCCTGCCGGATGTAGAGCTGGGCGATGATCTTGTTGAAGTACCCGGTCTTGTCCAGGAAGTTGTAGGTGATGTAGCCGAAGAAGAAGGTGGGGTAGCCGAACACGTTGTACCCACCGGTTTCGACCGTCTTCACCTGCTTGATGTCCACGTCGGGCAGGTAACCCACGTCGATGTTCCCGGACCGCACCGCGTTGAACTCGGCGGTGTCGGAGGTGAAGGTGACGGCGGAGAGGCTGGACACCTTCTTGGCGTGCGGGCCGCCGTAGGCCGGGTTGGGCGCCATGGTGAAGGCGCCGGTGCTACTGTTGAACGACGTCAGGTGGTAGGGTCCGTCCACGGTCTGCCAGATCGGGTTCGAGGCGTAGGTCGCCTGCGCGTTCGAGGCCGCGGTGAGGAAGTTGAAGATCTTCTTGGCGTTGGCCGGGACGGTGAAGTCCAGGATCGGGCCGCTGGCCGAGGCCTTGGCCCACTCCGCCGACGGCATCGGCGTCACCAGGGACAACTCGTCGTCCAGGAACCAGCCGGGGTTGGCCTTCTTCTTCAGGTTGAAGACCACGGTGTTCGCACTGGGCGCGGTGACGCTGGCCACCTGGTCCGGGATGCCGAGGCCCGGGCTGTAGGAGCCCCAGTTGGAGGCGTTCTCGGCCAGCCCGGCCTTGACCTCGTCGAACCAGAAGACCACGTCGCGTGAGGTCAGCGGCTTGCCGTCGGACCACTTGTAGTTGCTCTTCAGGGTCACCGTGACGGTCTTGTCGCCGTTCGACCACGTCGGCATGTTCGCCAGGCTCATCGACGGGGTCTGGGTGGGCGCGGTGCCGTTGCTGAACCAGTACAGCGGCCGCCACATCAGCTGCTCGAACTGGCTGATGTCGTTGGTCAGGTCGGCGGCCGCGGTGTAGACGGGGAAGATCCAGTTGGGCGCGGATCCGGGCGACTCCGCCCAGGTGACGGTGCCCGCGTGCTGCGGGCCGGAAGCGGCGGGTGGCACCTTGCCGAACCCGTTGCCGCCGTCGTCGGTCCCACCACCGCCCCCCGCAGAGTTCCCGCAGGCCGCGGCGGTGACGGCGACGAAAGTGGCCAGGGCGGCGATCGCGACACCAGGACGGGTGAATCGGATCATGGTGATCTTCCTCTGCTAGTTGGCCGGACGTCCTGTCCCGGCTGAATAGGGCGAAGCGTAACTTCCGGCGGCCGTCATGGCGGCGGCGGGAGCATCACAAGTTGCTATCGGGCACCTGCCCGGTCCCGGGTGCCCGCAGCGTCCCGGCGGTTTGCCGCGTCTCGGCGGTTTGCAGGGGGAAGTGGCAGGCGGCCACGTGCCCGGGCCCGAACGAGCGCAGCGGCGGCTCTTCGTGGGCACACAGCTCCTGCGCGTGCGGGCAGCGGGTGCGGAACCGGCAGCCGGACGGCGGGTTGACCGGGCTGGGCAGTTCGCCGGAGATGCCGACGCTGTCCCGGTGCCGGGCCACCGCCGGGTCGGGCACCGGGATCGTAGCGATCAGCGCGGCGGTGTAGGGGTGCGCGGGCCGGGCGTAGATGTCCTCGCCGGAGCCCAGCTCGACCAGCTTGCCCAGGTACATGACCCCGATCCGGTCGGCCATGTACTTGACCACGGCCAGGTCGTGCGAGATCACCACGTAGGTCAGCCCGTGGTCGGCCTGCAGCCGCTTCATCAGGTTCAGCACCTGCGCCCGGATGGACACGTCCAGCGCGCTGACCGGCTCGTCCGCCACGATGAGGCGCGGGCTGAGGGTCAGCGCGCGGGCCAGCCCGATGCGCTGCCGCTGGCCGCCGGAGAACTCGTGCGGGTACCGCTCGACCGCGTTGCGCGGCAGCCCGACCTCGTCCAGCAGGTCGAACACCCGCTGCTGCTGCTCGGCGTGGCTGCCGAGACCCTGGATGGTGAGCGGCTCGCGGATGATCGCTCCGACCCGCATCCGCGGGTCCAGCGACGAGTACGGGTCCTGAAAGATCAGCTGCAGGTCCCGGCGGTAGCGCCGCAGATCGCCGCCGGACAGGGCGGAGACGTTCGTGCCGCCCAGGACCACCGAGCCCGAGTCGGGCTTCTCCAGCGCCACGATGACCCGGCCGATCGTGGTCTTTCCGCAGCCCGACTCGCCCACCAGGCCGAACGTCTCACCGGCGGCCACGGCGAAGGAGACCGACGAGACCGCCTTGACGCTGCCCACCCGGCGCTGCAGGACGGCGCCCGCGGTGACACCGAACTCCTTCACCACGTCGGTGACCTGCAGCAGCGCGGCACCATCACCACCGGCCGCGGCGCCGTTCGCGCCGCCCGCCGGCGCCGGCGGGCGGTCGGCCGCGGTGACCACCGGGCCCGCGGCGGGGGTGGCCTCCGGGTCCAGGGCCGCCAGCGCCGCCGCGACGGCCTCGGCCTCGGTAGGGGGCTCAGTCCCGGTAGTGGGCTCCGCTTCGGTGGCGGCCTCCACCGCCGTAAGTTCCGCCGCCGGGGACTCCGCTTCCGTGGACTCTGCGGCCGGGGCCGCAGCCGTGAGCGGGCCGTCGACCGGGTGCCAGCAGGAGAACAGGTGGTCCAGGCCGGTGCCGGACAGCGGCGGCTCGTCGGTCCGGCACTTGTCGGTGGCCCGGCTGCACCGGGGCGCGAACCGGCAGCCGGGGGGCGGGTTCGACAGGTCCGGGGGCAGCCCGGGGATGCTCAGCAGCCGCCGCCGGGCGTCCTGGCTGAGCCGCGGGATCGAGCCGAGCAGCGCCTGCGTGTACGGGTGGTGCATGTGCTGGAACAGCGTGGCCGTGCCGGTGGTCTCGACCAGCCGGCCCGCGTACATCACCTCGACCGAATCCGCGTGCCCGGCGATCACGCCCATGTCGTGGGTGATGAGCAGCATGGCCATGCCCAGCCGCTCCCGCAGGTCGTCCAGCAGGGCCAGGATCTGGGCCTGGATGGTGACGTCCAGGGCCGTCGTCGGCTCGTCGGCGATCAGCAGCTTCGGGTCACAGGCCAGCGCGGTGGCGATCATGACCCGCTGGCGCAGGCCGCCGGACAGCTGGTGCGGGTAGTCGCCCAGCCGCTCCCGGGGCCGGGGCAGGCCGACCAGCCCCAGCACCTCGGCCGCGCGGTCCATCGCCTCCCGCTTGCTGGCGCCGCGGTGCAGCCGGACCGGCTCGGCGACCTGGTAGCCGATGGTCTTGGTCGGGTCCAGGGAGGTGAGCGGATCCTGGAAGATCATGGCCACGTCGTTGCCGCGGATCCGGCGCAGCTCGGCGTCGGGCAGGCCGGTGAGCTCGCGGCCGTCCAGCTTGACCGAGCCGCCCACGATCCGGCCGCCCGGCGGCAGCAGGCCCATGATGGACAGCCCGGTCATCGACTTGCCGCAGCCCGACTCGCCGACCAGCCCCAGCGACTGCCCGGCCTCGATGGTCAGGTCGAGGTTCCCGACCGCCTGCACGACGGACCTGGTCAGCTGGATGTGCGTGGACAGGTCCTTGATCTCCAGGATGGGAGTCATGCGTCGCAGCTCCTGACCTCGGTCGGCGGCTGGTGCCCCGGCGCCCCGGCGGGGGGAGCCGGGCGCGGGTTCTCAGCGGGACGGCGGCCGGTCACCGGCGGCGCACCCGGACGTCCAGCGCGTCGCGCAGCGCGTCACCGATCAGGTTGCAGGCCATCACCGTGGCCACGATGCAGATGCCCGCCGGGTAGATCAGCCACCAGTACCCGTCCAGCAGGTACTCGGTGCCGTTGGAGAGCAGGTCGCCCCAGTCGTAGTTGGGGAAGTGCAGGCCGAAGCCGAGGAACCCGAGGTAGGCGACGGCGAGGATCGCGTCCGCGATGTTGAAGGTGACGTTGACGATGATCACGCTGAACGCGTTCGGCAGCAGGTGCCGGTTGATCAGCCGCCACCGGCCCGCGCCCGCCGTGCGGGCGGCCGAGACGAAGTCCCTGGTCTTGAGCGACAGCACCTCGCCGCGGACCAGCCGGGCCGGGACCAGCCAGGTGAACACGCCCAGGATGAGGCTGAGTGACAGCACCGAGGCGCCGTACCTGACCGCGACGATCAGCACGACGAACAGGAACGGGATCGACAGCAGGACATCCACGACCCGCATCAGGACGGAGTCGACGATCCCGCCGGCCAGGCCGGAGACAGCGCCGTACAGCGCACCGACCACGATCGCGATGATCGCGGACAGGAAGCCGATCTCCAGCGAGGCCTGACCGCCCTTCATCAGCTCACCCAGCACGTCGATGCCCTGGTCGTCGGTGCCGAGCAGGTGGGCCCCGCTGGGCGCGGAGTTGGCCAGGACGAGGTCCGAGCTCACCAGGTTCTGGTGGTAGATCAGCGGGCCGACGAAGCTGAACAGCACAAAGAACGCCAGGATGCCCAGGCCGATGACCGCCAGCCGGTTGCGCGCGAACTCCCGCAGGCCCAGCCGCCAGCCGCTCTGCACCGGGCCGACGTCGCCGCCCGCGGGCGCGCGGGTGATATCCAGCGGGGGAAGCGAGGGAGCGGTGCCAGACACGGTGACCTCCGGGATCGGGTTGGCTCGCGCCGCTGGTCAGGCCAGGCGGATACGGGGGTCGGCGATGGTCAGGGCGATGTCGGCGATGAGGTTGCCGACCACGGTCAGCACCGCGCCGACCAGCGTGTAGGCGAGCAGGACCGGATAGTCCTCGTTCTGCAGGCTGTTGTAGAACAGCAGCCCGAGCCCCTGGAAGTTGAACACGGTCTCGGCGATGAGGTTGCCCGCCAGCAGCGCCGGGATGGACAGGCCGATCAGGGTGATCATCGGCAGGATCGCGTTGCGGACCAGGTGCCGGTAGAGCACCAGCCGTTCCGGCAGGCCCTTCGCCCGGGCCGCCTTGATGTAGTCCTGGGCCAGCGTGTCCATGGCCGCCGAGCGCATGTACCGGGAGTACCCGGCCACGATGAGCAGGGCCAGGCAGACGATCGGCAGCGTCATGTCCTTCCAGTCCCCCATCACCGTCAGCAGGTTCGTGGACTGGCTGGCCTCGTAGCCCAGCGCGTGCAGGCTGAGCGCGAAGACCTGGATCGCGATCAGGTAGAGCAGGAAGTCCGGCATCGCGTAGGCGGTGAAGGCCAGGCTCGTGGTGACGTTGTCGCCGACGCTGTTGCGCCTGACCGCCTGGTAGATGCCGAGCGGGATGGCGATGATGAGCGAGAGCAGCAGCGACGCGCCGGACAGGTAGGCGCTGCGGGCCCACCGCTCGTTGAACAGCGCGGCCACGCTCTGGTTCAGCTTGAACGAATAGCCCAGGTTCCCGTGCAGGACACCGTCGGTGTAGTGCCAGTACTGGTCGAGCACCGAGCCGGAGAAGCCGTGCTCCCGGTTCCACTGCGCGATGGCGAGCAGCGACGTCTTAGACCCGAGAACCGCACGGGCCGGCGACGGGTAGACCGCGTGCAGCAGCAGGTAGGTGAAGATCGAGATGCCGATGATCACGACGATCGACGTCCCGCACCGGCGGAGCAGGTAACCCGTCACTGGCGGCGCCCCTTCTGTCCCGGAAGCCCGGCCTGCCTAACCGCGCCGGCACCTGTGGCCAGGTTCTACCATTACCAACCAGCGATGTCCACAAATCGGCGTTTCCGTGACCGGGGCGCTATATACGGGTCGAAGTCGGGCGAGTAACCAAACCGCAATCTCCCGGTGACCCAGACTTGCTGACCGCCCCGGGGGATACCCCTGAGTTACCGGTGCGTTACGACTGCCGACCAGGTTGCGGGCCTGCCGTTCCGGGCGGTGCGGGCGGGGTCAGGAAAGCGGGCGGATTACCGAAATCGAGCATATCGGGGAGTGGGTCACGGGCCGCTTCGTCCCGCCGGGTCAGCGGCGGCAGATTCCATTTGTTCTCGATCAGCTTGAGCACCGAGGTGTGGTCATAAACCTGATCCGATACATAACCCGCGCCATTTGGGCCCCGCCGCGCGTACGGCGAGACCACGACCGCCGGGACCCGGAAACCCAGCCGGCCGTAGTCGTCCGGCCCGGCGTCGATCCGCTGGATCTCCCGGCCGGCCGGCAGGAACCGCAGCAGGTTCCACGGGAACCGGCGCAGCGGGCTGGTGCCCGGCATGTCGTCCGGGGGAACCGCGTCCGGCGGCGGTACGTGGTCGTAGTAGCCGCCGTGTTCGTCGTACAGCCAGACGAGCAGGGTCTCCGGCCAGCCCGGCCCGGAGGTGACGGCCCGCACCACCTGTTCCGCGAACGCCTCGCCGTTCCTGATGTCCTGCGGGTTCTCCTCGGAGGTCTGGCCGAAGTCCGGGTCCACGATGCTGACGGCCGGCAGCGTGCCCGCCGCGGCCGCGGCC
>Ga0070737_10005140_pt1 | contig 12658 bp, 10 predicted proteins | sample Coa_R1_10_FD_66438 | JGI IMG/M metagenome (GOLD analysis project Ga0070737, IMG submission 66438) | Surface soil microbial communities from Centralia Pennsylvania, which are recovering from an underground coalmine fire - Coalmine... | ecosystem: Environmental > Terrestrial > Soil > Unclassified... | reverse complement strand
AGAATCCTCGCAGGAGAGACCTGGCGATTCAGGGACGCCATTGACAGCAGCCAGCAGGAGCCCGTCCGGAGACGCATTGGCCGAACCGAGCCGCATCTCGCCCCGGGCAGTGATCGACACCAAATCTCCTGGATGAAGTTCAATCCCAGTGCGCGTCCATGCTTGTTTTGGATAGATCGTCCATTGACTTGGGATTCCTGCACGCAATGCACCGCTGTCGAGTTCAGACTGCGTCGCATGCCCGCCTAAAATCGTAGCGCTCCAGCTCCCAGAGTTATCGCCGAAAAAGTTATCGTTTACGCCTAAGTAAAGCTCGCCATTTGCACTGGACATGAAATGTCTGCCGGCGCCGACCTCGAAGATGCTACCCGATGGTCCAATCCGTCCCAATAATGACCAGCACGGCAATTGAGGAGCCACGAATGGCACGTTAACTTTTCCAATGTCCATGCAATCAGGCGGCGTACCTGCCGGAGTAGCCTTTGCGCCACTGAGGTTTGTTTGAATAACGCCGACAGCAGAGATCGTTACGTCGTCACCAATCCGCACCTGAATGCCGGTGGGGGTCCACGGGCGGTTCGCCGGCACTGCGATGTTCGTCTCCTCTGCATTGCCTGACTGAGCACCGCCTACAATCTGGCCGTCCGCTACTCCTGACGGCAGTGAAGAAGGAACTGAGCATGGCCCCGGCCGGCTCCTCTCTTCCTCCACGTGCCGATTCCATGCTTGGGCTTCCTCCGCTGAACTCAGCAGTGGCGGAGGATGTACGTGACCCCTCATCCAACTGAGCCTGCCGACAATCTCTTCGCTTACGCAGGAATTGCCGATCAAGGCGACCTTTTCTTTGTCCGTCAGTTTAAGCCGCACCTTATCCGCGCCTTTGAAGAGCACGTTTGGACCTTCATCCGTCATCTTGTACCGATAGATGTCCACCCCGTTGGGCTTGATTTCAACTGTGTTCTGTATTGCCAAATATCGTGTGCCGCGATATTGGAATTTGAGCCAGAGATGGTTGACTTGGTCATCTATCTCCAACGGTCCTTTGTCTGGCAGGGTCTGCACGACGCCTTTGCACTGCTCCGAGCATTGCGCGACCCCCATAACGGGGCTGGCAATCGTCGCTAGGCCTACGCCGGCCACAAATAGAATCTGGGTGGCAAAGTCTTTAACCCGGCCAGCGCTGGCCCTCGGCGCACCAGTTTGCAGTTGATCGATTGCACCACGGGTGACTCGCTGATCCTGAACAGATCCAATTTGGCTACTGCCGAGAATCAGCTTGCTGCCTTGTGTTTCCATCGCGCTCCCCGTCACTCCCCCGCTTTCAACGTGATGAAGCAGAAATCCTGAGCTGGTTAATAACCCGCTGCACGCCGGCTGTTGATTTGGCGATGCGCTCCGCTGCGGCCTTCTCGGCAGGGGTGTTGACCGTGCCGACGAGTGTAACTACACCCTTCTGGGCGGTGACGAGAATTTCTCGTGTTCGGAGAGCTGGGTCCTTGAAAAGATTGTTGTTGATGTTCCCGATTATTGCCTCGTCGGGGACATGCGCGTCCGTCCGTACACCCTTACGGTCACCAGCGTTGGATTTGCGAATCATTGGGGCCTGGGTGACCGGTTGAGAGGGGTTCCCCCCTGAAGGTTGTCCGATGGAGCTGAAGCAATTAACTCCGATATTAGCGAGTTGCGATGCTTCGGCTGAGGCCGCCATTTCTGCTGCGCGTTGCTGGGCGCCTGCTTGCCCGTAAGCGAAGACTGCCGCTTGGTCACCTTGAAGACGACTGCTCGAAACCAGGGCGATGATTCCGTTCGAGATAAGCTCGTAGTCCAGCTGGTAGGCGAGCGAGACTTGAGCGTTAATAAGGCCTTCTGCGTCGGCTGCGGTCTCGCCAGCGCCAACGTCTGCGTAGCCGGACGTATATAACTGCGTTGCCAAAGAGTTCAGGGAAGGGATCTCCACAACCGCTAGATTAGCGAGCTTGTTCCGTTCCTGAATCAGATTCGCTTGTTGAAGTGAATACTGGTTTATGTCTTTCGCAACTTCGAGGAGCAGGTCGAACTGAGCAAAATCGACAGCCCCACTGAGGGCTTGCGAAAATCCTGCCCCCGTCGCCACTAGGGCGTCCCGTGCGGAGAACTGGGCCAAGAAATACGCCATCAGACCATTCGTGACGCCATAGGCGGATGCATCCACCAACAGACTAAGTCCAGCTGTAAGCTGGTCCTGTGCGAAATTCTGCAGCACTCCCTTGGCGAAATTTAGTACTCCAGGGCGAAGACTGCTTACCGGAATTCCAAGATCTTCAAAGATCAGCTTAGCAATGTCTCCCGCGTTGCTGCCCTTCGCGGAGAACGCTATGGCCACCTGCGAGGCATTATATGCCGCTCCTGCCAGAAAACAACCTTGTGGGTCAATTGCTTTCAGGATCTTATCGGCATTCCCGTTACCGTTTACTTGGTATACCAGTTGCGGATATCCTTTTGAAAGTGCAGCAATAGTGTCTACGAACTTCGTTTCCTGGTCTTGGGCAGATGGATCCCTCGAAATCTGACTGATGGTTCCTTGTACCAGGGTGTCAACCCAAGTACTGATATTAATGTCATTAACTACAGTTGCCAAAACACTGCCGACATCCCCGAGCCATTGCCCGGTTACCACGGGCTGAAATGCTTGCACGATCGAATTATAGTTCACGCCGCCCGTACGGTTGAGGCAATCATATTCGTATGCCCAAAGCAAAGTGTCATAGAGGACTTGATATTTGGCGGTCGAGTTCACGTTTATACCGTTCGTGTCAAACACATCCACTCGAGAAATGGACGGAGTTAGTCCAATAGTGGAAGGACACGAGCGGATAGAAACACTCTCCTTCAGGGGGTTAAACAAGAACAATCCCTGGTGCAAGTATTCCGCCTGGGGTGATAGCGGAATCCCAGTAGTGCCATAAGTGGAGTTTATTTCGTCATAAATACTCTCGTTACCATAAATGCAAAGTTCATAGCCCTGGCCGCGATCGATTACGGCAACCGAAAAGATACCATTGCACGGAACATTCGGTGGAGGTGTGTAACCGCCGCCACCTTCTATCGGGCCGACACTCAAAACCTGCTGACCCGCCCCGACATCTGGGTAAGCAACAACGTTCGTGATTGATACATCGGCTGTGTCATCGCCGCCGTCCGAGTTGCTGCCCTTTGCTACAGCGTAGCTGACGTTGTGCAAGCTATCAGGGATGCGGTTCTCTGCGACTGGCGTTGCAATACTTGACGCAGGTAACACACGAATTTCTAGCGTTCCCGTTTCCTGCCAAATGTGGCCTCCGGTTAAGCGGGCATAGACGCGAGGGCTGAGCCGGCTCCAATCCAAAGGGCCCGGATTTCCATAGATACCGGGAATAACATGGACAATCTGCTGCCCCAGCGCTTCATAGTTGTTCTCGTAGGCCTGGAGAGTCTGCTGCGTTTGCTGGTAACGCTCAGTCAGGGCGCTAATCTCGTTGCAGAACGACGACCCAAAGACACCTGCGATGCCTCCGCGCCAACCGCCGCACATTTTCTGAAGGGACTTCACAAAGTTGCCGCGAAGTTGATCCCTGTACTCCGGGATGAGACGATCGATAAGCTCCTGACTCCCAGGAGACATTTCGTCGTAGCTCAGGCCGCCTTCAATTTCCCAAATCGCATGCTGCAAGGGCCAGAAATCGACCTTGGCAGCCGGAGCCCTTGACCTCAACGCAATCAGGGGAGTGGCGCGGGTGCCTTCGAGAGGTCCCAAGTAGTAAGTATGTCCATGTTGCGTCCCGGCAACGTGAACGCCCATTCAATAGAAGCGCACTGGGATTGAATAATCCCCTGGCGGAAGCCGCACGATGCCATCGGAAGAGTGCGCCAGCTGAGCGATGATGGAGCTGCCCGGATAAGACACTGCCTTGAACGGCGCGCCCGGCAGAGAAGCGACTCGCGGATAAGCCCTATTTGGATCCGCGATCATGGGCTCCTTGGCAGTGAATGGGTTCAACTTGCTTAAGCCCTGCCCATCTCCAGGGGCTGCAGACACCACAACCGGTTCGCTGCGGAGCAAAGACTGCGCCTTACTGGATAGGTCACCAGTCTGGGCTGGCAATCTGATCGGCGCTCCGAATAGACCACAGAAGCACAACACTATGATGAACAGGTGCTGAGTCCGCCAATCCATAGTCGGCACTTCCTTGCACAAGATTGTTGATCCTAATCCCGCTGGAAGGCGATGAGAGTCTGCGCACAATCAGTCGAGCCATCGTCTTCTTGCGAAATCAATTCCAGTACATAGTCCTTATTGTGATCGACGAATCTATGAGACTGCGGAAACCACCCCTGCGTAATGGTGCCATCTCTCCAAACCCAAGTAAAAGGATGCATTCCGGGTTGTCTATCATCCGCTCCGTTCACTGTTACGACGCCAGAGGCCGGGTTGATGTTTGTAACTGCTAATTGCAGGTGCTCGCTTCGTTGCTTACTGCAGATCTCGCTATTAGGGTTCATAACCGCAGCGCCTCTTACGACAATGCCATTCACAGCTACGGTTGCCGTCCAGCTTCCGGAGTTGTCCCCGATCTGATCATCGTTGACGCCGAGGAAAAGCTCTCCGTCTTTGGGCACGCCGAAAGTCGTACCTGAGCCGACATAGAAGACCGGTCCGTCCTCACCGAGCCGGCCGATAAGCGACCAGCAGGGTACTTGAGGAGCTGGAAATCCCTGCCTGCCGCCGCAATCGGGTGGGCGTCCTGCTGGCGGCATCGGAGGCCAACCTGCGCCCATGGAGGCGGTTCCCGTCGCCGAGATCGTAACCACGTCTCCCGCATGCAGAAAGATTCCGGTGTCTGTCCAAGGCTGATTGGCCGGCACGGTAACCGTCCCCGTTCCGCCGCTCATATTCGAAGGCTGCGTTGTCACCGGTTCTCGGCCAACGTTAAGACCAAAGATGTTGACCTGATGGACACCGCTTACTTGTGCGGCCAATCCCGCCGCCTTTGTTTTTTCCGCCTCCGAGTTCACAGACCCTGTTAGCTTGACGATTCCCTCGTAGCAAGTGACCCTCAAGGTGCTGAGGTTAGGGTCAGTGGCCAGCTTTGCTTGGACGGCGGACGCAATCTGTGCGTCTGTCAGAGGAGGGGCTGGCGGAGAAGGCCGCCAAATGAGAAGACCAATACCCACGCATCCGAGTATCAGAACAGCTATTCCACTCCACAAAACAGCCCGGCTGATGCCGCTCGATTTAGAAGGATACTCGGTGGCAATGCTGGGGAACGCGCTATCAGAGCGCTCGGATTCGCCCGTGGGCCGCTCGTTCCGTCTGTCTTCGTCTACCGCAGTTTTGTTCGGAGGCAGCCGCTGTAGGCTGGCGGCCGTTTTTACCGGGGCCTCTGCCGCCGGCGCAGGAGATTGGCTGAATTGTGGAGTCTGGTCGAGCTTTGCGCCGCAGTTCGTACAGAACTTCTGATCCTCTTTCAGCTGCCCTCCACACTCGTTGCAAAACATGCTGACCACCTTTCGGGGGTTTGGCCGGTCCCTCCAGCTAATGAGCAACTGCTCGGCGCGTGTTCTCCTCGATATCGAGAAAGACGTGAATCATTTCGGATGAGCTCCAGAGAATAACGCCGTTCAAGAGACTGCCCAGGATTACAAGTACGGCAAGAACGCCACCAGGCATGTTGCCGCCCGAAATTGATCCGGCTTCGGTCCCGATTACCACTCCCGCAATGATTCCGCCAATGGCAGAGATAACCGCTAGAACTTTAAAGATTGTGGCCACGATTCGAAGGGCCGGATAGCGACCCTTGTGTCCGCGGCGAAATGCCCACGCCGGCTCAACAGGCTGGCTGGAAGGGATGACCGGAGTATCTTCAACGGCAGCTCCGCAGGCACCGCAGAATTTCGCGCCAGGATCAAGCGGTGCGGCACAGTTGGTGCAGAAACTCGCCATTGCATTTTCCTTTCAGTCGTCACCCCGCTACTGCACGGACTGACCACATTGCTTACAAAACTTAGCAGAGCTGGGGTTCTCGGCTCCGCAGGAGAGACACACGCTCCTTGCGGCGGCGTTCGGACGCACCGCGTTGGCCGCCGTTCCGCAGTTCGGGCAAAACTTCGTCCCGGCGGGGACCGGTTGCCCGCAGTTGCTGCACTGAGCTGTGACTAGCGGCGGAGGAGGCGCCGCCAGCACCGACCCCGACTGCATGACAGCGCCGGTGATGGCGTCCATATTGCGTGCAACCACCACGGTCAGAAAGATCAGCGGCGCCAGCACCAGCACCAGGAACACCCAGCCATAAATTGCATAGTTGTCGGGAAACAGAAATGGATAGGCGATGCCTTGATACGAATGGTATGCGATTGCCACAACTATGGTGGTCAGTCCCAGGCTCATCATCAATCCCAAATCCGGCATTTTGCGGTAGTTCGACCGGAACAGAAACGTCAGGTTACGACAGAACAACAAAATCATCGCGAAGATGAGCGTATCTGCCGCCGCCTTTGCGATCGTTATGGGGAAGATCGCCAGCTTCGTCCCCAGCAGAATTGCATTTTGCAATCTCAACGCGTAAGTCGCTGGATCTACGTTGCGATTCAAATTCCCCTGCTCCTGCTGGATCTCCTGGATCTCGGCTGCCAACCACTGCAACTGGTTATTGGAAGACCACTGGCCATTGGAAAGGTCCTGCCAGAACTTGTTCACCGCGTCAGTCGGATTTGTAAAATATAGCGGCGCATTCTGCCAGGACGCCGTGTATATCGGTTGCGTGCGCAGCATCGGGAGGAGGGACAAGATTCCCCGCAAAATGAGCAGGCCTATAATGGCAATTGCGACCCGTACCGCGCTCTCCGTAACGTGCTGCCCGAGCGTCTTATTGTGGCTATGCATTTTATCCTCCCACCCTTCTGAGCTCGTCACTTAACAGCGGCCGCTTCCTTATCAGTGTCCCTCTCTTCTTACTATCTGCTGTTGTTGTGCTTGCTGTTGCTGTGTTGTTACCTCTGCTATTGACATCGGCGTGTATGTTACACCATTTACTACTACTGGGTCACCTGCTATTAAATCTATCCATTGTTGAGTTTGCGGATTAAGTTCAAAAATGCTCATTCCACCGTTTCCATTGACAGATGCTCCGCCTTCTGTATATACATATGTGGTTACAGTACCATCTGCAGCAATAGCTTCGCCTAGCAAAAGCTGGTTAAGCCCTTCAGGAACTCCACCTTGCTGTACATCCTGTATCATTACAGGATTTGATATATCATATGTTGCGCCATTTGATTTTATTGTTGAAATGCCGAATTGGTAGACATTGCCTGATTGTATGTTCATTCCATATATTGCATCATTTGCGCTGTCAGCTACAAGCGAGGAAGCCACTGTGCTGTTGTTGGTGCCGAAGGGTGTAGATTGTACAACATTGTATGTTCCGCTGTCCTTTACTACGAATAAGTAACTGCTTTGCCCTACGCTATTCGATTGCACTGTTGTGAATGCATTGCCGTCCATGAATACTGTATTCCCGGAAAAGGCAGTCAATCCATTGCCAAAGTTTACTGAGCCAAGTTGGTGCAAGTTAGTGTCAGTTATCACTTCACCATCCTGTGTGCTGATGAAAAGATTTCCATTTGGATCGAATGCGCCGTATGTGCCTGGAACATTTATGGTGTTTGTGACTGTTCCGTTGCTCATATCAACTGCTAATGTGTTGGTGGAAGTTAGAACGACACACTTAGTTCCGTCAGGTGTAAGGACAACAGAATTTACTCCAGGTATTTGCAGATAAGGTCCTACGCCATTTTGGTTGATTATGCCTACGCTGTCCTGTCCAGATACTGCTCCTGGTGTTGCAAAGCAAACGTTTGTCGCAGATGTTGCTGCCAATAACCCTGGCACTATGCCAACACTTACTGTGCTAGATATGGCAATATTTGGGACAGTAACTACCTGTATGCTTGAGGAAGCTCCATCTGAAGTTGACATTCCGAAGACCCATGACGGCCCTGGGATGGTTGCCTGCGATATGATATAGCTGCTTGGGTTATAGTTTGGAAATACAGGGTTGTCTGCATCTTCGACCATCATCAGGAGTGACACCCCGCCATTCCCTACCTCTCCCGCAGCGAAATATGAATCAGTCACCTGTACTGGTGGTGGTCCCTGAGTTACAGTGAAGGTTGTGGAGACGGAAGCGTTGTCGCTGTCGTCTTTTGCGCTATAAGTCTGCTGGCCCGGCGCCGGAAATGAAGTCGTGTAGGTAGCAGTGCCTACGGATTTTGCCAGTTGCGCTCCGGAAGATGAATCGACCTCGCAGGTATCGGCTGCGGGGCACGTGGCCGTTATCGTTACCGCCTGTCCGGTGACGGGGGACGAAGGATTCACTGAAATAGTAGGGGGCGCGTTGACGGTGAGGGTGCCTTGCTCTGTCTGTCCGTTTGTCAGATCGTGTGCATAGACGTTGTATGAACCCACCGCTTGCGAAGCCGGTACGGCAAAATTCCACTGTGCTGTGCCGGTTCCTTGCGCCTGTTGATTTTGCTGTGTTTGGAAGTCCACCGCACACAAGTCGGTTGCCGGAGTGCATGTCGCCGTTATGCTTACGGTACTGCCTTGGGCCACGAAACCGGGACCGGACCCCTGGTTCAATGAACCGACTTTAAAATTCAGCGACGGCGCAATTGGGTTGGAAGGTGCAGGGCTGCTGCTACCACTGCCGCCGCATGCTGCTAGAACGACTAAAGCTCCCGCCGCCAACGCGCTGCATAGGCCAAATCGGAAGACCGGCAGGAGCAGCTTGGCGATCACAACCTGCATGGCGCTCGCTGTAACGTGCCTGCTCAGTAACTTGCTGTGGTTGGGCACCTTATCCCCCACTGCCGAAACCGTCGAGTCGGATTCCCGTGTTGAACCTGCTGCTGTTTTTGACTCTTGCCTGGAAACCCCCAATTGCCTATACTTTCGTCCAAAATTCAATTGGCGATTGCTGGCAAGAACGGGCAATTGCGGGCGAGAATACCGATCGGGAGCCTCCGGGCAAGAGGGAGGGCCACTTCATGTCCCCGTCGGAAAACCGACGTTTCGACTGTTGGAAGCAGATCGCCGCTTTTCTGGGCCGTGACGTCCGCACGGTCTGGCGGTGGGAGAAGGAAAGGGGGCTCCCTGTCCACCGTGTGCCGGGAGACGGGCGGCGCGCGGTGTTCGCCTACCAAACGGAAATAGAAGCCTGGCTGAAAAACGCCGGGCACCTTTCGGATGGCCCCAACGCCACGGAAAACTCAGAGCCGGAGTCCAGCCCCACCAGTCCCCAAATGAAACGTCCTAAATCCGCTGTGTTGTGGGGCGGGGGTGCTGTTCTTGTCCTCTGCACTATTACGTTGGTTTTTTTCTCGCGCGGAGCTCGCATTTGGGCAATTGGCGGCCATGCAACGCGAATCGAACGAGTCAGTCCGATCTATGCGGCCACCGATCAAGGCATAATCGTTGAAGGCAAGGGCTTCGGCCCTCCACCGAAGACAATCCTGATGACCCGGGTGGGTGGGGGCGTGGACACAGTTGGGGAAAGCTACTCGACCTCAATTCGCATTGACGATCTCGGACAGGGCGCTCACCACTGGATTGCCGGGCGCGCCGGGCCTCTGAATCACTGCGACATCGCTCTCAAGCTGGCCAGTTGGACGGACCAGCGCATTGTGTTAGCCGGTTTCGCCGGTCCGTTAGGGACAAGCTGCAAAGATCAATACCAAATTGCACCGGGAGACAAGCTGCGGATCATCATTTGGGGACCGCGTAACAAATGCGGACCCGGTGGCCCGTCCCAATGTCCCGAGGAGGTTAAGGCAGGTCGCGTGGCGACGTTTGAGACGGTAGTCGTACCGTCGAAAGACGTTCCGATCAGCACGTGCCGCCCTGAGCAGTGAAACACAATCTGAGAGGAGTCAGCCAAAGTCCTTCACGGAACCGGGACAGCAGTTGCTCTCAGGCCTTTCTGCTCGTTAAACTCAGCTGCCGCGACGATAAGATCGGGTTTTTCCCGCCCAATGGGATCCATGGCCTCGGGGCCAGCCGGGCAATCCCTAAAGCAAATATCCGGTCGTTTTCGAGGCCTTGGACGCACTGAAGCGGTACATGCGCTTGAGTCGCGGCGCAGAGTTGTCGCCACGGAACGCCGAAATGGCAAGTGAGGCGGCCGGGGTGGGAAGCAGACAGCAATCCCTACGAGTAACATCCTGGTTCTATCGACAAATACATCCCCAGAAAGCTATCGAAAACGGATGTTCGAAGCAGTTGAAGAATGCCTCATTGCCCCACCGGCGGAATCCGTACGCCGTCCCGCAGGGCAGCGGGGCGGAAACCCAGAAACCAGCTCCTACAAGCATGAGAGAACAACCTTGGTTGATAACACTGATCAGCGCCGCCGGCCAAGGCTTATATCAGCCGCCAACTGTTCGGCTTCTTTCCATATGTCGGCCTCAACCTTGAGCCGGGTGCTCCAGCGCGCGTACCACTGGACCCCGTCAAGGGTTCCATTCGGCCATGGCTGAAATACGTTGCTTGGCTTGGTAGCCTGGATGACCTCAGCAGCTTTGCTCACGTCAACGGCATGCCTCTCAGTCGCAGGAACCTCTGAGGCCGGGCCATGGAACCAACCCTTATGCCGCAGGATCCAGAACATCTGCAGGTCTTCGCCGTACAGCTCATTCCGAATGAACCTCACTATGAGTCGGGTGTATTTGTCCAGAAGTTCAGCGCGTCGTTGTTCTTCTTGCTCCTCGAGAAAAGCAGCCAGCTTTCGTCCTCTGAGCTTCGGTTTCTGCTTACACCGAGCCTCCCAACCTGGATGTGGCTCCCATGCTTCACCGGAAGCTTGAGCAAATGCTTCTGCGTCGATCTCGAACGACACTGCGAATGGCTTCCGCTGAATGATTTTCCCGAAGCGCCACGCTCTCCTTTGGGGTATTTCTTTCACATGCCACCGGCCGAAGCCTTCGAGCTCAACCTTGTCTTTTCGCAAACGGGCTTCTTTGATTGCAGAGAAAATGGCGTATACGGTGTGCTGCGCTTCTCTGACCGAGAAGCCGCGGTCGACCAGGGTGAGGATCAGTTCGTATTTAAATCCCTTGCGAGAGCCCTTCCACGGCTGCTTCTTTGCGACCTTCATCGGCCTTGGACCTGAGCCTGCCACACCGAAATGACCACCGCCGTCTCCATGATCGAATCAGACATCCATTGTCCCACTTGCCTCCTGAGAATTCGAACGGGACAACCGGCGGCATATGCCGTAAGCCGCCGACCCATGCAGGGGGCCAGGAACAGAAGCATCCCATGCTGTCCAGCCGGAAGCAGCGGCCGGGCGGAGGCAGGCAGACACCACCTCCTTGCGCCATCCCTGATCAGGGAGAACCGAGTCCAGAAGACAGCAAAATCTGACGTTGAAAGCAGTCCGAGCATGCCCCACCAAATATACCGATCAGTAAATAGTCCTGGAGTGAAATCCTCTCCGGAGCCCTGCGGCCATATACTACGGCGGGCATTTTCAGCTCGGTTTTGGCCAGAAGTGTCGCCTAAGTCCCCACTCTCCTGGAAAAACAGGCTTTTCACGCTCTCTCTCGAGGAAATGGGCCGACCCCACTTTCAGCGGCAGCACGGACAGCCAGAGCCGCTTTGTAGTTGCTCATCTGGGTACCCCTCCGGTACGGAGCCACCGGGAGGATCACCGGAGCCGTAAGTCGACCCGCAGGGGGGCGGCGGCGTGGTCAGCGTTCTGCACTACGGAATCAGCATGCGGAAGCTGGCCAAGATCCTGGGCTGCAGCGAAGGGACAATCCGCAACTACGAGATCATTGGATTGCTGACCGCGCCCTATAAGCAAGCTTTGCTGGAGGGCCGCTATACGGCCCGGCAGATTCTGGCGCTGGTCCGGGAGCTGCAGAAGCGCGAAGCCGAGGACGAGTCATGACCGGCGGGCAGTGCGGCGGAAGAAGCAAGCCCGGAAGAACGGCGGCCAGCCGGCCGCGAGGCGGGGGCGGCGGGGGGAGAAGGACAGAGCCCTACCAGCCATCAGAACTCCTGACGAGCAGGATGCTGGCGTAAGCAAGTAGGCTGGTGGTTGCTTCTCCGGCAAAGGTCGCGAAAACCCACTCCCGTCCGGGTGACTTTCTAGGATGCCCGAAGGGCTGTTTTCCAAACCAAGGGCTTGCGCGGATATACTATGAGATCATCCTCTCCGAATTGCTGCGGAACTCACCACTGAAATGACCGTTACGCACCCAAAGTAGCCCTCAACGGGCAAAATCGCCAGCCCCACTTATCCGCCGCCGGCGGCCGGCAACCCGGCGCCGCTACCAGCCCGCTGGCCATCTCTTCTGAGGGCCCTCAGCAGCAACCGATTTCCAGACCGAAATCGCCTCTCACCAGGTCCAGGGAATGGAGTCTTGCCGTCGCTTCTGGACTGCCGGGCACGTAAGGTTTCCGAACCATCGGAATGCCGGCAGCCTTCGCCGACGTGAGGGGCTCCTGACTTCCCGCCGCCAACTATCTCGGCGGCACAACGCCACCGTGCAGGCTCACCGCCGTCGAGGCGCGGCGCCTGCCCGCGCGAGGGGGATTTACTTCCCGCCGCGAACTATCTCGGCGGAGCACCGCATGTCA
>Ga0070737_10005137_pt1 | contig 12664 bp, 14 predicted proteins | sample Coa_R1_10_FD_66438 | JGI IMG/M metagenome (GOLD analysis project Ga0070737, IMG submission 66438) | Surface soil microbial communities from Centralia Pennsylvania, which are recovering from an underground coalmine fire - Coalmine... | ecosystem: Environmental > Terrestrial > Soil > Unclassified... | reverse complement strand
CCGTCGGGGTGCAGCTTCGGCGGCCACATGCGCTTGTACAGCTCGGGGTCCTTGACGGTGGCGTGCCGGGCGATCAGGGCCACGATCTCGTCCCGCTGGCGATTGCGCAGGAAGGCGTCGTTGTAGTCGCGCACGCCGCGCAGGTAGGCGACCATGAAGCGGCGGCCGAGGTCGGGCTGCTGCGCGAAGCTCTCCGAGTACCACAGCGTGGCGAGCTGGAAGTTGGGGTACACCTGGTCGCCGCTGACCCAGCGCACGCCCACGCCCAGGTCCTCGGCGCGCACGCCGTTCGGCTCCAGGTACATCGCCGCCTCGATGCTGTGGTTGCCGAGCGCCGCCACCATGTCGGGAAACGGCATGGTGACTAGGTCGAGGTCGCGGTCGCTGAGCCCGCCGCTGCGCATGATCAGATCGAGCATCCAGTGCGTGCCGTTGGCCTCGGCGGCGTGCGCCACTTTCCGGCCGCGCAGGTCGGCGACCGTGCGCACCTGGCCGCTGTCCAGGAGGTCTTTGCGCACCATCAGCCCTTCGAAGCCCCAGCCATTGGCTACCAACCCCTTGTCGGCCACGATCTTCAGGCGGATGTTCTGGCCGACGGCATTGAAGAACCCGGCGCTGAGTGCACCGCCGCCGACCTGCACCTGCTCGGTGCCCAGCGCGGGCGGGATGCGCGCGCCGGTATCGAAGAAGACGAACTCGTTCTCGATCCCTTGCTCGCGGAAGTAGCCGCGCTCCTCGGCAAGGTACAGGCCGGCGTCGGAGGGTGAGCCGATCACGGCGGTCTTGAGGCTCACCCGCGGCGGAGGCCCGGCGGTTGGCGCCGCCCCGGCGGGCTTGGCCGTGCTGGGCGCCTGGGGAGGGGCGACCGTGGGCGGGGACGAGGGCGCGGGCGCGGCACAGGCAGCCAGTAGCGCCGCCCCCAGCAGCGCGCTGAGCCGACATATACGGTAGCCCACGGCGGAACCTCCTTCAGGCGGGAGACGACGATCCCGCGCCGATGGGACCCCCCGGCGCGGCCCCCACGTACGGGGCCATTGTACGGCGCGGCTGCCCGCCAGCAAAGGCCGGACAGACTTGTTCGCAGCGGGCACGGGCGCTACACTCCAGTAGCCCCGACGAACAACGCGCCCAGCCGCGCGTTGCTATCGGCATGCGCCGCTACCCTGGCCATGGGCGAGAAGGGCACGCTTCTTGCAGCCGCCCGTGCCAGCGTAGGCGCTGGGGTGCGGCGGGTCCCGTGGCGTGGAAGAAGAAGGAGGCCCCGCACATGGCGACGTTTATCCTGCTCAGCCAGCTGACCGACGAGGGCGCCCAGACCCTGAAGCAGGAACCCGAACGCATCCGCGCCGTGAATCAGGAACTGGAGCGCATGGGCGTCCGTGTGCTCAACCAGTGGGCGGTGCTGGGGCCATACGACTTCGTCAACGTCGTGGAGGCGCCGGATATCATCACCGTGGCGCGGGTCTCGGCGGAGCTGTCCTCCCGGGGCACCATCCGCATCATGACCCTGCCGGCAATACCGATCGACGAGTTCATCGCGGGCTTGCAGCGCCGCGAGCCCTGATGGCAGCCGCCCACACGGCTGCGCGCGCCGTGAAGGCGCGGATCTGCCACTCGATGTCGAGGGGAGCCGACGATGGAACGACACCGCGAGGTCGTGCTGCTGTTGGGCGCGCCGGGTGCCGGGAAGGGTACGCAGGCGCGCTTCCTGAGCGAGGTGCTGGGGATCCCGCACGTGGCCAGCGGCGATCTGCTGCGCGAGCACCGCCGCCGCGGCACCGAGCTGGGCCGCGCCGCGCAAGCCTACATGGACCGCGGCGACCTGGTGCCCGATGACTTGGTCATCGCTATGATCATGGAGCGGCTCGACCGCCCGGACGCCCAGCGCGGGGCGCTGCTCGATGGGTTTCCCCGCACGCTCGCCCAGGCCGAGGCGCTGCGCCAGCGCCTCGCCGAGCGCGGCGGCGCGGTGCAGGCCGCGCTGTACCTTGCCGTCCCCAAAGAGATGCTAGTCGAGCGGCTAGCGGGCCGCTGGATGTGCACCAACTGCCAGGCGACCTACCACGAGCGGTTCAAGCCGCCGCGCCAGCCCGGGGTGTGTGACGTCTGCCAGGGGCCGCTCGTGCAGCGTCCGGACGACCGGCGCGAGGTGGTGGAGAACCGGATCGAGGTCTACCTGCGCGACACCCAGCCGCTGCTGGACTACTACGCCGCCCAGGGCGTGCTCCACGAGATCGATGGTACCGGCACAGTCGAGCAGGTGCGCGCCGCGCTGTGCGCCGCGCTGGGCGGCGTGGTGCACGGGCGGCGCCGCGAGCGCTGGCACGTGTACCTGCGGCACCCAACGGCGGTGGGCGGCAACGGCCACGAGGCGTGGCTCGGCCGCACGCTGTGCGGGAGGTATGTAGAGCGCGATAGCGGCCGCGCACTGGGCGCGCTGGCCGACTTCGAGGCGGCGCCCTGCCGTGACTGTCAGCGTGCGCTGCAGGGTAGCCCCGCCCCTCGGGATCCCGCGGCGAAGCTGGAGACCTCCGCCTGAGCGCGCCCTAGTGGCCGTGAGCGCCGGCCAGCGCTGCCGCCAGCGCTAGCGTTCCGGCCACTAGCAGCCCGGCGGCCCACAGGAGGTCGAAGTGGATCCAGACCCGGGGCAGCACGGCCACGCCGAGCCAGTCGTGAATGACGCGGGCCATCACGGTCATGGTGGCCAGCAACGCCAGCTGGTGCACGCCCAGCAGCACCAGATTCGCGCCGACATCGCTCGCGCCGAGCAGCACCGGCGCCAGCATCACGCCGCTACCGTGGGCGGTGGCGACCAGTAGCGACCAGCCGAACAGGTCGCGCCAGCCCACCTTGAGGCCCACCCAGCGGCCGTGGCGGCCCAATCGCCGCCAGCGGTACACGCCGAAGGCGAGCAGCAGCAGGGCCGTGCCCACCCGCAGAGGCTCCAGCGGCACGCGCGAGCGCGCTAGCAGCAGCACCGCGGCGACTGCGGCCACCGCCGCCGCGTGGCCCAGGACGATCGGCACCAGCGCGGTGAACAGGAGGCGCCGCTCGCGTCGCTGGAGCGCCAGGAACACGGCCCACAGCCAGCCCATGCCCGGGTTCAGGCCGTGGAACGCGCCGAGGAGCAGTCCTGCTACCAGCGCGTCGAGGCCCATCGGCACCGCTCGGACGAGCCGTTCGGCCTATGGGAAGCAGTAGGTATCCGACGAGGCGTCGCCGCCCTGCAGCCGCACCTGGTGAGCCCGCGCGGGGCCGAAGTCGACCAGGAAGCTGGGGTCCACGCGCAGGCCGCCCGCCGGATCGGCGTCGAGCTTGACCAGCCAGCCGCGCAGCCCCTCGGGGTAGAACTGGTCGTCCCAGGTGCTGTACAGCGAGTTGGTGACGTACACGCGACGCCCGTCCCGACTGACCTCCAGCATCTGCGGCCCACCGGTGAGCGGCTGGCCGTTGGGGTGCGCCGCGCGGTGCAGGATCCCGCCCAGCTCCACTTGCCCGGCGAGGCGTGGCGCGAACGGGTCGCGCACGTCGTACTGGCGCAGCTCGCCCGTGCCCCAGCAGGAGATGTACAGGAAGCGGTCATCGACCGACAGGTCGATGTCGGTCACCAGCGGGGGCACCGCGCCGAAGCTCTGGAGCGCGGGCGGCAGCCGTGCCGGATCCGTGGGCACGGCCGGGATCTCGATCACCTTGCGCGCGGCCCAGCGGTCGCCGTCCCGATACCACACCCAGATAGCGCTGGACAGGTCCGCGACATTGACCACCGTGTTCACGAAGCCGTAGGTTTGGGTCGGATCGTGGGCCGGGCGCAGCTCGAGCACCATCTGGTGCTGGTCGCCCAGATCCACGCGCTGGAGCAGCCGGCGCTTGCGCAGGTCCCAGAAGTCGAGATGGTGGCCGAAGCGGCGGTTGACCACGTCGTCCAGCCGCAGCCCCTGCTCGACCATGGCCGGAGTGGCCCACTCGCTGCTGATCAACACATCCTGCGCCAGATGCCACGCGAAATCGTAGGCGAGGTACTGCTCGCCGCGCGCCACCTCCCAGCGGCCCAGCACCTCCAGCCGGTCGTGATCGAGGAGCAGAATCCCGCCGGGGCCGCCGCCATCGCCGTCCGCGCTGCCCAGGGCCGAGATGTAGATCGCGTCCGGGCCGCAGTGGACGGTGTGCAGGCGCGAGTAGCCGGCGCGGCGCAGCACCTCGGCGCTGTCGATCGTCTTCACCAGCCGCGGCTGCCGCGGATCGGGCCGCGTGTCGAACACATAGATCCGTGAGGAGCGCAGGCCGGGCACGAGCAGGTAGCGCCGCTCCAGCTGCGGGTGTGCGTAGGGGCACAGCGCCGAGCTGCAGGCGTTCCAGCCGAAGTGGTGCAGCTCATCGCCCACGTGGGGCACGGGCACGCGGCTCACGATGCGGCCGTAGTCCGGCGAGCCGGGGCGCACGTCGACGGTGGCCAGAAAGTCGGGCTGGCCGTCGCCCACGTGCAACCCCACCACATAGGCGAGCTCTTCCGGCGGCGCCTGGGCCGCTAGCCGCGGCGACGGGTGGAACGTGGGATCGGCAGTAAAGGGGACGCTAGCCATGGCGCGCGCTTCTCCTTCGAAACCGACACGGCCCCAGGTCCAGTAGGCAAGTAAGCCGACCTGTTCAGTCGCCAATTGTAACGCGGGAGTGTGCTAATCTGTTCCCCACAGTGGTACCGTGCATAGTTGTCCCGGCCGCCCGACCGGCGGGCGCGCTAGCAACGGGGAGCGTATGGCCGAGCAGCAGGTCGGACCCCTCGCTTCCGAGCGCCCAGCGGGACTCGAGCGCTTCTGGGCCGCTCCCGCCTGGACTCAGCACCCACCGCATCGCTCGCTCCTGACCCCGCTGAACTTTCTGTACCGCAGCATGCAGGTGTTTCCAGAGCAAGTCGCCGTCGTCGACGGCACCGAACGCATCGATTACGGCACCTTCGCCGCACATGTGTTCCGCCTCGCCTCGGCGCTGCAGCGCCGTGGGCTAGCGGTGGGCGAGCGGGTAGCGGTGCTCGCTCCCAACGCTCGGGAGGTGCTAGAGACCAACTTCGCCGTTCTGCAGGCGGGTGGCGTGCTCGTGCCACTCAACATCCGCCTGAGCGCCGCGGAGATCGCCTACATCCTGGAGCACTCTGGGGCGCGGTTCGTGGTAGCCGAGCGGGGGCTCGGCCCACTGCTGGCTGCTGCCTATACCGAACTCGCGGCCTCACCCCAGGTAGTGTGGGTCGAGCTCGGGCCGCGCCACGGCGAGCCCTCGGCGCCGCTGCCGGATGGGTTGCCGGGGATCGCTTACGAGGTGCTGCTGGCCGAGGGCAGCCCCGAGGCCCTGCCGCCGCTGCTGGACGACGAGGAGGCAGTGCTGAGCATCAACTACACCAGCGGCACTACGGGCCGCCCCAAGGGGGTGATGGTCACCCACCGCGGGGCGTACCTCAACGCGCTGGGCGAGCTCATCGAGACGGGGTTCCGGCTGGGCGACCGCTATCTGTGGACGCTGCCCATGTACCACTGCAACGGCTGGAACTTCCCCTGGGCGGTGACCGCCCTGGCCGGGGCGCACATCTGCCTGCCGCGCGTGGAGCCCGCGCGCATCTACCAGCTGATCGAGCAGGAGGACGTCACCCATCTCTGCGCCGCGCCGACGGTCCTGGTGATGCTGGCCCAGGGCCGGCCGCGGCCCGACTACCGGTTCCCGCACCCCGTGACCATCGCCACGGGCGGCGCGCCGCCCCCGCCGGCCATCATCGCCGCCATCGAGTCTATGGGCGCGCGCATCGTGCACCTGTACGGGCTCACCGAGACCTACGGGCCGCATACCGTCTGCGCCTGGAAGCCCGGGTGGGACGCGCTGGCCGCAGAGGAGCGCGCGCGGCTGAAGGCGCGGCAGGGGGTCGGCTATGTGCACGCACCGGAGCTGCGCGTGGTAGACAGCGAGCTGCGCGACGTGCCGGCCGATGGGGTTACCCTCGGCGAGGTCGTCATGCGCGGCAACAACGTGATGAAGGGCTACTACCGCGACCCCGAGGCGACCGCCCGCGCGTTCGCCGGCGGTTGGTTCCACTCCGGCGACCTCGCCGTGCGCCACCCCGACGGCTATATCGAGCTGCGCGACCGCGCGAAGGACATTATCATCAGCGGCGGGGAGAACATCTCCAGCATCGAGGTCGAGCGGGTGCTGTACCAGCACCCGGCGGTGCTGGAGGTGGCGGTCGTGGGGGTGCCGGACGCGACGTGGGGCGAGGTGCCGAAAGCGTATGTCGTGCTGCGGCCGGGGCAGATGGCTACTGCCGAGGAGCTGAGCGCCTTCTGCCGCGCGCGGCTGGCCCACTTCAAGTGCCCTAAGCACATCGCCTTCCTCGACGAGCTGCCCAAGACCTCGACGGGCAAGATCCAGAAGTTCGTGCTCAAAGAGCGCGACTGGGCTGGCCACGAGCGGCGCGTGCACTAGGGGGAGCGCGGCCATGGCGATGCGCGTTGGCTATGAGCATATCCTGTACGAGGAGGCCGGGCCGCTGGCGCTGGTGACCATGAACCGGCCCCAGCAGCGCAACGCGCTGTCGCTGGCCCATCTCCAGGAGTTGACCGCCTGCTTCCGCGCGATCGGCGCCCGGCGCGACCTGCAAGTCGCTATCCTGCGTGGCCGCGGCCCGGCCTTCTGCGCGGGCCACGACCTCGCCGAGCTGCTCGGCCGCGATGCGACGTTCTACCGGCGGGTCTTCGCCGCGTGCACCGAGCTGATGCGCACTCTGCAGGCGATCCCCCAGCCCGTCATCGCCCAGGTGCACGGGCCGGCGGTAGCCGCGGGCTGCCAGCTGGTAGCTACCTGCGACCTAGCAGTGGCCAGCGCGGCAGCGACCTTCGGCACTCCCGGGGTGCGCATCGGCCTGTTCTGCTCCACCCCGATGGTCGCGGTGAGCCGCAGCCTGCCACGCAAGAAGGCGCTGGAGTTGCTACTGACGGGCGAGCCGCTGTCGGCCGACGACGCCCTGCGCTGCGGGCTGGTCAACCGCGTGGTATCGCCCGAGCGCCTGGAGGCGGAGACGCGCGCGCTGGCCGAGCGCGTGGCGGCGGCCAGCCCCGCGGTGGTGGCGCTGGGCAAGCAGGCGTTCTACCGCCAGCTCGAGTTGTCGCAGGACCAGGCCTACGCCTACACCCAGGAGGTGATGGCGCTCAACGCCCTCGCCGCCGATGCCCAGGAGGGCATCGGCGCGTTTCTCGCCAAACGCCCGCCGCACTGGCGTGGCTGGGCCGAGGAGGCATCCCCCGCTTCCTGAGACCGGCGTGCGCGGCGACGCGCCTCCCCGTGCCTCGCGCGCCGCGGGTGGCCGTTACGGGCGCGTGATGACGGCCCGCAGGGGCCGTAACGTGGCCGCAACTCAGCAGTTGGTAGCGTGCAGGCGACTGCCGGGCCGCCCCCGACAGGACCGTGCGAGCGAGGAGGAGCGAGGGATGTGGCTGGTGCTATACGCCCTGTTGGGTGCCTGCATGATCCTGGCGTGGGCGTGGGCACATCGCGAGGCGTGAGTCTGCCGGGGCGCGGGGGCAGCGCATACCGCGCCGGTCGGGTATCATAGATTACTGTTGACAATAGGCCGAGCGTCGGAACGCGGTGCGGTGCCGACGGGATCCCCTGGCCATGCCTAGCGAAGGAAATAGCGCGCATGGTCCCGTGTCGAGGCCCTGCTTGGCGCGTGGGGTGGGGCGTGATGCTGCTGGGCGCGACGGCGCTGATGGCGCCATGGGTGACGCGTGTCGCGCGGAGTGGAGAAGTGCAGCCTGCTAGTGTAGCGCCCGCTCAGGGGCAGCTGTGCGGAACGATCCCCGCCCTGCTTGGCACGGTAGGCGATGGCCCCGGGCCGTGGCCCGAGCCCTGGGCGAGCCTCGCCCCGCCGGGTGCCGCGGCGTGGCCGGTGCTCATGCCGGTGCCGTATCCCTGGTATCCGGCACCCCTGCGGGTGTACACCGACAGCACGGTGTGCATCTGGCAAGGGCGCTGAACCGAGGAGTTCTCGCGAACGCAGTGCAGCAACGGGAACACGAGGGGTGGCCACGGCTACCCCTCGTTGCTTCACCGGGATGGAGCGAGAGCGATGCTTGGAGGACGGAGGGGGCTGCTCCCGACCTTCCGCGGCCCTGCGCGCGACGGCCAAGCACAGCCCGCGCCCGTGGACACGAAGCTGTCGACGGGGCCGATTCTGGTGCCAGTGGGGGGGAACACGGCCGGGCCTGACGGCGACGACGAAGTCGTACGCCTCGCCTGCTCGCTGGCCAAGCAGATGCACGCGCGGGTCATCTTCCTGCACGTCATCCAGGTGCCACGCACTTTGCCCGTAGATGCCGAGCTGCCGGAGGCGACCCAGCGCGCCGACGCCCTGCTGTCGCACGCGGAGGAGGAGGCGGCGCGCCAGCGCGTCGAGGCCGAGACCGCCCTCGCGCAGGCGCGCGAGATCGGGCCCGCGATCGTCAACGAGGCGATCGACCGTGGCGCGGCGCTGGTGGTCCTCGCCATCGATCCCGATCGTCGGTCGGGCAGCTTCCACATTGGGCAGATCGCTAGCTACGTGCTCGAACACGCCCCCTGCACGGTGATCGCTCGCCGCGCGCCCCTGGGCGAGCAGCCGTAACCGGCGCCGCGCGCGTCAGGCGAGCCGGAACACCTCGCAGCAGGTGTCGCTGAGCAGCTGCCGCTCGCTGGAGGCGTCCAGGTGCGCCCCGCGGACGACCCGCAGGGGATCGCTATCGCCAACCTCGAACGGGTAGTCGCTGCCCAGCAGCACCCGCGTGCTCCCCACGACCTCCGCCAGGTAGCGCACCGCCGGGGCGAACAGCACCACCGTGTCGTAGTAGAACCAGCGCAGGTAGTCGAGCGGCGGCCGGCTCGCGTGCTCCCGCGCCGCGGGCGTGACCTCGTAGACGCGCTGGAAACGGCCGATCTGGTAAGGAAAGAAGCCGCCGCCGTGCGCGAGGATCACCTTGAGGTCGGGGTGCCGGTCCGCCACGCCCCCGAACACCAGGCTCCCCGCGGCGATAGTCGTGTCCATCGGGTTGCCCACGGCCTGGCTGAGGTTGTACCGCTGCAGACGGAAGCCGACCTGCGGCGCGTAGGGATGGACGAACACCGGTTGGCCGAGCTGCTCGGCGGTGCTCCACAGCGGCTCCAGCGAGGGATCGTCGAGGTTGCGCTCCAGGAAGTTAGGGGCCACCATCACCCCGCGCAGGCCGAGCTGCGTGGCCGCGTACTCCAGCTCGTGCGCGGCCAGCTTGCCATCCTGCAGCGGTACCACTGCCATCCCCGAGAATTTATCCCGGTACGGCCGGATATCCTCGGCCAGCGTGCGGTTCTGCAGGCGGCACCAGCGCGCCCCGATCTCGGGCGGCAGGAAGTAGCAGTACAGCTCCATCCAGGTGCTCAGCACCTGGTGGTCCACGCCCTGCTGCGCCATGTGCCGCTGGCGCTCCACCAGGTCGCGTACGGGCTGGCCGACGGGGCGCAGCGGCGGCCGGCCCGGAAAGACGATCTGCGGCAGGCCCTGCGGCGTGGTGCGCAGCTCGCAGCCGTAGCGCGCGGCGTCGCGCTCTAGCTCGGCCAGCACTTGGGGCGAGAGATAGTGCGCGTGGGCGTCGACGATCATGCGCCGTGCTCCAAGCCAGGGTGCGGGGGCGCGTGGCACCCGCCCGGGGGGCAGTATACGCTGCCTGGCCGGCGGGCGCAGCGTAGTAGACTGGAACAGCCAACGCAGGGGGCGGGGATGTTCGGGGTGCTGGGCGCGCTGCTGGCGGCCGCGGCGGTGGCGGCGGGCGCCTTCGGGGCCCATGGCCTGCGCGGCCGGCTCGCGCCGGAGTTGCTGGAGGTATTCGAGACGGCCGCGCGCTACCAGCTGTACCATGCGCTGGCCCTGCTGGTCGTGGAATGGGCGATGGAGCGGGCCCCGAACGGCGCGGCCCCCCTCGCCGGCTGGCTGTTCGTGGCGGGCATCGTGCTGTTCAGCGGCAGCCTGTACCTGCTCAGCCTCAGCGGCGCGCGCTGGCTGGGTGCCGTGACCCCGCTGGGCGGGGTCGCGTTTCTCGGCGGGTGGCTGGCCCTGGCCTGGGCGCTGTGGCAGAGCCGCGGGGGGAAGTGAGCATGGGCACACAGCCCGCGCCCGCGTGGCTGCCACCGCTGAACACGGGCCTGATCGTGGTGAGTGGCGTGTTCCTCCTGCTGGGCCTGTACTTCATCCGGCGCAAGCAGGTGGCGCTACATCGCGCCAGCATGCTCACTGCCGCGAGCTTCGCCGCGCTGTTCCTCGTCGTGTACGTCGCGCGCTGGGCGCTGTACGCGCCGCGGCACTTCGAGGGCGAGGGGCTGCTGCGCACTGTCTACTGGGCAGTGCTCGGCTCGCACATGGTGCTGGCGATCGTGCAAGCACCGCTAGTGGTGGCGGTGATCGGCCTGGCCCTGCGCGGGCGCTATGCCCGCCACCGCCGGCTCGCCCGTTTCACGGTGCCGATCTGGCTGTACGTGGTCATCAGCGGCTGGATCGTGTACATCCTGCTGTACTGGCGCTGAGCGCCGGGCGACGACGGACCCGCTCTTGCTCTTGGCGCAGGCGCTTAGAGCCCCCTCGGGGGGCGGCGCCCAGCGTCCCCCCACCGGCGCCGCGCGCTACAGCGTGAGCGTCGGGCGCAGCCCGAGCTTCAACGCGTTGCGCGTGTGGTGCTCGACGATGCTTGCCCACTGGGCGTCGGCGCTGAAGTTGGAGCCCGGGATGCGCTCGATCGGGCGCGAGGCGTGGATGAAATTGTAGATGAGCGGGGCGAACTCGTCTTGCCACTGCTGCAGGATGTGGATGTTGGCGGGGTCGTCGGCGAGCATCGCCTTGGCTACCGCCACGCCCAGCGCCATATGGCGCGGCTCGTCCGTGAGGCGGGTGCGGTGGTTGGCCGCGCTGAGGTAGTCGCCATGCTGCTCGGCGAAGCGCGCCATGGCATGGAAGCCGACCACGGCATTGGCGCTCTCCAGGACGAACCCCCCCTTGAAGGCGATCTCGAAGCCGTCCTCGAGGCTCAGCAGGTGATCGAACACTACCTTCGCCTCGCACTCCTCCCACAGCGCGGGTAGGTCTTCCAGCTGGAAGCCCGCGCGCAGGAGCATATCGCGGTCCATCTCGGCGTGGGAGAGCTCATCGATCTGCTGGCAGATGCAGCAGGCGATGAACTCGAAGTAGTCGTGGAACGGCATGCTGGCAGCGGCGGTGCCCATGTACTGGGCGGCGGCGATCTCGCCGTGGTACAGCGCCATCCAGCGGCGGGTCATGCCCTCGATGTAGCCGGGGGTAACGGTGCGCATGTTGCGCTGGTCCTCGGTGAGCCGGGCGATCTCGTCGAAATAGCGCAACTTCTCCTGGGCGTGGAGGCGGAGGTGCTTTTCGAAGTTGAGGCCGCCCGGGGCGACGAACAGCTTCGGGTTGTTGAGGAAAACACGCTGCTGGACCGCCATGAGCCCTCCCCGGCCGCCCACAACGGGGGCCATGACCTATCTTATAGGACGGCGGTGCGCTAGCTAGGTCGATCGCGTGGCTAGACGGTAGCAATGTAGCAATGGGGCCGGCGGCGCGTCAAGCGCGTCGTGGGGACCGAGAGGGTGTGCCGAGGAGGGGGCTCGACCCCCTACGCCCTTGCGGGCCGCGGGGTTTAAGGTCTCCTGAGTCGGGGGAGGCGGGCGGCCGGACGTGCCGCCCTGGCGCCATTCCGACGCGGTTGTCCGGTGGCGGGGCGCCCCGGGCGACGGCTGGGGACGTGGTCGGCATCAGCCAAAGCCGCGGGGCCCCGCGTCCGGTCGTGCGGTCTCGCCTATGCCTGCTCGAACGCCGCCCAGTTCAAGCCCAGCTGCCGTACTACCGCCCGCACGGTGCCCAACTTCAGGCCGTTGCTGCCCCAATCGGGCACCACCGTCGCCTGCCCCGTGGCGGGGTTGACCCATTTCCGATGCGACCCGCCGTGCCGCCGCGGCAGCTCTTGGCAGCCCAGCGCACGCAGCCGCCGCGCCACCTCGCGGTAGGTCATCCCTCGGCCACGAGCAGCTCGACCGCAATGGGTGCCGCTTGCGGGTCCTGGCGCAGGGCAGCGGGCAGCTCCCGCCCCAACTCCGTGTATAGCTCTAGCACCGCCTGCAGAGCGTCGCGGGCATTGGCCAGCGCGGTCTCGACGGTATCGCCCTCAGTGATCAACTCGGGTAGCAAGGGGCTAGTCACAGTGTACCCCCCCTCGGGCTGCGGGGCGAGCAGCAACGGCAGTCTGTATAGCGTGGCCATCCGTGTGCCTCCTGCGTGCAGGGGAGCCTCTAGTCGGCGGGCGCCGGTAGTGTACCCCGCCGCAGCCCGTGCTGGCGAGCATGCGGCACGCCCTGCGGTATCTCGCCGGCGGCACCCCTAACGGTGGCTCGCTAAAGAGCCCCAAGGTCCCTCTGGGACGGGGGGCGCGGACCGCTGGCTGGAGTGGTGCGATTCCGCCACTCTGGGTCCATGGACGTGCGTCCCGGCGGGGCGCGGGGGCCTCTTGGACCACCTTCGGGTGCACGTTCTGGGCGAGCAGGGGTCCATGGACGTGCGTCCCGGCGGGGCGCGGGGGCCGCGCCTAGGCATCACCCGCGGATGGGCCGCGACCGGGTC
>Ga0070737_10005136_pt1 | contig 12665 bp, 13 predicted proteins | sample Coa_R1_10_FD_66438 | JGI IMG/M metagenome (GOLD analysis project Ga0070737, IMG submission 66438) | Surface soil microbial communities from Centralia Pennsylvania, which are recovering from an underground coalmine fire - Coalmine... | ecosystem: Environmental > Terrestrial > Soil > Unclassified... | reverse complement strand
CGCCTACCTCGTCGCGCAGGCGCGGGCCGGCCGACTGCGCTCGACGCTGTTCCCGCGCGCCGACGGCGGCATGCGGTTCATCGCCCAGCTCGAGACGCTGCTCCGCCGCGAGGGCTACCTGAAGAAGTGAGCGCGGCGGGCGTGCCGCCGCGGTCCTATGAGGCCGCGGCGGCCGCGCGCAGCGCGTCGGCGCGGTCGGTGCGCTCCCAGGTGAACTCGGGCTCCTCACGGCCGAAGTGGCCGTAGGCGGCGGTCTTCTGGTAGATCGGGCGGTGCAGGTCGAGGTACTCCCGGAACGCCCCGGGGCGCAGGTCGAAGTGCTCGGAGATGAGCTCGGTGATCCGCGTGCGGCTGATCTTCTCGGTGCCGAACGTGTCGACCATGACCGACACCGGGTGCGCGACGCCGATCGCGTAGGCGACCTGCACCTCGACGCGATCCGCCAGCCCGGCGGCGACGACGTTCTTGGCGACGTAGCGTGCCGCGTAGGCCGCGGAGCGGTCGACCTTGCTCGGGTCCTTGCCGGAGAAGGCGCCGCCGCCATGCCGGGCCATGCCGCCGTAGCTGTCGACGATGATCTTGCGTCCGGTCAGGCCGCAGTCGCCGACCGGGCCACCGATCACGAACCGGCCGGTCGGATTGACGAGGAACGAGCGGCGCAGCACCGCCGGGTCATACATCTCCTCGGGCAGCACGGGCAGCACGACGTGCTCCCACAGCTCGTCCGGGATTCGGTCCTCCGTCCCGTCCTCGTGCTGGGTGGAGATGAGCAGCTTCTCGACCTGCACCGGACGCCCGTCGGCGTAGCGCACCGAGACCTGCGTCTTGCCGTCCGGGCGCAGGTAGCCGAGCGTGCCGTCCTTGCGGACGTCGGCGAGCCGCTTGGAGAGCCGGTGCGCCAGGGAGATCGGCAGTGGCATCAGCTCCGGCGTCTCGTTCGTCGCGTAGCCGAACATCATCCCCTGATCGCCCGCGCCGGCGATGTCGAGCTCGTCATCGTCGGAGGCGTCGCTGCGGCGCTCGTACGCGTTGTCGACGCCCTGGGCGATGTCCGGGGACTGCTTGTCGATCGCGTTGAGCACCGCGCACGAGTCCGCGCTGAACCCGAGGTCGGCGTCGGTGTAGCCGATCGAGCGGATCGTCTCCCGCGCGATCTCCTGGATATCGACGTACGTCGAGGTCGTGATCTCCCCGGAGACGACGACCAAACCGGTGTTGACGAGCGTCTCGCACGCCACCCGCGACCCCGGATCGTCACGCAGGCAGGCGTCGAGCACGCCGTCGGAGATCTGATCGGCCACCTTGTCCGGATGGCCCTCGGTGACCGACTCGGAGGTGAACAGGAACTCGTTCGCGGCGTGGTTCATGGAAAAGATGGCCCTTTGCGTGCGGGTGGTCAGCGGCGGTGGTGCATTGGATCAGTGCGAGAGGGTAGGGCGTTCCGCGGCTCGTGAGGGGCCCGGCGACCCCGGCGGGAGCGTCGCGCGGCCCACTACCCTCGGTGGCCCGGGGCCGGAGGCGCGGACCGGGCGCGCGCCGCGGAATGCCGTCCATGCGCATGACCCGTACGTTCAGAGGAGCCCTGACCCTGCTCGTCGCCTGCCTCGCGGCCGCGGCGGCGCTCGGCGGCTGCGGCGGCGCGCACCGCGAGCGGCGGCACGCCACGCGGAGCCGCACCGCGACGCCCGCCTCCCCCACGTCGACGACTCCGTCGCCGCCCGCCGCCCCGGGGGTCGTCTACGGGATCGGCGACGCCCAGGGGCGCTTCGCCGGCTGCGCGCCCGGCGTCGCGCGCTGCTGCTCGACGGTGCGGGCACGCTGTGAGCTCTCCCGGCTGCGCGGCTTCTTCGACAACCCGCTGTTCCTGCGGCTGATCACGCCCGCGAGCGCCCACCGCGTGCGCGACGTGCGGCTGTTCGTCGACTACGACGCGGTGCAGCAGTGGAACGGCTCGACGACCGCGCCGGGCTGCGAGTACTCGCGCACGATCGACCAGCCCTACTACGACCTCGCGGACGGCTGGCACACGCCCGGACAGTCGATCAACGACCTCGTGGCGGGCGTGATCGAGGCGCGCGCCGAGGGACTCACGCCGGTCGTCTCGATCGAGGGCTTCAGCTACGCGACCGCCACCCCGCCCGGCGACGCGCCGTTCCCGGACCCGACGACCGTCGGCGGCTACTGGGAGTACCGGTGCGGACTGCTCGGGATCCTCGGGGTGCTCAGCCGGCTGCCGGCCTGGATGCAGCCACACGACTGGGAGCCGCTCAACGAGCCGGAGGGCTTCCGCATCTTCCGCAGCGCCGACGGCCGGGAGGCGACGAGTTGTGCGGTGAGCGCGGCCGGCCAGCCGGACGGTCCCGCGAAGGCCGCCTGCGCCGAGGTGGTCGCGAGCCGTCTCATCCACGGCTACGTCGACCACGCCCACGACACCGTGATCGCCGGGACGTTCAAGCACCCGTACGCGAGCTACCTGGCGCCGTATGCCGACCTGCTCGCGCGCGAGATGCCGGGCGCGGCGTTCCCGCGCACCTGGTCGGTGCACGACTATCCCGAGGTCACGGGCGCGTATGCGGGCGCCTCGCCGGGACCGGAGCTCGCGTCATTCGACGCGGCGCTCGCCCGCGACACCGACGGCCGGGCGAAGAGCCTGTGGGTCACCGAGGCGGGCACCGTGCTCACCTCGCTGGTGCGCGACGGCGCCTGCCCGGCGGTCGGGGTCGATCCGGCCGGCTCGCTCGGCGCCTGCGTCAACGGCGACGTGGGCCGCCAGACCGCAGACGCGGAGGCGTTCTTCGCCCTTCCCCACGTCGCCACCGCGGTTCCGATCACGCACCTCTTCTGGTACCAGTTCCAGGGGGCAAGCCACTGGGACTCCGGGCTGATCGACGCCGCAGGACGGCCGCGCGTCGCCTACTGCGTGTTCTACGGGCAGGGCACGTGCGACGGCAGCCCGGACGCGTCCTGACAGCATGTCGACCTCCACGCCGACCGAGGGTCCGAGGGCGGAGCGCGCCGCCCAGGCTGGCACGGACTGGCGGCCCCCAGAGTGATCCCGCGCCGCCGAGGCTCATCGACGGAGCCCGGGCCTCGATCGATCAGCGCGACTCGCGGATCCGCCTGATCAGCTCCCGCGTGTCCGCGACCGCGCCGAGGTGGTCGATCTTCTCCGGATTGACGACCGAGCGGATCGTCGTGACGCGGCCGTCGACGATGTCGAGCGAGAGCACGCCGGCGATCCTGTCGTCAGGATCGAGCAGGGCGGCGCCCGGCTGGCCGTTCACGGTCAGCCGGCGCAGCCGCATGCCGCCGAGCAGCTCGGCCACGCGCCACCATCCCCGCATCGCCTGGGCCGCCTTCGCCCGGCCGAAGATCGGCCTCGTGATCGCGGGCACCCTGCCGCCGCCGTCGCCGTGCAGCTCGACATCCTCGGCGAGAAGCGCCTCGAGCGCCTCGAAGTCGCCGTGTTCGAACGCGGCGAAGAAGCCCTCGGCCAGGCGTTCACGCTGCTCTGCGGAGGGCTCAAAGCGAGGCCGCCGCTCCTGCACGTGACGCCGGGCGCGCGAGGCCAGCTGCCGCGCGTTCTGCTCGCTCGTGCCGATGATCTCGGCGACCTCGCCGTAGCCGTAGTCGAAGACGTCGTGCAGCAGGAACGCGGCGCGCTGCTCCGGCGTGAGCGACTCGAGCAGGACGAGGAAGGCGAGCGAGAGCGAGTCGGCGCGCTCGGCCTGCGCTGCGGGATCATCGGCGGAGCTCTCGGCGATCGGTTCGGGCAGCCACTCCCCGACGTACGTCTCGCGCCGCACGCGCGCCGAGCGCAGCTCGTCGATCGCAAGCCGAGTGACGACCGTGGCGATGAACGCGCGCGGCGAGGAGATCGACTCGCCGCGCGCGAGCGCCTGGTGCACCCTGAGCAGCGCCTCCTGGACGACGTCCTCCGCCTCGCTCACGGAACCGAGCATCCGGTAGGCGATCGCGAAGGCGCGCGGCCGCAGCTCGTCGAGCAGCTCCGCCGTCGCCTCCATCAGGCCGCGTTCCCCACCGTCGCCCGCCCGGGATCCGACAGGCCCTGGCGGAACCCGAGCCGCCAGCTCGGGTAGCGCGGCTCCCAGCCGAGCTCCCGCTTCGCCTTCGCGTTCGACGCCCCGCGGAACTCGGTCATCATCACGACCGTCGCCTCGCCACCGAGCAGCCGGCCGAGCCAGCGCGGTACGCGACGGGGCGGCCTCGCGCCGACCGCCCGCGCGAGCTCCGGGAGGAACTCGGACACGCGTGCGGGCTCATCATCGACGACGTTGTACGCGCCGGGATCGCCGCGCTCGACGGCGGCCGCCGTCGCCGAGGCGGCATCCGCGATGTGCACGAACGACCAGACTCCGGCGCCGTCCCCGATGATCGGGAGGCGGCCTTTGCGGATCATCGTCACCTGCTCGCCGTCGGGCTGCAGGGCGATCGAGGTGCCCGGTCCGTAGAAGCCGCCGTAGCGGAGCACGATCCCCTCGATCCCGTCCGCTGCGGTCACGGTCTCCTCGACATGGCGGATCGCGGCGAACGTCTCCCTCACCGCCTTTGGCGGCGCGTCGTCGAGCGGGTCCTCCTCGGTCTTGACGGGACCGCCGACACGCGCGTACAGCCACGGGGAGAAGCTCTGCGCGACGAACCGCCGCGCCCCGGTCGCCTTCGCGGCCGCGAGCAGATGATCGGTCCCCTCCACCCGCAGGCGGTTGGTCGGGGCGAAGGCCTTGTCGAAGTCGCGGCCGAACCTGCCGGCGTCGATCGCGGTGAGCTCGTGGACGACGACCTCCGGCTCCGCCGCCGCCACCGCCTGGGCGACCGCCTCCGGGTCGAGAGCGTCGGCGATGACCGGCCGGGCTCCCATCTCCCGCACGAGGTCGCGCTTGGCGGGCGATCTCGTCATCCCGGTGACCTCGTGTCCGCGCGCGACGAGCATCGGGACGAGCTGCCTGCCGATGGCGCCGGTCGCTCCCGCTACGAAGATCCTCATGACTGCCTCCTTGTATCGCTTTCGGCAGTGATGACGAGACACGTCGTCGGGCTGTGACAGCCGGGCCCGGCGGGCGCGGGCGGACCGGCCGCGCGCGGGCCGGGCGGGCGCGGGCGGACCGGCCGGCCGCGCGCGGGCCCGGCGGGCGCAGCGTGCTCCGGCGCGTCCCGTTCGGCGCGCGTCAGTTCTCGGGCTGCCATCCGCTGAGCGCCCAACGGCCGCCGACCCGCTCGACCGTCGCCACCGAGACGTGCCACGCGGGCGCGAGTCCGCGATAGGCGGCATCGTCGGCGGCCGTCGTGCGCTCGCGGGTGACGACGACGTAGCGGTCAGGGGCGCCCGGCAGGCGCGCCACCGCCTCCACCGCACCGGCGTTCGCGATCCGCCCGCGGCGAAGCTCGCGGTCGGCGGCGACCTCGCCGGCCTGGAGCTGGAGCATCGCGCGCGCCTGACCGACGCTCTCGCGCGCGAGCGCTCGCAGCCGGGGGCCGACCGTGGTCGCGGTCCAGTTGACGTAGGCGGCGGCGAACGCCCGCACCGCCGCCTCGGGCGTCGGCCAGCCGCGGGTCGGCCGCTGTGCCCGCGCCGGCGTGGGGACCTCGTGCGTGCGATTCGCGCGTGCCACCGTGGGGTCGCCGGCTCCGGCCGTGCCGGTCCCCGGCGTCGCGGCACTCGCCCCGGTCCCCCCGGTCGCAGCGCTCGCCCCGATCCCCCCGTTCCCCGCAGCGCCCGCCCCGGTCCCCCCGGTCGCAGCGCTCGCCGCGGCGCCCGTCCGCCCCGCCCCGCCGGATGAGGGCCGCGTCCCGCGCCCCGACGGTCCGGCGAGCCCCCCGCAACCCGCGAGCGCGAGCGCGAGCGACGCGGTCAGGATCGCCACGCGGATCGGCGCAGCGGGCGCGGCCGACACCGACGCCGCGGCGCGCCGGAACGGGTTGCGGCGAGGCGGTCGCATCAGAGCCCCGCCGGATGGCGGGCGACGAACCCGTTCGCCTCGCGCACGAGCGGATGCCAGCCGATCCCGGTCGAGCCGTCCCCGGGGCCGGCCGCATTGTGCGTGTCCCAGCGCAGACCCGCGACATACATGAACACATGGTCGGGGCTCGCGTAGATCGTCACCCAGCGGCCGGGGCCGGGCTCGCCCCAGCTCATGAGCGCCCCGGAGTCCGCGTCGAAGTCGACGCCGACGAGCCCGCCGCCGTAGAGCAGGTGCAGGACGCTCGAGGAGCAGTCGTACGTCGCCGCGATCTGATCGAGCGGGAGGCCGTGCCCGCCGCCATACTCGTACGGCTTGCCGACGATCTGGTTGCCGGCGGCGATGATCCCCCGCACGGCGGGAGGTGCGGACGCCGGCGCCGCCGCCGATCCGTTCGACAGCAGACGCGCACGCGGCCCGGCCGTGACCGGCGCCGGCGCGGAGCCGACCGGTGGCCCGCCGCACGCCGCCGGCAGCACGCCGCCGACCGAGGGCAGTGCGCCGTCGGTCGAAGCGACCGGCTCGACGGTCGCCGCGGTGGCGCCGAGCAAGGAACCGGCGCCGCTCGCCGGCGGCCGCTCCACGTGCACGACCCCCGACCAGCGGCCTTCCTCGTACGGGATGCCGAGCGCGCCCGTGAGCTCCCACCACAGGTCGATCGCCCGCCGCACCCCGTCGATCGGGCCGCCACCGAGCCCGATGTCGCGCTTGTAGGCGATCACCGAGCGCCCTCGCCACGTGATCCGCAGCGGCGTCTCGTACGGAAGTCCGCCCATCGCGGTCGCGGTCTGGAACGTCGTCCCGCCGAGCTCCGCGTAGCTGTCGGGATGGGTGGCGAGGTCGACGCCCGAGGAGCCGACCGAGCCGCTGCTCGGATCTCCCGGGCCGCCGTACTCCGTGGCGCCGACGCGCGCGCCGCCGCCCGGGCCGAGCACGGGCGTCGTCGTTGTCGCCGAGCCGCCGGCGCAGTCGCCGACGCCCGAGGAGCTGACGAACCCGAACAGGATGATCGGCCCGAGGCCGGCCGCGACGACGGCTGCGACGGCGGTGAGCAGGACCGGCGCGAGCCGGGAGCGGCGGGTCGGCGGAGCGGTGACGGTCATCGCCGCCCGAACGTACGCGCAGACCGCGCCGCGATCAATAACTGAGACTAAACTGTTGCAATTGAGCCGACCGCGCGCGGTCGGCTCGCCGGGCTGGTCCGCGCGGGGTGGCCCCGCTAACGTTCATCGTTCGCATGCCCCGGATCCTGGACGTCGAAGCCGCGCTCCTGCTGCTCGAACTCGAGCCTCCGTTCGACCAGCGGACAGTGCAGCTTGCGCGGCGGCGGATGGCCAAGCGCTGGCACCCGGACATCGCCCCGCCGGGCCGCCGCCACGAGCATCAGCAGCACCTCCAGGCGATCAACGAGGCCGCCGATGAGCTGGAGCGGCTCGCCGAGGCCTCCCGCGGCGGCACCGTCAGCCGCAACGCCGTGCGCGCATCGGCAGCCGCCACCCGCCGCGCCCGGGAGGACGCCGGCCGGCGCGCGTACGAGAACGAGCAGCGCGAGCGCGAGCGCGCCGAGGACCGCGCCAAGCACGACCCGTTCGGCGCGCGCGTGCCCGACCACTCGGTCGTCCACCGCTACGCCCGCTGCGTCTCGTATCCCGAGTGGGGCGTCGGCACGGTGACCGGCATCTACTTCTCGGGCGACGAGGAGCGCTCGCAGCAGTGGGCGCGCGTCTCGTTCCAGGTGGGCGTGCGCACGATCCCCGCGGGCTCGCTGCAGTTCGTCGACTTCTCGCGGCCCGATCCCGCCGCCGACCGCGTCGAGCGGTTCATGACCGCCGCGCAGCATGCGCTCGCCGAGGGCGATGCGCCGCTCGCTGCGCAGCGACTCGTCTACGCGCGTGACGCGGACCCCGCCAACCCGGCGGTGCTCCGGCTCCTCACGGCGGCGTTCTGGCAGGCCGGGAACCTGCCCGCGGCCGCGCGCACCGTGCGGGACTGGTCGCGCGTGGAGACCGACCGGCCGACGCCCGAGCGCTACGCGAGCCGCATTTACGAGGACATGGGCGCGGTCGACCTCGCCGCCGACGCCGCGCAGAAGTGTGCCGAGCGCGCGCCCGCCGACGCCTCGGCGTGGGAGCGGGTCGGGCGCCTGCGGCTGCGGCTCGGCGATCCCGGCGGGGCGATCGCCGCGCTGGAGCGCGCGCGGCTCACCGGCCCGTCGCTCGAGGGACTGCTCGACCTCGCGCTCGCGTACCACCTCGGCGGCGACGTCGGGGCGGAGGTGTCGGCCGCCGAGGCCGCCACCCAGATCGAGCCGGACGCGCCGGAGGCCTGGTCGGCGTATGCGCACGCACTCGCGCGCACCGACCGCCTCTCCGAGTGCGAGGAGGCCTGCCGGCGGGCGCTCTCGCTCGGGGCCGACCCCGAGGTCGAGGACCTGCTCGCCCGGGTCGAGGGGGCCACACCACGCGGGCTGTCGGCGCGCAGCGCCGCGGCCTGATCGGACCGCAGCCGCGGCCTGATCGGACCGAACCGCGGCCTGATCGGACCGAACCCGCGGCCTGATCGGACCGAAGCCGCGGGCGCACCCGCCGGCCGTACGACCTCCGCGCCGGCCGATCGAGCGCGCCGGCTGTCCTGCGCGCCGCTCAGCCCGGCCGCGCGACGAGCCGTCCCTCGTCGCGGGTCACACCCCCGTTCGGCGAGTCGCTGACCGCCCCGTTGCGGCGCCCGAACGCCGGCTCGAGGTCTTCGATGATCCGCGGGTCGCCCGTCGGCGGATCGGGCCGCATCTGGGCGGGCAGGCCCGAGTGCAGGAGCCACCCGGGGCCCTCGACGGAGAGCGCTCCCTCCTCGACCAGGTCGCGGAGCGCGAGCGAGACGGTCGAGCGGCGCGCGCCGATCAGCTCCCCGATCGCGCCGTGGGTGAGTCTCACCGGTAGCCGCGTCCCCTCCGGCGTCACCCGCCCCCACGACTCCGCGAGCAGCCACATCATGGCGAGCACCCGGTCCTGGACGCGCGGCAGCTGGCAGATCCCGAGCTGCACCGCGAGCCGCTGCTGCTGGTCTCCGAGGCGCAGGTGAAGCCCGACGATCAACCCCGGGAAGCGGCGGGTCGCCTCGACGAGCGGTCGACCGAGCAGCGCGATCCGGGCATGGGTCGAGGCGCACCTGCTCGACATGCCGAGCATCTCCGAACGCGGCGCCCAGGTGTGGACGACGATGTCGCTCGGGCCGAGCAGCCGCAGGACCCGGCGCCCGCCGATGGTCATGCGGTGCATGACCATCCCGTCGAGCAGGAGCGCGGCGAACGCGTCCTCGCGTTCGAGCACCGTGTCCAGCTCGGGAGAGCTCGAGTCGAGCGCCACGACCGGGACGACGAGCCGCCGGGCGGACTCCTGCTCCTCGGGGGTCAGCCAGCGGCCGAGCCCCGGCTCGACCTCGAGCAGACTGATCGTCGGGGGCAATGGCGGGGCGCTTCGGAACGGGGTGCGAACGGGACCGGGACGGCGGTGCGGCCGGGACACAGCCTCTCCCGCGGAAGGGGCTACCCCGCCGGCCGCCTCGTTCAATCAGGAGGCGCTGCGGATTACGCCGGGATGTCGTCGACCTGGTCGAGCACCCCGAGCAGCTCGCCGACCCGGCAGACGAGAAGTCGCTCCTCGTTGATCTCGACCCAGGCGCCCGCCGAGGAGGGAAACACGACGTGGTCGCCGGGCTTGACGGGCATCTTCACGCCGACGTGCTCCCACCAATCCAGGCCGGGCCCGACCGCAAGCACGATCCCCTGCTGAGGCGGGGGCTCGTCGGAGCCGGGCGGGACGAGCAGTCCGGAGCGGCGAACGCGATCGGGATCGAGCTCCTTGATCACGATGCGGTCGAAGAGGGGGCGCAGCTGGTCGCGCATCGTGCGGAGGATAGGCGCACGGCTCCCGTCGACATCGTGGTCGCGTGAGGACAGAAATGTCGCACAAAGCGGCGATCCGAGTGGCTCGCGTCCGAGCTTGCGCCTAGCGTGTCGAGCCTCATGCGTCTGATGGTCGCCCGCTGCTCGATCGACTACACCGGCCGGCTCACCACGCACCTCGCCGAGGCCACGCGGCTGCTCATGACCAAGGCCGACGGCACGTTCATGGTGTGGTCGGACTACGGCGGCCAGGCGGTGAAGCCGCTCAACTGGATGACGCCGCCGACCGTGATCGAGGAGCGCGACGACCGCCTGATCGTCCGCAAGTACGCAGGGAAGACCGAGGACAAGCTCGAGATCACGCTGCACGAGGTCATCTCCGACCAGCTGATCGAGATGGACTCGCCGGACGCCGACCATGCGCTCGCCAAGGACGGCGTCGAGTCCGACCTGCAGGAGCTGCTCGCCGCGCAGCCGCACTGGTGCGGAGACGGGTTCCGGCTGGTGCGCCGCGAGTGGCCGACCGACATCGGCCCCGTCGACCTCATGTGCCGCGACGACGAGGACGGCTGGATCGCGGTCGAGATCAAGCGCGTCGCCGGCATCGACGCGGTCGAGCAGCTGTGCCGCTACCTGGAGCGGATCCGGCTCGACCCGGGGTTCGCCGACTGCCGCGGGGTGCTCGCCGCCCAGCAGATCAAGCCGCAGGCGCGCGTGCTTGCCGCCGCCCGCGGGATCGACTGCGTCGAGGTCGACCTCGCGGTGCTGCGCGGCGAACGCGAGCCGGACCTGAGACTCTTCGTCGCATGAGCAGCCGGACGACTCACGCCGCCGACTATTCTGCGGGGCCCGATGCCGAGCGGAGGCGAATAGCGTGAGCGACGAAGTTCTCACCGAAGTCCGGGACAAGGTCCTCCTCATCACGATCAACCGACCCGATCAGCGCAATGCGGTCAACGCCGCGGTCGCCGAGGGGATCGGCCGCGCGCTCGAGCGGCTCGACGAGGACGACGACCTGCTGCTCGGGATCATCACCGGCGCCGGCAAGGGGTTCTGCGCGGGCATGGACCTCAAGGCGTTCGTCGCCGGCGAGCGCCCCTGGTACGAGGACCGCGGCTTTGCGGGAATCGCCCAGCGCGCCGCGGAGAAGCCGCTGATCGCCGCGATCGAGGGGTTCGCGGTCGCCGGCGGCCTGGAGATCGCGCTCGCCTGCGACCTGATCGTCGCCGCCGAGGGCGCGAAGCTCGGGATCCCCGAGGTCAAGCGCTCGCTCGTCGCCGCCGGCGGCGCGCTGCTCCGGCTGCCGCGGCTGCTGCCGCCCGCGGTCGCGATGGAGATGGCGCTCACCGGCGATCCGCTGCTCGCCGAGCGCGCCTACGAGCTCGGGATGGTCAACGCGCTCGCCGAGCCCGGATCGGCGCTCGCCGCCGCCTTCGAGCTTGCCGAGCGCATCACGCCGAACGCGCCGCTCGGGATCATCGGCTCCAAGCGGATCCTCGTCGAGTCCGTCGACTGGCCCGCCGCCGAGTTCTTCGAGCGACAGGAGAAGATCTCCGGCCCGATCTTCGACTCCGAGGACGCCAGGGAGGGAGCGACCGCGTTCGCCGAGAAGCGAGCGCCCCAGTGGAAGGGGCGCTGACCGGCCGGCCGAACGCCTGATCACCCGGCGGACGGCGCGCGGTCCTCGCCCCAGGCGGTCGCCACGACGGTCCGCGCCCCGCCGTGGTCCCGGTGCTCACACAGGTAGATCCCCTGCCAGGTGCCGAGCGCCGGCCGACCGTCGTGGACGGGCAGGGTGAGGGTCGGCCCGAGGAGCGCCGCCTTGATGTGGGCGGGCATGTCGTCGGCGCCCTCGAGCGTGTGCGTCCAATAGCGGGCGTCCTCCGGCACGGCGTGGTCGAACCACGCCGCGAAGTCGCGCCGCACGTCGGGCGAGGCGTTCTCCGACAGCGTGAGCGACGCCGAGGTGTGCTGGATGAGCAGGTGGAGCATCCCGACCTGGAGCTCGCGCAGCTCGGGCAGGGCGCTCAGCACCTCGCGCGTGACGATGTGGAAGCCGCGCGGTCGGGGGTCGAAGCGGATCGCGCGCTGGATCCACATCACGCGGGCTCCTCCCCGGACGCGGGTGGGTCGCCGGGTGCGGGCTCCTCCCCGGACGCGAGAGGGTCGCCGGTTGCGGGCTCCTCCCCGGGCGCGGGCGGGTCGCCGCGCATGGGCTCCTCGCCGAACAGGAGCATGCGCGCGACCCGCATGTCGACGCGCGGCCCACGGAACGGCACGCCCTCACGGTGCAGGCGCCGCCGCTGCCGCTCCCCCTTGGCGAGCGACCCGTCGGCTCGCACGATCCGGTGCCAGGGAAGCGACGGATCGTCGCAGCCGGCGAGCACGCTGCCCGCGAGCCGTGGCGCGCCCGGGGAGATGTCCCCGTAGGTGCGCACGAATCCCTCGGGCACGGCGCGGACCCGCTCGAGGATCGCCCGCGCGCGCCTCTCGGACGCCGACTCGGCGCCGCCTGAGCGCGTCCCGGGTGCCACCACGCGTCTCACGGCAGGAGCACGATCTTGCCGCGAACGTGGCCGGAGGCGAGCTTCTCGAAGGCCGCCGCCACCTCCTCGAGCGGATAGGTGGCGGCGATCGGGACCTCCAGCTCGCCGGCGGCGATCAGCCCAGCGAGCTCGGAGAGCACGGCCGCGCTCGCGCCCGCCGCGTTGCCCTCACCCCGGACGCCGCGCCCCGCAATCGCCGGGAAGTCGGCGATCGTGTTGACGCGCGCCGGCGCGACCCCG
>Ga0070737_10005133_pt1 | contig 12666 bp, 7 predicted proteins | sample Coa_R1_10_FD_66438 | JGI IMG/M metagenome (GOLD analysis project Ga0070737, IMG submission 66438) | Surface soil microbial communities from Centralia Pennsylvania, which are recovering from an underground coalmine fire - Coalmine... | ecosystem: Environmental > Terrestrial > Soil > Unclassified ... | reverse complement strand
CAACAATTTGGGTCGGCATATTCACCTCAGCAAGCGCGTTGGCCATCTTACCTGAAAGTATTTCTGCGGTGGCGAGTCGCGCTTCGGGGCCGCCTGAAAACAAAACGCAACGACCCCCAATTTGCAGCTTCACTCAGGCCTTGCGAAGAAGCACCGTATCTTCGGTGCGCACACCTTTCATATCAAACGCCTGACGGATGATTAATTCCTGATTGAGAGCGTGCCAGGCGGAAGAGCCCTCGGCGGGGCTCGAGCTGCGCGGCCTGCCAATGTAGTGGAGCGGGCAGCGCCCATCAATGAGCCGCGCAAGCTGGAGTCTCACAAATTCCCAGGCTCCCATATTCCTCGGTTCTTCCTGCAGCCAGACGACTTCATCCAGGGCGGGATAGGCGGCCAGCAGGTCTTTCAGATCATCCTCTGGGAGAGGATAAAGTTGCTCGACGCGGCAGACAGCAACCGCCGGGGTCTGCTGCCGTTGGGGGGAAGTCGCCAGGTCCACATAAACCTTGCCGTTGCAGAGGATCAATCTCCGAACCTCGTCGGGCCTTTGCCGGGAGGCTTCATCATCGATCACTGCCTGCCAACCGGCTTCAGCCAACTCTCGCGGTGACGACGCAACCAGCGGATGACGCAGCAGGCTCTTGGGCGTAAGAACAATGAGCGGAAGCGGGTCCTTCTGCAAGAGCAGCGCTTGCCGACGCAGCAGATGAAAGTATTGCGCGGCGGTCGTGCAATTGGCGATGCGGATGTTGATGGCCGCCGCAGACTGCAAAAAGCGTTCAGGGCGGGCGCTGGAGTGATCCGGTCCCTGGCCCTCAAGTCCATGAGGCAGCAGCAGGACAAGTGAGGGTGTTAAACCCCATTTGGACCGGGCCGAGACAATGAATTCGTCAATGACGACCTGCGCCCCATTCACAAAATCTCCATATTGCGCCTCCCAGATCACAAGGCGGCCGGGCTCATTCACGTTATAGCCGTACTCGAAGGCTAGGACAGCATTTTCAGACAGAGGACTGTTGCGAATTTCAAAGGCAGCCTTAGCCTGCGGCAATGCCTGAAGGGGAATGTATCGATCGCCCGTATTGGCATCATAAAAGACCGCATGGCGCTGGCTGAAGGTTCCGCGCTCCACGTCCTGGCCGCTCACGCGGATGGCAATGCCGTCCTCAAGAATCGACGCCCAGGCAAGTTCCTCTGCTGACGACCAGTCGATAGTTTTTGCATCGATGTCTTCGAAGGTGGTGCGCTTGCGGTCGATGGCCCGCTGAAGTTTTCGATTGACAGTGAATCCTTCCGGGAAGCGACGCAGGGCCTCATGGAGTTGCCGTAAACGTTCAATGGGAACCGCGGTTTTTGTCTGCCGTGCGGTGCCGGGCTTTGGCGGCTCAGGCACCGGTTCCACCAGTTGCCTTTCCGGCTCCAGAGAATTGTAGACGCTCTGGATGTGATCCATATGTTTGCGCACAAGCTCCTCGGCGAAGCCGGGCTGGATCACGCCGCGTTCGAGGAGGGTCTTTACCCAAAGCTGGCGCACCGTGGGGTGCTCGGCAATTTTTCGGTACATCTCGGGCTGCGTGAAGCTGGGCTCGTCACCTTCGTTATGTCCGTAGCGTCGATATCCGACGAGGTCAATCAGAAAATCTTTACGGAAACGCGCGCGGTAGGTAAAGGCAAGGCGCGCCGCTCCGATACAGGCTTCTGGATCGTCCGCATTGACATGCACGATGGGAATTCGGAATCCGCGGGCCAGGTCGCTGGCAAAGATGGTGCTGCGGCCTTCTTCAGGCGGGGTGGTGAACCCCAGTTGATTGTTGGCGATAATGTGAATGGCGCCGCCAGTGGTATATCCGGGAAGCTTAAAGAGATTGAGGGTTTCCGCCACCACGCCCTGACCGGGGAAGGCGGCGTCCCCATGAATCAGGATGGGTAAGGTTCGTGTGGAATCGAAGCGCGGCGCTCCGCGTTGATCCGTCTGCGTGCCGCCGGCTCGCGCCATTCCGAGGATAACGGGATCGACGGCTTCCAGGTGGCTGGGGTTGGGGGCCATTGAGATGACCAGGCTCACCGTTTCGTCGCTCTGAAGCGAACGCTGCGCGCCGGAATGGTATTTTACGTCGCCGGTCCATCCCAGGTCCCCCCGGTATTTACTGGTTTTGACAGGGTCCTTAAATTCGGCCAGGATCTGCGCATAGGGCTTATTCAGCACATGAGCCAGCACGTTCAGCCGCCCGCGATGCCCCATGCCGATCAGAATTTGCCGAGTATTCGCTTCCGCCGCAGAGTGGATTACCTCTTCCAGGACCGGGATCAACATCCCCAGTCCTTCAATCGAGAAGCGCGTCTTCCCCGGGAAAGTGCGATGCAAGAATGATTCGAACACGCCTTCCTGGGTGAGCCTCTCCAGAATCCCTATTTCTGAAATGGGATTCTTAGGTGGATGAAACATCCCGGATTCTGTGGCGTTGCGCAACCACTCCCGCTCCTCGGGATCGCGAAGGTGAGCGTAGTCGAAGCCGCTATGGGAACAGTAGACCCGGCGCAACGCCTGGATCACTTCGAGCGCGTTCGACGCGGTTTCCGCAATGGAGCCGGAAATAATGTTGGCAGGAAGACGCTTCAAGTCCTCTTCAGTTAGGCCGTAAGTTTCGGGAAGCAAAGAAGGATCGCCGGGCAATTCGCTGCCCAACGGATCGATATGTGCGGCAAGGTTGCCGAATTTACGAATCGATTCTGCGAGGTTTACTGCGGCGACGATCTTCTCGACTTCCGCTACAGGCGCTGCGCCGCGAAACCCAGGCGAAAGCAGCTTGACAGGAGGGGACTTTTCGAAGAAGGCTCGCGTTTCCGCATCAACAGCATTAGGGTCCTGGCGAAAGCGCTCGTAAAGCTCGGCGACGTACCCGGCGTTAACTCCTTGAAAGTCCGACCAATCGTCGATCATAAGTTTTGTTGATGATGTTGAACTCTCACCCAAGTCTGCATCACTCAGTAGACTAACAAATTGACCTGCATCTGCAAAGTGCTCATGCGCGCTATACCGATGCGCCACCTGAACCGAGGCGGAGAAAGGTTCGCATCGGAGGCTATCTGAAATGCGGTGTGAGTTGGTGAGATGTTACCAGAAAAACTTAAAAACTTTTGACAGAAGGGTTCGGGGCTCGCTAATTTATAAAGACAGGGGCTGTTTGCCACAGACTTTAACGTGTTGGCCTGGCGGGCCTTGGGAAGTTGCTTTTCTGCGGCCGCAACCGTTTTATCACCCTGCTGGAGGGATCATGAATGGCACGGCGTCGTGACGATGCTCGAATCGCTCAAGGCTTAGCTTTTTCAATCGATTCAGACCCCATAATGCCTCCGCGATAGATGTTCGTGGCCTGGCTCAAGACCTTAATAAGGTGAGACGATGATGCGCCAGCGACTGCAAATAGGCGTAAGATAGAGAATCGAGGGGCCGGAAGAGTCCGCACAAAAATGAGAACTGTTGGATTTGTAGTTTCTCGCCGAACCTTCTTCGAGTGAAAAGAATGCCTGAAAAGCAGTTGTTCGCGGCGACGTTTTCCAATGAAGCGGCCGGCAGCGCCGGGTGCAAGATTTTGGCGGGCCGTCCCGGGAATTTTAACTTAAGGAAGTGAAAAAGCATGATTGAGGCTGTCGAGAACGAGTTTACCGAACTCGAATCGATTGAGACGAGGGAGTGGATTGAATCCCTCGACTATGTCATTGAGCAACGCGACTCGCGCCGCGTGCGGAATCTCCTGGGGAGCCTCCGCGAACACGCCGAGGCTAGTGGCGTCAAGATTCCTCCTGCCATTAATACGCCTTACATCAATACGATTCCTGTAGAAGAACAGCCCCCTTTCCCGGGTGATATCGAGATCGAGCGGCGGATCAAGAGCCTGGTGCGCTGGAATGCGATGGCCATGGTAGTGCGAGCCAACAAGGCGGAGGATGGCATAGGCGGGCACATTTCAACCTATGCGTCGGCGGCGACGCTTTATGAAGTAGGTTTCAATCACTTTTTCCGTGGCGCGAACGAGGAGCATGATGCGGATGTCATCTTCTTCCAGGGGCATGCTTCGCCCGGCATGTACGCGCGGGCCTTTCTGGAAGGACGACTCACTGAACAGCAACTTGAGAATTTCCGGCGTGAGCTTAAGCCGGGCGGAGGGCTTTCATCGTATCCGCACCCCTGGCTGATGCCTGACTTCTGGCAGTATCCCACGGTTTCGATGGGCCTTGGCCCTATTATGGCCATCTACCACGCTCGTTTTTTACGTTATCTGGAAGACCGGGGATTGAAGAAGACTGCGGGCATGAAGGTGTGGGCATTTCTGGGCGATGGCGAAGTGGATGAGCCTGAAACTCTCGGCGCCATTTCTCTGGCGGCTCGGGCGAAGCTGGATAATCTCATCTTCGTGATCAATTGTAATCTGCAACGATTGGATGGGCCAGTCCGGGGCAATGGCAACATTATTCAGGAGCTTGAGGCGATTTTCCTGGGCGCGGGATGGAATGTGATCAAGGTGATCTGGGGCAGTGATTGGGACCCGCTGCTGGCTCAGGATCACGAGGGTTTGCTGGTGAAGCGCATGGGAGAAGTCGTTGATGGCCAGCGGCAGAAGTATTCCGTGGAGTCTGGTAAATACTTCAGGGAGGATTTCTTCGGAGTCAATCCGAAGTTGCTCGAAATGGTCAGGGATATTCCTGATGACCGGCTTGCAAAGCTGAGGTTGGGCGGCCATGATCCGAAGAAAGTCTATGCAGCTTATCAAGCGGCGGTCGAACATGCCGGAACGCCCACAGTGATTCTGGCGCGAACCATTAAAGGATATGGGCTCGGTGAGAGCGGAGAAGGGAAAAACATTACCCATCAGCAGAAAAAGCTGAATGAAGATGAGGTGCGGAGGTTCCGCACACGCTTTGGGATTCCAATTAGTGATGAAGATCTCGCCAAAATGAGATTTTACCGGCCTCCAGAGGATAGCCCGGAAATGCAGTATTTGCATGCGCGGCGCCGGGAACTGGGCGGTTACTTGCCAAAGCGCTGTGTTACCGCGTCTCCTCTCAAGGCCCCTGGGGAAGATCTCTTCAAGGAATTTTACGAAGGCACTCATGGCCGCGAAGTCTCAACCACCATGGCTTTTGTGCGGATGCTCGCCAAGATGCTGCGCGATCCGGAGCTTGGCAAGCTGATTGTGCCGATTGTTCCGGACGAGGCCCGCACCTTTGGGATGGAAGCGCTGTTCCGGCAGGTGGGCATCTATTCCCGCCAGGGGCAGCTTTATGAGCCGGTTGATAAGGACACGCTGCTTTATTACAGGGAGGCCAAGGACGGCCAGATTCTCGAAGAGGGAATCACCGAGGCCGGCTCGATGTCGTCGTTTATTGCCGCTGGCACAGCTTATGCAACTCACGGGATCAACACGATCCCGTTTTTTATTTATTACTCCATGTTCGGCATCCAGCGCGTCGGCGATCTGGTTTGGGCGGCAGGCGACAGCCGCTGTCGCGGGTTCATGGTGGGCGGCACCGCCGGGCGAACGACGCTGGCCGGCGAAGGATTGCAGCATCAGGATGGGCATAGTCATTTGTTTGCCTATGCAGTGCCCAATCTGATAGCTTACGACCCCGCTTATGCATATGAGATTGCCGTGATCATTCAAGAGGGCATTCGCCGGATGTATCAGGAGCAGGAGAGTGTTTTCTATTACCTTACCGTGATGAACGAAAACTATGCCATGCCGGCGATTCCCGGGGGCGCTAAAGAGGGCATTTTGAAGGGCATGTATCGCTTCAGGACTTCTGAACTCAAGGGCGCCAAATTACAAGCGCAACTGCTCGGCAGCGGTGCAATCTTGAATGAAGTCTTGAAAGCGCAGAAGATGCTTGAAGAGCAGTACGGAGTGGCGGCGGACGTTTGGAGCGTGACCAGTTATAAGGAGCTTTACCGCGACGCGCAATCTGTGGACCGCTGGAATATGCTTCATCCCGGCGAACCGCCGCGAGTGCCGTACGTGACCCAGTGCCTGAGTGATGCTCCCGGAGTGGTGGTTGCGGCATCCGACTACATGAAGACATTGCCGGATTCCCTCGCTCGATGGGTGCCGCGGCCGCTGGTTTCTCTCGGCACGGATGGTTTTGGGCGAAGCGACGGCAGGAGCGCCCTGCGCAATTTCTTTGAGGTGGACGCCCGGTTTATTGCCTTCAATACGCTTGGGGCGCTGGCCCGCGAAAAGAAAATTAAACCCGACTTGGTCGAGAAGGCTATGAAGGAGATGGATATTTCTCCTGATAAGCCGGAGCCGGTGCTTTCATAAACGCGGGCAGCCCTTGCCGGGCGCATGACGTTTGAGAGGGATGCGATTTCTCATGGCGACCGAATTTAGACTTCCCGAACTGGGTGAAAACATCAAGTCCGGCGATCTGGTGAGGATTTTGGTTTCTGTTGGCGATGCCGTGAGCCAGGATCAGCCCGTGCTGGAACTGGAGACGGATAAGGCGACGATCGAAGTGCCTTCGCCTGTGGCGGGAAAAGTGAGGGAGATCTTTGTTAAGAACGGCGACAAGGTCAACGTGGGGCAATTGATTCTCACGGTTGATGGGGATACGGGTGCAGCGAAAAGCGCCGCAACCACAGCGGCTAAACCTGAAGCAGCAGCGGCCGCTCCAACCCGCAGAGCAGAGGCTCCAGCCTCGGGAACGGTGAAGGAAACTCCAGCGCCCGGAGAGAGTTTGGGCGCTGAGTCGAGAGTGCAGGCGGAGGCAGCCTCGCCCGTCGTTGTTCCTCTGAAGCCTGTGACTGAAATGGGCGCGCATCCTCTGGTTCCTGCAGCCCCATCGGCGCGCAGGGTTGCGCGCGAAATGGGTGTGGACATTGGCGCTGTGCACGGCTCCGGCCCCGGCGGTCGTATCAGCGCGGAGGATGTAAGACATTACGCCCGCGCGGCCCTGGGCGCAGGTGAGGCTCGAACCTGGGGCGTTGCGGCGCCATCGCTTCCGGATTTCGCCAAATGGGGCGAGGTGGAACGGAAGCCCATGAGCCAGATTCGCCGCAAAACGGCTGAACATATGGCTCAGGCATGGGCTAATGTTTGCCAGGTTACCCAGTTCGACCAGGCTGATGTGACGCATCTGGAGGAGATCCGCAAGCAATACTCCGAACGCGTTGAGAAATCCGGCGGCAAGCTGACGGTTACCGCCATTGCGCTCAAAGTGGCTGCGGCGGCGCTCAAAGTTTTCCCGCAGTTTGCCGCAAGCGTGGACATGGCGCGCGGTGAAATCGTCTATAAAAAATACTGTCACATCGGCGTGGCCGTGGATACGGAGCGCGGGCTGCTGGTTCCAGTCATTCGGGATGTGGACAGGAAAAACATCCTCCAGCTTTCTATCGAACTCTCCCAGATTGCCGAAAAAGCCCGCAACAAGAAGCTGACTTTGGACGAGATGGAAGGCGGAGTTTTCACCATCACCAATCTGGGCGGGATCGGCGGCACCTATTTTTCGCCGATCGTCAATTACCCGGAGGTGGCGATCCTTGGCATTTCCCGGTCCAGGCTGGAACCGGTTTACATTCGCGGGCAATTTGAGCCTCGCCTCATGTTGCCTCTCTCGCTTTCCTACGATCACAGGTTGATTGACGGCGCGGATGCCGCTCGTTTCCTGCGTTGGGTGGCTGAAGCTCTCGAGCAACCTTTCCTGCTGCCTTTGCAGGGTTGAAGCCCGGTCTGAAATCCTGAACTTGAAAAGCGCTGAATTCTCCAGGAGAAGAGTGTCACGATGAGTCCTGAATCCCATGCAACTCAACTGGTCGTGGTTGGAGGCGGGCCCGGAGGTTATGCTGCCGCATTCCTGGCCGCCGATCTGGGCATGCAGGTAGCCCTTGTGGATCCTGAAGCGAACCCCGGCGGTGTGTGCCTCTATCGCGGCTGCATCCCCTCGAAAGCTCTCCTTCACGTGGCGAAGCTGATCGAGGAGTCGCGATTGGCCGTCAATTGGGGCGTCAAATTTGCAGAGCCCAAGATCGATGTCGGCAAATTGCGCGCCTGGAAAGACTCTGTGGTTGGGAAGCTTACGGGTGGCCTGGGACAGCTTGCGAAGCAGCGCAACGTCAGATATGTTCGCGGCACGGCAAGCTTTCTGGATTCGAAGACGCTGAGCGTCAAAAATCAATCGGGGGAGGAAAAGCTTGCTTTCGAGCATGCGATCCTGGCAACGGGCTCGCGCCCGGCCATGATCCCAGGCATTCCTCAAGACAGCCCGCGAGTGCTGGATTCCACCTCCGCATTGGAACTGGCGGACGTCCCCAAGAGCTTGCTGGTGGTCGGCGGCGGCTACATCGGACTCGAACTGGGAACAGTTTACGCCGCGCTCGGGAGCAAGGTTTCTGTTGTTGAGATGGAAGACGGGCTGATGCCAGGCGCGGATCGTGACTTGGTAAATGTTCTGGCCAAGCGATTGGAGAAAGTTTTTCAATCGATCATGCTCAAAACCAAAGTGGTGGAGATGAAAGATGCGGATAAAGGCATTCGGGTGAAGTTTGAAGGAGAGGGGGCGAAGAACGGCGAACAGGCCTACGATAAAGTCCTCATCGCGGTAGGACGCAAGCCGAACTCCAACGTTCCGGGACTTGGGAACACCAAAGTGATCGTGAATTCCCGTGGGTATGTTCAGGTCAACGCTCAGCGGCAGACGACAGACCCCAATATTTATGCCATTGGCGATGTGGCTGGCGAACCGCTGCTGGCGCACAAGGCGTCGCATGAAGGGCGCACTGCTGTGGAAGCCATTGCAGGCCACAAAGTGGCGTTTGAACCGCGCGCGATTCCGGCAGTGGTTTTCACCGATCCAGAAATTGCCTGGTGCGGTCTGAGCGAAACGGAAGCGCAGAAACAAGGCCGGCCCGTGCGCGTGGCAAAATTTCCGTGGGGCGCTTCGGGACGCGCGGCGACGCTCGATCGTACCGACGGCCTCACCAAGCTGGTTATCGATCCGGAAACTGAGCATGTGCTTGGCGTGGGAATTGTGGGAGTGGGAGCGGGTGATTTGATTGCCGAGGGAGTGCTGGCTATTGAAATGGGAGCCTTGGCGAAAGATATCGAGTTGACGATTCACCCGCACCCGACGCTTTCCGAAACCGTCATGCAAGCCGCAGAAACCTACTACGGCACGGCCACGGATTTCTATCGGCCAAAGAAGAAGTAATCTATCGATGGCTGCAAATTACAGTGACAGCCTCGGCTGTAGCGCCGGTGTCCTCACCGGCGCTTTTTCGGCGCTGCGGACAGCGCCGCTACAGAAAATGTTGTCACTGTAATTTGCACGCCTCATGAATCCTGCGAAGGCCTGGGTTTCGTGGGTAGATTGCTGAAAAACTCCTGCATCCTGTCATTCTGACGCCGAGCGCAGTGAGGCGGAAGAATCCCTGTATTTTCGGCTCAGGATAGACTCTGCGAGGAATTCCATGGCAGTGACGAGTGACGAACAAAAGCAGCCAGAACCTGAAACTGGCTTTTTTGCTCATCACTCGTCGCTTCACTGCTGTTTTCTTCGACTTTCCGGAATGACAGCACCGGAGTCGCCTTTCCGCAACCTGTCCGATGTTTCACTGCTTCACGACCTTCATCGGAATGCCAAAGGGCGCAAGCTGCTGATGGATGGCATTCTCATCTCCAACAGCCACAATCGTAACGCGGCCCGCAGGGAAATACTTGGCTCCTGCCGCTTGAACTTCCTGTAACGTCACCTTTTGAATTTTTTCACTTTCCTGCCCAATTTCTTCAGGCGGCAAACCATCCACCCACAACGAGGCTAACTTTCGGGCCACGGCAGCCTGGAGTTGATAGGCGATGGCTCGCGTTCCCACCAGATACCGCTTGGCTCGCTCAACTTCCTGCTTCTCTGGCGGCGTGGTCGCCATGCGGTTGAGCTGATAGAGAATCTCGTTGAAACACGCGCCGGTCACTTCATTGCGCACGTTGACCATGGTTTCGAGCGTGGTTGCATCCTTTCGCAGCCGCAAGAAGGAATGTGGCGAATAGGAATAGCCTTTCTGTTCGCGGATGTCATTGATCAGCCGGGACCCAAACATGCCGCCGTAGACGGCATTCGCCACTTCGGTGGTCGCAAAGGCTGGGTCGCGTTCGACAGGGCCAAAAGCGCCGAGGATGAAAGTAGTCTGGACGGAATGAGGCCGTGCCAGCACAAACGTGGCATGCGGATTATCCTGTGCCGGGGGCTCGGTGGATTCGACCGGCAGGTCTCGGGGCGCAGTCCACGGACCGAAGAATTTTTCGATCAGAGTCATAAACGCCGCCGGCTGGAGATCGCCTACTGCCACGAGCACCGTCTGATCGGGCCGAAACTCTTTCCTGAATTGCTCTCGAATCTCCGCCGGAGTGGCGCTGGCCAGCGACTCCATCGTCGGAGATATGACGCTGTAAGGGTGATCGCCAAAAAACGCGCGCGCGAACGCCCGCTGCGCGATGAAATTCGGGTCGGCCTCGTGGGCTTGCAAGGCATCCTGTTCGTTGCGCTTTGCCAGAGCCACTTGCGAATCGGGAAAAGTGGCGTTTTGTAGAACGTCGCTTAGGGAGGCCAGGGCAGGTTCTGTCCTGGAGGATAAAAAGCTGATGCTCAGCGTGTCCGAATCGGAAAGGGGCTGGCCCGTCAGGTCGCCGCCCACCGCCTGAAAGTCATCGGCAATCTGGTGGGCGCTGCGGGTCTTGGTGCCTTGATCGATGGTATCGAGAAGCAGGTCCGAGAGGCCCGGACGGTCTTTCGGATCAGCTGCCCTGCCTCCCCGCACGGCGACAACAAGCGCCACCTTGGGAAAGCCGGGGCGGGGAACAAGCCATACCGTCAGGCCGTTGGAGAGCTTCTTTTGCGAGACTTGTGGCGCGTGGAATGGAACCAGAGGGCCATAAGGAGGCAAGTCCCTGGGCAAAGGCGGCGTCTGGGCAATTGCGATACACGGCAAGAAAAACAAAATCATCAAGAGCAGGAAGTGGGGCAGTGAGGGTCTCATCAATGCGCTCCTTTCGCGCCGGCCTCTTCCGTATGGGCCAGCGAAGCGGGAACACGATTAATAATGGTGCGATTCCCGGACGCCAGATATTTTCGGGCGAAGACCTCGATTTCATCGGAGGTCACCTGCGAGATTTCCGCCGGAATTTCGTTCACCCGATTGGGGTTGCCGCCAAACAGAGTGAGTTGGCCCAGAATGGAAGCGCGCGTTACCGGCATTTCCAACTGCGAATACCAGTCCGAACGCATCTTGGTGAGAACTCTTTCCAGTTCGGCCTGGGAAACTCCTTTCGCCGCCAGGCCTTCGATGACCTCGTCGTATGCCTTCAATACCTGCTGCTCCGTCACCTTGGGCGGATAATAAATCAGGGAAGTCATCAGGGTCGGCCCGCCGTACGCATAGGGGCTTCCCAACGGCCAATCGAGCCCGCCTTCAACTTCCAAAGCGACCTCGTTCTGTTTCACCAGCGCCTGGTATAGCCGCGATGCCTGACCGTTATGAAGGATTTCGCCGACCACCGCGCCGGCAATCGCATCGGTGGAATCGGCTGGCGGCATGCGATAACCGATGGCAACGGCCGGAACTCGCGCCAGCTTGTCATATTCCACAGAACGGCGTTCGGCGGTTTGCGGCGATTCGGAAACGTCCGGTTTGGGCGGCACATCGTGTCGTGGAATGGAACCAAAATATTTTTCCGCTTTCTCAAAAACTTCTTCAGGCGTCACGTCGCCCACGACGGAGAGCACCGCGTTGTTGGGCACGTAATATTGCTCGAAGAAATTTCGCACGTCCTGAAGGCTTGCCGCATCGAGATCGTCAAAATCGCCGTAGAAGTTATGCGCATTGGGATATTTATCAAAAGCTTTTTGAGGCAGGTCCAGCCAGAAGAAGCCACCGTAGGGTTGGTTCAGAATGTTGACCCGCACCTCCTCTTTCACCACCTTGCGCTGATTATCCAGATTCGCCTGTGAAAAGTTGAGGGCTTTCATGCGATCCGCCTCAAGCCATAACACGGGATCGAGAGCGGAGATGGGCGCGGTCTCAATGTACTCCGTAAAATCGAACCGGGTATCTCCGTTATCCCAGCCGCCGCCGCCTTCAATGACGCGATCAAAAACGCCTTTGGGAGCGTCGGGCGTGCCTTCAAACATCATGTGCTCGAAGAGATGCGCAAACCCCGTGCGGCCTTTAGGCTCAAGGCGAAAACCGATGCCGTAGGTGACGCAAAGCCCGAAAGTTGGAGCTGAATCATCCCGCGAGACGATGACCCGAAGGCCGTTGCTGAGCGTTTTTTCGGCTACAGGGACGTTCCATTCCTCGGAAGCGGTGGCTGATCCCTGAGCGGTCAGTGGGATCAGAAGAAGCAGGCAGACGATGGGCAGGAATTTCATCAGCTCTCCTCAAGTTGAGATGGCGGAATTTATGCCAAACCGTAAATCTAGGTTTCAGGCCGCTGCTTGTCAAGTGCGCTGCTTTCAATTCGCGTTTCAACCATCCCCGCCTTGGACTTTATGAAATCTTGAATCTTCAAATACAGGAATTCTTCGGTGCGCCCCAACGGCGCAGATCACTGGTGGGTGAAAGTCCCACCCAGATAGTTGTCGGTAAGTCTGGTAGCTGACAAGCGGCTTGGTTCGGTAACG
>Ga0070737_10005132_pt1 | contig 12667 bp, 9 predicted proteins | sample Coa_R1_10_FD_66438 | JGI IMG/M metagenome (GOLD analysis project Ga0070737, IMG submission 66438) | Surface soil microbial communities from Centralia Pennsylvania, which are recovering from an underground coalmine fire - Coalmine... | ecosystem: Environmental > Terrestrial > Soil > Unclassified ... | reverse complement strand
GATGATGATCGTGTAGCCGTCGGCGATTGCTCGGCTGGCGCTCTCGCACAACTTGTCGAGCGCCGCGCGCAGCCCCGCTTCGCCGTCATCCGGGTTGTACAGCGTCGAGAGCGTGATACTGCGCAGACCGGGCAGCGCCAGGCGCCTGATCTTCTCCATCTGCTCCTCGAGCAGGATCGGTTCCTTGAGCCGCAATTGGCGGCAATGCAGCGGGCTTTCCTCGAACAGGTTCTGCTCGCCGCCGATGGTCGTCTCGGCCGACATCACCAGCTCCTCGCGGATTGGATCGACCGGCGGATTGGTGACCTGCGCAAAGAGCTGCTTGAAATAGTTGAACAGCAGCGGATGGTGATCCGACAGCACGGCCAGCGGCGCATCGTTGCCCATCGAGCCGACTGCCTCCTGCCCGTTGAGCGCCATCGGCATGATCAACATCTTGAGTTCCTCGATGGTGTAGCCGAACGCCTGCTGCTGCTCGAGCAGGCTGGCGCCCTCGCCGCCATGACCGTTGCGCGGCTCCCCCGCCGCCGGCGCGGGCAACTGGTCGAGATCGACCAGGTTGTCCTTGAGCCACTGGCGGTAGGGCTTGCGCGCCGCCATCCCTTCCTTGATTTCCTCGTCGTCCACGATGCGGCCCTGCACGGTGTCGACCAGGAACATGCGGCCCGGCTGCAGCCGCCCCTTAAGCGCGACCTCCTGCGGCGGGATGTCGAGCACGCCGGTCTCCGACGCCATCACCACCAGCCCGCCCTTGGTGACCAGGTAGCGGGACGGGCGCAGCCCATTGCGATCGAGCACGGCGCCGATTTGACGGCCGTCGGTGAACGCGATTGAAGCCGGTCCGTCCCACGGCTCCATCATGCAGGAATGGAATTGGTAGAAGGCGCGCTTGGCGTCGCTCATCGACTCGTGGTTCTGCCACGCCTCGGGGATCATCATCATGACTGCGTGCGCCAGCGAACGTCCGGTGCGCACCAGCAGCTCCAGCGCGTTGTCGAACATCGCCGAGTCGCTGCCGGTGGGCTGGATGATTGGCAGCAGCTTCTTGATGTCGTCGCCGAACAGGGGCGAGCTGAACAGTTTCTCCCGCGCATGCATCCAGTTGATATTGCCGCGCAGCGTGTTGATTTCGCCGTTGTGGCACAGGAAGCGGTAGGGATGGGCGCGATCCCAGCTCGGAAAGGTGTTGGTGGAAAACCGCTGATGCACCATCGCCAGCCCGCTGGCCATCAGCGGATCGAGCAGGTCGGGATAGAACTGCGGAATCTGATGCGAAATTAGCTGGCCCTTGTAGACGATGGTCAGCGCGGACAGGCTGCAGACATAGAACAGGTCCTTCTCACTAAGTTCCAGCGCGCGGACCTCGTTTTCGACCCGGCGGCGGATGACATACAGCTTGCGCTCGAACGCGTCGCCGTCCTCGATCTCGGCGCTGCGCCCGATAAAGATCTGGCGCACCGCAGGCATCGCGCGCCGCGCTATATAACCGCAGGCCGATTCGACGGTTGGCACTTCGCGCCATCCCAGGAAATGCTGCCCCTCCTCGCGCACGGCGCGCTCGAAAATCTGCTCGCACAAATCGCGCTCCTCGCTGCGCTGCGGCATGAACACCGATCCCACGGCGTATGCGCCGCGGGGCGGCAATTCAAATTCCAGCTTGTCAGCCTCGCGGCGGAAGAACGCGTCGGGAATCTGCATCAGGATGCCGGCGCCGTCGCCGGTCAGTGGGTCGCATCCGCAGGCGCCGCGATGGGTCAGGTTGTCGAGCACCTGCAACCCCATGCGGATGATGTCGTGGGAGGCTTCGCCCTTGATGTTGACCACGAAGCCGACGCCGCAGGCGTCGTGCTCAAAGCCGGGCTGGTAAAGACCTTGGGGGGCGGGGAGAGTTCTCAGTTGATGCATCTTTACGCTCGCTTCGTATGGGATACTCCTGACTTGGCGCCGTTATGACGCAGGCGCCGCCCGGCGGCCTCTCCACCCTCCTCTTCCTCCTCTGCCTCGGGCAGCGCGATCGTCACGCGTTCGGTATGGGTCGACAGCACCACCATCGTCTCGGTGCGCGACACGCCTTCGATAAAGCGAATCGTGCTGATCAGGCTTTCCAGTGACGCGGTATTGTTGGTCTTGACCTTGAGCAACAGGGTGTGCTCGCCGGTCACGTGATGGCATTCCAGCACGTCATCCATGTCGGCCACCGCGCGCTCGAACTCGCCGATCATCTTGGGATGGCTGATCGACACGCCGATAAAGGCGGTGACGTCCTTGCCCAGCCGGCGGGCGTCCAAAGTGGCGTGATAACCGGTGATAATACCGCTGTCTTCAAGCTTCTTGACCCGCTCCACCACCGAGGGGGCGGACAAGCCGACCTGTTCGCCCAACTTGGCCAGCGGGGTCTTACAATGTTCCTGGAGCATGGACAGGATCTGGAAATCGATCGCATCCAGCTCGGGGGTGGTGCCTAATTTCATAAGCCAAAAACCTGTCGGTGCCGTAAAAACAACCAAACTCCGGCACTCCAGTCAAGGTTTGTTAGGCCATTAATGCGATTTTTCGAAAAAATCGCGGGTCAGCAGGATCGTCGACGGGCAGGTTGAGACTCCGGACCTATTACAGCGCATAGGCGCCAGGCCACAAGCGTTATCGAAATATGCGACGCGTGCCCGTGCCTTCGGTGGAGGCGTCAGCGAAAAAGCACTCGTGCGCCGGGTTCCTCGAACACGGAATTCAGAACAAGCGCTGCTGTTTCATTCAGACGTCATTGGCCCGCCGCCGCTTGGTCTTCGACGAAGGCCTGCCGGAATTCCCCCTGCTTGGCTGGTTTGAGTTGCCCTGGCTTCCAAAGCCGCAGTTGAGCCCGGCGCGGCTTGCGATGTTGGCTCGGCTCAGGAGCGCGAAAGCCTCGTCAGGCGCCGCGACCGCGTAGGAAGTGGTGTGCGACGCCGAGAACCCGTATTCTTGTACCGCATCTTCGATCGCCTTGGGTTCGGCGCCGATGAAGAAGAACTGCCAGCCCTCTTTTTTGCGTTCTTCGATCATTTGGAAAATCTGCCTGCGGCCTTTTTCGCCGCAAAATTCCACGCTCGCGTTCTCCAGGCCATCGGTGATGACCGAAACCAGGATGCATTTGGGTTTAACGCTGAGCTTTGAGACCTGTTCTGAGGTTGCCGCCACTGCCCTGCCAATGGCGTCAAGCAGTGCCGTACTCCCTCTGGGCTGATAGTTTGCAGCGGTGCGATGTTCGACGATGTCGATCGGAGCGGCATCGTATAGCACCTCGTACTCATCGTCGAATTGGACCAGGGTAAACAGAGCTTTGCCCGCCGAGCGCTGTTCGTCGAGGTAGGCGTTGAACCCCTCGATGGTCTTGTTCTTCACCTGCTGCATCGAGCCGGAGCGGTCCAGAATCACGGTGATAAAGTCGAAGCGGTCCGATTCAAGCGCGCCGTTGCTCTCATGCTCCTGAAGGGTGCGCCTGCAATTCCTGCAATGAAACGGATCGGCGAGGCTCTTGACGAATTCCTTACATTCCATCTTCCGCCTCCTTAGTTGCCCGCGTTTGGCTATTGTGCGTTCGTTAGACCGACGAAAACGAGCCTATCCGGATTACAGTCCGGTATAATATAATTGACGTAAAGGTAATTCAAATCCTTAAAGCTTAGAATTCTCATACTTTTGTCCGCCAGTTTTCGCACAGCGTGTTCTGCTCTTCGCAGCGGCAAACTGCGTTTAACCTTGGGCAGTTCGTGTCTGAGTCTGCAATCCCACTTGCGGCGGAGGGCGGCGCGCGATCTGCTATCGTCCGCAATCGGCGACCTGGCCGCAATTGTTCTGTTCGAGTTCCCGCTGGCAGCCGAGCGCACGCCCACGTCGCGGACAGCGGCTTTTCCACCCTGACGGTGAGCGCCGCCGGTCAGGATCGGCGGCGGAAGATTTCGTAGTCTTCGGTCAGGATGATGACGGTGCGCGCGGTGTCGATGAAATTGGGTTCGTCGGCCCGCACAGCCTCCATCTCCGGCGTCTGGTTGGCTTGCTGCAGCGCCTGGAGGCTGTCGAACCAGGCCTCGGCCACGCAATCGCACAGCGGGGCGTTGCGGCTGCCGTACAGTTCCGGCATCGGATGGTTCTGCACATAGCGGCGCAGCCCTGGGATTTGCGTCGCGAGCGGACCGTGATGCTCGCGCCAGTACTGCTGGAAGTCCGCCACGCTCATGCCCGGTTTGCGTTCGCCCAACGCGATCAGATGCACCGCACCGGGTGTCACGGGTCTATCCTTCAACACTACCTCATGGCAGAGCAGGAAGCGCCGCGCGCTCAGTTCGGTGAAGTTGGCCTGATCGTCGATGGCGGCCTGCGCCGCCGGCGTCAGGTTGCCCACCCGCCGCTCCTCCAGGCTGTTGAACCACATCGCCGCCATCCCGTCATAAGGCGGGTCGCTCTCGCAGCCGCCGGGCACATCGGGATTGCCATAACTTTGGAGCAGGGTATGCGACTGAATGTAGCAAAGGATGTGGGTCAACGGTTTGGTCAGCTCGGCGTGCGTGGTGCGCCAGTAGCGCTGAAAGTCGCGTGGGGTGATTCCCGGTTTTCGTTTGGCAAAAAACAGTCCCTTGATCATCGCTGGGGCAAACGTCCTGAATTTGCGGGCGCCGGATCGTTCAGACGCCGAAAATGATACGCATCTTGTCCAGCAGCCAGCCGCGTCCGCGCCGATCATCCTGGGCGGAAGCGGCTTCCACGCGCTGGCGGGTTTCGCTGATGCGCCGCGCCACCACTTCGCTGACTTCGTTGAGCGCGTCGGGACGCTCGCGGAAGAGATGGGTGAAGGCCTCGCGATTGAGCTCCAACACCTCGGCGTCGGAGCGCGCCACGACACTGGCGTTGCGCGGCTCTCCGGTCAACAGTGCGATTTCGCCGAAGAAGGCGGGCGCCTCCAAGTCGCGGATGTGGACCGCGCCGCCGTTGGCTGTCTGCGCCACCACCTCCACCGTGCCGCGGCGCAGGATGTGGAAGTAGTCGCCGATTTCGCCCTGATGCATCAGGACTTCGCCGGCGCCGAATTGATGCACGCGGGTGTTGGGCAGCAGCATCTTGAGCTCGTCGTCGGTCAGCTCGGCCAGGAAATCCACGCGCCGCATCTCCGCCATCAGCCGCTGTTCCTCCTCGGCCCTGACCTCGGCCTGCTCGCGCGCCTGATGCAGATGAACGGTGCGAATCGGGAAGGGGATGTCCACCGCGTGGCGGCGCAGCGCGTACCACACGTTGCTGATCACGGTGTCGCGCACCGTCTCATGCGTGCCGTAGTCCGACAGCCAGTAACGCAGCTTGTACTTGATTGCCGAGTCGCCGAACTCAACCGCCGTCACCTCGGGTTCGGGATGGCGCGCCACGCCCTGGGCGTGGCGCAGTACGCCCAGCAGGACCTCCTTGACGCGGTTGGGCGGCTGCTCGTAGGGCAGTCCGACATAGACCGCGTCAGCCACGCCGCCCGCGGTGTAGTTGACCACGATCTCCTTGGCAATCAGGTTGTTGGGAATCTCCAGGGTTTCGTTCTCGCGCGTCACGATCCGCGTCGCGCGCCATCCTATGCCGTGGACGCGGCCTACGTAGTTGCCGACGTGCACCCAGTCGCCCGCTTCAAACGGCTTCTGAAGCTGCATCGACAGGCCCGCAAAGATGTTGCCCAACGTGTCCTGCAAAGCGAAGCCGATGATCACCGAGATGACCGCCGAGGTCGCCAGCAGCGAGGTCAGATCGACATGCACCGTGGCGCGCAGCACCACCAGCAGCACCAGCGCGTACAGTACGATCAGGATCAAGTCCCAGAAGATGTTGGAGGCGCGCACCTTGCTGGGCAACACGTAGTCGGCCAAATCCAGCAGCAGGCGGATGACGCCGAAGAAAAACAGCACCAGCCCCAGGGCTTCCAGCGTCAGCCCCAACTGCGAGGTGCGCTGCACCAGATGCATCAGGACGTCGGCGACGAATCCGGCGCCGATCAGGATCGGACCGGCCGGACCGACGTAACGGGGGCGTACCCGGTACACGACGAAGGAGGCGAGGATCGCCGCCAGCGCGCCGCCGGCTTCGATCGCCAACCGCAGGTGCGGCGCCAGTGCCGCCAGACCCAGCACAGTTTGCAGCGAGGTTTCCGTCATTGCCAATCAGAGAGCTAACGCCAGGACCATTTCCTCCAGCAGTTTGGCGGCGTCGAAATATTCCTGCGCCAACTCACGCGCCGCGCGCGCATGACGGGGATAATCGGCGTTGACTTTTTTGATCGCCTCGACCGCTTCGGCGGCGTCGCCAAAACCGAGCAAACCCACGCCGGTGGGCAGATATTTTTCGAAGCCCGTGAACTGCGTGACCACCGGGCGTCCTGCCGCCAGGTAGGTGGCGGTCCGATCGCTGAACCATCCCGAACGCGTCCTGACGTAGGAATCCTTGGCCACGGTGAATTCGCCGCGTGAGGAGCTGACGTATTCGCGGTATGCCTCAAGGTCGAGCGACATGGGAATCACCGGGCGAATCCTGAAGCCGCCTGCCAGCGCACGTTCGTAGTCGGGTCCCGAATCGAGGTCGGTGGCCAGTTCGATTTCCTGACCGGCGCGGCGGGCGACGTCGAGCACCTGGCGGAAGTTGACGTGCTTGGACCACCAATAGGTCTGGCCGCCGATTTCCAGGTCGTTGCCCTTGTTGGTCCACGTGCCGACGGTGGTGAACGCGGCCGGCTGCGCCGGACCCACGCCTTGATGCCAGATGTCGAGCAGCACCGGCGGACGCGTGCGATGCCACTTGATCGCGCCCGCGGGCAGCAGGCAGTCGGGAGCGCCGATGTTGTAGGCGTAGGTGAAGAACTCGTGATGGCGCCGGGCGGTTTCCATCGCCACTTGCTCGCCGCGGGCCAGATTGACCTGGAACGGTCCGGGGTCGGTCTCCAGGTAGACCAGCCGGCGGCAGGACTGATGCTCCTCGCGCGGCCGGGTCGCGACGCACAAATTGAACACCGCGTCGGCCTCGCGCAGCAGCGTGCGGCATCGCTCACGGCTCATCCCCAGGTATTCGCCGCTGGCCGGATCCAGAAAGCCCCAGCGTCCGCCAAACCCGTAGCGCTCCAGCGAGGGGATGACCAACTTCAGATTGGGCCCCGCGTCGGGCATCGGACTTACCCTGAGCGGGTCATAGACGTACGCCCAGTGATCTTCAAGGTAATAGACCTCGAAGCCCAGGCGCTCAAAACCGACCAGATGATGGAGCAACTGCCAGACCACGCCGGCGAACGGGTAGCGGATGGCCAGATGCTGAACGACGATCTTCCCTTTATGCTTGCGTTTCACCGAACCTGCAGACACTTGCTCAAGCTTGCATTTTTCAGCAAGCGGGTGGCATCCGGGCGATTTCCCGCAAATAGCGATCGGCGCGTTCCACCGCGTCGCGGCGCTGGCCGATGCGTGCTTCCTCCTCTTCGCCCAGTTGCGCCAGGTAGCATCCGCGCGCGGGCAAATACAGCACGGCACGATAGGGAAATCCAGCCCGGACCGGACGGTAGATCGCCGGCGCGATCACGCCCTCGATCGCCGCCTCGGTCACGTGCTCAACCGTTTGGTGGTCGCGCTTGTACACCAGCGCCAGCGCGCAGCGGATACGCGCGCTGCGCCGCCCCTGGGGCACGTCCGCCATCCGGCGGACGATCTCCTCGGCCAGCATCGTGTCGTCAGCCTCGGTACCCAGCCATCGATGGGAATTGATGCCGGGCGCGCCGCCCAGCGCGTCCACCTCCAGGCCGCCGTCGTCGGCCAGCGTTGCCAGCCGCGCCAGGCGGAAATAAAAGCGCGCCTTTAGCAGCGCGTTCTCGGCGAAGGTGGCGCCGCTTTCCTCCGGTTCCCGCGCAATTGCCAAATCGCGCAGCGAGACCAGTTCCAGCGGATAACGCGCCAGCAGCAGCCGGTACTCGGAAAGCTTGGCAGGATTGGTGGTGGCGATCAGCAGCCGGGCGTTCACGGGCGACATCAGGAGCCGGGCCGGCGCTTGTAGGTGACCTTCAGTGCGGCGCGTTCGCGATGCTCCTCGAGGGCCAACTCGATCAGCCGATCGATCAGCCGCGGCAGCGGCAGACCGGAAACCTCCCACAGCTTGGGGTACATACTGATCGAAGTGAAACCCGGGATGGTGTTGACTTCCCCAACGTAGAGCTCGCTCAGGTCGCGCGTGGCCAGGAAGTCCACCCGCGTCATCCCGCGCAGCGACAGGGCTTTGAAGGCCGCGATGGAAAGGTCGCGGATGCGCCGCGAGACCGGTTCGGGAAGCTCGGCCGGGATTTTGAAGCTGGCGCCGGCAGGGTCCAAATACTTGGAATCGTAGCTGTAGAAATCGTGGCCGTGCTCGACCATCACTTCGCCGGGCAGCGAGGCTTGCGGGTCGTCGTTGCCCAGCACCGAGCATTCGAACTCGCGCCCTTCGCAGGCAGCTTCGATCAGCAGCTTGCGATCGTAGGCAAAGGCGTCCTCCAGCGCGGCGGCCAGGTCGGCACGGCGCTTGACCTTGGTGACGCCGATCGAGGAGCCGAGCGCGTTGGGCTTGATAAACACCGGGTAGCCAAGTTCGTCAGCCAGGCGCAGGGCGATGGCGGCGTCGCGCGCGTAGGCGGAGCGCTCCAAGGACTTAAACCGCACCACCGGAACACCGGCATCGCGCAGCACGCGCTTTTGCAGCTCCTTGTCCATCCCGACCGCAGAACCCAGCACCCCGGAGCCGACGTAAGGGATGCCGGCCAGTTCGAGCAGACCCTGCACGGTGCCATCCTCGCCATAGGTGCCATGGAGCACGGGAAAGACCACGTCCAGGCCGCGGTGCGCGCCTTCCAGGGATGCGACGCGTCCGCCGCCGAGGCTGACCAGCGCGTTGCCGCCGGGCTGCGGCAGCAGGCTTACAGGCGCGTCGGCGCAAGCGAGTTCGCCGACGTCGGCGACCGCCTTGCGCAGCATCGCCAGCGCGTCGTGATAAAGATACCAATGGCCGTCGCGGGCGATGCCGATGGGCACCACCTCGTAGCGCGCCGGATCCATCGCCGACATGATCGACAGCGCCGAGCGCAGCGAGATTTCGTGCTCGCTGGAGCGCCCGCCGAAAATCACCCCCACCCTGATCCTGCTCACCCGCCGAACTCCCTTACCCGATCTTGCCGCCCGGAAAACGCCGCGCCTGGCGCTCTAATCGAGCCGATAGTTGGGCGCCTCCTTGGTGATGAAGACGCCATGCACGTGACTTTCGCGCTGGCCCGCCTGGCTTACGCGGATGAAACGGGCGCGGCGGCGAAACGCCTCCAGGCTGGAGGCGCCGACGTAACCCATCCCGGCCTGCAAGCCGCCGATTAGCTGATCGACGTTGGAGGCCAGCGAACCGCGATACGGGACCCGCCCTTCGATTCCCTCCGGCACCAGCTTGGCATCGGGCACCGACTCCTGCGAGTAGCGGTCGCGCGTGCGCTCCAGCATCGCGCCCAGCGAACCCATTCCGCGGTAAACCTTGTAGGTGCGCCCCTGGTACAAAATCGTCTCGCCGGGGCTTTCCTCGGTGCCGGCAAACAGCGAGCCAATCATGACGGTGGCGGCGCCCGCCGCCAGTGCCTTGGCCATGTCGCCGGAGTAGCGGATTCCGCCGTCGGCGATGACCGGTACCCTGGCCGGCGCCGCCGCCGCCACGCAATCCATGATCGCGGTGATTTGCGGCACGCCCACGCCCGACACTACGCGCGTGGTGCAGATCGACCCGGGGCCGATTCCCACGCGCAGCGCGTCGGCGCCCGCGTCGATCAAAGCCTTGGCGCCCTCCGCGGTGGCGACGTTGCCGGCCACCACTTCCGCCTCGGGCCATTCGCGCTTGGTGGCCTTCAGCGCCTCGATCACGTTGTGCGAGTAGCCATGTGCCGCGTCGATGCACAGGATGTCGGCGCCCGCGCGGCGCAAGGCCGCAACGCGCTCGGCGCGATCGGCCCCCACGCCAATCGCGGCGCCCACGCGCAGCCGCCCCAGCCCGTCCTTGCTGGCGGTCGGATAGCGCATCGCCTTGTCCATGTCCTTGACCGTGATCAGCCCGCGCAGCCGCTGCTGGTCGTCAACCAGGGGCAGCTTCTCGATGCGATGGTGTTGCAGGATGTCCTTGGCCTGCTCCAGGTCGATGCCCAGTTTGGCGGTGATGACCTTGGTGGTCATCACCTCGCTGACCGGCTTGTCCAGCCGCTTGACGAAGCGCAGGTCGCGATTGGTGAGAATGCCGACCAGGCGGTCGTCCTTGACCACCGGTAGACCCGAAATGCGGTAGCGGCGCATCAACTCCAGCGCCTCGCCCACCTTCTGCTCGGGATGGACCGTGACCGGGTCGGTGATCATGCCGCTTTCATACTTCTTGACCACTTCGACTTCGGCCGCCTGATTTTCGATCGACAGGTTGCGATGGATGAAGCCGATGCCGCCCAGTTGCGCCATCACGATCGCCGTGGCGGACTCGGTAACCGTGTCCATCGGGCTGGCCACCAGCGGTATATTGAGACGGATATTGCGCGAGAGCACGGTGGAGACGTCGCATTGATGGGGCAGCACGTCGGATTCCTGAGGGAGCAGCAACACATCGTCAAAGGTCAGCCCCTCGCGAAGCTCCTCATACTTCATGAGCATCCCTCCCTGAGGTTAAAAAAAAGCCCGCACGACCGGCGGGCTTGCAATTCAGGCCTCGGAACAATGTCAACCAAAAGCGCCATAATCCAAGGTAACAGATGTGGTGGCGCCGATGCAATTGGCGCCCGCTTGCGGAGCCGAAGGACACGCGTTGGTTGGCTTGAAAGGCTCTTCAAGAGTTGACGTGCCGGACCTGCCGAAGATAGAACAATTGTTCAGATTGGACCGCCGCGCAAACGAAATTTCGCAGCGGCGCGGAGTCGATTTTACGAGACCTGTTGGGTTCTGACGCGTAAGCGCCGCAAGGCCGCGGCGCCGCCAACAGCTATAGCGGTGAGGCGCTTCAGCATGGATTTCAATCTTTCAGCAGAGGACCGGGAACTGGTCGATCTCATCGATCGGGTTGGGGCCGAGAAATTCGCGCCCAAGGCCTTCGAGCGGCGCAACGAAGACGGCCATCCGGCCGACAATATGCGCCTGCTGGGTGAATTGGGTGTGCTGGGCGTCTGCCTGCCGGTGGAGGTGGGTGGGGCGGGACGCGACGCCTTGTCGGGGATACTGGCCATTGAACACATCGCGCGCTGGTGTCCGCGCACCGCGATCAGCGCCACGATGGCGATTGCGGGGCCGGGGATGTTCATCGCCAGATGGGGTACCGCAGAGCAGAAGGCAAAGTATCTGCCGGCAATCCGCAGCGGCGAGGCCAACATGGCCATTGCACTGACTGAACCGCAGGCCGGCAGCGCGCTGACCGACCTGGCCACGCGCGCGGAGATCAGGGACGGGGTTTGCGTGCTCAACGGCCACAAGACCTTTTGCAGCCACGCCGGCTGGGATCGGCACATCCTGGTATTTTGCCGCTTTGCGCCGGGTACGGGCGGTATCGGCGCGGTGATAGTGGAACGTGGTACACCCGGATTTACGCTGAGCCAGCCGCATTATCACATGAGCGGCAGCCCCTGGTGGGAGTTGTTTTTCGACAACGCCGAGGTTGCGCTGGACAATGTGCTGTTTGCCGGCGACGGCTTTCGCAAGCTGATGTCGAGCTACAGCCTGGAGCGATGCGCCGCCGGGGCATCGTCGATCGGCATCGCCCAGGCGGCATTCGAGCTGGCTCGCCAGCATTCCGTGGAGCGCAAACAGTTCGGCCGTCCGATCTGCGATTTTCAATTCGTTCAGGACAAGCTCGCCAACATGTATCTGGCCCTCGAGCAGGCCCGGCTGCTGCTTTATAAAGCGGTCAAGGGCGGCCATGGCAGCGTCGGACGCCTGGAATCGTCAGCGGCCAAAGTGGCGGCCACGGAGGCAGCGGTGTTTGTGTGCGATCAGGCCATGCAGATCTTCGGCGGCTCCGGAATGTCCCAGGAGATGCCCCTGGAATGGATGTATCGGATGGTCAGGACCGCCACGGTGGCAGGCGGCACCTCCGACATCCATCGCGGCATGATCGCAAGCGAACTGGTGGGCCGGCGCTTCGAGCACCGCCCCCTCGCTCCCGGTTAGAAACTGTTACAAGATGCGCGGCTACGGGTCATGTACCCCGGGTGCCTGAATCTGCCGCGAAACGTACCGCCCGCAGGTATTTCTGTCCGCCGGGTGAAGATCCCTCAAACTCGCCGCGCTGTGCTAACCTGAGGTTGATGAGATCGCGCAGAGCAGCGCAGCAAGCCAGTCTGTTTCCCACCAAGCCGGCCCGCGGGCAGCCGCTGGCCGATCGGATGCGCCCGCGCACGCTCGATGAGCTGGTCGGGCAGGAGCATCTGCTTGGACCCGGCAAGCTGCTCAGCCAGATGGCAGCCTCGCACACGCTGCACTCGATCATCCTGTGGGGTCCGCCGGGCAGCGGCAAGACCACGCTGGCGCGGCTGGTCGCGGATCAGTCGGGAGCGGTGTTCAAATCGATCTCAGCGGTGCTCTCGGGCGTGGCCGATCTGCGCGAGGTAATCGAACTGGCGCGCCGCCAGCTTGCCGCCGACGGCCAGCGCACGGTGCTG
>Ga0070737_10005131_pt1 | contig 12669 bp, 14 predicted proteins | sample Coa_R1_10_FD_66438 | JGI IMG/M metagenome (GOLD analysis project Ga0070737, IMG submission 66438) | Surface soil microbial communities from Centralia Pennsylvania, which are recovering from an underground coalmine fire - Coalmine... | ecosystem: Environmental > Terrestrial > Soil > Unclassified... | reverse complement strand
GCGGTCGAGCAGCGGCAGCCGGCGCAGTACGGCGTCGCCCGCGAGGGGGCCGCGGGCCACCGGAGGGGCTGGTAGCGACGCCATCGGCTAGCTCGCCGCCAGCGCGGGCTTGCGCGCGCGCACGAACGCCGCGGCCATGGCCCACGGCTCGCCCGCGTCAACGGCGGCCGGTAACCCGAGGCGCGCCAGCACATCCGCCGCCGCGTACTCGTGGGTGACCACGACCGCGGCCACTTCGAAGCCCGCCGCGGCCAGCCGCTGGAGATACTCGCTCTCCGTTAGCGCGCCGGCCACGCACCCGGCCCAGGCGTCGAGCGACGCGCGCACCGCCGCCGGCAGCGTGCCCCGCACCACCACGTCGGTCACCGCGAAGCGTCCCCCCGGTCGCAGCACGCGGTACGCCTCGCGCAGCACCCGGGCCTTGTCGGCTGCCAGGTTGAGCACGCAGTTCGAGATCACCACATCGACCGCCGCGTCGGGCAGTGGGATCGCCTCGATGTGTCCCTGAAGGAACCGCACGTTCGTGATCCCCTGCTCGCGACGGTGCCGCTCGGCGAGGGCGAGCAGCTCGGGGGTCATGTCCAGGCCGTACACGAACCCCGTGGGCCCCACGCGGCGGGCGCTGAGCAGCACGTCGAGCCCCGCGCCAGCGCCGAGGTCGAGCACGACCTCGCCCGGGCGCAGGTCGGCCAGCGCGGTGGGGTTGCCGCAGCCGAACGAGGCGCGGGCCGCGCCCGGCGCGACGGCCGCGTCGGCGGCGGTGTAGCCGGCGGGTGGTGGCACCTCGGCCGCGCCGCAGCCGCAGTCGGTAGAGGCGGCCGCGGCGCGGGCGGCGTAGTACGCGCGCACGGCATCGCGGAGCGCGCGGTCGGGAGCCTCCGCCATAGGACCTCCATATCGATGCTTATCGATGAATCGGTGCATAAGAAAAGGCGGTCAACCGACCGCCACGGCGTCCTCCTGCACCAGGGCGGGGAGTCGTGCCAAGCGCCCCAGCCCCTCCGGGTCGGCCGCGTAGTACATCCACACGCCTCGCCGCGTCGCGCGGACCAGGCCCGCCTCGCGCAGCACGCGCAGGTGGTGCGATACGGTGGGTTGCTGGCGATCGAAGTGAGCCACGATGTCGCACACGCACAGCGGCGCCGGCTGGGCAGCGATCAGCCGGAAGATCTCCAGGCGCGTGGGGTCGGCCAGCGCGCGGCATAGCGCGACTACCGCGTCGCGCTCGGCCGACGCCAGCGGCGCCACGGGCCGCGACGGGGGCGGACAATCGGCGGGACGCGCTCGACTGCTCATGGCTCAGTGCTCGGTTTGCTGCCCTGACGGCCGGCTCCCGTCCGTACGGCGACAGGGTAACCGGGCAATGCACCGGCCGCCGAGGGTTAGCCTAGCATACGTATCGATCAGCGTCAATATATTGGCGGTGGTCAGCACTCGCTGGAGCGGCCCAGGTCCAGGGCGGGGCCGACCGGGGTGTCCCACGTCTCCACGCGCGTGACGCGTTGCAATCGCCGCAGGTACTCGGCCGCGCGGCGCAAGTGGACCTGCGCGTCGGCGATCAGCTTGCGACTGGTGGGCGCGCACTCGGGCTGCATGGCCAGCAGGGCCAGCGTGGTGTTCACCACCGCGAGCTCGTTGTTGACGCGGTGCGCTACCTCCCGTCCTGCCAGGGCGATCCCTTGCAGCCGGCCCTCGGTGAGCCGTGCCTCGGCCAGCGCGCGGTGCAGCTCGGTGATGCGCTGGGCGGCGATCAGCCGGCGCTCCAGCTCGTGCCGGTCGAGCGGTTTGGTCAGGTAATCATCGGCGCCCGCGCGCATCGCCGCCAGGGCGTGCTCGCGGTCCTCCAGCATGGTGAGGAAGATGAGGTACGTGTAATGCTGGTGCGAGTCCAGGGCGCGCACGCGCTGGCACAGCGTGTGGCCGTCCAGGCCGGGCATCAGCCAGTCGGTGATGACTACGTCGGCCCGGTGCTCCTGGTAGCGCGCCCACGCCTCGGTGCCGTCGGCGGCGAGCACGCACTCGTGGCCTAGGCCCTCGATCGTATGGCGCAGGAGCGTGCGCTCCAGCGCGCTGTCCTCGGCGATCAGCACGCGCATGTGGCCTCCGCGGCGCGGGAGACAGCCCATGCCTGATTATGGACACTGGAAGCGCCTACGGCAACAACTGGCTGTCGGCCGTGGGGCGCGGGCGGGGCGGAGCCGCGTGCTCGGCGCCGAGCACGCGGGGTACGCGAGCGTGCTGCGCGGCTGCGGGCCTCTTCCCGCCGGGGGCAGGCGGTGGCTGCGGCCAGCTCGTCGGCTCTGGAGGCCGACCGCGTGGGGGCGCCTAGCTGAGCCGCACGCTGATGCGATGGTACCCCGTGGCACCATCGGGCAGCGTCGGGCGCACCTCGGCGCTCTGCAACGTGCCCGTGCCGTCTGTGGCGCGCACGATCAGCGAGGGGGTGCTGCCCTGCGGGGTCCAGTCGGCGACCCAGAACACCCAGGCCAGGCTAGCCGGATCGGTGATCAGGCTGGCGGGTTGCCAGGTGCGCCCCTCGTCGCCGCTGATCTCCACGGCCTGGATGCCGCGGGCGCCCGCGAAGGCGATGCCACCCACGCGCTGCGGCCCTGCTGGCACCGTGGCCCGGTTGGCCGGCACATCGATCCGCGACATGGTCTGGATGGTGCCATCGTTAGTCCAGCCCCGGCGCTGCCAGAAGCCGCGGTAGTCCTCGGTCACCGCGCGGATCTCCACCACCCACTTGGGGTTCTTGATGCCGTACAGGTTCGGGGCCAGCACGCGCAGCGGGAAGCCGTGCTGCGGCGGCAGCGGTTGGCCGTTCATCTCGTAAGCCAGCAAGGTGGTGGGCTCCAACGCCTTGTCCAACGGGATGCTGTCGCTGTAGTCATCAGCCCCCACGAACACGATGCGGCGCACCCCAGCGCGCAGCCCGGCCTGCTGGAGCACGTCGGCCAGCCGCGCGCCGCGCCACTCGGCGTTAGAGATGAGGTCCCCCCCGACCTGGTTGTCGATACACTCCAGCGTTTGCAGCTGGGTCACGCTAGGCAGCGCGCGGACGGCGTCGAGGTCCAGCTCCAGCGCGCGCTCCACCGCGCCGGTCACGCGCAGGCGCCAGCGCGCCGCGTCGAGCTGGGGATCGCCGAAGAGGTTCTTGGACACGGTGTAGAACTGGCCGCTGGGAGTGATGTAGGGGGGCAGGCCTGGCAAGTCGATGCTCTGCGCGGCCCCACGCGCCAGCACGGGCGCGGTGGGCCCCCCGCGGCGCCAGTCAAGGGCCTGGGCTGCCAGCCCGCCCCCCAGCAGCAGGCCCGTGGCGGCGAGCCCGGCGCGGCGCAGCAGCGTGCGGCGATCTAGTCTCATGCGCTCCCCCTGTTCGTGGGCCTGTCGCGGGCGAAGGCGCCGTAGAACAGCGTCAGGCTCAGGCTGAACACGGCCCAGCCCGCGGCGTAGCTGGCCATCACCGGCAGCGGCTCGTTGAACTCCACGCCGAACAACCCCTCGCCGCTGGCTGGTAGTGCCACCAGCATGGTGAACCACCACAGCGCGAAGCCCAGCCCGACCGCCACACGCGGGCGGGGCCAGCGCGCGTACAGCAAGCCCACCAGCGCCCCGGCCAGCAGCACGAAGCCGAGCACGCCGTACAGCAGCAGCACCTTCGCCTGCCCGCGGAACGTGGTGATCATGTACGTGAAGAACTCCCGCGGCAGGTAGAAGAGCGCCCCCTCCGCCAGCGTCTCCGGCAAGGTGCGCACACCTAGCACGCTGCGCAGGGCGGCGGTCACGACGAGCAGGCCCACGGCGGCCAGCGCGCCCGCCAGCGCACCCGCCAAGGGTGACGGCAACAGTCCGCGCCGCTGTACAGCCACCGCCCCGTGCCGGTGGTCCACCCTGGCCTCCGCCCGCCGCCGGTCTGGTGTTCCATTGTACTCCTACGAGGGCTCGCCGCCGGTGGATTATGCCGCCGCGACTTGCGTCGGGTCGCCGCGTCGCGTTATGTTGGCCGCTTGATGGGCGGTGGCGGCCGCCCGCGCGGCGTGCCAGGAGGGGGATGCGCCGCCGAACAGCCGATGGCCCCGGTGCGACAGGGAGGTGGCGCGGGCCGCGCGGGTGCAGGAGGGATGCATGGGCGGGGCGTGGTTGGCACTGGCAGGTGTGGTGGCGGTGGGGCTGGCAGGCGGGGCGGCGCGGGTGACCCCGGCCGAGCCCATGGGGCCCGCGCAGGTCCCCCCCGTGGGCGTGGTGAGCGGCCCCCTGCCGGGCACCGGGCTGATCGGCCCGCCGGCCGGCGCGCTGGGGCTGCCGCTCACTCCGCCGGGCGGCCTTATGACGAGTCGTCCCGCCCAGAGCGACGTTGCCTACGGGGCCGATCCGCGCCAGCGACTCGACCTCTACCTGCCGGCGACCCGTGGCGGGGCGCCGGTAGTGCTGTTCGTGCACGGGGGCGGCTGGAGCATCGGCGACAAGGCGCAGTTTGGCTGGGTAGGCGAGCAACTGGCCGCGCAGGGCGTGGTGGCGGCGCTGGCCAACTACCGCCTCTCGCCCGCGGTGCAGCACCCCGAGCACACCAAGGATGTGGCCCGCGCGGCCGCCTGGCTGTACCGGCACGCGGCCAGCTACGGCGGTGAGCCGACGCGCTTGTACCTGGTCGGGCACTCGGCCGGGGCCCACCTGGCCGCGCTGGTGGCCCTCGACCGCAGCTACCTCGTGGCCGAGGGGCTCACGCCCGCCATCGTGCGCGGGGTGGTGGGCATCGCCGGGCCGACCTACGACCTGGACGCCAGCTACGCGCAGACGCCGATCGCGCCGCTGCTGTACGCCGCGTTCGGGCCCGACCCGACACGCTGGGCGCAGGCAGCGCCGGTGCGGTACGTCCAACCCTACGCGCCGGGCTTCCTGTTGATCTATGGTACGGCCGACACCCAGGCGCTGCCGCTGAGCACGCAGGCGCTGGCCGCGGCCCTGCAGCGCAGCGGCGTGCCGGTGCAGGTCGAGCCGCTGGCCGGCCAGGACCACTTCGGGGTGCTCGGCGCGGCGCTGGCCGAGGTGCGCCGGTTCGCGCAGTAGCCGCCGCGGTGCTCCGCGGATTCGCGGCCGGGGCGGAGAGGGCAGGCGTGTGCGGGTATATCAGCCGATTCTCCTCGCCGCCTGGGCCCTCGGCCCGCTGGCGTTCGTCAATGTCGGCTTCGGCCTGGCGCTGGTCGCTCTCCTCGGGGTGTTCTGGCTGCGGGCCGTGCGCACTCAGGGCGCCCTGCTGCTGCGGCTCGGCCGGCTGGCGGGCACCGAGCGGCTCGTCGACCTGGCCGCAGCGGCAGTGGCGATCGGCGCGCTGATCGAGGTGGCGGCGGCCCTGCTGGCTACCTCGGTCACCCTCTGGGGCGTGCGGGTCGGCGTGGGGCTGGCGGTCGTGGGCCTGGCCAGCGCCGGCAACGCGCTGCGCCCGGTCGAGCTGCGCGCGGCGGGCGTCGTCGTGCGCGGGCAGCTCGTCCGCTGGGCCCAGGTGACCGGGTACGCTTGGACCCGGGACGCCCCCGCCCTGCTCGAGCTGCACTACACCACGCTGGCCGCCACGCCGCGGCGGGCGCGGGTCGCGGTGCCGCCCGAGGCGCGGCCAGCCGCCGAGCGCCTGCTGCGTGAGCGAGTCGGGCTCTCCCGCGCGCGGGCGGGGTGGCGCTGAGCCGGTCGGTCAGGCGGGCAGCGGGGTCGGCGGCCGTGTCGACGCCGCGACGGTGTCCAGGTCGTAGCTGCGCAGGCAGCGCTCGACCAGGGCCTCGGCGGCCGCCCAATCGAAGGTGCGGTACTCGCGCCCGCGGATCGCGTTCGGCTCGCCCGCGTAGAACATCTCGTATTGGAGGTGCCGCGCGGCGAACTCCGAGCCGAGCAGGTCCCACAGCAGCTTGAGCAGCTTCACGCGCTCGACGGCGGTGGCGCGCGGCCAGCGCACGTAGCGCTCGAGGTCCGGTCGCGTGGCAGGGCTGAGCAGGTCGGCAGCCGAGGAGGGAAGCTGGATCACACTGCCGCCCAGCATCGCGCGGATAGCGGTGAGCAGCTCCGGGTACATCTGCTGCTGGTACACCTGGCTGGCGTACACCAGCGCGTCCTTGGGGCGCATCACGCCGAACTCGTCGGGCTCGGCGGCCGCCTCGGCAGCCAGCACCAGGCCCTCTACCAGGCTCACCCGCGTGGCTAGGTCGCCGAGCTGGGCCACCACCTCGGGCTTGGCGAGCTGGCCGTTGGCCTCGCAGATGCGCCGCACCAGGCCCACCAGGAACTGGAGCTTGGCCCACGAGCGGATGTGCGCCTGCGTGTTGCCAATCACGTGGGCGGCGGTCACGCTGAACTGCCCGGCGCACAGCTCGCGGTTCCGGTACACGAACACGTGCTCCCAGGGGACGAACACGTCGTCCAGCACGACCAGCGCGTCGGTCTCGTCGAAGCGGCTGCTGAGCGGGTAGTCGAACACGCTGCTGGCGGTGCGGGCATAGGGACGCCGCACGTACAGCTTCAGGCCCGGGGCGTCGAGCGGCACCACCAGCGAGAGGGCGTAGTCCTCGTCGCCCGGCGGCAGCGGCAGGATGACCGAGATGTAGCACCAGTCGGACATCACGCCGCCGGTGGCCAGCATCTGGGCGCCGCGCACGATGATGCCGCCGTCGCGCTCCTCCACCACGCCGGCGTAGAGGTACGGCTCGGCCTGCTGGTGCGCCGGCTTGCTGCGGTCGATAACGGGCTGCACGATGGCGTAGCTGAGGTACAGGTCCTCGTCGGCGGCCTTGGCGTAGAAGCGCGCCAGGTTGTCGGCGAACTGCTGGCCGCCACGGGCGAAGAACGGCAGCGACCCCGCGAAGCCGGCGAAGAACGAGGCGACATGGTCGGGGGAGCGGCCGAGCAGGCCGTAGGAGAGGTCGGCCCACGCCTTGATCGCGCGCCGGCGCGCGGCAAGGTCTTCGCGCGTGCGCGGCACCAGCCACGCTTTGTTCACCGGCCGGCCGTCGCGCTCGGAGGGGTAGGTCATCAGCTCCCGGTTGGCCGGGGCGTGGGCGAAGTCGTACAGCGCGGCGATCGCCTGCACGGCCGCGGCAAAGGCCGGGTGGGTGGTGACGTCCTCCACGCGCTCGCCGTCGAGGTACACGTTGCGCCGGTCGCGCAGGCTGGCGAGATAGTCGGCCCCGCTCCGCGTCATGGTAGCCCCCCTCCCGCGGAGCGCCGCTGCGGCCCCCGCACCATGGTGTCCTATCTAACAGTACGAGCGTGCGTTAGTGAGGTCACGTGTGGTGTGAGATGCTACCAGCCTGGCGCGCGGGCAGTCAAGGGGGCGACGGCGTGATGTCGCTCGGCGCCGGGTGGCCCATGGGGGCGATGTCGTAGCCGCCCAGGGCCTCCACCTGGCGGCGCAGCCCGGGCCGCTGCAGCACGTCGAGCAGGGCGCCTACCGCGGGCAGGTCCAGGAAGTGGTTGGGCACCACCAGGTCGTAGCGCTCCTCGGCCAGCAGCACGAAGTCGAGTCCTGCTGCCTCGGCCGCTGCCCGCACGCCCACCCCGGCGTCGGCGAGCCCGGCCCGGATCGCCTCGGCCACGGCCAGATGGCCGTCCACCTCGTGCTCGTAGCCCCGCACGGCCGTGGGCGGCACCCCTGCCGCCGCTAGGACGCGGTCGAGCAGGGCCCGCGCGCCGGTGCCCGGGGCGCGGTTGACGATGCGCACCCCGGGCCGCGCCAGGTCGGCGGCCTCGCGCAGCCCCAGCGGGTTGCCGGGCGCCACGATCAACCCCTGCTGCCAGATGGCGAAACTGACCAGCGTGCAGGGGAACGGCACTAGCCGGCGTACCCAGGGCGCGTTGAAGTGGCCGCTGGCCTCGTCGCGCAGGTGGCAGCCCGCCACGTGCGCCTCGCCGCGCCCGAGGGCGGCCAGCGCCGCGCGACTGCCCTCCTCGCTCCAGATCAGCTCCACCCCCCGCGCGCGCAGGGCAGCCGCCAGCAGCCCCGTCGCCGGATCACAGCCGCGCATCACCAGCACCTGCTCGGCACGCGGCATCTCGCCCAGCAGGGCCACCCGCACCCGGCGGCCGGCGGCCTCCGCCGGCCGCGCCCACCCGTCCGCCCCCGGCAGCGCGCGCACGACGCCCACCAGCGGCTCGGCCAGCACCCGCCCGCCCACCGGCAGCAGGCGCACCCGCCCACCCGCTGGCGGCAGCCCGCGGCCGGCGACCAGCGTGGCTTCGATTTCCGGTGGCTCGTCGGGTAGCGCGAACAACCGCTCGACGCTGGTGCCCAGCGCGCGGGCCAGACGCAGCGCCACCTCGGTAGAAGGCACCGCGGCACCGCTCTCGATAGCGGCATAGGCCTGCCGCGAGATGCCGGCGGCCGTCGCCAGCGCCTCCTGCGACAGCCCCGCCGCCGTCCGCGCGGCCCGCAGCATAGTGCGCAGCCGCCCACTCGTGCTCATCGTCGGTGCCCCGCCGGCTCTCCGTGTGGCGTATAGTTGACTATACGCCAAGTGTGCTTGACAAGACTGCGGTGGCCCGCGTAGCATGGGGACGCGCTCGATCGGGCGCGCCCGCTGAGACGATGATATCGCGCGCTGCCGCGGCAGCCGAGGAGGAGCGATGGAGCTGAGCGCGCGCAACCAGCTACGGGGCACCGTCCGCGGTGTCCGGCTGGGCGACATCATGGCCGAGGTAGTGGTTGAGGTCGGCGGGCAAGAGGTCGTCGCCGCGATCACCCGCTCGGCGGCGGAGCGCTTGCAGTTGCAGGCGGGCGACGCGGTGCTCGTGGTCATCAAGGCCACCGAGGTGATGATCGCGCGGCCGTGAGGCGGTGCGTGGGGCCCTGCTGGGCGGTCTACGAGCCGCTGGGAGGGGGCGGCTGTTCTAGGCGTGCCACACGGCCCGGGCGCTACCGGCGAGGCGGTCGGTCCGCTGCAAGCGCCTGGTGCTCGGGCCGGGCTGGTCGTGGGGCTGACTGTACACGCTGCTGGCGGTCGGTAGGGCCGCGCGGCTGCATGCGATCCAGATCGACCAGATCGACTCGGTAAGGAGGAGAGCGGGACATGCTGTGGGCAGGCGGGCGGCGGCGCGCGGCGCTGCTGGGGCTGCTGGTGGCGCTGCTGGTGCTGGCGCTGGCTCGTGGGGCGCCGCGGCCGGCGGTGGCCGAGCCGCTGGCGGCGCAGGGCGTGGAGCTGAACGTGTTCGCCGCCGCGTCGCTGACCGACGCCTTCAACGAGTTGGGCGGCGTCTTCGAGAGCCAGCAGCCGGGCGTGCGGGTGGTGTTCAACTATGGGCCGTCGTCGGGCCTGCGCACGCAGATCGAGCAGGGCGCCCCGGCCGACGTGTTCGCCTCGGCCGATGAGGCGCAGATGCGGCTGGCGCAGCAGAACGGCGTCATCGCCGGTGAGCCGCGGGTGTTCGCGCGCAACGAGCTGGTGCTGATCACGCCGCACGACAACCCCGGGGGGATCGCCACGCTGGCCGACCTGGCGCGGCCGGGCCTGCGGCTGGTGACTACCGGCCCGCAGGTGCCGATCGGGGCTTACACGCGCCAGCTGCTCCAGACGCTGAGCGCCGACCCCGCCTATGGGGCGGACTTCGCCGAGCGGGTGCTGGCCAACGTGCGCTCGGAGGAGAACGACGTGCGGGCGGTGGTGGCCAAGGTAGCGCTGGGCGAGGCCGACGGGGGGATTGTGTACTCCTCCGACGTCACCCCGCGCGTGGCGTCCGAGGTGCGCCAGATTGCCATCCCGCCGGAGGTGAACATCATCGCCACCTATCCGATCGCCGTGGTGCGCGGGGCGCGCCAGCCGGAGCTGGCCGAGCGCTGGATCGCGCTGGTGCTCTCGGACACGGGGCAGCAGGCGCTCGCCCGCTGGGGCTTCCGCCCCGTGAACTAGCCGGAGGGAGCGTTGGCGATGGTCGGGCCGGAAGGGATGCGCGTCGTAGCTGTCCCGCGCGAGGGCGCCGCCGAGTGGACGCGCCCTGGGTGGCCGCGGCCGGGGCTCACGCTGCTGCTGGCGTACAGCGCGGTGCTGCTGCTGTTCCTGCTCGTGCCGCTCGGCGCCGTGCTCTGGCGGGCGCTGAGCGCGGGTGACCTGGGCCGCTACCTGACCAGCCCCATCGTGGTCGACGCGCTGCGGCTGAGCTTGCTGACGACCCTGCTCACGCTAGTCGTCGCGGTGGTGCTGGGCACACCGATCGCCTACCTGCTCGCACGCTACCAGTTCCCGGGCCGCGCGCTGATCGATACGGCGCTCGACCTGCCGATGGTGCTACCGCCCGCGGTGGCCGGCGTGGCGCTGCTGCTCACGTTCGGTCGCCGCGGGCTGCTGGGGCCGACCCTCTCGGCGTTCGGGATCGAGATCAGCTTCACCACGGCGGCGGTGGTACTGGCGCAGCTGTTCGTGGCGGCGCCGTTCTACGTCAAGGCGGCGCAGGCCGGGTTCGCCGCGGTCGACCGCGAGCTCGAGCACGTGTCGGCTAGCCTGGGTGTCTCGGCCCTGGGCACCTTCTGGCGGGTCACGCTGCCGCTGGCGCTGCCGGCGCTGCTCGGCGGAGCGGTGATGACCTGGGCGCGCGCGCTGGGCGAGTTCGGGGCCACGATCCTGTTCGCTGGCAACTTCCAGGGGCGCACGCAGACGATGCCGCTGGCGATCTACGTGGCCATGGAGCGCGACCTGGGCGCGGCACTGGTACTGGCTAGCATCCTGGTGGTGGCGTCGTTCCTGGTGCTGCTCGGTTTCAAGCTGCTGGCCCGCGCGCGCCTCGCTCCCGTGGCCTGACCGCAGTAGGCCTCATGCTCGAGGTGGCGATCCGCAAGCGGCTGCGCGAGTTCCAGCTGGCGGCCGCCTTCAGTGCGGGCAACGAGCTGGTCGTGTTCTTCGGGCCCTCGGGCGCGGGCAAGACGGTGACGCTGCGCTGCATCGCTGGGCTGCTGCGGCCCGACGCCGGGTACATCGCGCTCGCCGGCCAGGCCGTGTTCGACGCGGCGCACGGCATCGACGTGCCGGTGCAGCGGCGGCGCGTGGGCTACGTGCCGCAGCACTACGGGCTGTTTCCTCACCTGACGGTGGCCGAGAACGTGGCCTATGGGCTGAGGGGGGTACCGCGGGCCGAGGCGCGGGCGCGGGTGGCGGCCATGTTGGCGCGGCTGGAGCTGACGGGCCTGGAGCGGCGCCGGCCGCGCGAGCTATCGGGGGGCCAGCAGCAGCGGGTGGCGCTGGCGCGCGCGCTGGTCACTCGGCCGCAGGTGCTGCTGCTCGATGAACCCCTGTCCGCGCTCGACGCCGGCCTGCGCGCGCGCCTGCGCCGCGACCTCTTGCAGGTGCACCGGCAGATCCGCATCCCCACCGTGCTCGTCAGCCATGATCTGGCCGAGGCGTACATGCTGGGCGAGCGGATCGTGGTGTTCGACCGTGGGCAGGTGCTCCAGGTAGGCAGCCGCGAGGAGGTGTGGTACCGGCCGGCGTCGGCGCGCGTGGCGCGGTTGGTCGGGGCTACCAACGTGTTGCCGGCTGACGTCGCGCCCGAGGGCCCCGACGGCCTCGTTACCCTGCGCACGCCGCGCTTCGCGCTGCACGCCCGCGCGCCAGCTGGGCCCCTGCCGCCGCGCGTCGAGGTGGTGGTCCGGCCCGAGGCGATCCGGGTGGAGCGCGCCGAGGCCCCGGGGGCGCCATCCAACCGCTTGCCCGCGCGGATCGTGGACGAGATCGCCACCGGCGCGTACTACACGCTGTACTGCCAGGTGGAGCCCGCCCAGCCGGCGGCGCCACCCGACCTCGAGGTGTTGGTGCCCGCGCCGCATTACGTCGCTCTAGATCTGGCCCACACCCGCGCCTGCGCTCTGGTGATTCCGCCCGAGGCCATTCATCTCCTCCCGGCGGCGTGAGCGGCTGAGCCCCGAGTGGGGCTGCTGCCGGGGGGGCGTGGCGATCTCACAACGGGCTCACGGTGCGCGCCGGCCTCTAGGCGCCCCGCGCGCGGACCGGCCAGACTGAGGCCAGCCACGTTCTATCGTGTGACGGTGCCAGGAGGAGATCCGGGAGGATTCGATGGACGCCGCCGCCCTGCGGGCCGACAGCGAGCCCGCTTCGCCCCACGCCAGTGCCCGCATCGCCGCGTTGCGGTCCCGCGCCGCCAGTCGGCGCACCCTGTTGCGCTACGTGGCCGCTACCTGCTCGCCCGATCTCACCGCCCGCGTGGTCGCCCTGGCGGCCACGCTCTCCGACGAGCAGGTCGAGACGCTGCTAGAGCTGTGGCGCGCCATCGACGACCGCGCCGTGGCGCTCGGTGTCGAGCAGGAGCTGGCTACCTGGCAGCGAATCCTCGCCCACCTGCCGGGGCTGGCGCCTGCCCTGGAGGCGATCCGCGCCCATGTGCTGGAGGTGGAGCAGCCCTGCGCCGTGTGTGCTGACGAGAGCGAGTAGGCGCTACGGCCACCGGCGCCCGGGCGGCTCAGCGCGCGGGCACCGGCTGCTCGGCGAGCGCCGCGACCACCGCATCGCCCATCGCCGCGGTGCCGACCGCCGGCTGCCCCGGCGCTGCCAGGTCGGCGGTGCGGTAGCCCGCGGCCAGTACGCGCGCCACCGCCGCCTCCACCGCCGCGGCCTCGGCCGGCAGGTCGAGCGAGTGGCGCAGCAGCATCGCGGCGCTGAGGATGCTGCCCAGCGGGTTGGCGATGCC
>Ga0070737_10005129_pt1 | contig 12670 bp, 14 predicted proteins | sample Coa_R1_10_FD_66438 | JGI IMG/M metagenome (GOLD analysis project Ga0070737, IMG submission 66438) | Surface soil microbial communities from Centralia Pennsylvania, which are recovering from an underground coalmine fire - Coalmine... | ecosystem: Environmental > Terrestrial > Soil > Unclassified... | reverse complement strand
GTCCGCGAGCTGCGCCGCCCGGTCGGCCGGGCCGGGCTGTACGTCCCCGGCGGGCGGGCCCCGCTGGCCTCGACCGTGCTCATGACCGCCGTCCCGGCCCGGGTGGCCGGCGTGGCCGAGCTGGCCATGGTCACCCCGCCCGGCCCCGACGGCTCGGTCCATCCGGCCGTCCTGGCCGCGGCCGCGGTGGCCGGCGTCGACGAGGTGTACCGGGTCGGCGGGGCCCAGGCGGTGGCCGCCCTGGCCTACGGCACCGAGAGCATCCCCGCCGTCGACGTCATCGTCGGCCCCGGCAACGTCTACGTCGCCACCGCCGAACGGCTGGTCGCCCAGCAGGGCGCCGTCGGCGTCCCGTCCGCCTTTACCGGCCCCTCCGAGGTGGCCGTCGTGGCCGACGGCAGCGTCGACCCCCAATGGGCCGCCATCGACCTCGTCCTCCAGGCCGAGCACGGCCCCGACGGCCTGTCCTACCTGATCACCTGGTCCGAGGAGGTGGCCGACGCTGTCGCCGCCGCCGTCGACCGAATCACGGCCGCCTCGCCCCGCCGGGCCGAGATCACCTCGACCCTCGACAAGGGCGGCTGGGCCGTGCTCGTCGACGGGCCCGACGAGGCCGTGGCCGCGGCCAACGTGGTGGCCGCCGAGCACCTCGAGCTGCAGGTCGCCGACCCCGAGGCCATGGTCGCCGGGATCCACCAGGCCGGGGCCGTCTTCACCGGGCCGTGGGCGCCGGCCAGCGTCGGCGACTACGTCGCCGGCCCCAACCACGTGCTGCCCACCGCCCGCTCGGCCCGGTTCGGCTCCGCCCTGCGGGTCGACGACTTCTGCAAGCACATCCACGTGATCGACCTCGACCGCGACGCCCTCGAGCGCCTGGCCCCCCACGTCGAGGCCCTGGCCGAGGTGGAGGGCCTGGTCGCCCACGCCGACTCGGTCCGCATCCGCGTAGGGAGGGGCTGAGCGTGGCCCTCCCCGCCCCGCGGGCCGACCTCGGGCTGCGGGAGGGGTACCACTCCTCGCAGGTCGACGTCGAGGTCCGCCTCAACACCAACGAGTCGCCCTACCCGCCGCCGGCGGCGTGGCTGGCCGAGTACACCGAGGTGCTGGGCCGGCTCGACTGGCACCGCTACCCCGACCGGTCCGCCACCGCCCTGCGGGAGGCCATCGGCGCGCTGCACGGCGTACCCGCCGACCGGGTGTTCGTGGCCAACGGCTCCAACGAGGTGCTGCAGTCGGTGTGCCTGGCCTACGGCGGGCCCGGTCGCACGGTGGCCACCTTCGAGCCGACCTACGCCCTGCACGCCCACATCGCCCACCTGACCGGGACGGCCGTGCGGGAGGCGCCCCGGCGGGACGACTACAGCCTCGACCTGTCGGTCGTGGCCGACGTGCTGGCGGGCGAGTCGCCCGCCATCACCTTCGTGTGCTCGCCCAACAACCCGACGGGCACGGCCGAGGACCCGTCCGCGGTGCGGGCGGTGGTGGACACCGCCCCCGGCCTGGTCGTCGTCGACGAGGCTTACGGGCAGTTCGCCGACTGGTCGGCCGTCGACCTGGTCGCTGACGACGTGCCCCTCGTCGTCACCCGCACCTTCTCCAAGACCTGGTCGCTGGCCGGCCTCCGCCTCGGCTACGCCATCGCCCCGGCCCCGGTCGTGGCCATGCTGGAGCGGGTCGCCCTGCCGTACCACGTCGACGCGGCCAAGCAGCTGGCCGGCCGCCTGGCCGTCAAGTACACCGACGAGATGACCCAACGGGTCGCCGCCCTGGTCCGCGACCGGCAACGTCTCGCCGCCGCGCTGGCCGGATTACCCGTGACGACATGGCCCTCTCAGGCCAACTTTCTCCTGTTCCGTCCCCACCACCACAGCGGGGGCGAGGTCTGGAAGGGCCTGCTCGAGCGGTCCGTCCTCGTCCGGGACACCTCGTCGTGGCCCGGCCTCGAAGGCTGCCTGCGGGTCACCGTCGGCACCCCGGAGGAAAACGACCGGTTCGTCGCCGCCCTCACCGAGGTGCTGGCGTGAGCGGCCGCCGCACCGCCACCCGCTCCCGGGCGACCCGGGAGACCTCGATCGACGTGACCGTCGACCTCGACGGGTCGGGCCGGATCGAGGTCGACACCGGCGTGCCGTTCTTCGACCACATGCTGACCCAGCTCGGACGGCACGGCGGTTGGGACCTGGCCCTCTCGGCCAAGGGTGACCTGGAGATCGACACCCACCACACGGTCGAGGACGTCGGGATCGTCCTCGGCGAGGTGGTCCGGGAGGCGCTCGGCGACAAGGCCGGCGTGCGGCGCTTCGCCTCCATCGCCGTGCCCCTCGACGAGGCCCTGGTCGAGGTGGCCCTGGACCTGTCCGGCCGCCCGTTCCTCGTCTACGACATCGACCCGGCGCCCGGCCGGGAGGCCTTCCTGCTCGGCGACCCGGGGTTCGACCCGCAGTTGGCCGAGGAGTTCTGGCGGGCGTTCGTGACCGCCTCGGCCATCACCCTGCACCTGCGGCTGCGCAGCGGCAAGAACACCCACCACATCCTCGAGGCCTCTTTCAAGGGCGTGGCCCGGGCCCTCCGGGACGCCGTGAAGGTCGAGGGGACCGGTGTGCCGTCGACCAAGGGGACCCTGTGATCGCCGTCCTCGACTACGGGATCGGCAACCTGCGGTCGGCGGAAAAGGCCCTGCAGCACGTCGGGGCCGATGCCCGCCTGGTTGCCGACCCGGCCGACGCGGCCGGAGCCGACGGCGTGGTCCTGCCCGGCGTGGGCGCCTTCGGGCCGTGCATGGAGGCACTGGTGGCCAGCGGCCACGACCGGGTCGTCCGGCAGGCGGTGGCCGACGAGGTGCCCTTCCTCGGGATCTGCATCGGCATGCAGCTCCTCTACGAGGCATCGGAGGAGTCGCCGGGCGTGGCCGGGCTCGGGATCCTGCCCGGTGTGGTCCGCCGCCTGCCCGCCGGCGTCAAGCACCCGCAGATGCAGTGGAACCGCCTCGACCTCGAGCGTGGCGCCGGTGAGTGCCCCCTGCTGGCGGGGATCGGCCCCCAACCGTGGGTCTACTTCGTGCACTCCTACGCTCCGCCGGTCAACGAGGCGGTGGTGGCCACCTGCGACTACGGCGGGCCGGTGGCTGCCGTCGCCGGTCGCGGCCGGCTGTGGTCGACCCAGTTCCACCCGGAGAAATCCGGCTCGGTCGGGCTGGCCCTGCTCGCCAACTTCGCCGGCGTGGTCTCCGGGTCGTCGGCGCCCGCAGCCCGCTGATGGACCTGTTCGCGGCCGTCGACCTGCGCGGCGGCCAGGCCGTCCGGCTGATCGAGGGCGACTTCGCCCGGGAGACCGTCTACAGCCCCGACCCGGTCGTCGTGGCCCGCAACCTGGCCGCCGGCGGGCCCGCCTGGCTGCACGTGGTCGACCTCGACGCGGCCCGGACCGGCGACCCGGTCAACCGGCCGGTCATCGAGCAGATCGTGGCCGCCGTGACCGTGCCCGTGCAGGTCGGCGGCGGGGTGCGCAGCGCGGCCGACGCCCAGGCCCTGTTCGACCTCGGAGTCACCCGGGTCGTGGTCGGCACCGCCGCCGTCGAGCAGCCGTCGCTGGTCGCCGACCTGGCCGGCGCCTGGCCCGGGCGGATCGCCGTCGGGCTCGACCACCGCGACGGCGAGGTGATGGTGCGGGGCTGGGTGACCGGCGGGGGCCGGCGGGTGATCGACCTGATCCCCGAGGTGGTGGACGCCGGGGCGGCGGCCGTGATCGTCACCGACATCTCCCGCGACGGGCGCCTGCAGGGACCCGACGTGGTCGGCCTGGCCGCCCTGCTGGAGGCGACCGGCGCCCCGATCGTCGCCTCGGGCGGCGTGGCCGGCCCCGACGACCTGCGCCTCCTGGCCGCGGTGCGCTCATCGGGCCGGGGGCTGGCCGGCGTTATCGTCGGCAAGGCCCTCTACGAGGGCACCCTCACCGTGGCCGAGGCCGTCGCCGCCTCCGGGGCGCTGGGCTGATGCGGGCCGTCCGGGTCGTTCCCTGCCTCGACGTCACCGCCGGCCGGGTGGTCAAGGGCGTCAACTTCCTCAACCTGCGCGACGCCGGCGACCCGGTCGAGCTGGCCGCCCGCTACGACGAGCAGGGCGCCGATGAGCTGGTCTTCTACGACATCACCGCCTCCTCCGACGGGCGGGACACCATGCTCGACGTGGTCGCCCGCACCTCCGAGCAGGTGTTCATCCCCCTGACCGTCGGCGGGGGAGTGCGGACCCTCGAGGACGCCCGCCGGCTGCTCCGGGTCGGGGCCGACAAGGTCAGCGTCAACTCGGCGGCGGTGGCCCGCCCGGAGCTGGTGAGCGAGATCGCCACCGAGTTCGGGGCCCAGTGCGCGGTGGTCGGGGTCGACGTGCGGCGGCGGCCGTCCGGGTCGGGTGGATCCGAACGTCCGGGTGGGTCAGGGCCGGACTTCGAGGTCTTCACCCATGGCGGGCGGCAGGCCACCGGGATCGACGCGGTGGCGTGGGCCACCGAGTGTGAGCGGCTCGGCGCCGGGGAGCTGGTCCTCAACTCGATGGACCGGGACGGCACCCGCGACGGGTTCGACCTCGAGCTCACCCGGCTCGTCGCCGACGCCGTCGGCATCCCCGTCGTGGCCAGCGGCGGGGTTGGCACCCTCGACCACCTGGTCGCCGGCGCCCTCGAGGGCCACGCTGATGCGGTGCTGGCCGCCTCGATCTTCCACTTCGGGGAGGCGACCGTGGCCGACGCCAAGCGCCAGCTGGCCGCGGCCGGCGTGGTGGTCCGCCCGGCGGTCTGAGCCGTGCGGGCGGCGTGGGCTGCGTGGGCTGCGTGGGCTCGGCGTGAGCGGGCGGCCCCGGGCCCGGCGCCCCAGGACTGCGGCCCAGTCAGACTATGAAAGTTGTGGGCGAGTTTTCATAGCATATGGATGACAACTCGCCCACAGCTTTCATAGTTTTGACAAAAGCGCGCAGGATCGGCGCCGACGGCGGCTTTTTGGGCTCAGCCTTGGCGGTTTCGCCGGAGGCGGGCGAGGACCGGCCGGCCGACGAGAAGGGTGCCGGCCGAGGAGATGACGGCGATGGCCAGGTCGACCGACCAGCGGCCCTGCTCGCTCCAGTAGACGTCCTTGAGGTCGAGCAGCAGGGCGAACTCGTCGACGATCAGGGCCAGCCCGGCGCCGTAGACGATGGCCACCAGCGGGTGCCGGCGCCACCGGTCCTCACCCCGGAGGGCGACGCCGCCGACGCCCGAGACGGACAGGATGCCCCACAGGTAGTGGTGCAGGTGGGTGCCGCCGAGCTGCAGGTTGTGCAGCCCGGCCCGCCCACCCCGGATGCGGTGGGTGATGACGCGGACCACGACGAAGGTCACGGTAAAGGCAAGCCAGCTGAGGAGGGCGGTTTGCCGCCCGGCGTGCAGCTCCTCGTGAAAGGCCTGGCTGACCTCGCGGGGCGGGGGAACGGCGGAAGGCACCCGCGCATCCTCGCGCCTCGCTCGGGTGGGACGGCGGCACGGCCGATTGGTAACGTTTCCGGCATGTCCAGCTACCTCGCCGCCTCCACCCGGTACGACTCGATGCAGTACCGCCGCTGCGGGCGCAGCGGCCTGCTGCTGCCGGCCATCTCCCTCGGCCTGTGGCACAACTTCGGCGACGGGACTCCGCTCGAGACCCAGCGGGCCATCCTGCGCCGGGCTTTCGACCTGGGCGTGACCCACTTCGACCTGGCCAACAACTACGGGCCGCCCTACGGCAGCGCGGAGAAGAACTTCGGGCGGATCTTCCGCGAGGACTTCGCCGCCTACCGCGACGAACTGGTGATCTCCACCAAGGCCGGCTGGGACATGTGGCCGGGACCGTACGGGGACCTCGGTTCCCGCAAGTACCTGGTGGCCAGCCTCGACCAGAGCCTCAAGCGGGTGGGCCTGGATTACGTGGACATCTTCTACCACCACCGTTTCGATCCGGACACGCCGCTCGAGGAGACGATGGGGGCGCTCGACAGCATCGTGCGCCAGGGCAAGGCGCTGTATGTGGGCATCTCGTCCTACTCGGACCAGCGCACGGCGGAGGCCGTCGCCATCCTGCGCCGGATGGGGACGCCGCTGCTGATCCACCAGCCCTCCTACTCGATGCTCAACCGCTGGATCGAGGGCGGCCTGCTCGACGTGCTGGGCCAGGAAGGCGTCGGCTGCATCGCCTTCTCGCCGCTGGCCCAGGGGCTGCTCACCGAGAAGTACCTGTCGGGCATCCCGGCCGGGTCCCGGGCCACCAGGGGCTCGTCGTTGTCGACCGACCAGCTCAACGAGACCAATCTCCGCCACGTGCAGGCCTTGGCCGAGATGGCCAAGAAGCGCGGACAGCGCCTGGCCCAGATGGCCCTGGCGTGGGGCCTGCGCGACCCGCGGGTGACCTCGGTGCTGATCGGGGCCAGCAGCGTGGCCCAGCTGGAGGAAAACGTGGCCGCCCTCGATCGGCTCGACTTCACGCCCGAGGAGCTGGCCGAGATCGACCAGCACGCCGTGGACGGCGGGATCGACCTCTGGCGGGGGCCGGCGTCCAGCTGAGGCCAGCAATCAGCTGAGGCCAGTGTCCAGCTGACGCCGCACGGCGGGAGTCAGCCCTCCTCGCCGATGTCCTCCCACCACACGTCGGGCGAATCCCGGATGAACTCCTGCATGAGCCGGTAGCAGCGCTCGTCGTCGAGGTCGACGACCTCCACCCCGGTGTCGCGCAGCCACTCGAGGCCGCCGGGGAAGGACCGGGACTCGCCTACGACCACGGCACCGATCCCGAACTGCCGGATCAGCCCGCTGCAGTACCAGCAGGGCGCCAGCGTGGTGACCATGATCCTCTGCCGGTAGCTGCGCTGCCGGCCGGCGTTACGGAAGGCGTCGGTCTCGCCGTGAGCGGACGGGTCGCCGAGCTGCACCCGGCGGTTGCGGCCCTGGCCGAGCAGCGTGCCGTCTCGGGCGAAGAGGGCGGCCCCGATGGGCACGCCGCCCTCGTCCCGCCCGGTGCGGGCCTGGGCCAGCGCCACCTCCAGCATGGCCCTGAGGTCGGGCTCCGCCGGCGCCCCGCTCATGTCGCTTATGCCACTCATGTCGCTGATGTGACTCGGGCCGCCGGCCGGTCGCCCGTCCGCCGGTTGGGTGCGGGCCGGTTTGCAGTGGGGACACGGGTTCCCGTTTGCTTGGCCGGTTCCCGCCCCGTCCGCGCCATTCGGGCCCAGTATGCCGTACCGGTCCCCGGCCGTCCCGCTACAGGGCGCCGAGGGCCCGCTCGGTGGGGGAGTCGGGCGCCTGAGCCACCGGGCACTCGTCCCAGTGGTCGTCGTGGGCGACGTGGCGGTGGCCGTCGTGGAGGTAGTCGACGTGGTCGTTGTGCTCGACGGCCTGGTGGCCGCAACCGGGTCCGTGCTGGTGGGGGTGGTCTTCGTGGGTGCGGTGTTCCATGCCCCGTGGGTACCCGGGTGGGGATCCGGCACGCCGGCCGGTGGCGGTTCGGGTGGTGTCCAGCGGGCCAAATGGTCTGGTCCCCGTCAGGCCGGGGGACCCTGCTCGACGAGCAGGTCGCGCTTGCCGTTGCCCACCACCGGGGTGACGGTGTCGTCGCCGACGGCCTGGCACACCCGCCAACTCGGGCAGCTGACACCGACCAGCTCCCGGGTCGCGGCCGAGCCGGGTTGGGCGACCGGCAGGTCGGTCCAGGCGGAGCCGTTCCAATGCTCGGCGACCGCGACCCCATCGCCGGCCGTGCCCGAGCCGACCGCGGTGCACGACGCCGTCGTCCGGCACGTGACCCCGAGCAGCTGCCCGTCGGGGGTGGTCGGACCGGAAGAGGGAACCGGCTCCGACCGCCACGTGCGGCCGGTCAGGACCAGGCTGGCCGGGCTCGCCGTCGAGTTGGTCTGGTGGGCGCCGACGGCCACGCAGGACGACGCCGAGGCGCAGGCGACCGAGTCCAGCCAGTCGCCGGCGGCCGACGGCGGCACGGTGGTCGACTGCCAACGCTTCCCCTTCCACGACAAGAGAAGCGGTCCGGCGTGCGGGTCCGGCGTCCCTGACCGGTCGCCGGCGGCCACGCAGCTCGTGGTGCTGGTGCACGACAGGCTGTCGATGGTGCCGATTCCCGCCGTGAGCGGCACGGCCGACCATCCGGCCCCGCCGCTGCGCCAGCGGTAGGCGAGCGGCCGGTCGAGCGGGGTGGAGCCGACGGCCAGGCAGGTCTTTGCCGACGGGCAGGCCACCGCGGCCAGCCATCCGCCGCGGGACGTGGCGGGCAGCGGTTCGATCCGCCAGCCGTGGCCGCTCCAGTGCTCGGCCAGCGGCTCGGCGGTGGCGCGCCGGCCGGCGATGTCGGTCGAATGCCAGCCCACGACCGTGCAGTCGGAGGCCGACCGGCAGGCGGCACCGGAGAGCTCGCTGCGGGCCCCGACCGTCGCCGGGTGCCGCAGTGTCCAGGTCTGTCCGTTCCAGGTCTCGGCCAGCGCGTCCGAGGTGTTCTCCACCTCGTTGGCTCCCACGGCCAGGCACGCGGACGGGGTCGGGCAGGCCACGGACCGCAGCGCGTGCCCGCCATCGCCCGGGGGCTGGGGAGCAGCCACGGGCCGCCAGCCTCCCGTCCCGGCCGGTGCTCCCATCCCGGTCATCGCCGCCGGTGCTCCCGTCCCGCTCGCCGCCGGTGCTCCCATCCCGCTCGCCGCCGGTGCTCCCATCCCGCTCGCCGCCGGTGCTCCCGTCCCGCCCGCGATGGCCGTCCCGCCCGCCGCCGGGCCGGCCGCAGCCGCCGCCAGGCCGGCCGCAGCCGCCGCTCCGAGTATCGCTCGCCACAGCCGCATGGTCCGCTCCTGTTGGGGGGGGTCGTCGAAGGCTGGGCCTCCGTCAGGTTGAGACGCCGGGCGGCGAGCGAAGGTTCCCCGTCAGTCCCTCCCTACCCGGGTGAGGCCAATCGGTAGAGGGCAGTGGCATTGTCCACGCCGATCATCCGGGCCACGCGTGCCGCCTCCGCCGCCGACCAGTCATCCGCGTCGACCCAGTCGCCGACCACGGCGGCGAACGCCCGACGCCAGAGCTGAGCGCCGAGCAGGTGCAGCTCCGACGGGCCGAAGGCGTCGGTCGAAAAGAGTTGCTTGGCAAAGGGGGCGACTTCGAGGGACTCCGCCACCACCTGCCGGCTCTGCGCCCCCAGATAGTTGACGGCCACGCCCACGTCGAAATACACGCAGGGGAACATCTGGGCCAGGTATCCGGCCTCCCGGTGGTACGGGTAGCAGTGCAGCAGGACGATCGGCGTGCCCGCCCGCTCCGTCAGCTTGAAGAAGTCGGTCAGCAACAGGGGATTGGCCCGGGCCAGGTGAAGGTCGGTGTCGCCGAAGCCGGTGTGGATCTGGAGCGGGACACCGGCATCGATACCGGTCCACAGCAGCCACGACAGGAGGACCGGGTCGGTCAGCCGGGCCCGGCCGGTCCGGGCCACGTCGGCCAACCAGCGGCCGGCCGAGCCGGTGACTGCGGCCGCCTCGGGGCGCTCGGCGGGCACGTCCAAGCCGTGCCGGTAGGCGACGATGCTCTTGGTGCCCACGGCGCCGGCCTCGAGGCGCTCGGCGAGTCGGCGTCGGACGGTGTCGGCCCAGGCGGCCGCCGTGACCCCGGCGTTGGCCACCTCCTCGCCGAGGGCCTCGAGCCGGACCACCTCCGCCGCCCGCTGGCCCGACGCCGCCGCCATGGCGTCCACGCCGAGCAGCTCGTCGCCGCGCAGGCCGGTGTCGACCAGGAAGTACCCGATGCCGGCAGCGGACAGGAGCCGGCGGTTGACCTCGCCGGCGCCGAGCTCGAGCCGGCGGGCCGCGTACGCCTCTGGGGCGGCGTGGGGCGGCAGGTCGAGCAGCGGAGCGCACCAGCGCAGCAAGGCGAAGCCGAGCTGCGAGTCGAAACTGCTGACGCCGGGAGCGGCGGCCCGGTCGGATTCGGTGATCGCCTCCTCCAAGGCGTCCCGGTCGATGTCGGCGGCGAAGGCGCCGTGGACGTGGTGGTCGACCAGCGCCAGCGCGTCGAGGACCTCACCCAGGGCGGTGACCGCGGCAGGGACGTTCACGGCTGGACAGTAGCCAGCCGCCGAGGGGCGGCGAGGGTGTGCGGCCAGGTACGGTGGCCCGATGGCCGGTGGTCCGAAGCAAGCGATTCAGATGTTGGCCGACCGGGTGCTGGTGCAGATCCCGCGCTCCGAGGGCGAGCGCAAGTCACGCGCGGGCATCCTGATCCCGGCGACGGCTCAGATGGCCAGGCGCCTGGCGTGGGCCGAGGTCGTCGCCGTCGGGCCCCACGTCCGGGCCATCAAGCCGAGCGACCAGGTCCTGTTCAACCCCGAGGACCGCTTCGAGGTCGAGGTGCAGGGCGAGGACTACTTGATCCTGCGGGAGCGGGACATCCACGCCGTGGCGTCGGAGCGGGTCTCGGACGGCACCGGCCTCTACCTCTGACGTGGGGGCACGGGTGCGAACGGTGCGGTCGGGCGAGCGCCAGCTCGCCGGCCGGCGGTGGGTGCGGGGCGCGGCCCCGCCGGCGGCGCTGAGCTGCTGAGGGAGCCGGCGGCGTGCTTGCTCGCCCGGCCCGGGCGCCGGTCCCCGGCCCGCACAACGACCTGACCGACGTGGCCGGTGTCCGGGTCGGTCACCAGCATCGCCAGGCGAAGGGTTGGCTGACCGGCGTCACCGTGGTGCTGCCGCCGCCGGGCACGGTCGGCTCAATCGACGTTCGCGGCGCCGGACCGGCCACGAGGGAGACCGACGCCCTCGCCCCGACCGCCCTCGTCGAGACGGTCGACGCCGTCTGCCTGTGCGGCGGCAGCGCCTACGGCCTGGCCGCGGCCGATGGGGTGATGGGCTGGTTGGAGGAGCGCGGGGTCGGCTACCCGGTGGGCCGCCGGCCCGGCCAGGTGGTCCCGATCGTGGCCGCCGCCGCCCTGTTCGACCTCGGCGCCGGCGGGGGATGGGCCAACCGTCCGGACGCCGCCTGGGGCGCGGCCGCGGCCGACGCCGCGGCCCGTCGGCGGCTCCGGCAGGGCAACGTGGGCGCCGGAACCGGGGCCCGGACCGGCCTGCGGGTCGGGAACCCGGTCAAGGGCGGCCTCGGATCGGCCAGCGTCGTCTTGGGCGACGGCACGACTGTCGCCGCCCTGGTTGCCGTCAACGCCGGCGGCGCGGTGGCCGACCCGGTCACCGGCGAGCTCTACGGCCTCCGGTGGGGCCTGCCCGGCGAGTTCGACGAGCTGGGCCCGCCCTTCCCCGACGGACCTCCTCCGGAGGCCGGCCGCCGCCAAGGCGACGTCCTCGTCGACACCATCGAGCTGGACGCCGCCGAGCTCGATGTGGTCGAGGGCGGACCGCCCCGCCAGACGGTGCTGGCGGTGGTCGCCACCGACGCCCGCCTGGCCAAGTGGGAGTGCTACCGGCTGGCCGCGGCCGGCCATGACGGCATGGCCCGGGCCGTCTCGCCCATCCACGGGATGGGTGACGGTGACACCGTCTTCGCCCTCGCCACCGGTCGCCACGAGCTGCCGCGGGCTCCGGCCCGGCCCCGTCCCGCCCAGTTGGGGGAGTTGATGGCCGCTTCGGCCGACGTGGTAACCCGCGCCATCGTGCGGGGCGTGGTGGCGGCCCGCTCCGCCGGCGGCATCCCGAGCTACCTCGACCGCTACCCGTCGGCCCGGCGCTAACCGGCAGCCGACCCTCAGTCGGTTTCCCCGGCCCAGCCAACGTTCCCCGACCCCAGCCAACGTTCCCGGCCGCAGCCGGCTTCTCCCGCCGGCTTTAGCCAACGTTCCCCGGCCCCAGCCAACGTTCCCGGCCCTAGCCAACGTTCCCGGCCGCAGCCGGCTTTTCCCGCCGGCTCCAGCCAACCTCAAGCTCGGTCTACAGTGCCTCGGGCGTCGGCGGGACGTCGACGGCATGCTGGCGCAGGGCCTCGATGGGCACGATCTCGAGGGCCCGCTCGTGGGTCGAGGCGAGGACCACGTAGGCGGCCGCCCCATCCAGGTGGGCCCGCAGCCAGTTGGCCGCGGTGACGCACCAGCGATCCCCGGGGACCAGCCCGGGGAAACCGTAGGCGGGCAGCGGCGTGGTCAGGTCGTTGCCGATGCCTCGCTGGTGCTCGAGAAATTCGGCCGTGACCACGGCGCAGATCGTGTGGCTGCCCAGGTCCTCGGGACCGGTCGTGCAGCACCCGTCGCGGTAGAAGCCGGTCAGCGGATCGGTGCCGCACGGTTCGAGCTCGCCGCCGAGGACGTTGTGGGCCATGACGGCGGCGATCCTAGGTGGCGCCGACGACCGACGTGCGGGTGATCACCCGGCCGCTGGAGTCGAGGGCGGCCACCCGGAAGGCCTTGGCACCGACGCGGGTGAAGTTGATGGCCGTCTCGAATGACCTCTTGGCCACGGTGGTGATGACTTCCATCGAATGCGAGGACGGCCCCGCATTCATCCGCCAGGCCGCCACCCTGGTGGCGCCGTTCCAGCTCACCCATCCGGTGAAGTGCCCGGTGCCGCCACTCGGCTTGACGACCAACCGCAGCTCGGACTGCGGCGGGTCGGCGTGCCAGTCGAACATGTAGGCGCGATAGCTCTCCACGCCGGGCGGGAACAGGCCGTCGAGGATCATCTCGGCGTTCATGGCGTTG
>Ga0070737_10005128_pt1 | contig 12672 bp, 13 predicted proteins | sample Coa_R1_10_FD_66438 | JGI IMG/M metagenome (GOLD analysis project Ga0070737, IMG submission 66438) | Surface soil microbial communities from Centralia Pennsylvania, which are recovering from an underground coalmine fire - Coalmine... | ecosystem: Environmental > Terrestrial > Soil > Unclassified... | reverse complement strand
GGGCGAGCCGCCGGTAGGCCTTCCGAATCTCGTCATCGGAAGCGGTCCGGCTCACGCCGAGTACATCGTAATAGTCGCGTTTCGTGCTCATTTAGCTGCCAACTTGCCCGTTCCAAAACAAACGGGGCGCCGTGAGGCCGTTACGATGAAAACGCCTGGGGCCACGCTCCAGGCACGAGTCTCGCCTTGAGTATAGCATCGGACGGCCGTCATTCAAGAAGGTCTGGCACTCGTTCCCGCAGAGTGCTAACGGCCGGTGACGAGCTGCCGCGCCTTCAGCCACGGAAGCGCGTCATGGAGCGAGGCGACGGCGGCGGTCGCCCGCTCCAGCCCCGGAAGCGATTGTGTCTGCTCGTTCGGCACCGCCAAACAGTACATGCCGGCGGCGATAGCGGAAGCGATTCCCAACGGCGCGTCTTCGAGCGCGACACAGCGCGCCGGCTCGACCCCAAGCTTTCTCGCTGCCTCAAGGTAGATGTCGGGGGCCGGCTTGCCACGCTCGATGTCGTCGCTGGTGACCTCCGCTTGAAACGTTCGATCGAGCGACAGCTCCTTCAGCACGATCGAGACGTAGCGCCGGTGACCCGAAGTCGCCAGCCCTAGCTTGACTCCAAGCTCGTTGAGCTGGGCAATAAGCTCGATGGCGCCCGGCATCGGCCGAACATTGCCGTGAAGCAGCTCGAAGAAGACTTGGTCGCGACCAGCCATGATCTCCGACGGCGCCAGCGGCAGATTGAGACGCTCAGCCACCAGACGTGAGCTGTCGCGGACCCTTAAGCCAAACATCTCCGAGAGCAGCTGGTCATCCAGCACCCGATCGTAAGCTGATAGAAACTGCCTCCAGGCGGCAATCTGAATCGGTTCGCTGTCGACCAGAAGTCCATCCAGGTCGAAGACGACCGCTTCGATGACTCGACTCATCGGTCCACCCGCTGGAGTCCAAGCAGCATTCCAGCGCGTCGCTGGGCTGCCCGATAGAATCCGGGTGTGGCCACACCGATATACATGCTTCCCGCCAATCCCTCTACCAGCCGCTTCGGAAAGGCCGATCCCCCGAATCGCGCACCGACCAGGGCACCGCAGACGGCAGCGATGGTATCCGTATCGCCGCCCGCATTGGCGGCGGCCAGTGTTGCCCCCAGCGCGTCAGCTTGATAGGTCGCGGCGCAATACATCGCCGCGGCGATCGTCTCCGCTGCCCGAGAGCTCGTTCCGATCCGACGCAAGTTCGCCAGATCGCGCTTACGCTCGGGCTCGCCGGTGACCAACTCAGCGGCCAGGCGCAGCTTCGCCGCGACCTCATCTTCGTCGACGAAGCTCGCCACCTCTTCCGGCAGCATCAGCGATGGAACGGAATCGGTCGCCTGCAGCCAGATGCCATAGGCGGCCGCCACGGCGGCATTCAGCGATTCAAGATGAGCGTGAGTTATGAGCGAGGCTCGCATCACCTCGCGTGCAAATAGCTCCGGGTTGAAACGCCCGAGCGAGTGAATCAGCCCGATCGGGATCGCCAGCGCGATAGCTCCGTTACCCGGGGGACCACCGGCGATGACGCCGTCCTGATACGTCTCGGTGCGGTCGAAGGCGGCGACCGCCAGTCGTGTCGTCGGGTCAAGAAAGCGGCCGGCCGGCCCCTCAGCCATTCGTTCAATCCGCAATCCAACCGCGACCGGATCGACGAAACCTTGAGTCGTGATGAGTCCTTCCACCTGGCAGAGTGCCAGCTCGGTGTCGTCGGTAAAATCTCCCGCCTCCGCCTCGACCGTGCCGTCGGCGCCAATTCTGGGCAGGTAACCATCGATCCAGCCATGCTCGCGTCGGATCCGCTCCGCCGGCCAGCCTTCAACCGGCATCCCGAGAGCGTCGCCGATCGCCATCCCAAGCAGGCAGCCCAGAAATCGGTCTTTTGGTGATACCGGTTGGATCTCCTGATGGTAGAGCATAGGTGGGACCCGCTCCATCGAAAGCGAAATACACGTTCAACACCGGCTTCAAGCTAACCAGCCGCGCATGGCCGCTGAGATTAAATCATGCTCTCGATTGCATGGCCCTACTCAGCAACGCCAGGTGTTAGCTTGCAGCCGGTGGTTTGATCTTTGATACTCAGAGGGGAATTCGTTCCGGCGCGTTACACAGCGTTACACAACGGAAGGACGCGACCATGAATCTCGCTGATGCATTCCAACGTATACGGGACCGGCTCGACGAAAATGGCGCTCGCCCAGAGACCTTAAAGCTGGTCGATACCATCGCGAGACAGCCAGGGGTGGCGAATGCACAGGCTCGCTCGCTCAACGAGCTGGTCCGTCGCTTAATGCGGACCCCAGTCGCTCACGACAACGTCCAGATCTATGACGATCTGGCGGTCCTCGACGAACAGCTGAGCCGGGCCTCGTCGGAAGCTGCCGCTCAACGGGCCGCCGAGGACAGCAAGCCACTGCCGAAATCGAAGAAGTACTATAAGACCCTAAAGGCGCGAGATAAGAAGCCGGGGCTCTAACGCCCTCAAGTCGCGGGTTCCGGTCGTGTGAGGCGAGTATCACCTGCCGCTCAAGATCTCTCGCGACCCGATCGACCAGCCTAGCGCAAACATAGGAGACATGATGTCTGGAGCCAGCCAGTTTGATAAAGTCGCGGTTTTCTTTGATATGTCGAATCTCTACTTTGCCGCTCGTGATCTCGGCGTCAAGATCGACTACACCAAGCTCCTCCAGTTTCTGGTCGGTGACCGTCGCCTTCATCGCGCCTACGCCTACCTGGCGGTAGCCGCCGAAGACCAGGCCGCCATTCCGTTTCTCACCTGGTTGCGGCGAAATGGCTTTCGGGTGATTACCAAGCCGCTCAAGCGATTCAGCGATGGCACGTCCAAGGGCGACCTTGACATGGAGCTGGCGGTCGATCTCCTTTCACAGGCTCCCTATATCGATGTGGCGGTGATCGTCAGCGGAGACGGCGACTTTACCTATCTCGTCGATCGTGCCCAGCGGCTCGGTCTCCGGGTCGAAATCGCGTCGACTCCCCGCTACACCGCCATCGAGCTGCTGGAGATCGCCGATCGCTATGTCAATCTCGACGCCAATATCGACATATTCGCGCTGGAGCGACCCATCTATAACGGCGTGGCGGGAGACGAGGGTACGGCGGGCTCCCAGCGCAATCACTGGGAGCCGGAGATCGAGCTTGATCTCGAATGTCCACGGGATGATGCTGAGTTGGACACTCAGCGCGAACGGACGATACTGGATCAGCGCGGTAGGGGAGAGTTTCGTGAGCGTGATTGACAATATGGAAGCGCGAAGACCCCAGCTGCTTGGAACCCTTGAGCAGCTCGTCAAGCTCGAATCGCCTTCGCTCGACAAGGCTGCCGTTGACCGGCTCGGAAACTACATCCACTCCCAGCTGGATGAACTGGGAGCAGCAGTTGAGGTTCACCAGAGGGACACCGTCGGTGACATTCTGGTTGCTTCCTGGCCGGGAACGGACGGCGCGGCCGATGGGCCCTTACTGGTAATGACTCATATCGATACCGTCTGGCCGCTCGGGACACTCGATCGGCTTCCGTTTGCAATCGACGGCGACATCGCTCGCGGCCCCGGTGTCTACGACATGAAAGCCAGTGTCGCGATGATGCTGGCCGCTATGACCGAGATTCAGGAACGGAGCTTGTCGCATCGGCCGATCACCTGGCTGATCACGACCGACGAAGAGATCGGCAGTAACGCTTCTCGCGACCTGATCGAGGAGCTGGCGAGCCGCGGCAGCTACGTTCTTTGCCTGGAGCCGCCGGTCCCGCCGAACGGTTTTCTGAAAACGGCACGGAAAGGCGTCGGGGGCTTCCAGCTGACCGTGAACGGCGTCGCGGCTCATGCCGGCGCCGACCCCGAGAAGGGCGTCAGCGCCATCCAGGAGATGGCTCTCCAAATCGAGTACCTCCATGGCCTGACCGACTTCTCCAAAGGCACGACGGTCAACGTCGGCGTCATTCAGGGCGGAACCCGGCCGAACGTGATCGCGGCTCAGGCTATCGCCGAGATCGACCTTCGCGTAACGACGATGGCCGAGGCCGAGCGGGTAGTCGACGCGATTCGGAGCGCCCGACCGCACCTCCCCGGAGCCACCGTTCAGGTCGAGGGTGGCATGAATCGTCCGCCGATGGAGCGAACCGAGGCCATCGTGGCGGCGTTCCAGCGCGCTCGGGAGATCGGCGCCGGCCTCGGACTCGTCCTGGGCGAAGCCAGCACCGGCGGAGCCAGCGATGGGAATTTCACCGCCGCAATCGGCGCGACGACGATCGACGGCCTAGGCTGTTTGGGTGACGGCGCGCATGCCGACCATGAGCACATTCGAATCTCAGGACTCGTCGAGCGCGCCGGGCTGCTCACCGCGCTACTGACTGAGCTCTGAGATCGAACAGTTCCGCCGAGAGGTTCAGGTTCTGGAGTGGAGGGATAGGAAACAAGATGTCGAGTCCGGATCGTTCAGGCGCGGCATTGCTTCCGCGGACGCTCAGCCGCTACTCGCCGGTGACCGTCGACCATGCCGAGGGTCTCTACATCTGGGACGTCAACGGCGAGCGCTGGGCTGACTTCACCTCCGGCATCGCCGTGACAAATACCGGTCACTGCCACCCGAAAGTCGTCGCGGCCATCCGCGAGCAGGCCGGGAAGATCATCCACGCCCAGGCCAACATTCTGGTCCATGAACCGATGCTGCGGCTGATGGAGGAGATGACAGCGACTCTTCCGCCGTCGCTGAACCAGGTCTTCTTCAGCAACTCGGGGGCTGAAGCCATCGAGGGCGCGATCAAGCTGGCCAAGATGGCCACTCACCGGCCCGCCATCATCTCATTTCGAGGAGCGTTCCACGGTCGAACCCATCTGGCGATGGCCCTCACCACCTCGCGGGTAAAAGTTCGCGGCCATTACGAGCCGCTGGTGCCGTCGATCTACCACGCACCCTACCCGTACATTTATCGCAGCCCCTACGCGGGACCGCCCGAAGATGCCGACCTGGTCTACTTCGCCGAGCTGGAGCGTCTGTTCGAGACCGAAGTCATGCCGGACGACGTGGCCGCCATCATCATCGAGCCAGTGCTTGGCGAAGGCGGCTACGTGGTGCCGCCCAGCCGCTTCATGACGAACCTTCGCGAACTGTGCGATCGACATGGGATATTGCTGATCTGCGACGAGATTCAGTCGGGCATGGGGCGAACCGGCAAGATGTGGGCCTTCGAGCACTTCGGCGTCGAGCCGGACATCATGACTGTCGCCAAGGGGATAGCGTCCGGCCTGCCACTCAGTGCGGTGGTGGCGAACCGCGAGCTGATGGATAGCTGGGCGCCGGGATCGCATGGCGGCACATTCGGCGGCAACGCCGTCGCCTGCGCTGCCGGTGTCGCGACCTTCCAGGTGATGGGCGAAGAAGACCTACCCGGCAACGCCGAGCGCGTCGGCAACTACTTACTGGCTCAGATACGCGAGATGCAAGCCGACAACTCGATCATCGGCGATGTCCGTGGCCTTGGCCTGATGATTGGTGTTGAGCTGGTCAAGCCGGACGGCTCACCGAATGGCGAAGCCGTTCACGAGCTGATCGAGCGCGCCTGGGATGAGCGCACGTTGCTGATCACTGCCGGTGGCGACGACCAGGTGATTCGAGTCGTGCCGCCGCTCAACATCTCGCAAGAGCAGGCCGACACCTTCCTCGACGTCTTCTCGGCCTGCCTCAAGGCCGTCCAGTAAAGCGGCATTGACATTTTCATCCAGAATGCGACCCCCTCTCCCAGCATTGGGAAAGGGGGTCGTAGTGCTCCGTACGTGAGGGCTGACTGCCAACTAAATCGTTACCGGCGGGCGGTCGTCTTCGTCGCCCTGGAAATCGCTGATAAGATCGCGCACCTGGTGATAGGCGCGCGACACGGCCTCGCTGGCTTGCTTGCGCCGTTCGGGCGACATCAGGCCATAGTAGACCACCGCGCCCAACGCGCCCGACCAGCAGATGATCATCGCCGTCTCTCGCGTCGCATGCGTCACCTGGCCGGCGGTTCGCTTGGCAACATCCGCGCTCTGACCCGCGACCTTCGATGGCAGGCTCTTGCTCGGCGCGCTCGGCAGCTCCATCTCGTTCATGCGCCGGCTCAACCAGTGCGCGCCGGTAGAAATCGCGCCCGCGACGAACCCGCCGGCTGCCGCCGCCTTGTTGCTGATGACCGGAACGTAATGCTCCTTGGTTTCGGTTACGGCCGGGACGGCTCGCTCTCTCGCCTCATCGAAGGCACTCTGGGCTTGCTCCAGCGCTTGCTGAGCCCAGCTCCGGGCGGACGGTGCGACATCCGTTTGAACTCGGTCTCGCAGCTCCTTCGACCGGGCCACCCCTTGTGACCCAAGCTGAGCCGAGACGGACCTCGCGCGGCGTGCCGCGACTCCGGCGCGTGGCTGCACCTCCTCACGGGCCGTTCGAGAAACGTCAGCCAGGCGGCGCGTTAGCTGATCGCGCAGAGCGTCGGTGTCGATATCACCCGCCCGGTCCATGGCAGCCTCCAGTGACTCTCTCGCGGATTGGGCGATCGACTGTACACGTTGATCTTGCAGCACGGCATTTGCTCGCTTGTTGGCGAGACGTGTCAGCTTGTCGCGGCGTGACTGATGGCGTTTCGCCCGGATCCCAACGAACAGCGATGTGGCCACCGCGGTGGCCGCGACGAGTCCCGCTGCCTTGGTTCCGGTATCTCCTCGATCGTACATGGTCCCTCCTCTTCTTGGATGCGACATGATGTGGTGGCTTTTCCGCTCACGGTGGTGACGTCGCTCCTGCATTGCGCTGCGCAGGTATCGTGCCTATACTTGCCAGCCGTCATGAGCGAGTTCTCCGAGGTTTTCGACGTCATCGTAATCGGAGCGGGCCACGCCGGCTGTGAGGCGGCGCTGGCAGCCGCGCGTGCCGGCTGCTCGACCTTGATTCTAACGCCAAATCTCGACCGCATCGGCTTCATGCCCTGCAATCCGTCGATCGGCGGGCCGGCCAAAGGGCATCTGGTGCGAGAGGTCGACGCGCTGGGCGGCGAGATGGGCCGGGCGATCGACCGCACCGCCATCCAAATTCGACTGTTGAACTCGAGCAAGGGCCCAGCCGTAAGGGCGTTGCGCGCTCAGGCCGACAAACCGCTCTACCAGATGGCGATGAAAGAGGCGCTGGAACGGCAGCCGGGGTTGACCGTTCGCCAGGAGCTCGTCTCCGATGTTGAGCTGGAGCCGGCGGCGGCAGCCACGGCTCGTGCTCGCTCTATACTCACCAGTCAGGGAAACCGGTACCTGGCCGGCGCGGTCGTCGTCACCGCCGGCACGTTCCTGCGCGGAGCGATGATCGCCGGAGAGTGGCGGGGCGCCGGTGGCCGGGCCGGGGACGTTGCCTCAGTCTCGCTCGCTACCTCTCTAGCCGAAGTCGGTCTCAAGCTGCGCCGGCTCAAGACCGGCACGCCACCCCGAGTGGACGCTCGGACGATAGACTTTTCGGCCGGCGAGCTACAGCCCGGAAGCGACACGCCGCTCTGGTTCAGCTTTGATGGCGCGGCCGGCCGGCTCGATCGGCTCGAGCTACCGCCGCTGCCGATCTATCCGGGCGTCGAGTCAGGAACCTGGCGCACACAGCTTCCCTGCTACCTGATTCACACCACTCCGGAAACGCATCGGATCATCCTCGGTAACGTCGACCGGGCCCCGATGTATAACGGCGCCATCGTCGGCGTCGGGCCTCGCTACTGTCCCTCGATCGAGGACAAGGTCGTCCGCTTTCGCGACAAGCCGTCGCATGGACTGTTTCTGGAACCGGAGGGCTGGCGCACGACCGAGGTCTACGTGCAGGGCGCCAATACCAGCCTTCCAGGAGACGTTCAGCGCGACTTTCTTCGCACCATTCCGGCGCTACGGCAGGCGTCGATCACTCGCTACGGCTACGCGGTTGAGTACGATGCCCTTGACTCGTCCGAGCTTTTGCCGTCGATGATGGCCCGGCGCGTCGAAGGCTTATTTCTGGCGGGCCAGGTCTGCGGGACATCCGGCTACGAAGAAGCGGCCGGCCAGGGCATTATGGCCGGTTTGAACGCCGCGCGATTTGTCGGAAACAACGATCCTCTGGTTCTCGGCCGCGATCGGGCCTATATCGGTGTCATGATCGACGATCTCACGACTCAGGAGCTGATCGAGCCCTATCGTATGCTCACCTCACGCGCCGAGTATCGCTTGCTGCTGCGCTCGGACAACGCCGAGGCGAGGCTGTCGAGGATCGCCTACGAGCACGGTCTGATCGACCGGCGACGCATGGATCTGCTGGCCGGCGACGAGCGGCGAGTGTCGGAAATCCTCGACCGGCTCGCTACGGTGTATCTCTCCGACAACGACAATACGCGTGCTGCTCTGAGCCGGCGAGATCTACCCCCGCCGACCAAAAATCAGCCGGCGATCGAATACCTGCGGCGTCTCGACGTCGGCTATGACAGGCTCGCCGGGGTACTGTCCGAAGTGGCTCCGGGAGATTGGTCGTTACCGGACCGTCTGGCCGAGCGGATCGAGATCGAGGCGCGCTACGCCGGCTACATTGCCAAGGATCTCATGCAAGTTGAACGCGCGCACCGGCTGGAGCAGCGATGTATTCCCGCCACAGTCAATTATCGCGAGCTGACCGGGCTGAGGCGTGAAGCGCAGGAGAAGCTTGACCGCTTTCGACCGGCGACGCTTGGACAGGCCAGCCGGCTGGCCGGGGTAACGCCAGGTGACATCGCCGTGCTGATGGTGTATGTAGAGCGCAACAACCAGGCCGCCCGTACCACACACGGTGCGGCGGCGGATCTTTGAACGTCAGCCGGCGGCGAGGTCGCATCGTGTAGATTGGACCGGATGGTCATCCTGGTTATCTCGGACATTCACGCGAACCTGGTGGCGCTTGAAGCGGTGCTTGCTGATGCGGGAACGGTTGACGAGATTTGGTCTCTTGGCGACATCGTTGGTTACGGTCCGAAGCCCCGCGAGTGTCTCGATCTGGTGCGCTCCCTCAATCCGACGATAAGCGTCGTTGGGAATCACGACTACGCCGCGATTGGGCGCATTTCCCTGGCCGACTTTAACCCGATCGCTCGCTCAGCCAGCCAATGGACCGCGACACAGCTCGATCTGGATCACGTCCAGTACCTTGAGGGACTCCCCCTGAAGCAGACATCGGGCGATGTGACGATCGTTCACGGCAGCCCGCGCTTTCCTATTTGGGAGTACGTCTACAATGCGCGTGTCGCCGCCAAGAACTTCTCTGCCTTCGATAGCGAGCTGTGCTTTCTCGGTCATACCCATGTGTCGATGTACGTGACCGAGCGCGAGGCGCTTGACGCGGGTGAGGGACATCATCCCGACGCCAGTGAAGCGCTGGCGTTCGAGCCGAATCGCTATATCGTCAACCCCGGCTCGGTCGGACAGCCACGCGACGGCGATCCCCGGGCGGCCTATGCGTTATACGACCCGAGTAACAAGCGGATCAGTTTTCGACGAGTGACGTATAACGTTGAGGTGACGCAAGCACAGATGCGAGAAGTTGGATTGCCGGACCCGCTCGTGTCGCGGATCGCGCGGGGCATGTAACAAAGTGGCAAATCCGGACCTGAATTCGCTTGAATCCATTGCCCTGATTTGACAACCGGCGCATAATTGTGCGCGTCTTTGGCGACCGGCTAACCGCCATTACACTATTATGCTGGTGAGTCGCGCCAGCCGGGTTCGTCAGATGGATGAACGGTTGAGAAAGGATGTTGCCCTGTACCGGCGCTTGCTCGTTCCTGTCAACGGAGACCGGACCGACTTTCCGGCAATTGATCTGGCCGCCCACATTTCCGCCGGCTCGGGTCCAAGTGAGCTGACGCTGATCTACGTGGTCGAAGTTCCGCAACAGTTCTCTCTCGATACCGAGCTGCCCGAGGTCATTCGGTCCGGAGAAGAAATCATCGCGCGGGCCGAGGAGCACGCCGACGATAAGGAGCCCGACACCTGGAACCGGGTGAACTCGGCGCTGCTGCAGGCACGCTTCGCGGCGGCCGCGATTGTCGATGAGGCGATCGAGCGCGGGAGTGATCTGATCGTCCTGGGAATTGCCAACCAGCTCGTCCATGGTGTCCTCACTCAGGGGAAGACGCTTCCATACGTGCTGCAAAACGCTCCGTGCGATGTCATCGTGTTGCGACGAGCGACGGAAGGCGAATTCGAATGAAAGTCATGATCGTCGGTTGCGGTAGAGTCGGCTGGCGGCTCGCCTCGGACTTCACCGATCGAGGACACGAGGTCTCCGTTATCGACATTAGGCCGAGCTCGTTCCGGCGGCTGCCCGAGAATTTTCCAGGCAAGACGATTCTGGGAACCGGAATCGACGAAGATGTCCTGCGCTCGGGCAACATCCAGGATGCCGACGTATTCATCGCCGTAACCGAGGAAGACAACACCAACATTATGTCGGCGCAAATCGCTCGTAACATATTCCACGTCGATCGGGTAATCCTTCGAATCTATGACCCGGTGCGCGCGGAGATCTACCGCGGGCTGGGCCTGACGGTCGTCTGCCCGACCACGACGGTCGCGGGTCTCATCGAAGAAGAGGTACTGTTCGCCAACGGCAGCGAATCGCACGCGAGAAGCCGTTCGTAGCCGCCTGGCTAACGACGGAATATTGATGGAACCAGGAGACTACCTGAGATGTATGTGATCGTCGTTGGCGGCGGCAAGGTCGGCTACTACCTCACCAAAACGCTCGTCAACGAGGGCTATGAGGTCTTTCTCATCGAGCGCAATCCGGTAAAGTGCCACATCTACGCCGAGCGCTTCGGAGCGATCGTGATGCAAGGGGATGGCGCCGAGGCGGCGACGCTCGAAGCCGCCGGCGCCGGCCGCGCGGACGTTGTCATCGCGGTAACCGGCGACGATGAGGACAATCTCGTCATCTGTCAGATGGCCAAAGAGAAGTTTCGGGTCGGCCGCTCGATCGCCCGGGTCAACAACCCAAAGAACGAAGAGCTATTCCGCAAGCTGGGCATCGACGTCACCGTCAGCCAGACCAACGTGATCCTCAGCATCATCGAGCAGCAGATTCCCGAACGGCCTTTCGTCCACCTGCTGGCGCTTCGCCATGCCGACATCGCGATCGTCGAGGCCAAAGTCTCGGCCGAGTCGCCGGTCGTCGACCAGCCGATCCAACGCATCGAGTTTCCGCCCGACGTCATCGTTTCGGCGATCCTCCGCGATGGCGGGGTGGTCATTCCGACCGGCCAGACGGTCATTCTGGAAGGCGACGAGGTGATCGCCGTCACCAAACGCGAGCGCGAGGCCGAGCTGCGCCATCTCCTCGTCGACTGATCGGATCCTACGGATAGATGCTCCGGACGCGGAGGATCTGTCCAACCCGCTGAATCGCCTGCACCAGAGCGGCGGTCCGCAGCGCGACGTGATATTGCTGGGACGCCTGGTAGACCGAGGCAAACGAGCGGGCCATAACCCGCTGCAAGCGCGCGTTGACCTCTTCCTCGGTCCAGTAGTAGGCCTGAAGTCCCTGCACCCACTCGAAGTAGGAGACCGTCACGCCGCCGGAGTTGGCGTAGATATCGGGCAGCAAGACAACCCCACGATCGTAAAGGATGCGGTCGGCTTCCGGCGTCGTCGGGCCGTTGGCGGCCTCCGCGATCAGCTTCGCCTTGATCTTCGAGGCGTTGGCTTCGGTTATCTGCCCTTCGAGCGCCGCCGGAATGAGCACATCGCAATCGAGCTCGAACAGCTCTCCATTGGAAATGTGCTCTCCTTCGACGAAGCCGTCGACGCTCAACGTCTGCTGCTTGTGCGACAGGACCGCCGGAATGTCGAGTCCGTTCGGGTTGTAGATTCCGCCGTGCGAGTCACTGACCGCCACCACCTTGCAGCCGAGGTCGTGGAGGATCCGAGCGGCCGTCGAGCCGGCGTTCCCGAACCCCTGGATGACGAAGCGTGAGCCGGCCAGATCGAGGTCGTACGCCCTGGCGGCCTCCTGAATCGCGAACACGCAGCCACGTCCCGTCGCTTCGGCTCGGCCCTCGGAACCGCCGAGGATAAGTGGTTTGCCGGTGACGACGGCCGGCTCGACGGCGCCGCCATGTTCGGCGCTGTAGGTGTCCATGATCCAGGCCATAATCTGCGGATTCGTGTTGACGTCGGGCGCCGGAATATCCCGCTGCGGACCGATCAGGATAGAAATCTCGCTGGCGTAACGCCGAGTGAGGTTCTGCAGCTCATTCTGCGACAGCAGCTTTGGGTCAACTCGCACGCCGCCTTTGCCGCCACCGTAGGGAAGCCCGGCCACGGCGCACTTCCAGGTCATCCACATCGCCAGCGCCTTGACCTCGTCCAGCGTCACCTCCGGGCTGTAGCGAATGCCGCCTTTAGCGGGACCGCGATTGACGTTATGCTGGACGCGATAGCCGGTAAAGGTGTGGATACGCCCATCGTCGAGACGAACCGGGAAATGAACGATCAGTTCGCGTTTGGGCTGGCGTAGAATCTCGCGCATATCCTCGGAGAGGTTCAGGCGGTCAGCCGCCAGTTCGAACTGCTCAACCGCCATCTGATAGGGGTTGATCGAACTCACATCATTGTGCATATTGACGCAATCTCCTTCTTC
>Ga0070737_10005127_pt1 | contig 12672 bp, 7 predicted proteins | sample Coa_R1_10_FD_66438 | JGI IMG/M metagenome (GOLD analysis project Ga0070737, IMG submission 66438) | Surface soil microbial communities from Centralia Pennsylvania, which are recovering from an underground coalmine fire - Coalmine... | ecosystem: Environmental > Terrestrial > Soil > Unclassified ... | reverse complement strand
CGCAATAGCCGGTCTTGTGACCGTCTTTCGCCCCGCCGGCGGAAGAGGGGTTGCGCAGTGGCGAAATAGCGCGATGGCCGAAAGTAAGGAGAGTGCGATCGGATGAACGTGCTGGGGCTTAACCTGTTTCATGGCGACGCGGCGGCGGCGCTGCTGGTCGATGGCCGCTTGGTGATGGCGGTGGCGGAAGAGCGGCTCAACCGGGTCAAGCATTTCGGCGGCTTCCCGCGCCGCGCGATTCAAACCTGCCTGGCGGCCGCTGGCTTGACCATCGATGAGGTCGATCATGTCGCGATCGCGCGCAACGCTCGCGCCAATCTGGGCCGCAAGCTGGGTTACGCGCTGCGCAATCCCGGGCGCCTGCCCAACCTGCTCGCGATTGGACGGCGCCGGGCGGCGCTGGAGGATCTACATGCTCTGTTCGCCCAGGAGCTGGAAGTGGCGCCCCAGCGGCTGCGCTTTGCCGTCCACCGCATCGAGCATCACCTGGCTCATATCGCCAGCGCCTATCTGTGCTCGGATTTCGACTCCGCAGCCGGCCTTAGTTACGACGGCTCGGGCGATTTCGTCTCGGCGATGCTGGCGCGTTGCGAAGGCGGACACATCGAGGTTCTCAAGCGCATCTACCTGCCCCAATCCCTGGGTTTGTTCTATGGCATCATGTCGCGCTTTTTGGGCTTCGGCGAGTATGGCGACGAAGGCAAGGTGATGGGGCTGGCGCCCTACGGCAACGATCGCTACACCGAACTGTTCGAGCGACTGCTGCAGATCGATAGCAATGGCGACTATGCGCTGAACTTCGACTACTTCGCCCCTACCGGCAGCGATCAGGGCTTCACCATCGGCGAGGACGGCCGCATCCGGCTGACCGCCGGCTTTACCCCCAAGCTGAGTGCGGAGCTTGGCCCGGCGCGCCCGCCAGGCGCTGCGCTGAGCGCGCGCGACAGAGACTTGGCCTTTGGCCTGCAACGTCGCTTCGAGCAGGCGGCGCTGTCGCTGGTGCGTCAGTTGCTTACGCTGACGCCCAGCCCGCGGCTGGCCTTAGCAGGCGGGTGCGCACTCAACAGCGTCGTCAACGGCAAGTTGCAAGCCGAAACCGGGATTGAACAGACCTACATTCAACCAGCGGCTGGAGACGAGGGGTTGGCGCTGGGTGCGGCGCTCTACACCCAGCAGCGCCTACAACCCAACGCGGCGCGATTGCACCTGAACCACCCGTATTACGGCCCGGAGTACAACGAAGGGCAATGCCGCCAGGCGCTGGTTGCGCGCGGCCTGCGCTTCGAGCGATTGGAGCCGGCCGCGCTCATTGAACGTACCGCCGCGGCGCTGGCCGCAGGCGAGGTGGTGGGCTGGTTTCAGGGACGAATGGAATGGGGGCCGCGGGCGCTAGGCGCACGTTCCATCCTGACCCATCCGGGATGGCCGGGGATGCGCGAATTGCTTAATGGCCGGGTCAAGCATCGCGAACCCTTTCGGCCCTTCGCTCCAGCAGTGCTGGCCGAGCGCCAAGGCGAGTACTTCACCTCCAGCGAACCCTCGCCCTTCATGCTCCACGTTTTTCCCATTCGTCCCGCTTATCAGGCGCGCCTGGCCGCGGTCGATCACGTCGATCACACTGGGCGGGTACAAACCGTGAGCGCGCAGCTCAATCCCAGCTTGCATGCGCTCTTGAAGGACTTCGAGCGGCGCACCGGGATTGGAGCCCTGCTCAATACCAGCTTCAACGAGAACGAGCCCATCGTTTGCCGACCCGAGGAGGCGGTGGATTGTTTCATGCGCACGCACATGGACGCGCTGGCGCTGGGACCGTTTTTAGTCAGCCGGGCGGTCAACGATCTGCCGCGCCAGGGGCGGGACTGAAGTGGCCTTACTGGCGATGCTGGCGATTGCAACTGGCATTGCGGCGTGGAGTCTGGCCGCGCCGGCTGCCAGCCTGGCGCGTGCGCTGGGCGCGATCGATCGCCCCGAGCCGCGCCGGGTCAACCTGGCTCCCATTCCACGCCTGGGGGGGCTGGCGGTGTTTGGCGCGCTGATCTGGGGCTTGTTGCTCAGCGCGTCTTTCAATCGGCCATTGTTCATATCCCTGATCGGAGCTCAATGGCCAACCTTGGCGCTGGCCGCCACGGCCGTATTCGGGGTGGGACTGATCGACGACTTGCGCTCGCTGCCCATCGCGATCCGTCTGTTGGTGGAAGGCCTGGCAGCCGCCGCTGTGTGCTTGCTCTTTGTTCAGCTCTGTCCCGGCCGTGGCTGGTTGGATACCTGCGCGCTGGCCATCCTAAGCACGGGCTGGCTGGTGGCGGTGAGCAATGGCAGTAACCTTATCGACGGCCTGGACGGTCTGGCCGCCGGCGTCGCTATCATCGAGTTGAGCGCCCTGGGCGCATTGGCCACTTTCAGCCGCCAGCCGGTTGAATTGAGTGCCACTGCTCTGCTGGCCGGTGCCTGGGTCGGCTTCTGGCTGCGCAATCGATATCCCGCCACCATTTTTGCCGGCGACAGCGGAGCTCTTCTGGCCGGTTTCGCGGTGGGCGCGCTGGCCTTGCGGATCAGTAGTTTCTGCTCCCCTTGGGTGCGGCTGGAGATACTTCTGCTGATCATGGCGTATCCTCTTCTGGAGGTTCTGCTGACTATCGCTCGACGTGCTTGGCCAGTGCTCGCTGAGGCTTCCGGCCGCCGGCGCGGGCGCCAGTTGGTCGCGGCTTGGTGCAGGCCCGATCGCGATCATATTCATCACCGCCTGATCGACCGCGGCCTGTCCCATCGCGCTGCCGTCAGGCGGTGTCAGCTCCGATGCGCGTTGTTGGCGGCGCTGGGCGTGCTGGTGGCGGGGTGGCCCACGCTCGCGGTTCCGGCCGCGATGGCGGCGCTGTTGCTGATAGCCCATTTTGTATATCGCCTGGGATACCTCGCATCCTGGACCATCGGTGTGCCGCCGACCGCCGCCAAATCGGCGCCGGCAAAGTAGCTGCCGCTGTCGTTGAATCGTTAGCTTACGGAACTGCCCGCTTGTCTGCGTGCCGCCAACCCGCTATGCATCGAAACCTATGGCTGCGGCATGGCTGGGGTATTTCGATGCCTTGATCGCCTTGGCGCTGGTAGTGGCGGGACCGTTGGCGGCCCATCTGAACTTTATCGACCCGATGCTTGGGTTGCAGATAATGCTCTTTGGGCTGCTCTTTGGGCTGCTCACTCTGGTGCTTGGAGTGATCGGTTATTTTCAAACCCGCCATTTCGGGACCCAGCAACGCGCGGTTTTTGCCCTGACGGTTGGAGGCGCGATCAGCGCCGGCGCGGTGCTCTTGTTCCTGGTCGCGATGCGTTATCCGGCGATCAACGATTTGACTACGGATTACACCAACCCGCCACAGTTCGTTCACGCCGCCGAGCTGCCGGCCAACAGCTCGCGCTCGCTGGCTTACAATCAGGCCTGGATGGAGCCGCGCCAGCGGCGAGGCTATCCCGGCTTGGGACCGTTGGCGACTTTGCTGCCGCCGCCGGCGGCCTTCGCTCAGGTCGAGGCCATGGCCAGAGCGATGCCTGATTGGCAGGTTACCTATGCCAATCCGGCTACGCGAACGCTGGAGGCAGTCGCGACTAGCGCGGTCTTTGGCTTTCACGACGACGTGGTGATCGAGGTCCGGGCGCAAGGCAGTGGGAGCCTGATCGAAATGCGATCACGCGGCCGCGAGGGGATCGGCGATTTCGGCCGCAACAACCGCCACATCGAAGATTTTTTCGCGCGCTTGAAAACCCGCCTGACCAGGGCCTAACGTGAGCGCTAACTTAAGCGCCGTCATTTGCTTGTCGCCAAGCGATTGGGCGGTCCGGCCAGTGGGTTGGGCTGAGTGTAGCTTACCGTTTGTCCGTCTCTAAGGTCGGCGTTGAAGGGATCGACGACCAGATCGTCGGTTGAGAGGCCCGAGGTAATCTCGATGTAGTTCGGCTCGACCAGCCCAGTCGAGACCGAACGCGTCGTCACGGCGCCCTTGCTTGCCACCAGGACCGTGGCGCTTTGGCGACCTTGACTCACCGCGGAAATAGGAAGGCGCAGGGCCTGAGGATGTGAAACCAGATCGAGCTTGACGTGCGCGTACATGCGAGGATAAAGCGCCTGATCGCTATTGTCGATATCAACCTCGGCCAACATGGTGCGGGTGGTGAGATCCAGGGCGCCCGCATAACGGGTCACCGAACTTTTGATTGACAGACCGGGCATCCCGTCCACGGTCAAGGTGGCCGGCGTGCCGCGGCGAATATAACGGCACCATCGTGCAGGTACGTAGACGTAAACGCGCAACCGATTGGTCTTTGCGATAGTCAGGATCGGCCCGCCACCGATACGATGGCCGCCTGCCCCCTCGGTGGCGCCCGGAGAGATCAGGGCCGAGGTTTCGTTGACTCCAAAATCGCCGCCTCCGGCGCGCACCAAAGCGCCTGGGTCCACGAAGCGCCCGGTGATTCGGCCATCGAAGGGCGCGATGATTTTGGTATAGCCCACCATGGTTTGCAAAGTATGTACGGCGGCCTGCGCTTGCTGGTACTGAGCATAAGCCATATCCACGTCTTCCTGAGAAACCAGACGTGGATCGGAGGTCTGAACTCGCTTTATGCGCTCATAGGTGAGCTTTTCGATCACGAGGTGCGCTTGAGCGTGCTGAAGATTGGAATGGAGTTCGGGGACTTGTATTTCGGCCAGCACCTCACCGCGCTTGACCTCATCGCCCTTATCGACCGCGATTGACTTCAGATAGCCCGTCACCTTGGAGTGCAAGGCAGCTTCATAAAAGCCCACCAGATCGCCCGGCAGTTCGATACTCAGCGTCATCTCGCCGCGCTGCGGATGAATCACGCTGACGCGAGGCGTCGCCGGCGGTGTAGCCCGGGTCGCGGGGTGAGAGCATGCGGATAGCACCGCCGCGATTGCCAGCGCCAGGCACGCGGCGCTGACGCTTTTGATAGTCATGATTGTGATTCCTTTGCGCGTTGAGTCAGGATCCTTCTTGGCAGTTATGGATTGGCTTGCGCGGGCGGCGGGGCGGCCGCAGGCGCCGGTTTGAGGGAATAAAACAGCTCCCACACGCTGGGCACCAAAAACAAGGTCATCACCAGCGAGACGCTGAGCCCGCCGATGACCGCGCGCGCCAGCGGTGCGGAAGCCGCGCTTCCAGCCTCCAGTTTCATCGCCAATGGAGTCAAGCCGGCCACCGTGGCCAAGGAGGTCATCAAGATCGGTCGCATCCTGATCCGCGCCGCCTCGACCGCGGCCTGACGCAGAGGCATTCCCTCGAGGCGGCGTTGGTTGGCGAAATCGATCAGCAAAATCGCGTTGGATACCACGATCCCGATCATCACGATCACACCCATCATCGACTCGATATTCACCGTGGTATGGGTTGCCCAGAGCATCCAAACTACTCCGATCAAGCCCATGGGCACGGAAAACAAAAAGATGAAAGGGTCAAGCCAGGAACGGCCTTGGGCTACTCCGACCAGATAAACCACCAGCACCGCCAACGCAAATCCGCTTTCCATGCTCGCGAAGGTCTTTTGCATGTTGACCACCGAGCCGCGAAAATACGTCGTGATTGCGGGTGGCGCTTTCAGACCGGCAATCGCTCGCTTGACGGCGTCAAGAGTGCCACCCATATCACTGGTGCGCGGCGAAACCAGCACGTCGACCACTCGCTGGATGTTGTAGTGATCGGCCTCGGCCGGATAATGCGTCCGCTTGATGCTGGCCACCTCTCCCAGAAGTATGGATTCCTCGTGGCCGGAGGCGGAGTCAATCCGCGAGCGGGCAGGGCGATAGTTATAGTCGTGATAATTCTCGCCCATCCGCGTCCCGACCGGTAGATCGAGCAAAGTCTGAAAGGAATTGATGTTCTCTTCGAAATATTGAGCGCTCAAATAGTAATCGTCGCCGTTGCGAGGGTCGATCCAGATCGAGGGCTTGATCATATCGTTGCTGTTGATGGCGGTGATCAGATTGGTAATCACCGAGCGCTCGGTGATACCCAGGCGTGCGGCCTTGGTGCGGTCCACGTCTATTTCGACGGTTGGATAGTCCGCGATCTGCTTGAGCATTACCTGCCCGACCTCGGGCAGTCCTTCGATGCGCTGGTTGATCTGACGAGCATAGTTGAACATCGGTTTGAAGTCTTCGGTCATCGGGGCGCTGAGTTGGATGTCGATGGGAGCAAGCGAACCAAAATCAAGTACGGCATCGATGATGCTGCCGGAGCTGAAAAAGGTTTTGACGTCGGGAATTTGGCGAGTTAGTGCCTCTCTCACGGCTTGTTCGTAGTACTGCGTGGAATGGACGTGAGAGCTGCGCAGGGCCACCATGATTTGCCCGGTGTCCTCGCCGGAATTGGGGGTATATAGCGCCGAAATGTTGGCTACTACCCCGAGGTTGGCGATTACGTTTTGCAGGTCATGAGGTGGAATGACCTGGTGGATTATTTGGTTGATATGTTTTGCAACCGCATCTGTCAATTCGAGGCGGGTGCCCACCGGGGTGGTGATGTTGATTACGAATTTGCCGGGATCAGTCTCGGGAAAGAGCCGGGTCCCCAGGCGAGGAAACAGCAACATCGATAGCGCGAAAAGCACGACGGTCCCCACGATGACGGCGAGCTTGTGATTGAGCGAGCGATCAAGCACGCTGGCAAACCGCTCGGCGAAATGATTGTAACCGCGATCGAAGGCGGCCAGCGGTCCGCGCCGGGTGTCGATGCCAGTGGCTTCGCGTTGGGCGGCTTGACGCGCTTCCTCCGGATTAAGTAGACGCGCGCAGTAGATGGGAATGATAGACATCGAGACTACGTACGAAGCGGCCATTGAAAAAAACACCGCCAACGCAAGCGCGGTGAACAGCTCCTTGCTCACACCATACAGAAAAATCACCGGGAGAAAGACCACGATGGTGCTGATGGTGGAGGCCAGGACCGCGTAGGTTACTTCGCCGGCTCCATCGGCCGCGGCGGCTTGCGGTTGCTTGCCCATGGCGAGATGGCGATTGATGTTCTCCAGGACCACCGTGGAGTCATCAATAAGCCGCCCGATAGCAAGTGTGAAGCCGCCCAGAGTCATCAGGTTGATGGTTTGGTGGGCCAATCCCAATCCGACGATTCCAGCCAGAATCGACAGCGGAATCGACAGAAAAATGGCAAAAGTGGAGCGCAGACTGCCTAAGAAGAGCAAAATCATCAGGGAAGCCAGGATGGCACCCGAGGCTGCCTCGTGCTCCAGGGCATGCACTGCCTCAAGGATGGTTCCTTCTTGGCTGAAGAGGGTGCCAACTTTCATGTTGGGGGGCAGCCCCGTGACGTGACGCACTGCCTGCTTGACCCCAGTGATTACGTCCAAGGTATTGGCGCCGGTCTGCTTGAAGATCGGGATGTAGACGGAGGGCTTTCCGTCGATCAATACCTCGTTATATTGGATTTCAGCGGCCTTTTCGGCTTTGCCCACGTCGCCCACGTACGTCGGCGCCTGGCCGGGGCCGATCATCACCGGCACTTGATTGAGCTCTTTGGGACCGGGGATCTGCGCGTTGCTATAGATGTACCAGTCGTAAGGTCCGATTTTGGCGTCTCCAGCCGGAAGAATCTGGTTGGTCGAGTTGACCGCGCTGGTGACGTCGTCCAGAGTAATTCCCTTGGCTTGCAGCTTCTGGCGGTCCAAGTAAACCATTATTTGGCGAATTTTGCCGCCAAAAGGATAGGGCACCGAAGCCCCACTGACGGTGGCCATGAAGTTGCGCACGTTGTAGCGCCCTTCATTCTGTAATTCGGTTTCATCGTACGGGCCGGACACCGTCACTAGAATTACCGGAATCGACGACGACGCGTTGTATTCAAGCACCAGCGGGGGTAGCGTCCCGGGCGGCATCAATCCCAAATCCCCCATCGCCAGGGTCGCCAGGTTGGCGGCGCCCACTCCGATATCGACCTCGGGGTGGAAGTAAACGGTAATCGCGCTGACCCCGGGAATCGAGCGTGATTCGATATGTTCGATGCCGTTGCCAAGCGTGAAGAAGCGTTCATAACGGCTGGTGATATCCTGTTCCATCGCCAACGGTGCGAACCCTGGATAGAAGGTGGCGACCACGGCCGCCTTGATGTACAGGCGTGGAAAGACGTCCACCGGCAGTTGGGTCAAGGTCATGATCCCGAGGATCACGACCAGCAGGGCGGCCACGATGATCAGATGCGGATTACGCAGTGAGAATCCTGGCATCCTTGTCTCCCCACCACTCCCGGCCTATCGTCGCCGATTTGCGCTCAGGGGCGCTATGCGCCGCTAGCCCCACAACCCGCCAGGGCCGACACTGCCACCCTCCAGCTCTCGGCGGCCTTTTGACGGCACTTGATCCTGGTGCTGATTGGGTAAGCGCACGAAGTTGTGTTCCGTTGCAGGCGCGCGCGAGGCCGGTGTCAAATCATTAAGACCCAGGGTCGGGTCGATTGGGCGCGTGGGCTCTTGCCGAGTCGCAAATCTAAAGGAGGTGTGCATGTTGCTCGGCATGCTGAAGGATTTGAATTTGAAATGACCTGCACGCTCTTGCGCTCCCAGGCCATCGAGATCGTGCTCCGTCGGTGATCGATTCAAAAGGTAAATCGTCTAGACCAAATTAAAGCGCTGCCAAGCCAGAGACTAACTCAAGCGTAAACGCTGGCGCAACATACCTGGCTTGCGGCCGAGCTAAAACCTACTCGGGCCAGGCGCAGGCAGCGCCGTGCGCCAGAGGGAGCCACGTGCCGACGGCTTGATCGCGCGGAGGTTCTCGGGACCGAAAAGAGAAGTTGGCGGGTTAACTTAATCGATGCTCGAAGCGGGATACCCGGCACAAAACAGTCGCTCACCGGTTGGCATCGCGGGTGACCTCTTCGGAGCAGGTCGCAATTCCTTCTTGCACACCGTTCCAGTCATGTGCCGCTAGCATCATAGCACTTGCGCTGGGAGGAAGTGGAAGTGAAGGCACGCATGGTTGTAACAATGGCGCTGAGTGCTCTGTTCGTGGCCTCGATGGTTCCACCTCATCGTCTGCTGGCGGCCTGCGGGCTGCTACGCCATGACCTGACGGTGGGCAGCCATCCGCTCGGCGTGCTCGCCATTGACGTCAACGGCGACGGGTTGCCCGACCTGGTGGCGCTCAACGCCGACTCGTGGTCGATCTCGGTGCTGCTGCGCCAAAAAACCGGCGGTTATGTACGCCTGCCCGACGTCGCGCTGCCGCAGCTTCCGCGCGGCATTGTGTCGGCGGATTTTAACGGCGATGGCGTGCCCGACCTGGCGGTCTCGATGGGATTGAGTTCGGTGGAAATCTTGTATGGCAACGGCGCGGGAGGCTTCAGCGTGGCTGCCACCGTGATGGTGGGCAAAGTGCCACAAGGAATGACGGTGGGAGATTTCAATGGCGATGGGCGGGTCGATTTGGCGGTGGCGTGCGAGGGCAGCAGCGTGATCTCGGTGGTTCTCAATCTGGCCTCCGGCTACACCATAGCGTCGAATCCGGTAGTCGGAGTGCTGCCGATGGATGTAGTCACGGCCGACTTCAACGGCGACGGCAAGCTCGATCTGGCAGTGACCAACAGCGGCTCGCAGACCGTAAGCATTCTGCTGGGCAATGGCGCGGGCAGCTTCAGCTTGGCGCATAATATTTTGCTAAGCGGTAAACCCGATTACATTATCACCGGCGATTTCAAGAACGATGGCAAGCTGGAACTGGTGGTGTCCCTGGGACTTAGCCCCAATCAACCGCTGGCAGTAATTCTGACCGGCGACGGCACCGGCAATTTTTCGCCCGCCTACCTGATCGCTGGGATCAAGCCCACTGGGCTGGCGGTGGGTGATTTCAACCACGATGGCAACCTGGATCTAGCAGCCGCGAACTGGGGTAGCAACATGGTCGCGGTGATGTTCGGCAACGGAGCGGGCCGCTTTTACGCGCCCCAGTATTACAGCACCGGCGCGCAACCGACCGCGATGGCGGCGGCGGACCTTAACCGGGACGGCTCGACCGATTTGATTTCGGCGGATACCGGCAGCAACACGTTGACGATTCTGCCCAACCAGGGCGACGGCAAGTTCTCGTTCTCCCTGTCCGGCATTGCTGCGGGTGCCGGTCCGCATGCGCTAGTCAGCGGCGATTTCAACGGCGACGGGCTGACCGACCTGGCAGTGGCCGACGCCTCATCCAACCAAGTCACGATGCTTCTGGGTAAAGCCGGCGGCGGGCTGGTGGGGGGCGCGCAGATTGCGGTAGGCAGCGAACCCTTTGCCCTGGCGGCGAGCGATTTCACCAATAATGGGTTGCTGGATTTGGCCGTGGTCAATCAGCTCTCCAGCGACATATCGGTGCTACTCAACGACGGCACCGGCAACTTCGGCGCTTCCTACGCTACCACCACCGCCAATAGTCCGGTGGCAATCGCCAGCGCCGATTTCAATCATGATGGGTTCGCCGACCTGGCGGTGGCCAATTACGGCGCCGCTTCAGTGACGATTTTGCCTGGCGACGGCGCAGGCGACTTCGGACCACCCACGCAGTATAATGCCGGCGATTATCCGATCGCGCTGGCCGCGGGGGATTTCAATAACGATGGCAATCCCGACTTGGCCGTGGTTGCGGCCGGGGATTACGCGGTCGATATCTTGCTCAACAACGGCAGTGGCCAGTTCGGCTCGCCCACTGCCTTCGCCGTGGGGCAGTTTCCCCGCGCCGTGGCTTTGGGCGACTTCAACAAGGATGGCAATCTGGACGTGGCCGTGGCCAACGGCCTGTCCGACGACATTACGGTGCTGTTTGGCAACGGCGCGGGCAGCTTCCCTACTTCGGTCACTGTAGCCACCACTTATGGGGGCGCGCCTTCGGCGCTAGGGGTGGGGGACTTCAACAACGACGGCAATCCCGATATCGCGGTCAGCTTGGCGGGCACCGGCCAGCTGACGATCCTCTATGGCGACGGCAAGGGAGGGTTCGCGCTCGATACGGTACTCGCGGCGCCCAATCCCTTCAGTCTAGCGGCCGGGATCTTCGATCCGAGTAACCTGCCGGGGGTGGCGGTGGCTTCCTTCAGCTCCAATCAGGTAGTGGTGATTCCCAATTGCTCGCTGACATTCTAAAACCTGAGCCTCAGTCGGCGGCTAAACCGGTTTTAACTACGCGCACGCCCCCGATAATATGGCGGAGTGAGCGCAAACACCGAGACAGACCGGGTTGCATACGGCGCGCCTGCCCGCGCGTATTTTCCGCTGGCGCCCGATCTAATCTATCTCAACCATGGCGGCTTCGGCCTCACGCCCCATTGCGTGCTGGCCGAACAGGCGGCTTGGCGCGAGCGGATCGAGCGCAATCCCAGCGGTTTCATGGCCCGCGAACTGCCGCAGATGCTGCGTGACGCGGCCGCGGCGTTGGCTAGTTATCTGAAGGTGCGGCCGGATAACCTCGTCTTCGTTGATAATGCCACTACCGGTTGCAACGCCGTATTGCGCTCGCTCGAACTGGAGCACGACGACGAGATCCTCACCACCAACTACGCCTATGCTGCAATCGCCAAGGCGATCGGATTCGCAGCCCGGCGTGGCCCGGCGAAAGTGGTCACTGCCGAGTTGCCGATGCCGTTGCGGGACGCAAGCGAAGCGATTGAAGCCCTCGCCTCTCGTCTCAGCGCACGCACTAGGCTGGTAGTGCTCGACCACATAGCTTCGCGCAGCGCCTGCATTTTGCCGGTGGCAGCGATGGCACAGTTAGCGCATCAAGCAGGCGCGCGTGTGCTCGTTGACGGTGCTCATGCGCCCGGTCAGATCGAGTTGGATCTGCCGGCGAGCGGCGCCGACTGGTATGTCGGCAATTGCCACAAATGGCTGTTTGCACCGCGCCCGTGCGGTTTCCTGTGGGCCAATCCGCAAGTTGACGAAGTGATACATCCCACCACTATCTCGCATGGTTACGGCGCCGGCTTTACCGCGGAATTTGACTGGACCGGTACTCGCGATCCGAGTCCGGCGCTGTCGGTACCGGCCGCACTGGCCGCTCATGCCCGTCTGGGCGGTGCCCATTTGATGGCGCGCAATGCCGCATTGGCGCGGCGGGCGGGCGAGATGCTGGCGCAGGCATGGGGAACCGAAACCGCGGCGCCGAGCGCGACGTGCGCGGCGATGGCGACGATTCGGATGGCGCTGAAGCCGCCCAGCGGACTGGCAATCGGGGCGGTTCGTTCGCGCCCTACGGTCGAGTTGGAATTGCGCGCCCACCTGGCTCGGAAGCATCGAATCGAAGCCGAAATCTTTGCTCAGGCGGGAGCGTTATGGCTGCGAATCGCGGCTCAGGCCTACAACGAGTGGTCGGAATACGAACGGCTGGCAACCGCTGTACAGGCGCTCTAGTGTTGTGTGCGGGAAATAAGTGTTGCGTTTTGAATGCTGGCTAGTAAGCCCAAACCAGCGCTCTGTCAGGTTGAGCCATGACGCGCTGGTGTGCGTGAAATGCAGATGAAAACGGGGATGGTCGGGCCAGCCATTGTTTGACGGCAGGATGGCCGTGGGTGCGTAGTTGCCGCAGATCAGATTGACTTGCGGCAACGATTGCGCCAGCGACTTCAGGAAGTCGATGAACTCAGGTTGCGCCCGCAATGGTTTGTGCTCGCAACCATGCCTCCA
>Ga0070737_10005125_pt1 | contig 12673 bp, 14 predicted proteins | sample Coa_R1_10_FD_66438 | JGI IMG/M metagenome (GOLD analysis project Ga0070737, IMG submission 66438) | Surface soil microbial communities from Centralia Pennsylvania, which are recovering from an underground coalmine fire - Coalmine... | ecosystem: Environmental > Terrestrial > Soil > Unclassified... | reverse complement strand
CCGCAATTCTTGCCGCAGCCGGCGCCGCCGGGCGGCTAGTCCGGTGGTTCCTGCGTCTCCGGCGGGTTGTCGTCGGCGTGTGGCTTCTCGTCGGGGTCGCCGAATTTCGGGTTGCCCTCGTCGTCGAGCCACTCGTTGACCGCGGTCCCCGTGATCGTCCGGTCGGTGCCGGGCATCACCGCCGTCGGGCGCTGGTCGTCGTAGGACTTACGCATCTCGGCGGCCTGTTCCTTGTGTTCGTCGGTGACCTCGGGCGCCTCGGTCTGCTGCTGCTGAGGTTGTTCCTCGTCCTGCGGGCTCATACCCAGACGATTACCCGCCGCTCCGCCGCGCCGAAACCGCTTAGGTCAGTGAGACGGTCCGTGTTTGACCAGCACCACCGAGGCGAGCGGAATCTGCATCGGCGCCGGCGCGCTCGACAGCCGCTCGGCGACCGCGGTCTCGAGGTGCTCGACCAAGCCAATGGCACGCGGGTCGGTGGGGCCGCCGTCGAGCGAGGTGACCAGCGCCGGGAACACCGCGGCCCGCGCAAACGCCGCCCACTGCGCGCCGAACGCGGTGGCGTCATGGTCGACGAGGTATCGGGCACAGAACCGGTCCTCGGCGTTGAACACCTGCAGGTGCTCGATCGAGAGGCCCTCGAAGCGGCCCTTGGGCGCGAAAGGGGCGCGAAAGTCCTTCTCGGCGCGGGCAAATGTCGGAATCGTCATGCGCCGCAACTCATCAGCGCTCAGCAGCCCATTGCGGTGCCGATCTTCCAGTGCGGCCACGAGCGCGTCCAGCAACGGCCGGTAGCCGAATTCGCCGTCGTCGCCGACGGCCATCGTCAGCACCACAAGCCGCCCACCGAGGCAGAGCTCGCGGCCGCGGAACGCCAGGAACGCCTGCCAGTCCCGGGCGGCCTGGTGGGCGTACGCCGCGCGGGCGGCGTCGTCGCTGCTGTAGGCGACCTGGACGTGATCCGGCAGGTCGGTCGGCGTTCGGCTCAGCCACATGGTCGCCCACGACGTCCAGCCCAAGCGGACGCTGCTTGACGGCAGGATCTGTGCGTAGTACGACCGGCCGATCGCCGAGGAAAAGCTCGCCGGATCCTTGTGCAGGTAGCTATCCGGATCCTCGGACAGGGTGCGAAACAGCGCGGTGAAATCGTTGCCGGGTAGGTCGGTGTGGGTGACCAGGATGGCGTGCTCGGGGCGGGTGCGACGGCGGATCACGGCGATCGCAGCGCACACCGGCAGCAGCGAATTGTGGCCGGTGGCCGCGCCGTAGTCGGCGATGACGATGGGTTGCGGCGGCTTGGGCAGCGGTACCTCCGCGGCGGCCTGCTCGAACAGCGCGACGGCCGGCGCCAGCCCGGCGGCCTGCAGCCGCGACGACGGGGTATACGTCGCGCTTTGCACCGGCTCGGGCCGGACGACGATGCTCGATTCACGCATCGGGGTAGCTGACTCCGGTGAGCTGCTCGGATATCTCCCACAGTCGCCGGGCATCGGCGTCGTTGCGGGCCCGGGCGGGCACTTTTGCCGTCGTCACGCCGCCGCCGGCGGCCTCGTAGATCCCGCGCGGGCCGTAGAACGCCCCGCCCTCGGCTTGCGGACTGGTCGCCGCGTACAGCGCGGGCAGTATGCCCTCGTCGATCTCCTGCCACAAAAACGGTGCCAGCCGCCAGGAGATCTTGTACAGCCGTTCCATGATCGACGGTGTCGCCCGGCCGTGCGACGGGCCGCTGATCTGAAGGTTGGTTTTGGTGAGGCCGGGGTGTGCGGCGTTGGACATGATGCCCCAGCCGGCGTTGCGGCTGCGGCGGTCCAACTCGAGGGCGAACATCAGCACCGCGAGTTTCGATTGTCCGTAGGCCTGCATCGGGGAGTAGGACTTCTCGAATTGCAGGTCGTCGAAGTGGATTCGGCCTTGGCGGGCGGCAATGCTGCTCAGCGAGACGACGCGTGCCTCGCTGGCGGCGCGCAGCAAGGGGAGGAGGTGCGCGGTGAGCGCGAAGTGCCCGAGATGGTTGCTGCCGAACTGTAATTCGAATCCGTCGCCGGTGGTGTCGCGTTGCGGCGGGGTCATCACGCCGGCGTTGTTGACCAGGATGTCGATCGGGCGGCCCTCGGAGTTCAGCTGCTCACCCAGGGCGGCGACGCTGGCCAGCGACGACAGGTCGAGCGACTTGATGGTCAGCCCCGCGTCGGGCACCGTGGCGCGGATCTGGTCGACGGCGGCCTCGCCCTTGACGCGGTTGCGGATCGCCATGACGACGTCAGCGCCGGCCGCCGAAAGCCGGCGGGCCAGGCCGAAGCCCAGGCCGCTGTTAGAGCCGGTGACGACGGCCAGCTTTCCGGAGAGGTCCGGGACGGTTGCGACGAGATCGGCGGCCATGAGCACTACTCCTCGTTGATCGGCTGGGCACCATAGTAGAACACGGGTGCGATTGCCACGCGTTATCGCTAAACCAGCTCTGCGCCAACGGATTTGGAGGATTGACGCATTAATTGGCGCAATCGTGGGAGACTGCGCCGGTGAGTGCCACACGGGGCGCGGTCCGGATCTCGCTGGTCGTGTCGGTTCTGACGCTGGTGGTGGCGGTCATCGGCTTCGCGATCACGCTCATCCTCAACCTATTCGTGCTCGACGAGTACAACGCGTACGGCGAGGTGCCGATCCCCGGCTCGGGCTCTTTGCAGCTGCCGGCCGGTCAGGTCACGGTCAGCTTCCACACCGAGGTGATCAGCAGCCCCTCCGGCGGAGGGCTGCCGGTGCCGCAGCTGGGGATGCGCATCGACCCGCCCGATGGTGTTCCGGATCCGGCGGTGGCCGAAAGTTATGGCAACACAAGGACAGTCAACAACGATGCTCATGTTCAGGTATGGGTGGTTCAAGTTCCGGCCGCGGGCACGTACAGCATCAAGACCGACGGTCAGGTCAACGGATACATCAGTTGGTTAGAGCCGCGGACTCATAATCGGTGTACCTGGGCGTTTGCTGCGTCGGCTAGCGTTGGTGCGTTCGAGGTATACCTGCGTCTAGCTGCGTCGACAGGGCTTGTGGCGTTGTGCTGGAGCTGGACGGGTCTGGGAGCGCTGCGGTATCGACTGCGGTATCGTGCTGGACAGCCTCACTCATACGCAACAGCGGCACCATCGCCACGGATTCACACCCATGCGCGCCTCCTCGACTTTTCGTTTCTTTCGTTTTAGCCTTGGTGTATGGCAGCCACGCTAATCCTTGAAGAACGCACCGTTTTACCACCTCAACAGCCCGAGGACTTCTCGGCGCTGCTGGCGGCGCTGGGCTCGGACCAGGTTTCCGTGTGCGGCGGCGAGGGCCATCCGATCACCCTCCCGGATCCTGTCCGGGAGGCGCTGTACAACGTTGTGCTGGCACTCTCGCAGGGCAAGGGCATCACGCTAGTGCCGCGCCAGAGCAAGCTCACCACTCAGGAGGCAGCCGACTTACTGAACATCTCCAGGCCGACGCTGGTGAAGCTTCTCGAAGAGGGCCGCATCCCTTTCGAGAAGCCAGGGCGGCACCGCAAGGTCAGCCTCGACGCGCTGCTGCAGTATCAGCGGGAGACGCGGGCCCGCCGACGCGCGGCGCTTGACGAGCTAACCCGAGACTCGGCGAACGAGATCAAGGAGATCCTCAAGGCGCGGTGAGGGTTTAAACGAGCATGGCGTTCCCGGTGTTGTTGGATGCTTGCGTGCTCGTTCCCATGCCGCTTGTTGATTTTCTGCTGCGGCTCGCCGACGAAGGCATCTACCGACCGCTGTGGTCGCAGGACATCCTAGCCGAGACGCGGCGCACCCTAATTCACAAGCTCAACAAGACGCCCGAAGAGGCCGATAAGCGACTAAAAGCCATGCGGGACAACTTCATTGACGCTGAAGTCACGGGCTATCAGGAACTCATCGGCGCGATGCGCAACGACGAAAAGGACCGCCACGTGTTGGCCGCAGCGGTCAGAGAACGCGCCGAGGTAATCGTCACCGCCAACGTCCCACACTTCCCAGCCGAGGCCGTCGAGCCCTACAACATCGAAGTGCGTCACCCGGACGACTTCCTGCTCGACCAGATTGACCTCTACGAGGACGCCACCCGTTCGGCCCTTCTCGGGATCGTGGCGGCCTACACGAACCCGCCATTCACGGCCAACCAGGTCCTCGATGCGCTGGGCACCCAGGTGCCGAAGTTCGCCGCTGAAGCGCGTCGGCTAATCCCGTCTTCATCGGTATCAATGCCGAAGCGAGGCGGCTGATCGCCAGAGATTCTTAGGCACGGTGGTGGCCGCCGCGTCGCTGCCGCGAGTTACCAGACAGTAACCAACTACTAACCAGGAAAATCCGGTGGCAGGAAATCGCAAGCCCACTAGACCACGCCGAACACCGCCGGCTTCCCGACCCGCGGCATTCCCAGGCCCCAGTGCAAATGCGCTAGGGCAGCCCGGCCAGGCCGGACGGCCGTATGTCACGCAGGGCGTTTACTACACGGTCGTTCCGATACTGCCGGGAGGTCGTGAGCCTGACCCGGCCGGATCACCGGGTAAATACCGATTGACGTTCGTGCTCGCGATACCAGGCCGCGCAGTCGTTCTGGATGAGGTTAACTTCGCCAAGCTGATCGCGGCAGGTGACAGTCTGCTAGAGGTTGCGTCGGATGTTCACAGGCTGCGAATGGACGGCCATGATGACGCCGGTAATAAGCACGCGCTGACCGTTAATGTGAACGGACAGCACCGGCTACGTGATATCGAGCTTGAGGTCGACGCCGACAGTTTCATGCACGCGGCAAGCCGCGGCCACGATCTCATTGCGCCGGCATTGAGCCGCTGGGCATATCTGCACGACGCACCCATCACGACATCTGGGTTCCAGATCATCGAGCTCGCCACCGGAACTCAACTGTTCTGGGTTAATCGGATGCTGGGCGCCGTAAAGGCATTCGCCGACACTGGTGGCGCAAGCCATCAAGATCACCGGATTCTGCTATCGGCATACCGCGATGGCATCAGCTCGACCGAACCACTCTGGCAAGCCCTTTCACTATTCCGCGTGATCGAAGGCGCATTCAAGATGCAAGGCGAGAGGCGTGCTGCCCTAATCGCAGCTGGTCGGCAACAACCGCAAGTCGAGTGCGTCCCAGCCGATGTAACCACGATCGGCCAAGAGAATGACTTCGGGTTGCGTGACTCGTTAAAGCCTTACGCCGGCCAAAAGTTCACGCAGGTCCGCGACACAATCCGTGGCAAGCTCCGGAATGCGATCGCCCACCTCGACATCGACAGCGACATCCTCATCCAAGACCGCTGGGAGGATGTCCAGAAGGTCGAGCAGGTTTTGCCCTGCCTCCGCTGGATGGCCCGTCAACTACTCGACGCAGAGTTGCAGCAGACACCGCTGCAGTAGAGGCCCATGGACGGGTTTCGGTACGGCAGTTCGCGGCTTCTTGGCCAGAATGAAGCATCCCGGGTTCGATGCACACCTCATTTCGTGTGACCGGTGTGTTTCGGGATCCGGTCGTGAGCGTAGTCCGTGATGGCAACGCTTTGGTTGATTTCATGTAGACATGTCGAGACGCTGGCGCGGTCAGCGGTCCGCGGCAAGGGCTCCGCCGCGCCGCCCGTAAGGGGATCCCCTTGCAGGCCTTCGAAAACAATCACTTTCGTTCGGTTGCTGATACCACGATGCCCTGCTGATCTGCGACACCAAAGAGCTGGCCGATGCGCTTAACCGGCGTATCCACGATGACACCATCAGCAGCGGAGCGCCCACGGTGACCGCCGGGCGCGGCCACCGCATCGCCAAGGGCGATGTGATCATCAGCCGGCGCAACGAGGCGGACATCGCGGTGTATGACGCCGCCGACAGCAACACACCCGCAGCAGATCCGGTGCGCAACGGACAACGCTGGCACGTTTCCGCGTGAAACACATTTTGTCACAGTAGCTTTAGCGGTTCGTCGATATGAGTCGCTTTGCTAGACCCGGCGGCTTTGGGAGCCCAGGGGGCGCTTGGGTTGGGGCCACCAGCTGGCTTCGCGCAGCATTGTGGCGATGGTGGGGACGGTGAGGGTGCGGACGAGGAATGTGTCGAGCAGTAGTCCGCATCCGACGATGAATCCGACTTGGATCATGATGGCCACTGAGCCGGTGAGGAGTCCGAACATGCTGGCGGCGAAGATGAGTCCGGCTGAGGTGATGACCGAGCCGGTGTTGGCGACGGTGCGTAGGACCCCGACGCGGATGTTGTGGGCGGATTCTTCGCGTAGGCGTGAGACGAGCAGCATGTTGTAGTCGGCGCCGACGGCGACGAGGATGATGAACGCCAGAAGTGGTACGGGCCAGGCGATGTCGTGCCCGAGGCCGTATTGGAACACCAACACTCCTACTCCCAGGGCAGCGAAGTAGTTCAGTACGACGGTACCAAGCAGGTAAAGCGGGGCGAGGACGGCGCGCAGCAGCAGGATCAGGATGATGCCGACGATGATGAGGGTGGCAATGGCCAGTAGCTTGAAGTCGGCGGAGAGCAGTCGCTGGATGTCGGAGTTGACGGCGGGGAATCCGGCGATGGAGATGTGGGTGTGGGCCAGTGAGGTGTTGGGGCGGGCGGCGTCGGCGACGTCGGTGATCTTGCGGGCCAACGTCATGGCATCGACGGTGTACGGGTCGTAGCTGGATTCGATGGCGAAGCGCGCGGTTTTCCCGTCGGGAGAAAGGAATTGGCGTGCGACATCACTGAATTGGCGGTTCTCGAACGTGTTCGGCGGCAGGTAGAACCCGCTTGCGGCGTCGGATCCTGAACTGGCGCGCGCGGAGTTTTGTAGTTGGGTGGCAATTTGGCTCATTCCGGTCAACTGTTGGACGTTGTTGTCGACCAGGGTGTGAACGCCGGTGGCCAGTGCTTGGGCGCCGGAGGCCAGCTGACTGACGCCGTCTTGCAGTAGCCGGATCTTTGCGGTCAGATCGGTGGGGCTGCCGATTGCGCCGAACGCTTTGTCCATGGTGCCGACGGCGTTTTGCAGGTTAGTCAGTGTGGCTGCCACGGGGGTGTTGTGGCTGAATTGGTCGCCGAGGTCGGCGACTTGGTCGAAAAAGCCGCCGTCGCGCAGGATGACCAGGACTCGGACCTGATCGCGGATCTGCGCGCATTCAGGGGTGGCCGCACACCACGGCGAGTTGTCCAGGCCCGCGGCCAGGGGGTCGATCATGGCGATCGCCGCGGAGGCTTGTTCGGCCAGCGGGCGCAGGCCGGGCCCGGATCGCAGCGCCTGGTCGACGGCGGGTGCGGCGGCGTTGAGCTGTTGCAGCAGCGGCCGATACTGCTGGAGTTGCTGGCCTGCGGTTTGGGCTTGATTCAGCAGCCCCGTCAACGGTGCTAGTGCGGTGCGCAGCATGGTGTTGAGCTGTCCGAGCCCGCCTGCTAGTTGGTCAGCACCGTCGGTGAGTTTAGCCAGATCGTCCTTGTGGGCTTGCCCCTCAGCGACCGCGTCGGCCATCTTGTCGCCCATTTGACGGTTCTGCCATGACAAGGTGGCTTGATCGAGGCGCTGCCCGGTGGGCCGGGTCACGCCCGAGACTTTGGTGACCCCGGGGATCTGGGAGACCCGGAAGGCCATTTCATCCAGGTCGGCAAGGCCTTTGCCGGTGCGCATGTCGGTGGGTGATTCCACCACGAGAAACTCGCTGATGACGAGGTCTTTGCGGAAATGGCGGTCCAGCAATGCATATCCGAGGTTGCTTTGGGTGGTGGTGGGTTGGTTTTTGCGGTCGTCGTAGCTGATCCGCATCGTCGCTCCGACCGCTGCTAGCGCCACCAAGATGATCAGGCTGGCTACCAGCAGCCGCACCGGACGGCGCACCACGGTCACCGCGACGCGGTTCCAATAGCGGCGGGTCAAGTCTGGGCGGGGGTCGCCGATGCCGCGTTTGGCCGCCAGCGCCAGCACCGGCGGCAGCAGGGTGACGGCCGCCAAGAATCCGATGAGCACACCCACCGCGCAGGCCGGTCCCAGCCCGGCAAACGCGCTGAGCCGCGCGAACACCATGGCCGCGAAGGCCAGCGCGACGGTGCCGGCCGAGGCCATAATGACCCGCCCGATGCTGCCGGTGGCGTGCGCCACGGCGGTGTCGGCCGGCACGTGTTGGCGGCGCTGTTCGTGGTAGCGGCTGATCAGAAACACGGTGTAGTCGGTGCCGGCGCCGAGCAGGATCACGGTCATGAACGCGACGGTGAACTGCGATACCGGCAAGCCCACCAGCCCCAGCGCGGAAAGTACCCCGCGAGCAACCGCCAGGCTCAACCCGATCACCAGCAGCGGCAGCAACGCGGTGAACACCGCCCGATAGACAACCAGCAGAATAACCGCGATTAACGCCGCGGTGGCAATCGAGATAAACACCAGATCGTGTTCAGCCGTGTTGATCTGATCCTGGAACGTGGCCGGCGGGCCGGTCACATACACGGTGGTCGACGAGCCACCGAAGGTTGTCGTTGCGATATCGCGGACCGCTTGTATCGATTCGGAGGCGGTGGGATCGCCCAGTGTCCCGGCCACCCCGACCGGCAGATACCAGGCCTTGCCGTCTTTGCTTAGCGCTTGGGCTGCGGTGACCGGATCGGCGAGCAGGTCGCGCACCAGCAACACGTGCGTGGTGTCGGCGCGCAGCCGTGACACCATCGTGTCGTAACGCCGCCGTGTCTGCGGGGTGAGCCCGGCGGGGTCTTCCATCGCGACGAACACCGACGTTTTGGCTCCCTGTTCGCCGAATGCCGCGCTCATGCGATCCAGCGTCTGAAACGCGGCCACATTGCTGGGGATTAGCTGCACCGACTGCTGGCGGACCACCGCCTCCAGCTGCGGAAACAGCAGTGCTAGCACCACTGCGACACCGATCCAGCCCCCAATGACCAGCACCTTATGCCGGACCGTGAATCGGCCCAGCGCGGCCAGCCGCTCGCTGTACTCCCTTGTGGGGGCCGCCGGCTTAGCCGTGCGGGCGGGCACCGTTGAGTGCCCGTTCACCGTGGCCGTCGATCCAGGCTGGCCGTCTGTCATCGCATCTCCCACCAGGGAAACTAAAAGAAAACTATCGGTATCGCTACGCTACTAGGAGTTCCCTTTTGTAGGAATATCAGGTGGGCAGTTCGCGGACGCGATGTACCTGAGCCGGTTGGCATTACCGGGCTTAATCAGACCGGTGGGCCGACAAGAAATCGTCGACGATGCGGACACGGTCGTGGGCCGTCAGCGTTTTCATCCCGCTCAGCTTGGCGAACACGATCGGTGCTACCAGTTGGATGATGGCCAGCGTGGTGTCGAAGTCGTCGAGTTCGGCGCGAGCCGCCGGCCCGGCCAACAGCTCGTCGAAGGGTCGCCGGTACTGCTCGATAACGCGAGCACTTAGACCAGCCAGGGGTTGGCGCGCATCGCTGTTCGGATCAGGCCCGAGCGCCAGCCAGGCCAACGCGGTCAGATGTAGCGGCGCCTCGTCGATCAATGCGGCCTGCCGATGCACCAGCTCGATCAGTTGATCACGAAGATCCCCCGATGCTGGCGGCGAGGTCACCTGGGGCAGTAGCAGCTCAAAGGCCGCTGCCAGCAGATGGGTAGTGCTCCCGAAGTGCCGATACAGCGTGGTGCGCGCCACCTTAGACACCCGCGTTACCGCGTCTACGGTGACCGCCTCCACCCCGCCGCTGCTCAAGAGCGATGTGGCGGCATCCAGCAGCCTGGCGCGTGAACGAAGCCGGCGCGGGTCGACCTCGTCATCGTCGACCGCGTCATCTGACCCGCGTACCGGCGGTTCAGCCGGATCAACTGCGGTCATCGGCGGACTGGCTCCTAGCTAGCTAACGGTCCTCCGCCGCAGCGTGGCGCTATCTCGCCACCGCCGCGGTGCTTTCGTACTCATCGAGTACATCGTGGCGCACCACGCGCACCCTACCCCGGGGCAGGCAGGCCATATAACCGTGGTATTTGCCGTACAACTCCCATGCGGTCAAATGCTCGCCGCTCGCAACCTCGATCCGGTGACCACTGGAAAACTCAAGATGCAGGTGGCCATCTTCGTCGTAGCACGCCCGCGTGCACGTCGATCCCGAAAAATCCAGCAAGGGACGCTGCAAAACGGGCACATTGTTCGGATCGATGACCACCTGCTCGGCCGTGTATGCACCGGCCGCAGGCAAGGTCAAGCGCATCACTCCCCAAATGACCAGCTCGTTGTACTCGTCGAGGTCAAGCACGAGGCCACCCGTCAGCGCAACACGCTGCACAACGCACCCCTCGATCCACTGGCTGAACATGGGTTTCCCTTCACTCAACGGCGAGCCCAAGAAAGAGGATACCATCGGTAGCGCTACGCTACTAGTAGTTTCGCTGTGCTCGCGGTTGTCGACTGATTGTGCCGGACTCTGAATGGACCGGGAAAAGCACGGGCTGGACGATCTAGATTTTCGAGTGCTCGTCGTCGCCGACCAGCAGGCGCATCGCGTGGTCGAGTCGCTGGCAGACCTCGGCCGCCGGCACCCGTCGGGTGAGCCAAACCGTGAGGTTTGCAAGCCAGACATCGCAGATCACTCGCGCAATGTCGTGCTGTTCCTCGCGAGGTTCGCCGCCGCTAAGGGCGCGCGCCAGCATGCCCTCGAAGACGTTGGCGGCGTGAGCAACTTCCTCCGCCGCACTGGTATCAGCGAACACGAACGCTCGCGTCATCGCTTCGGTCAACGCGAGGTTGCGTTGCCATTCGTCGTTGATGCGGTCAACCACCCGACGGAGCCGCTGGTGAGGCGTGGCGCCGGTCACCGCCCAGTTGTGGCTGGCGTCGAAGCGTTCGAACTGGCGGCCGAGCACCGACACCAACAGATGCACCTTGGATGGGAAGTAGCGGTAGAGCGTTCCGACGGCGATGTTGGCTCGCTCGGCGACCTTCCTCATCTGGACCGCGTCGTAGCCGCCCTCCGACCCGATCACCAGAGCGGCATCGAGGATCATCGCGCGACGCTGCCGCTTCTGCGGGGCAGCGGGCTGCACGTCAGCGAGCGCCGTCGCGTTCATGACGCCCCGCGTAAGGGTTGAGCTTCCGGCCCACCGTCTGGTGATCCGGGAAACACCAAGCACCTCTCGCACTTGCTCGACGTCCTAACAACGGTGTCAAGGGCCCCCGGATCTCCTGCAGGTATTTGTGCCCCCTTTAACGCGTGAGCGTCCTCCGTCATCGACGGTACTACTAGTAGCGGTTCGCTACTAGTAGTAGCTTTCGTTTCGGGAACCGGGCCCGGCCCAGTAGATGCCCAACGGGCACATACCGTTTACACCGCGACGTGTGCTTGCTTCGATACGCAATCTTCAGCCGCCAAAGCTCTTGCGGGCGCAGGGATTCAGCCCACACAGGTTCGCAACCGGGTGCGGTCGAGCTGGGGTTTATGTGAGCCTGATGGATAGTCGACGTCGGGCGAGAGCCGGCTTTTCCTCGCCGTGGCTACTCAGACAGGTCGGGTTTTCGGGTGGTGCCATAGGTAGCGATAGACCTTGGAGCGGCCGGCGCCGAGGATCTCGGCGATCTCGATCCCAGTAAGGAAAGTTCTCACCCGGCGATGTCTTGACCCTGTTTGCGCTGGTCAACAGGGATACCAGGTAGGTCCGTGGCGGCGGACGGGAGCGCTGAGCGGACGGGAGCCGCCACGGCGCTGCTGATTGGTGGCGTTGATGGTGTGCACATGCGCGGCAGGTCGGAGTATCGCGGCGTTTGGCACTTATCCGTAGAGGCGTTGGCGGAGTTCGCGCAGGCCTGGCAGGCGAGGGCGCCTGTTCAGCGCTTCGATGTCGTCGATGAGTTCGGCGACGCGGGGTGATTCGGCGAGTTCCTCAGGGGCGATTTGTTCGGCTTTGACCAGGGCTAGCAGGGCGTGGCGGCCGGAGCGGGTCAGCAGATGAGCGCGGGCAACGTCGATGAGGTAGCGGGCTTGCCGTTCGGCTGATAGTTGTTCGGGGTGGCGGACATAGGCGGCGCGGTCGACGGCTTGTTGTCCGTTGCCCAGTTCGACCGCGACACCTACGGCGTGCATGGCCACGTTGGTCGGGCCGAATTCGGTGTCGTGATAGTTGCGGTCGGCGCCCAGGACGGCCGCGAGCCGGCGTGCCACGGCGAGGGACTGTTCGGCGGCTTCGGTGTTGGCGTCACGCGCGTGCAGGATCGCCAGCAGCAGCGCGCTGGAGCCAATGAGCGAGATCATGCCGAGGTCGCCGCCGGTGATGATGGCCTCGTGGCGTCGGGTTGCTTGGGTCAAAACGTGGCGGGCAAGTGCTTGCTCGCTGGAGTCGAGCAGGGTACGGGCCATCCGCAGTTGACCGGCCAAGATCAGGGCGGGGTCTTGGCTTCGTTCGGCAGCGGCGATGGCGCGGTCGGCGGCGACCCATCCAGCGCCACGGTCGCCGACTTTGACCAGCATTGCTGCGGCGGCTTGATAGGTCTGAGCGAGCAGCGGAAGTATTTCGGGGCGTTGGGTTTTGGCGGCGGTGCGACTCGCTTGTTCCAGTTCGCTGATCAGCGCGGCAATGTTGCGTCCAGGGAAGTGGTGTACGGGGGGCTTCGGCCAGCGTGTCGTAGCCGGGTAGAAGGCGGTCATCGCGTGATCCTTCGAAACGACAGGTCAAGTCACTCGAAGGAGAAGCAACG
>Ga0070737_10005122_pt1 | contig 12682 bp, 10 predicted proteins | sample Coa_R1_10_FD_66438 | JGI IMG/M metagenome (GOLD analysis project Ga0070737, IMG submission 66438) | Surface soil microbial communities from Centralia Pennsylvania, which are recovering from an underground coalmine fire - Coalmine... | ecosystem: Environmental > Terrestrial > Soil > Unclassified... | reverse complement strand
CCGGCCGGCGATGCTCTCGACATCCGCGTCAACCCGGCGGCGGCGGCGATGGAGGGGATTACCGCCGCCGAGATCGAAGCGCAGCTCTACCATTACCTGCACGGCGCGGTCGTCACGCGCTATCTCGGCGCCGTGCGCCCGGTCGGGGTCAGGCTGTGGCTGGATCCGCCGCAGAGCAGGATCTATCGCGATCAGCTCGGCAAGCTGCCGATCCGCTCGCGGCAGGGACACGTCTTCCCGCTCGACACCGTCTCCCATATCACCTTCGTTGCCGGCCAGCCCGAAATCACCCGCGACAACCTTGCGCAGATCGTCGCCGTGACCGCCCAGATCGGCGGCGGCCACGATCTCGGCTCGACCGCCGCCGCGGTGAAGAAGGTTCTCGCCCGGCCGGGCCTGATCCCCGCCGGGGTCTATTACACGATCGGCGGAGCCTACAAGCAGCAGCAGCTTGCGGTGCGCGGCATGATCAAGGTGTTCGCCGCCGCCGCGATGGCGGAAATCGTTCTGCTGCTGTTCCTCTACGAGCGCTTTTCGCTGCCGATCATCATCATCCTCAGCTCGCTGATCTCGACGAGCGCGGTGTTCATCGGGCTGTGGGCGAGCGGGGTCGAGCTGAACATCACGGCGATGATGGGCATGGTCATGATCGTCGGCATCGCGACCGAGATGGCGATCTTTCTCGTCTCCGAATACCAGGCGCTCGCAAAGACGATGCCGCCGCGCCAGGCCCTTTACGAAGCGGCGCTCAATCGCCTGCGGCCGATCACGATGAGCACGTTTGCGATGGTGTTGGCATTGCTGCCTTTGGGCGCCGCGATCAGCGGTTCGGGCGACCAGATGCTGCAGCCGCTGGCGATTGCAATCATCGCCGGCATTCTCGTGCAATTGCCGCTCGTGCTGCTGGCGATGCCGGTCGTGATCGGCCTCGTGATGCGGCAGTAGCGGCGCATCCGCGGCGCGCCCGCGCCGCCAGCGCGGCGTGCGATGCGAGCGGTTGGCCGGGGCCGCGGGCGGCCCTATGCTCGTCCCGGTCCGCAGGCAACGGAGAACAGCGGAATGGAGCTGGTGTTGCGCGCCGGCAATATTCTCTGCCGGCCGCGTCACGAATGGACGATCATTGCCGGCGAGCTGCGCACGATCCCCGAGCTTTATACCGGCTATGTCGCGATCGTCGCCGGTCTTGCGCTCGCCGCCGAATTCGCCGCCGGGCTTGTCGCCGGGGTTCCCCTCGGCGCGGCCTTCGGGACGGCCCTGTCCGGATATGTGCTGGCGCTCGCCGACATCGCCCTGCTGGCCGTCGTCGCGACAGGGCTCGCGCCCCGCTTTGGCGGCGTCGGCGATCTCGGGCAAAGCTTCAAGCTGGCCGGCTTCGGCTGTACGCCGGTATGGCTCGGCGGCCTGTTTCTGCTGGTGCCCGGCATCGGCCGGCTGTTGTCCCTGGCTGCCGATCTCTACGGCCTATATGTCTATTTTCTCGGCATCGACACGCTGATGCGGGTTCCGAGAGGGCGCCGTCTCGGCTATTTCGCCGCAGTGTTGGCCGTAACTTTGGTGCTCGCGGCGGCGCTGGCGCTTATCCTCGGCGTGCTGACGGGCCAGGCGCAGATGACCATCATCCGGGGGTGAGCAAAGGATGCCGCCGCTGCCGCAAATCCTCGCGATCGACCAGGGGACGACGAGCACCCGTGCGATCCTGTTCGACGCCGCGGGCGCCGTGAAGCATGTCGCGCAGCGCCCGCTGCGCCAGCACTACCCGCAGCCGGGCTGGGTCGAGCACGACCCCGAGGAGATCTGGCAAAGCGTCGCCGCTACCTGCCGCGAGGCCGCCGCCGCGGCCGCGGGACCGATCGCCGCGATCGGCATCGCCAACCAGCGCGAGACGACGGTATTGTGGGAGCGTGCGACCGGCCGGCCGGTCCACAACGCGATCGTCTGGCAGGATCGCCGCACCGCCCTTCTGTGCGAGCGCTGGCGCCATGAGGGATTGTCCGAGCTCGTCAATGCCCGCACCGGCCTTGTCATCGACCCCTATTTCTCGGCGGCAAAGATCCGCTGGCTCCTCGATACGCTGCCCGGACTGGCGGCGCGGGCCAAGGCCGGCGAGATCGCCTTCGGCACGATCGACAGTTTCCTGCTCTGGCGCCTGACCGACGGACGCCGGCATCTGAGCGATGTGACCAACGCGGCGCGTTCGATGCTGTTCGATATCCATCGCCTTGCCTGGGACGAGGCGTTGCTGGCGGCTTTCGGCATCCCGCCGTCGTTGCTGCCCGAGGTGCGCGACACCGGCGCCGATTACGGCGTGACGGCGCGCGCGCTGCTCGGCGCCGAGATCCCGATCGCCGGGGTGGCCGGCGATCAGCAGGCGGCGCTGATCGGACAGGCCTGTTTTCACAATGGCATGCTGAAAGCGACCTATGGCACCGGCGCCTTCGCCCTTCTTAATACCGGCGGCGAGGCCAGAGCCTCAACCCATCGCCTGGTGACGACGATCGCCTACCGGCTCGGCGGCGAGACCGCCTATGCCCTCGAAGGCAGCATCTTTGTCGCCGGCGCCGTGATCGGCTGGCTGCGCGACCGGCTCGGCCTGTTCGCCGCGGCGGCGGACGCCGAGCGTCTGGCGGCGCAGGCCGACCCGCGGCAGCGGGTTTATCTCGTTCCCGGCTTTGCCGGGCTCGGCGCGCCCTATTGGCAGCCGCGGGCGACGGGCGCGCTGATCGGCCTGACCGCCGAGTGCGGCGTCGCCGAGATCGCCCGCGCGGCGCTCGAGGCGGTCGGCTATCAGACCCGCGACCTGATCGCGGCGATGGCGGCCGATGCCGGGATCGCGATCGATTCTCTGCGCGTCGACGGCGGCATGGCGGCGAGCGCGTGGACGATGCAGTTCCTCGCCGACATCCTGCCGGCCACGGTCGAGCGGCCGGCTTCGGTCGAGAGCACCGCCTGGGGTGCGGCCTATGCCGCCGGGCTGGCGCGCGGCCTTTGCCCGCCGCCGCCACAGATGGCCGCGCAGTGGCGGCCGCAGCGCCGCTTCACGCCGCAAATGGCCGCCGCCGAGCGCGAGGAGCGCTATGCCGGCTGGCGCCGGGCGGTGGCCGGCGTATTGGCGGCGGCCGCGCCGTGAACCTCCTCTCGCCGCTTCCCGACGCGCGCGCCGCCGAAGTCGCCGAGATTCTGCTCGCGCGGCCGGGGCTCAGGATCGCGCGCATCGTCTCGCTGGGACAGCAAAGCCCGCCCGGCTTCTGGTACGACCAGGACGAGGGCGAATGGGTCGTATTGCTTGCGGGCGCCGCCCGCCTGCGCTTTGCCGACGAGGCCGAAGAGCGCCTGTTGCGCCCCGGCGACGTCGTCGACATCGCCCCGCACCGCCGCCACCGCGTCGAATGGACCGATCCCGCAACCCCGACCGTCTGGCTCGCGGTGTTCTACGGCGCGAAATAGCAGCCTTACCGCCGCCGTCCATTCAGCGGCGCATTTCGATACGGCGGCCGACCCATTGGGGGCGCGGCAATGCGGCATGCGCCCGCGCCGCGGCGGCGACGCGCTCTCCCGCCGCCGGCGGAAACGGGACGACGCGGCGGGCGGCCAGATCGACGTGCACATACATCAGCTCCTGCGTCGCGGCGCGCCGCCCGCTCGCCGCGGCGAACATTTCGTGGGCGAGATGCAGGCGGATATTGTCGGCCGCAAGGATCTGCGTGGTCACGCGCACGCGCTCGCCGACCAGCAACTCGCGCTCATACAGCGTGTGCGTCTCGACCGCGAAGGTCCCGTAGTTTGTCGCCTCCTTGTAGGCGATGCCGATGCCGATCGCATCGAACAGGGCGTCGGTCGCGCGATCGAACAGGACGACGTAATAGGCGAGGTTGAGATGCCCGTTGGCGTCGATCCATTCCGGCAGCACCTCGCCCTCGAAGCGCGCAAACGGCGCCGGGATGCTCATCGATCGGACCGCCGGGCCGGCTAGTCGGCCGCCATCCTGAGCCCGTTCCGCGCGGCCGCGCGCCAGACCGTCTCGGGCAACAGCGGCATGTCGATATGGGCAAGGCCGAGCGCGTCGGCGACGGCGCTGACGAGCGCCGGCGGGGCGCCGCAGGCGCCGCCCTCGCCGATGCCCTTGACCCCGAGCTCGTTCGCGGGGTTCGGCACCGGATTGAAAGCGACCGCAAAGGGCGGCACGTCCGCGGCCCGCGGCAAGGCATAATCCATGAACGAGCCCGACAGGAGCTGGCCGGATTCGGGATCATAGACGACGCGCTCGAGCATCGCCTGGCCCAGGCCCTGCGTCACCCCGCCCATGACCTGCCCGGCGACGATCAACGGGTTGATGATGACGCCGCAATCGTCGACGGCGGTGTAGCGGACGATCTCGATCCGACCGGTGTCGGGATCGATCTCGACCTCGGCGACATGCGCGCCGTTCGGGAAATTGCATTCGGTCGGACGGCGATAGAGACAGGTCTCGTCGAGACCCGGGCTCTCGCCCGCGGGCAGGCGGGCGGGATCCTGGGCGAGCGCGGCGACCTGTTGCAAGCTCATCGCGAGATCGGTCCCGGGAACCGAGAACGCGCCGTTGCGGAATACGACATCCTCGACCGCGGCTTCGAAAGCATGCGCGGCCAGCCGCCGCGCCTTGGCGATGACCTGGTCGCAGGCGCGCGCGCTGGCGACGCCGCCCATTTGCGAAGAGCGCGAACCGCCGGTGCCGTTGCCGGCTTTCACAAAAGCGGTATCGCCCTGCATGAAGTCGATCGCCTCGAGCGGCACGCCGAGCTTCTCGGCGATGATCTGCGAGAATGCCGTCTCGTGCCCCTGGCCGTGGCTGAACGTGCCGACGATCGCCTGGACGCGCCCGTCGGGCGAGACGCGGATCCTCACCTGCTCGGTCGGCTGCCCGCCCGAAGCCTCGATGTAATAGCCAAGGCCGATGCCGCGCAACCTGCCGCGCCGGCGCGCTTCGGCCCGGCGCGCCGCGAAGCCGGCCCAGTCGGATTTCTCGAGGGCCAGCTCCATCGTTTCCTGGAAGTGGCCGGAATCGATGACCATGCCGACCTGGTTCTTGTAGGGGAGCTGGTCGGGACGGATGAAATTGCGGCGGCGGATCTCGTCGCGGCCGATGCCGAAGGCGCGGGCGCCGTGATCCAACAGCCGCTCCATCTGATAGACGATCTCGGGCCGCCCGGCGCCGCGATAGGCGCATACCGGCACCGTATTGGTGAAGGTGACGCGCACCGACAATTGCATCGCCGGCACGTCGTAGACCGTGCCGGCGATGCGCGCCCCCGCCATCGTCGCGACGCGCGGCAGATTGTCGGAGAGATGGGCGCCGGCATTGGCGATCGTTTCGATCCTGACGCCGAGGATCCTGGCGTTCTCATCGAACGCCATCTCGGCATGGGTGACATGGTCGCGACCGTGCACGTCGGCGACAAACGTCTCCTGCCGATCGGCAGTCCATTTGACCGGCCGCTTGAGGCGCTTGGCGGCCCACAGGACCAGCACCGATTCGGGGAACAATTTGCCGCGCAGCCCGAAGCCGCCGCCGACATCGGGCGAGACCACGCGTATCTTTTCCTTCGGCACCTTGAAGGCGATATTGGCCAGCCCGTTCTGCACGCGGATCACGCCCTGGGTCGGCGAGTAGAGGGTGTAAATCTCCTTTTCGGGATCGAAGGCGCCGATCGCGACGCGCGGCTCCAGCGGATTGCCGACAATGCGGTTGTTGACGAGATCGACGCTGACCGTCTTGTAGGCGCGGGCGAAGGCGGCTGCGACCGCGCTGCCGTCATGGCTTTGCCAATGCACGCAAAGGTTCGAGCCGCGCTCGGGATAGACGAGCGGCGCATCCGGGCGGGCGGCGGCGGCAAGATCGGTGACGGCGGGCAGTTCCTCGTACGCGACCGCGATCAGCTCGGCCGCATCGCGGGCCGCCGCGGCGGTCTCGGCGACGACGAGGGCGACCGGATTGCCGACATAGCGCACGACGCCGCGCGCCAGCACCGGGCGGGTCGGCGCGAACATCTTCTCGCCGTCCTTGCCCGGCACGTCGACCTGGGTCGGGATCTCGGCGACGCCGTCGGCGTCGAGATCGGCGATCGTGAACACGCCCAAGACCTGCGGCGCCGCCTTGGCCGCCGCGGTATCGATCGACAGGATGCGGGCATGCGCGTGCGGCGAGCGCAGGATGTAGGCGTAGGCCTGATGCGGCAGATTGATGTCGTCGGTGAAGCGGCCGGTGCCGGTCAGAAAACGGACATCCTCGCGCCGCCGCACCGGTTGGCCGATGCCGAACTGCTCGATCACGGTGTCGTCTGCCATTGCCCGTCCGTTCCTCGTTGACTGAGCCCAGGACCAAGATGGGAGAGGCGGCCACCCGTGTCATCCCCGCGAGAGGGCGCTTTCCCGCATCGCCGCATGCGCGCCGAGCGGTTTCGGGCGCAACGCCAACAGCGCCGTCGCCACCGCCGCCACGACCGCAAAGAAGCAGGCGCTCAACAGGACGTGCCTCGGCGCCAGACCGAGCTTCAGCAGAAAGCCGCCGAGCGGCGCCGCGGCGATGCCGCCCAGGCGCCCGATGCCGAGCGCCCAGCCGATGCCGCTCGTACGCATGCGCGCCGGATAGAGCGCGCCCGCCGTGGCATTGGCGCCGGTCTGGCTGCCGATGACGGTCATGCCGGCCAGGAAGACGACCGCAAGCAGCGCCAGATAGGGCAGCGCGACCAGCGCGATCAGCGCGATGAACACGATGCCTGCGGCGTAATGCCAGGCCAGCGCGCGTTCCGGACCGGTGCGATCGATCAGAAAGCCGAGATAGAGCACGGCGGCGACCCCGCCCAAGGCGTGCAGGCTCGTCGCAAAAACCGCCTCGGGAGGCGTCAGGCCGGTCAGATGCAGGATTTCGGGCAGCCAGAAGACGAACAGGTAGAGGTTGATCAGGCTGCAAAAGAAGACGATCCACAACAGCACGGTCTGCAGCGCGTAGCCCGCGCCGAACAGCATCTTCACCGGGTTGGCGCGGGCGATGTCAATCTGCGGCAGCGCCGCCTGCCCCGGCGTGATGCCAAGGCGCTGCAGCAGGGCCCGATGGCGCGGCGCGAGGGTCGGGCGCGCCGCCAGAAAACGTGGCGATTCCGGCAGCCACAAAGCCGCGATCAGCAGCAGCGCCAGCGGGAATGCGCCGCCCAGGATGAAGATGACCGGCCAGGCGTAATGCCGCAGCAGCACGGCCACGATCTGGCCGCCGACAAAGCCGCCGAGCGTCGCCCCGGTAAAGGTCACCATGATCATCGTCGCCCGCAGCCGCTGCGGCGTGTAGTCGCCGGTCAGCGCGGTCGTTCCGGTGAACCCGCCGGCGATCCCGAGCCCGGTGAAGAACCGCAATAGGGCGAGCATGCCGAGCGAGGAAGCGATCGCGCTCAGGAATGAGGCGATGCTGAAAATCGCGATGCTGGCGAGCAGCAGCGGCTTGCGCCCGAAGCGGTCGCCGATCGGTCCGGACAGCAGGGCCCCCGCCATGACGCCGAGGTTGGAACCGAGGAACGCCAAGGCAAAGGCCGACGGCGCGACATGCCAGGCATGGGTCAGCGACGGCACCGCCCAGCCGATCGAACCGACATCGTAGCCGTCGCACATCTGGATAAGGGTGCAGATCGCCGCGACGCGGATCTGCAAGGCGCCGAGCTGCTGGTTCTCGAGCGCGCTCTCGGTCGCCGACACGGATATCTCGGCCATTCTCGCCTCCCGCCGTTTCCTCCCGGGAAGCCCGTGTCGCATGTTCGCGGCCGCGGCGCAAGCGCCTCCGGCCGGTCCCAAGGGCTGGCCTCACCCTCCGGCCGGAGCGGCGCTTTCGCGCGCTGCTTCCGGCGCGGCGAGCGGCCTTGGACGCAGTATCAATAGCCCCGTCGCCGCCGCGGCGATCAGGGCGAACAGGCAGGCGCTCAAAAAGATATGCGTCGGCTTGAGGCCGAGCGACAACAGCCAGCCGCCCAAAGCCGGCGCGGCGATGCCGCCCAGGCGCCCGATGCCGAGCGCCCAGCCGATGCCGCTCGTACGCATGCGCGCCGGATAGAGCGCGCCCGCCGTGGCATTGGCGCCGGTCTGGCTGCCGATGATCGTCATCCCCGCGAAGAAGGTCACCGCGAGCAGCAGCGCATAGGGCATCGCGACCAGCGCGATCAGCGCGATGAACACGGCGCCGGCGGCATAGTGAAAGGCCAGAGAGCGTTCGGGCCCGGCCCGATCGATCGCCCAGCCGAGATAGAGGACGGCCCAGATTGCGCCGAAATCCCTGAGGCTCGAAGCGAACACCGCCTGCGCCGGGGGCATGCCGATCAGATGAAAGACCGTCGGCATCCAATAGCCGAACAGGAACAGGTTCATCAGGCTGCAGAAAAAGATGATCCACAGCAATACGGTCTGCAGCGCATAGCCCCGGCTGAACAGCAACTTCACCGGATTCTCGCGGGCGATGTCGACAGGCTGAAAAGCGGCCTGCCCGGGCTCGATGGCAAGGCGCCGCAGCAGGGCGGCCTGGCGCGGCGACAGTCTCTTTTTGGCGGCGAGAAAGCGCGGCGATTCCGGCAGAAACAGCGCCAGCACCAGCACCAGAACGAGCGGAAACACCCCGCCCAGGATGAAGATGACCGGCCAGCCGAAACGCGGCAGCAGCACGGCCACGATCTGACCGCCGACAAAGCCGCCGATCGGCGCCCCGGTGAAGCTCGCCATGATCATCATCGCACGCCGCCGCCGCGGCGCGTAATCGCCGGTCAAAGTGGCCGCTCCCGGAAATGCGCCCCCGATCCCGAGCCCGGTGAAAAACCGCGCCAGGGTCAGCATGCCGAGCGAGCCGGCAAAGGCGCTCGCCAGCGAAGCGAGGCCAAAGATCGTCAGGCTGGCAAGCAGCAACGGCTTGCGCCCGATGCGATCGCCGACCGGTCCGGCCGACAGGGCGCCCGCCATGATGCCGATGCTCGACCACAGGAACGCCGTCGTGAACGCCGGCGGCGGCAAATGCCAGACACCGATCAGCTTCGGCACCGCCCAGGCGACGGAATTGACGTCGTAGCCGTCGCAGACCTGAACCAACAGACAAAGCGCCGTGACTACAATCTGCAGGCCGCCGATGCGCTGGTTCTCGAGAGCCGTTTCTGCGGCCGAGAGGGATGCCTCCGCCATTCTTGCCTCCCGTCGTTTCCTCCCGGGAAGCCGTGTCGCACTTCCGGGGCGATCGCGCAAGCCCGCAATCGCATATGCTCCCGGGGCGGTTGCGAGGGTCAGGCGAGCGCGGCGACGGCGGCGAACAATTGCTCGACCGGCGCGCGCGCAAGCCCGCGCGTGATGAAGACGAGGCGCGAGCGCCGGTCCGCATCCGGCCACTCGCTCAGCTCGACCGGCGGGTGGCCGACATGCTGGACGTAATGCACGACGACCGGCCCGCGGCATTCGCGGATTGCGACAAGACCCTTGACGCGCAGCAGATCGGCGCCGCGCAACGCGGTCAGCATCGCCATCGCCTGTTCGAAAGCGCGCCATGGCAGCGGTGCGGCGAAGATCAGCGAAAAGCTGACGAGATCGTGCGTGTGCTCGTGAGCCTCCTCAGAATGGCCGGGCAGTTCCGCCCGCTCGAACGGATCGTCGAGCAGGAAAGCGGGATCGATCGCGCCGTTCTCGGCACGGCGCAGCGGCGCCGTGCTGAGCTGTGCGATCGCGGCGAGGAGCGCCTCGATCTGCGCCTGATCGGCAAGATCGGTCTTGGTCACGACGATGCGGTCGGCAAGCGCCACCTGCTTTCGCGCTTCGGGCATACGGGCGAGATTGGCGGCGCCGGTCACGGCGTCGATGACGGTGACGAGCGCCTGCAAGTGGAATTCGCCGGCGAGCGCGCGGTCGCTCGCGAAGGTCTGCAGAACCGGCCCGGGATCGGCCAAGCCGCTGGTCTCGATGATGACGCGCGCAAAGCTCGGCACCGCGCCGCGGCTGCGGTCGATGAACAGGGCGCGCAATGTCTCCTGCAGATCGCTGCGCACCTCGCAGCACAAACAGCCCTGACCGAGCAGCACGGTCGCATCGCTGCTCGGCCGCAGCAGGGCCTGATCGATGCCGATCTCGCCGAACTCGTTGACGACGATCGCGGTGCCGGCGCCCTCGGGGCGGTCGATAAGGGCGCGGATCAACGTCGTCTTGCCCGAGCCGAGAAAGCCGGTCACGACGATGACCGGCAGCCGCGGGCCCCGCGCCCGCCGCTGACGCCGGCCGAACAACGGGGCGTCGCGGCCGGCGAACGGAGATGGCGGCATCCGCTCAGAAATCCATTTCGAGCGTGTAGAGCCCTCCGACATGACGGTCGACGGTATAGACGATTCCGCGCTCGTCGACCAATACGTCGTTGATCTGGACCGCTCCGGTCGGCGCCCGCTCGGGCGGCGCCGGCACGAAATAGGCGACCTCTTTCGGCTGGTAGGGGTTCGAAATGTCATAAGCCCTCAGCCCGCCGTTGAAGAAGGTGGCGAGCACGAGGTCCTCCGACTTCCAATTGTTCGGCTTCGGCACGTTCTCGTAGAGATTGTGGGCGCCGTAGCGGCCGCCGCGATGCACGAAATCCTCGAGCGGCGGCAGCGGGCAGGTCGCGATCGGCACCGGGTTCTCTTCGGCCCGGCCGTCGACGATCCAGACGAGCTTCGGCCAGTCGGCGCCCTCGTTGCGCGTGCACTCGTCGCTGACGACAAAGAGATTGCGCGTAAAGAACGGCACGACCGTGTGGGTGAAGCCGTAATAGGGCGGGTGATAATCCCAGCGCGCGATCATCTTCGGGTGCGCCTTGTCGGCGATGTCGAGGATAATCATGCCGCCGTCGATATAGCCGAGATAGGCGCGGTCCGGGCGCTCGGGATAGACGTTGGTGTTGTGCGGCCGGAAGCCGGTGTCGGAGGCGCCCGGGTGACGCGGCGGCGGCGGCGCGCTGTCGCCCTCCCTGACCCCGGGCAGCCACCAGCGGCCGACCTCGACCGGCTTCGACGGGTTGCGGACGTCGATGATGCGATAGAATTGGTCGTCCTTCGGGTTGCGCGGCCGAAAATCCGGGGCGCCGGAACTCATATGGATGTATTCGCCATCGGCAAACCACAGCTGATGGACGCCGCGCGAGGTCGGCCCGGAGCAGTCGAAGAAGCTGATCCGCTTCGGGTTTTCCGGGGTCGAGATGTCGAACAATTCAAACCCGGCGGGCTCCAGTCCGGGCTCCTTTGTTTGATAGGCGACGGCCATGATGTCGCCGACGGTCTCGAGCGAATTCGAGCGCATATGCATCTGCGGCAGGTCGGCGCGGGCGACGAGCTTGGGATTCCTCGGATCGCTGACATCGACCGCGGTGAAGTTTTTCGGCGCGCTCTCATGCGCCAGCCACAGGATGCGGCGGCCGTCTCTGGCGATCTGGATCGACATGCCCTCGCCGATCCCGCCGAACCCGTCCAGGGTATGATGCGCAAGCTGCCGAAAATTCCAGATCGCCGTGTCGGTCATTGTCGTTCCCTCATCGGATTATCGGGGCCTGATCGGGAGGAACGAGTTTAGCATAAGGCGGGCGGCATGGGGGCGGATGATCGACCGACAAGGCCCGCAGCCGGATGCGTGCGTCCTCCCGCCCGCCGGCAGGCGCGCGTCCCACCGCCGGCATTTATTCAATATTCCGGAATTCCCGACGCGGCACCGGCATTTAAATTTTGACTTTTCTAAAAAGACGACATCGGTTCTTTGGAATGTATTTTAGAAAATATTTTCCAATTTAAAATTCATACGGGGAAGGGCCCATTTTATAATTTGCAGAGATCAGGCCGAGAGGAACGGAATGAGCATTGTATTGCACCCTGACGATCCCGCCGCTTGCCACTGTCATGAGGACGCAGCGGGCGATGCGCGCGCGGGGGGCGGTGGCGAACTGTCGCGGCGCCGTCTGTTGCGGGCCGGCATGGCCGGAACGGCGGCCGGCATCCTGGCCGGCGCCGGCGCGGGTCTCGCCGACCCGAGCGCGGCGCTGGCGCAGAACCCGCCGACCCCCGACGCCGCGCTGCAGCTGCTGCTGCAGGGCAATCGGCGCTACGTCGCGGGAACGCTGGCCTCCGTCAATACCGACCTCGCGCTCGCGCGCGCCAAGACGGCGCAAAAACAGCGCCCGTTTGCCGCCGTGCTGTCCTGCGCCGATTCGCGCGTGCCGGTCGAATGGATCTTCGACGCGGTCATCGGCCGGGTCTTTGTCACCCGCGTCGCCGGCAATATCGCCACCCCGGAGATCATCGCCAGCCTCGAATTCGGCACCCGGTTTCTCGGCGCCAAATTGATCCTGGTGCTCGGCCATGACGGCTGCGGCGCGGTCAATGCGGCGCTCAAGGGGGCGGCGACACCCGGGCAGATCAGCGGGCTTTATTCCTATATCCGCCCGGCGATCGACCAGGCGGGGGCGACCCAGCTCGAACCGGCGATCGCGGCCAATGCCAAGTATCAGGCGGCCTTGTTGCGCGATTCGTCGCCGCTGCTGGGCCAGCTGATCGCCGCCGGCAAACTGAAGATCGTCGCCGCTCTCTACCATCTGGCGAGCGGGCGGGTCACAGTGCTGACATAGCCGGCATCGGCCGACCGCGAAGCGCGCGGCTCATCGGCTCTCGGCCTTGCCGTTCTCGTACGG
>Ga0070737_10005119_pt1 | contig 12688 bp, 7 predicted proteins | sample Coa_R1_10_FD_66438 | JGI IMG/M metagenome (GOLD analysis project Ga0070737, IMG submission 66438) | Surface soil microbial communities from Centralia Pennsylvania, which are recovering from an underground coalmine fire - Coalmine... | ecosystem: Environmental > Terrestrial > Soil > Unclassified ... | reverse complement strand
AAGCTCGACGGCATCGACCTGGTGTTCGCGGCGGTGGAATCGGAGGCGGCGCGCGAACTGGAACCGCTCTATGCGCGCCGCGTGCCGACCATCTCCACCGCCCGGCCCCATCGCATGGAGCCCGACGTGCCGCTGGTCATCCCGGGCGTCAACCTCGACCATCTGGCGCTGGTCAGGGAACAGAAGCGCCGGCGCGGATGGCAGGGATTTATCGCCACGCTGCCCAACTGCACGGCGACCGGGATGGCGATCACGCTCAAGGCGTTGGAGGCGCAGTTCGGAATCGACGCGGTGATGGTGACCACGATGCAGGGGATCTCGGGTGCCGGGCGCGACCTGCCCGCGCTGGACATCGTGGAGAACATTATTCCCTATATCCCGCGCGAGGAAGAACGCGTGCGGATTGAAACGCGCAAGATCCTGGGACGAATCGGCGAAGGCGCAATCATCGAGCCGCCCATCCGGGTCAGCGCGACCTGCACCCGCGCCGGCGTAATTTCGGGCCACACCGAATCGGTCAGCGTCGCGCTCAAGACGCCCGCCTCGCCCGAGGAGGTGATGGCGGCGTTCGAGGCCTTTGGCGCCGACTTCACCAGACTGCGCCTGCCGACCTCGCCGCGCCACATGATCACGGTGCATCGCGATCCGATGCGTCCGCAGCCGCGTTTGGACCGCGACGCGGAAGACGGCATGACCACGTCCGTGGGGCGCATCCGGCCCGACGAAGTGCTGCCCAACGGCGTCAAGTACCTGCTGGTGACGCACAACGCCGCGATGGGCGCGGGCAAGGGCGCGGTCCTGCTCGCCGAATACCTGGCCCACGCCGGCTATCTGCGCGCGTAATATCTTCGCCAGCGCAGGCTCGCGCTTTGCGCCGGGGTTGGTTTGCTACTGAATTGACTACTAACCGCTTTTCTCAATTTCAGGCGGTGGGCACCAACGCGCTTTTAGCCAACACCAACGGCAACAACAACACGGCTTTGGGCTTGGCGCACTCGACTGCATCGTCACGCGCGCCAAAAACATCATCTGTTGAAAAGCCCTATCGATCGCTCTGGCCGGGCGGCGGCTCACCAACTGATGGTCACGCTGACAGTGTCGCTGTAAAGGCCCGCTTCCAGGTCCTGCAGTGCTGAGACGCGGCCGTAGAAGTAGACCATTACCGGGCGGTTAACGGGGGGAGAGGGATCGAAGAACGGCTGCGTGCCATTGCTTCCATCGCCCCACACCACGCTGCAGCCTGGATCAAGACAGATTTCGTAGTTGGCCTGGGAGGAACCGTGCTGCAGTTTGCAGGTGTGGGTAACGCAATTGAGGGTTATCCTTACCGGGACACTTGCGGTGCAGCTATAGGCGAGTTTACCAACACCGGCCGTATCCGAGGAGGTGAAAATCTGGTAGGTGCTGAACACCATCGGCGAAGCCTGGACCCGGCATTGCGCCGCTGTAATAGCCGCCGGCTCCGCCGTCAAACCTGTGAAGGCCGGGTTCAGGAAAGCGAGCAGCGCGAGCCTTTTCAGTGCGGCACGCACGTCAGCTCGCCCAATTTGACCAGATCGGCGGTGGATTCGGGAATTGGCAGGGTCATACGGCACTCGCCGGCCCAGTAGCGCACAGCCGCCGGGTAGCTGCCGGGGGAAAGGTTTTCAAGGTAGAACTCGCCCCGCCGTCCGATTGGCGAGGAGGGTTTGCCGGGCGCGGTTACATACAACTCTCCAAAGGAGGGGATCTCCAACTTGCCGGCACGCGAAATCTTGAGCCGGCCCATGAAGGCCTGGCGCCGCGAAACGGCGAAGTTGACCACCGCGCCGCCGCGGTAAGGAGTGGCGACGCTGAGATGAGTTGCGCCCACGCTGTAGTTGACCGGAATATCGCGGTCGTTGATGGAAAGATAGTTGCCGTAATAGCTCAGCAAATCGGGCACCAGCAGGTTTCCGTTTGAATCGGTCCTGCCCATCGGCTGATTGGACAGGTAGCCCGTGACGCCTTCGACGCCCGCCACCCGGAGCAGTGCGTAGCTATCTTCGATTGGGCGCGTGGCGAACAAGTCGCCGCCAATTGTTACCAGGCCGCCGGCAAGCGTCAGATCAGCAAAGTTGCTGCCGCCCACGTTCGACTCGTCGAACTCGAAGTAACCGTGATTGCCGTTGTACTGAAACTGCCCAAAGCCCTGCGGGGATGGGCCGGTCTGAGCCTGCACCTGGTAGCCATAACCGGGGCCCAGCGGCAGCCCCTTTGAAATCCGCACACCTTCTCCCATTTGAGTGTCGCTGAAAACCGTGCTGATGGTACTGCCGAAGCTCCAGTTAAGCGCTACGTAAAGGTCATTGCTTGCGCTTGTGCGCACGAAATAACTGCGCGAGGCGCTAACCTGCAGGTTGAGGCCGTCCCATAGTTGCAACATCCCCACGAGCGATGCTTCCCAGCTCCGGCCGGCGTCGCGAAAGTCGTAATAAACAATTGAGGGAGTGAGACTCAGGCGCTCTGTAAGCTGCAGACCGGCAAACACATTGGCCTGTAACAGCGGGCGATCATACTGGGGCAGCAACCCCAAAGTTGCGTAGTGCGTGCTCGTGTACTGAACCAGTGTGCTCAAGCTGAAGGACCAAGGTGAAAGCCACGTGTAGCTCGCCAGTACCGAACCGCCCGGACCGGCGACGCTTTCGCTGAGCGCGCCATTGAATCCTAGCTGGCCGACCGGCAAACGCAGCGTGGCTTCAGGGCCGCCGCTGGCCAGATGCGGTTCGCCCTGAAAGAAGATGCCTGGCGTAATCGAATCAGTGAGACCGTAACGATGCCATCCCGAAAGCGCCGGTTGTGTGTAGCCGAAGTCGCTGATGCCGAAATTCTCTCTGACGAAGCCAAGGCTGTAGCTATACTGTTGCAGTCCCTCTTTCAGAACGCTCGTACTGAGGTAATAGGGCATCGCCAGGGCCTGTTGTGCACCGAACGGATTGCGGATTACCACCTGCGCGTTGCCCGCGCCGGCCTGTAGCGGCAGGTCCTGAAGCGTAAACTGTCCAGGGGGCAGCTCGATGGTTCGCGTCAGCACACCGTTTATGTATATATAGGCGGTGGATGGCATGGTCAGCGCGCCGCTCATCGTTGGCGAAGGAAAATAGATGAAATACGGGTCCAGCGCGAAGTTGGTGGCATAGGTCGCTCCGCCGATATAGGCCTGGCCGCCGAGCAGTCCCGCATTGGCTATCGAGTCGCCCAACGTAAACCGCGCCAGACGGTGGGTATCATCGACTATCGCGCTGCTCAGCCGCCTGACCGGCGTGCCTTGCGGAGTAAGAATAAAGCTATTGTAAAGCAGCACGCGCTCGTGACTGATTCCGGCCTCGCCGAACATGCTCGGCCTGAAAAAATTTGACGCGCCCGCGCCGTTTTGCAGGCTCAATGAGTAATTGAGAAAAGCGCTGGGAGAACTTTCATAGGTCAGGTCCGGCGGCCGGAGCGAGCGCATCTTTAGCGTTGTGGCGGGCAACAGCGAGGGAGCAACCGTTACGCTGAGTGTTCCCGAGTGCGAGTCGAACGTGTAGGTGACGGCGGGCGCGAGCGATGACAGCAGGACGTAGTTCTCCCCTTTCACCATCCGCTGCTGTCCGCCGAATTTTCCCAGCCCTGCCTTGTGCAACCCCTCCACGCTGGCCCATACTTCGCGGTTTTCAAGTAGCGCCAGGATGTTGCCTTTGTCGACCTCGTCCACGAACAGCGCGACAAAGACGCGCCGCCCGCCATGCGCCTGGGCCGGGGCGGGTGCCGCGCCGGCCAGGGAGAAGCTCACCACCGACAGAATCAGCGCAAAGACGGCACTAGCGCGCGTCCGTCCCGGCGCCGAGGACGCACGCGCCGGGCGCAACTGGAGCCTGACCCTCGTAGTCTCTTCCATCTGCGGTGACAACCCGGATCGTGATTTCGCTCAGCGAAGCGCAGTCCGAACGAGGGATCGGCAGACGATACTGGCGCACTCCGCCGGCCAGGATGTACCAACCCGTCAGCTCCTGGCCAAAGGCGGTGGCCCCGCTTGCGGTACGGCCGTCAACCCTAATCTTCGTGGGAATAAGATGAACCGTGCCGGTATTGCGCAGTTCGAATCCCACCAATCCGCCGGTGATCGCGATATTGTCGATAGTTAATTGCTCAACCGCTTTCACGGGCCGCACAAAGACCGGCACCCCGACTCTTGGCGCGACCCGCAGCGACACGGAGCGTGAGCTCGCCTGCAATGGGACGGAGTCAGCCGCCTCGGGAAGTTCCTCGATGAAAATTCGATAGGTCTTTTCAACCGCTCCGGGCGCGGCAGTCGTGCCCACGCGAACGTTTTGTGTAGCCCCGCTGCGCAGTTCGAACATCTGCGGAAAATAGAGAATATCGTCGGTATCAGAAAGTTTCAGCGTGCCGTCGGGATTCTGCTCCCACGCGTAGGCTTCGACCTGCAAACGCATCGTGCGCGCGCCCAGGTTGCGGAGGGCGAGCAGAGTCACGTCGCCGGAACGGGAAAAGTCGATCGACACCGGCTGAATATCGAACTGTCCTGAATTGGCGCATACCGCCTTGAAGAACAGCGCCGCGGCGGCTGCGGTCGAAATCCTCCATGCACGCCGCCGCAGCGCCAGCCTATCGAACAACATACCGACGGGCCGCAGCGCTTTAGAAGTTGACGGTTGCCGTTATGGTGTCGGTATAGGTGCCTACCGGAACGTCCTGGCCACCGGGCGCCTGACCGTAAACGTTTGCCGTTACCGCGGTCTTTGAAGAGTTAAAGGGCCCGAGCGTTGGCGCGGTCGAGGCCGTATTTCCCCACAGCGTGGTGAAGGCTGAATCCTGGTAGAAATCGTAGCCGATGTAATTGCCGTTGCCATCGGAGGCGGCACGCGTGGAGCCCGACGGCGCATGGCCTGAATGGGTACCTGCATCCAACCCGACCCACACGCTTGAGGTGTTCTTGTTGCAGTTGACAGAAATAAAGTTTGCCGACGTCACCTGCAAGGAAGAACTGGCGTTGGCTACGACCGGGTCGTAAGCGCCGAAGTTGTATGTACCCGTAGTTGCTATCTTGCAGTTGCGCGCCACCGCCATGCTGACCCCGAAAGTTGTCGACGAGGTTCCCGCGCTGGCCTTGAACGCCGGCAACAGTGCAAGCACCACTGCAAACAGAAAACAGCGCAGCCGCCTGCGGCTCATATGCCCACCGGTACGCACCTGACCATTCAAGATTGAATAGCGACGGCAAATTCCCCGGCGACTACGGACCGAGACCGTGTCAACCTGGCCGATAGCAAGTGCCGGTCTACACTGAAGGAAGAAAGAAAAACCCATCCCAACCTCCTGCTGCTGCTGATGATGATGATGGTGTATTCCCTGCTGCAGCTACCAGCTCTTGGTTTGGAAGACGCTGCACAGGATCTAAATAACTAGGCAGAGCGGATGAGTCAACGCCTTCAAAAGCCTCTTTAGGTAGAGTGACAGCCTTGTAACAGAGAATAGAACTGACTACAAAAGTCACCGGCAAAAGAATAGAGGTAGATATCGACGCTGGTTCAGAACTGATTGCCAATCCTGCGTAAAAAAGAGAATTCGCAATAAGAGTGTGTGAGGATACCGAAAAATAGGCAGTGCGAGAATCTGAACCGATAGTAGAGTAATTCAACATCCAGTGAGAGGTCAGCCGTAGAGAGCATTCGAGCTTACGCGGCGAAAGTATCCCAGGTAAAAGTTAGTGCTTGAAAGGAGCAGTTCATAAAAAGGGCGAGGTTCGGCGAGGAGCAAATCATCAACATCCTAGACGAAGGCGAGGCGGGCGGAAGTCGGCGAGCTGTGCCGGCGGCACGGGATCTTTGGCGCGACGTTTTACACGTGGTGCCAGAAGTACGGTGGCCTGGAGATCTCCGAGATGCGCCGCCTAGTCAGCCAGCGTGTCGTGTATACGAAGTCCACCCGCATGAGTTCGCTTCGCCACTTGCCACCCCACCCGAACTTAGGACCGCGCCCGCCGCGCGCACCGCTTTGCCAGCCAAACTCTTTGGTAATGCAGAATCAGGATGTGAGCTTACCCCTTTCCGTATCCCGACACTCAAAGGGCGGGTAAAAAATATTGGGGCAACATTCGCCGAACACTCCGGGTAATGCGAGGCGAACCGGCACCTGTAAGACGATCGGCGAGTTCATGGTCCCGACTACGCGATAGCATCTGGATGTGGTCCGTGCTGTGGCCTTCCAACGGCGTGACGCACCTTAAGGGACCGGCGGAAGCAAAGATTCGAACCACGTCGTGAGTGACCCGGGTGCCGGGAGTTCAGGGCGGGCGGACCATGACGGACACCCGCTGTGTTGAACGGCGATCGCGGGCAAGTGCTTTACCTCGGCTCACTGTGACTAATAGAATCGATCGTGCACTTTAGCAATTTCTATTCGCGAACTGTTCATATTTCTGTCACCGGACTCTAACCGCCGTCCTTCATAAGCTGCCTTCCATGGAGGAAGGCAAGCCTATGCTCAGCAAGCGATTGATGACAGCGCTCGCCGCGGCACTCTTGGTGACTGCGTCGATAGCGCCGCGCGCCTCGGCCACCGGGTCGAAGCATATCAATGGGCGCAACGGTATCCGCCATGTGCTGCTGATCAGCATCGACGGCATGCATGCAATCGACTATCTCAATTGCACGCAGGGGATCAGCGGGTTTAACGGCGGCAAGCCTTTTTGCCCGACTATTGCTGCCCTCGGCCGGACCGGCGTCAATTACGTTGCCGCATCCACGTCCAGGCCGTCCGACTCGTTCCCTGGGCTGATGGCGATCGTGACCGGCGGGTCGCCGCGGACGGTTGGCGCCTACTACGACGTGGCTTACGACCGCGTTCTGGCACCGCCCCAGCATGACACGGGGAATGGACTGCTGCACGGCAGTTGCATCGCGAACCAAAACAACGGCACACGCACCGAATACGAAGAGGGAATCGACATCAATCAGAACCTGCTCAACGGCGGCGCGCCGAGCGGCGACGGGGGCCTGAATTCGATCGATCCGACCCGCTTGCCGCGCGATCCGTTCAAGAATTGCGCACCAGTTTTTCCCTACAACTTCGTCAGAACCAACACCATCTTTGGCGTGGTGCACGCAGCGGGCGGTTACGTTGCCTGGGCCGATAAGCATCCGGCATACGTTGCAGTCGCCGGGCCCGGAGATGGCAGCGATCTCGACGATTTTTACGGCCCCGAGATAAACTCCCAGATCCAGAACTATATTCCCCAGTCCACAATGCCCGCCGACGTGCCGCAATGCGCTGCCGCCACGCTGCCCGACTCCGCCGAAGATCCCACCGATGACTACACCGGCAGCTTCCAGAACATCCAGTGCTACGACAGCCTCAAGGTGCAGGGAATTCTCAACCAGATCGACGGCAAGACCCACGATGGCAGCGCCGGCGCGCCGGTGCCGAATATCTTTGGGATGAACTTTCAAGCCGTCAGCGTCGGTCAGAAGCTGGTTTATCAGTACAGTCCCATCGCGCCCGGTTACAGCAAAGCCGGCGGTTACCTGGACTCGACCGGGACCCCAAGCCCATCGCTGTTTCAGGAGATCAGGTTCGTCGACAACTCGATCGGCCTGATGGTTGCGGAGCTCGCCAGAACCGGCCATCTCGACGACACCTTGATCATAATCAGCGCCAAGCATGGCCAGTCGCCCATCGACATCAATCGAGTGCTGCGAATTCCAGCGGATAATGGCGGAAATTCGCCCTCGGGTATCCTGGGCGGCGCATACCTGCCCGATTCGGAGATAAACCAAATCGGCCCCACTGAAGACGACGTGTCGCTGCTGTGGCTTAAGGATTCCGCAGACACCGCCGCGGCCGTCCAGGCACTGGAGATGGCCTCACCGGCTCTTCCTGCGTCGGCCAATATCTCCGCCATCGGCGAGATCTACAGCGGCCCCGGCATTGTCGCACTGTTCGGAACCCCGGGCCTTCCGCCCAATGATCCGCGCGTGCCGGACATCGCGGTCGAGACCAACGTCGGCGTGATCTATACCGGGAAGAAAAAGAAAGTAGCCGAACACGGCGGCTTCGCCCACGACGACACCAACGTGATGCTGCTGGTGTCCAATCCAAAACTGAAGGCCGCAACCATCACCAGCCCCGTGCAGACCGCCCAGATCGCCCCAACGATCCTGGCGGCGCTCGGCCTGGATCCTGACGCTCTACAGGCGGTGCGAAAGGAAGGCACGCAGGTGCTGCCCGGACCGAAGTTCTAGCCGCAACCATCGCCGAGCGAAGCAGGCAACATGTCTGCTTCGCTCGGCGGATTTGCCGGCCGCGGGCGTTTTCTCCGCCTCTGCATTCCCGCGCAAGCCTTTGTGCCCAGAGCGTCGGCTTCCGATTGCTAAACGGTGGGCGGCGGGAAAATGGTCAACGACCGTTGACCGATCCAAAAGCGGAATCTGGCCTGTTGGCAGCGATTCCGCCATTAATTCGGACATGAAGGCATCCATCCGCCTCCTGCTTGCTGCGGCGCTCATTTGGCACAGCACCGCGCTTGGGTTCGCGCAAACCCCGGCGTCGGCTCCCGTCCTGCCGTGCAAACCCGTCAACCTGGGCCAATACAAAATCGAATTGACGCACTACAAGGAATCGGGCCAGTACGAACGCGACCTGGCCGTCGCGGCCGGGCGCGCTGCCGCCTGGCTTGCCCAACAGCGGGGGCGCAAGGGCAAGTTGGCTATCGTGCTCGATATCGATGAAACTTCGCTGTCCAACTGGCCAGTAATCAAGGCCGATGATTTCGGGTTCATCCCGCAGGGACCGTGCGATTTGTCCCGGGATGGCATTCCGATCGGCGCCTGCGGGTGGATCGACTGGATCAACCAGGCGCGCGACAAACCGATCCTGCCGACGCTGGCGCTCTACCGTCAGGCGCGGCAGGCGGGGATCGCGGTATTTTTCATCACCGGGCGTCCCGGGATGCTGCGTGCGGCGACCGAGCGCAATTTGCGCGCGGCGGGCTATGACCAATGGCAAGAGCTGATCATGAGGACCGGCGGCTACCGGACCGAATCGGTGATCAGCTACAAGAGCGCGGCGCGCGCCGCCATCGAACGCCAAGGCTACATGATCGTGCTCAACATGGGCGACCAGGAAAGCGATCTGGCCGGCGGCCACGCCGAGCGCACTTTCAAGGTGCCCAATCCCTTTTACTACATTCCCTGAATCCGGCGTGCCGGCATCAGCCCGCTACAGGACGGATTTGGACCCCTCGGCGCGATTTGCCATCGGCCGCGAAAGCCGTGCTAAGATGGCCACAGGTACACTATCCGGCACTTCGGTTGAGTCCCTGATGTCCACTTCGGACCCCCGCGTTCTGGTCGAGATTCATGGCCTGACCAAGGCTTACGGCGCGTTTGAGGCGGTCAGGAACCTCGATCTATCAGTGGCGGGCGGCCATATCTTTGCGCTGCTCGGTCCCAACGGCGCGGGCAAGACCACCACCATCCGGATGCTGATGGGTATTTTGGCGCCGACTTCGGGATGGGCGAAAATCGACGGCCTGGATTGTTTCAGCGAGCGCGTCGAGGTTAAGCGGCGGGTCGGTTACCTGCCCGATGAACCGGTCTTCAACGACTATCTGCGCGGCAGCGAAATCATCCGCTTCTCGGGCGAGATGCACGGGCTTGACCGCACCGAGACGGAGCGGCGCGCGCGGCCGCTGGTGGAGCAACTGGGGCTGGGCGACGCGCTGCAGGAATTTGCCGCCAACTACTCGCGGGGGATGAAGAAAAAGCTCGCCTTGACCTGCGCGATGCTGCACGACCCCAGGCTGCTCATTCTTGACGAGCCGACCAATGGCCTGGATCCGTTCGCGACCCGCGAATTGCACGGACTTATCCGCGCCAAGGCGGCGCAGGGCCGAACCATCTTCTTTAGTACCCATCTGCTCGATCAGGCCGAAAAACTGTGCACGCAGATCGCCATCCTGGCCCGCGGCCGGCTGGTGGCGCGCGGCAGTCTGGCGGATCTACGCGCCCGCCTGTCAACCGACAGTTCGCTGGAAGAAATCTTCTTCTCTTTGGCGGGCGATTCCTCGGCCGCTGCCTAGACCCTGACATGGATGCCGTCGCGCCTCCCGGCACCTTGCGCGCGATCTGGACGCTCGGATGGCTTGCCCTGCGCCGTCAGTTCAATCGCCTGCAGACTGTGCGCTTCGGCTCCCGCGCGCGCGGCAACGGGGCGGGCCGCGCAGGCACGGCGACCAAATCCGGACGCCGGTCCGTGTTTGGCGCGGGCTTGTTTGTGCTGATGGTCATTTCGGGCTTCGTCGTCGCCGCCAGTGGCGTGGCGCGCATTTCAAACGTCGCTCAGCATCTCCCCGAGCCGCGCGACAAGCTCGTCGTCAGCCCCTACACGTACGCCCGCCTGGTCGACGTCGCCGGCGGCCTGCACGATTTGAAGGAACTTCGCGATCCCGCCGAGCGCCGGAAATTCCAGGCGATGTGGAATCGCTACCTGGAGCAACTCTTCAGTGCCGAAGTTCGATGGGGCGCCTATACCGAGGAGGAGGAGAGCGCCGCCTTGCGCCGTATGCGCCAGACTTTTGCGCGCGAGGGCGCGTCGGGTTTCGCGCCCGCTCATCAGGACCTGTTTGGCGTGTCGGCTGCGACCATGCCGCGCCAGCAGACCGCGCGCGCCGTCTTTTTGCGCGTCCTGGGCCTGCTCTTTGCCCTGTGGGTACCGATGATCGTGTTCCTGGCTCTGGGCATCAACAACAAGGACCTGGGCCAGGTGGAATGGAGCTTCGAATGGCTCTACACGTTTCCGGTCTCGGCGCGCGCGCTGTTCGTATCCAAACTGCTGGTCTATTCGGTTTTCGATCAGCTCGTGTGGTGGTTGCTGTTTCCTTTCGCGGTGGTCGCATTCATCGTCGCCGGCTACGGCTGGGCGGCGGTCGCATTGGGCCTGCTCGCGACGCTGTACCTCGCGATCCCGGCCGGATGCGTCTGTACGGTGACGGAGGTGGCGCTGCGCAAATACCTCAGTCTGGACCGGCTCAAGAATGCCCAGGCGCTGTTCACCGTTTTGGGCAGCGTGTGCCTGCTGATCTTCTACGCGTCGATGTTCTCGGCCTCGCTCGCCGGCGCCCTGGTCAATCACGTCGCCGCAACGCCGTGGCTGTGGAACTGGAACCTGTTTTCGCTGCCCCTGATCGCGAGCAGTCCGGGAGTTGGCACGCGGCATCGCGAACTGTGCGTGCTGGCGATGGCCGCGCTGGATCTGGCCGCGATTTGCTTTGCCCTGCTGGCCGCCGAATGGCTGACCCGCGATGGTTTGATGCGGGCGGGCGGGCCTTATCAAGGCTTGCGCGCAGCGGGCCCGGCTGGCTTCGGTCAAACCTGGCTTCGCGGCGTCGGCGCCCATGAGATGCTGTTATTGCGCCGCGACCGCAACCTTTTGGTCCAGGTGCTGGTGGTGCCGATGCTGGTGCCCGCTTACTACCTGCTCATCGATCCGCATCTGCGCTCCGTGTTGACTGGCAACTTCCGGCGCGCCGCGATGGTCGCGTTTGCGGTGGGCGCTTATTCATACGTCAGCAGCGCCGTTCCCGTTTTGAGCCGCGAAAACAAGACGCTGTGGTTTTTGCTGTCGCTGCCCCGCAGCCTGGTCTCGATCCTGCTGGACAAGGCAATCTTTTGGGCCGCGGTCGGCCTCATTTATGGCGGCGTGGTGCTGATGCTGTTGGTGCATTTCAGCCCGCATCTGCATGTAACATCATGGGGCTACGTGTTCCTGGTGTTTTACGGAATCGTGCTGTACGCGTTCATCGCTTCGGGCATCGGCATCCTGGCCGCCGACGTGTTCGAGCCCGAGCCGCGCGCGCAGTTGAAAATCAGCATGGTGTACCTGTACTTCATCCTGCTGGCGATGTACGCCAACATCTTCTATGCCGCTTCGCTGTGGACCAGCCTGGGACAGTTGGTGCTCTCCACGCTGCTGGCCTTTGCCCTGTGGCAGAGGGTCAGGGACATCGCGCCCTATCTGCTCGATCCCACCCAATATCCGCCGCGCACCATCAGCCTGGCCGACGGCATGATTGCGGCGCTGGCGTTCACGGTGGCGCAGCCGTTGGCGGCGATGGCGCTGTTGCGCACGATGCTGTCGCTGACCGCGCAAATCACGCTCGCCTACATGGCCGCGGGGTTGATTGTCGCGGCCGCAGTGCTGGCTGTCTATTGGTTGCAGGACGTGCCCAATCTGTGGCGGGAGTTGGGCTTTGTCGGCGCCCGTCGCGGCGCTCGGCCGATGGCGCACAGCGCCATGCAGGGCGTGCTGTGGGGCGGAGCTGCAGCCCTGGGCGCCTTTGCCTATCTTCATGTGCTGGATTTTTTCCCTCAATGGCAGGTGTGGAAGCAGGACGCCGAACTGACTTCCTTTCTGGCACCCGCCGGACAGCCACTGTGGATTTGTGCGCTGCTGATTCTGGCTGCGCCGTTGGTTGAGGAATTTCTGTTCCGCGGACTGGTTTTTCAGGGGCTGCGCCGCACCACCGGCCCGGCCCTGGCAGTGGTGGGCAGCGCCGCGCTCTTCGCCCTGGTGCATCCGCCGATTGCCGTCATACCGGTCTTTGGTCTGGGCGTCGCCGCTGCCATCAGCTTCAACAAATCGAAGGTCCTGCTTACGCCGATACTGGCGCACG
>Ga0070737_10005117_pt1 | contig 12695 bp, 9 predicted proteins | sample Coa_R1_10_FD_66438 | JGI IMG/M metagenome (GOLD analysis project Ga0070737, IMG submission 66438) | Surface soil microbial communities from Centralia Pennsylvania, which are recovering from an underground coalmine fire - Coalmine... | ecosystem: Environmental > Terrestrial > Soil > Unclassified ... | reverse complement strand
CATCTATGCGCGTGGCAGTGCGCTGGGGCCGCGCGGCGCCGAAGCGGAAAAGGGCGGCTACGACATGACCGCCTTCTGGTGCCGCGCCGGAACCGCCGCGACCATCACCCCGCCCGCAATGGAAGGGATGATCGGGCCGCCCGGACCGGCCTACGGCGACACCATTTCCGGGACCAACCTCGCCGGCGGCATCGCCGCCGCACTGCTCAAGCGCGAACGCACCGGCGAGGCGTCGGTCGTCGACGTCTCGTTGTTGGGCAGCGGCCTGTGGTCACTGGGGCACACCGTCGCGTTGACCGTCCACCTCGGCCAGCGGATGGAGGCGTTTCCGCCCGGCGTGCACGGTTCGCCGATCAACCCGCTCGTCGGCCTGTACGCGACGTCGGACAACCGCTACATCTCCTTCGTGATGATGCAGGCGTCCAAATTCTGGGCCGACGTCTGCCGGCACATCGATGCGCCCGAGCTCGCCGACGACCCCCGGTTCGCCACGGACGAGAAGATCGCCGCCAACACCGCGGAGGCCGTGGAGATCCTGTCCAAGGTGATGGCCACCCGCACGCTCGCGGAATGGAGCGAACGCTTCGCGACGCTGTCCGGGCCGTGGGCGCCGGTGCAGGACACCCTGCAAGCGGCCGCCGACGCACAGATCCGGGCCAACGAATATATGGTGCAGGCCGGCGAACTCGAGTTGGTCGCCAACCCGGTGCAATTCGACGTCGCGGCACCCACAACAGGCCCGGCGCCCGGGTTCGCCGAACAGACCGACGACATCTTGATGGAACTCGGATACGACTGGGACCGCATTATCGAGCTCAAGACGGCCGGCGCCGTCACATAAATCGGGGGACTCGATGCCGCACGTCGCTGCGATTGGTACCTACCTGCCGGGCTGGGGAGCGCCCCACCGGCGGGTGGCCGGTGACGACGAGGACGCCATCACGCTGGCCGTCGAGGCGGGCCGCGCAGCGTTGAGCGGTGGCGGTGCGGTGGAACGGGTCGTCGTGGTCAGCCGATGTCTGCCGCTGACCGAAAGCAGTAACGCGGCGGTGCTGCTGGCCGGGCTGGGCCTGGATCCCGAACTGGAAGTCGACGAACGGCTCGGCGGGGCGCCGGCGACGCTGGACGCGTTGAGCTCCGCGCGGCCGCGCACGCTGATCATCGGGATGGATCTCGATCCGGCCGGCGCGGCGGCGGTGCTGACGGCCGAAGAGGGTTTGCACGTGCGAACCGCCGCCCGCATTGCCCGCAGCCTGCCAGTGCGGACCCGCAACGCTGTTGGGGTGGTGCACGATTACGGCGACCCGCGGTTGCTGCAGCAACGCGGGGTGGTGGCCTCGCTGGAGGCGGCCTGGGTCGACACTCCGCTGGCGGTCGCCGGTGTGGAGCACGAGCAGGCGCTCGAGCTGTCCGCCGGACAGCAGCCGCGGCTACCCACGGTCGGGGCAAGCTCGGGGCTGTTCGCGCTTGCCGACATGGCACAGTCGCAGATCACTGGGCGGCTGGTGGGCGTCGAGCAGGCCAGCCTGTCCGGGATCACCGTGGTCGGCGGGGCGGCCCGCATCTACCGCCATCAGCCGCCCGCCCGCGCGATGCCCGAGACGACCTTCATCGCCGGCACCGATCTGGCGATTTCGCTGGCCGCCTACGAGCGGGCATTCGAGGCCAAAGTGCGCTGGGAGGCAGGCAAATACGCCGACAGCGACGACTTGGACTTTCCGCCGCGTTACCGGGTCGGCGACGACGGCGCGCTGGCAACCGATTACGAACTGGTGCCGCTGCCGCGTACCGGCACGGTGTACACCGCCGTCTCGGTGCACATGCCGGTGCCCGGTCTGCGGACGCCGTATGCGCTGGTGATTGTCGAGCTCGACGAGTGCAGCGTGCGCGCGCTGGTAAAGGTGACCGGCGCCGAACCCGACACCGTTCGGATCGGCGACCGCGGCCGGTTGGTACTGCGCCGCATTGCGGTACGGTCGGGCGTTCCCGACTACGGTTATGCCTTCGAACCCGAGGAGGCGGCGGCGTGAGGCGAGTGGCCATCGTCGGCGCCGGCATGACGCCGTTCGCCGAGCACTTCGCGCTGGGCATCAAAGACCTGCTGCCGATGGCGTTCGCGGACTGCGCGGCCAGCGTCGACAAGGGTCTGGCCAAGCGCGATCTGCAGGCCGCCTGGTTCGGCGCAATGGGCACCACCGACGGATTCCCGTCCGGTATTCTTGCCGACACCCTCGGGCTGCCCGACCTTCCGGTCACCCGGGTGGAGAACTCCTGCGCCACCGGCAACGACGCCGTGCGCAACGCGCTCTTCGGGGTCGCATCTGGTGCGTTCGACGTCGTACTGGTCATGGGCGCCGATAAGCTCCGCGAGACCGCGTCGAAGGACCTGCTGTGGGAGTGGGAGGCGATGGCTCGCGACATGGCGTGGGACTATCCGCTGGGCTTGGTAGCGCCCGCCGGATTCGCTTTGCATGTCGCGCGTTACCTGCACGAGTCGGCCGCCACCAAAGAGCATATGGCGATGGTGGCTGTCAAGAACCACCGTCACGGGGTCAACAATCCCAAGGCGCGGTTGCGTTTTGAGATCACTATTGAGCAGGCGTTGAACGCGCCGACCGTGGTCAGCCCGTTCGGCCTCTACGATTGCGCGCCGCAGAGCGACGGCGCGGCCGCGCTGGTGCTCGCCGCCGAGGACGTGGTCGACCGCTTCACCGACCGGCCGGTGTGGATCCGGGGCGTCGGCCTGGGGTTGGATTCGGTAATGCATCAGCACAAGCCGGATATGACGACCTTCCCGGCCAGTGTTCGCGCCGCCAAACGCGCGTTCGCAATGGCGGGCTTGACGCCGTCGGATGTGCATGTCGCCGAAGTCCACGACTACTTCACCGGGATCGAGCTGATCAGCTACGAAGACCTGGGATTCGCCGAACGATTCGGCGCGCACAAACTCGTCGAGGAGGAAGTCACCAGCGTCGGCGGCGCGTTGCCGGTGAACCCGAGCGGCGGCCTGAAGTCGAAGGGTCACCCGCCCGGGGCCACCGGGGTGGCGCAGTGCGTTGAGCTGTTCGAGCAGCTGCGCGGCGAGGCGGTCAACCAGGTCGACGGCGCGCGGATTGGCTTGGCGCACAACATCGGTGGTCCGACAGCGGTTTCGGCCGTCACGATTCTGGAAGGACCGGGGACCGATGGGATTTAGAGAGACGATGGATCGGTGGTCGCCGGGTATCTCGGTGCCCCGCAACTTCTCTGGGCCGATGCAGGCCGTCGGCGGTTTGTTTGCGATGTCGGCGGACGCGGTGAAATTCGCGTTTCGCCGGCCGTTCTTCTGGAAGGAGTTCCTGGAGCAGTCGTGGTTTATCGCCCGGGTTTCATTGGCGCCAACGCTGTTGGTGGCCATTCCCTTTACCGTGCTGGTGAGCTTTACCCTCAACATCTTGTTGCGTGAACTCGGTGCCGCCGACCTGTCCGGCGCGGGTGCCGCATTCGGCGCCGTCACTCAGGTCGGCCCGATTGTGACGGTGCTGATCGTGGCCGGCGCCGGCGCCACTGCGATCTGTGCGGATTTGGGCTCGCGAACTATCCGCGAGGAGATCGACGCGATGGAGGTATTGGGCATCAACCCCGTGCAGCGGTTGGTGACCCCGCGCATGCTGGCCTCGGGGCTGGTGGCGCTGCTGCTGAACAGCCTGGTGGTCATAGTCGGCATCCTGGGGGGCTACACGTTCTCGGTGTTCGTCCAGGACGTCAATCCCGGGGCTTTCGCCGCGGGCATCACATTGCTCACCGGTGTTCCCGAGGTGATCATTTCCTGTGTCAAGGCAATGCTTTTCGGCCTGATCGCCGGATTGGTCGCCTGCTATCGCGGCCTGATCATCAGCGGTGGCGGCGCCAAGGCGGTTGGCAACGCGGTCAACGAAACCGTGGTCTATGCGTTCATGTCACTGTTCGTGGTCAACGTGGTGGTCACCGCGATCGGCATCAAGATGACGGCCAAGTGAGCGGGGGGATGGCATGACGTTGCGAGCCGCCTACCCGCGGCTGTTCCGCCAATTGGAACGGCCGGTTGGCACGTTGGGGCGCATCGGAGACCACACCCTGTTTTACGGCAAGGCGCTCGCCGGGGCGCCCTTCGCGGCTGTGCACTACCGGCGGGAGGTCATTCGTCTCATCGCCGAAATCAGCATGGGTGCCGGCACGTTGGCGATGATCGGCGGCACGGTGGTGATCGTCGGATTCTTGACGCTGGCCGCCGGCGGCACACTGGCGGTGCAGGGCTACAGCTCGCTGGGCAACATCGGGATCGAGGCGTTGACTGGGTTCTTGGCGGCGTTCATCAACGTCCGGATCTCTGCGCCGGTGGTTGCCGGTATCGGTTTGGCCGCCACGTTCGGCGCCGGCGTCACCGCGCAACTGGGCGCGATGCGGATCAGCGAGGAAATCGACGCACTGGAAGCCATGGCGATCCGCCCGGTTTCCTATTTGGTAAGCACCCGGATCTTGGCTGGGTTGATCGCGATCACCCCGTTGTATTCCATCGCGGTCATCTTGTCGTTTGTCGCAAGCCAATTCACCACGGTGTTCTTGTTCGGGCAGTCCGCTGGGCTCTACAATCACTACTTCAACACGTTCCTGAACCCGATCGACTTGCTGTGGTCATTCCTGCAGGCGGTGTTGATGGCATTGACGATCTTGTTGATCCATACGTACTTCGGCTATTTCGCCTCTGGCGGACCCTCGGGCGTCGGCGTGGCAGTGGGCAACGCGGTCCGCACGTCGCTGATCGTCGTTGTGTCGGTGACCCTGCTGGTCTCGCTGTCCATTTACGGCTCCAACGGCAACTTCAATCTATCTGGCTAGGGGAGGGGACGTGACGCGCAACCTCGGGCCCGGCCCGATTCACCGGTCTGAAACCGCGAGCGCCGCAACGCCCGTGGCTGCCTCGCCAGGGCGCCACTTCGGCGCGCAGTCATACGCGCGTCCGCTGGCGGGCCTGGCGACCATTGCGGTTGTCGTCGCGATCTTCGCTCTGGCCGTGGGTTTGTTCCAGGGCAGTTTCACCGAAACCGTTCCGGTGACGGTGATCTCGCAACGCGCCGGTCTGGTCATGAATCCCGATGCGAAAGTCAAGATGCGCGGTGTGCAGGTGGGCAAGGTCGACTGGATCGAATCGCTGCCCAACGGCCAGGCCGCTCTTCACCTGGCGTTGGATCCTGGCCAATTGCGTCTCATTCCTGCCAACGTCCTTGTCGACATCACATCCTCAACGGTGTTTGGCGCCAAGTTCGTCGACCTGGTTGCACCCGCCGAGCCATCGGCCCAGCGGCTACGCCCGGGGCAGACGCTGGAAGGCAAACACGTGATGGTCGAAGTCAACACGGTATTCGAGCAATTGACAGCGCTGCTGTCGAAGATCGAACCGGAAAAGCTCAACGAGACCCTGGGCGCGTTGGCTTCGGCGTTCAACGGGCGAGGCACGAAAATCGGCCAGACGCTGAGTGATTTGGACGCGTTTCTCGCCACGCTGGATTCGAGTCGCCCCGCATTAACCCATGACCTTGCGGTCGCACCAGAGGTACTCAACGCCTATGCTGATGCGGCGCCAAACCTGATCAAGACCGCGGACAGCGCCACCCGGATCAGCCGAACCATCGTCGACGAGCAAAACAATCTGGATTCACTACTGGTCAGCTCGATTGGGTTGGCCGACATCGGCAATCAGGTGTTGGGCGACAACCGCCAGCGGCTGACCGACGTCGTGCACCTGCTGTTGCCGACGACAGATGTCCTCAACCAGTATCACGAAGGACTGTGGTGCGGGATCAAGGGTCTCTCGTACTGGTGGAAGAATCCGCCGTTCAAAGATCCGGGCATCACGCTGTTGATCGGCTTCGAATTCGGTGCGGAGCGTTACCGGTATCCGGGCGACCTGCCACGGGTGGCGGCCAAGGGCGGCCCGCAATGCACTGATCTTCCGGAGATGCCCTTCGAGGGGAAGGCTCCATCAATCGTTGCCGACACCGGCTCCAACCCGTTCAAGTACGGAAACCAATTCCTGTTGTGGAACTCGGACCTCATCAAAGAGTGGCTGTTCGGGCCGCTTGACGGACCGCCTCGCAATACCGCACAGATCGGCCAGCCCGGATGAGCGCCTCAACGCGAGCAATGATCATCAAGTTCGGCATCTTCGCGATCATCATGGGGGTGCTGACCACCTTCCTGTTCTTCATCTTCGGCCAGTACCGAACTGGTTCGACGTCCGGGTATTCGGCCGTCTTCAATGACGTGTCACGCCTGAAGTCCGGAGACTCAGTGCGCGTCGCCGGTATCCGAGTCGGCACAGTCAATAGCGTCTCGCTACGGCCGGACAAAAAAGTCCTGGTGAAATTCGACGCCGACCGCACAGTGGTGCTCACTGACGGCACCAAGGCGGCGGTTCGGTATCTCAACCTGGTGGGCGATCGGTATCTGGAGCTACTCGATGGTCCGGGCTCGACGAAGCGATTGCCGGCAGGGACGCAGATTCCGGTCGACCGCACCGCGCCGGCGCTCGACCTCGATCTGCTGCTGGGCGGACTGAAGCCGGTGATCCGCGGTTTGAACGCGCAAGACGTGAATGCGCTCACGTCATCGCTCATTCAGGTCTTTCAAGGCCAGGGTGGGACCTTGGAGTCGCTATTGTCCAGAACGTCTTCTTTCACGAACGCGTTGGCGGACAACAGACAAGTGGTCCAGCAAGTGATCGACAATCTCAACATCACGCTAGCCACGATCGACAAGGAAGGCGGCAAGTTCTCCGGCACAATCGACCGTCTCCAACGGCTCGTCGGCGAACTTGCGGCAGACCGAGATCCGATCGGCACCGCAATTGACTCTCTGGACAAGGGAACAGCGTCCCTGGCGGACTTGCTGACCAACGCACGCCCGCCGTTACGCGACGACATAAATCAGTTGAACCGATTGGCGCCCTTGCTCGATGACCACAAGGACCAGATCGACGCCGGTTTGATCAAGGCGCCGCAAAACTACCGGAAACTGATCAGGGCCGGCTCATACATGAGCACCATCAACTGGTACCTCTGCGCGCTGAGCTGGCGGGTCACCGACATGCAGAACCGCACCGTGGTTGCGCCGTGGATCAAGCAAGAAGGCGGGAGGTGCGCAGAACCCGATGCTTAAATACCGCGGTTCCCACCTGATAAAGGCGGGTTTCATCGGGGTCGTCCTGGTGATACTCGTCATCGCCGTGGGCCTGCAGCCGGAGCGGCTGTTGTCGTTGGCGAGCGCCGTGCGCTACCAGGCATTGTTTTCCGAAGCGGGCGGTCTGGCCGTGGGCAACGGCGTGATGGTATCGGGTATCAAGGTCGGTTCGGTATCGGATGTGTCGCTGCACCACGGGGATGCCCTGGTGACCTTCAGCCTCAACGGAAATATTCTGCTGGGTTCGGAGACCACCGCGCACATCCGAACCGGCACACTCCTCGGCGAGCGGGTGCTGACGCTGGAGTCGGCCGGCAGCGGTCGCTTGCATCCCATGGACGTCATCCCGACGACGCGTACATCCTCGCCATATTCACTGACCGACGCGGTGAGCGAACTGACCACCAACGCAGCCGGGACCGACACCGCCATGCTCAACCAATCGTTGGACACCCTGTCGAAAACGATCGACCAGATCGCACCACAATTGGGACCGACGTTCGACGGGCTGACCCGGTTGTCACAGACCATCAACAGCCGCAACGAGAATCTCAGCGAACTGCTCAAGAGCGCCAGTGATGTCACCGGAATCCTCTCGGAGCGCAGCCAACAGGTCAACACGCTCATCCTCAACGCCAACGATCTGGTTGGCGTGCTGGTACGGCGACGTCAGGCGATCGTCGATTTGCTGGCGAACACTTCCGTTGTCGCCAAGCAACTGACCGGCCTGGTGCACGACAACGAAGCGAAGTTGGCGCCGACGTTGGACAGGCTGAATTCGGTACTAGGGGTCTTGGAGAAGAATCGGGACAACATCGCCAAAGCGCTGCCCGGGTTGGCGAAATACCAGATCACTCTTGGCGAGGCAGTGTCGAGCGGCTTCTACTATCAGGCGTTCGTCCCAAACATGTTGGTACTGCAGCTCCTTCAACCATTTATCGACTACCTGTGGGGCTTCCGCACCTTTGACACGGCACCCGGTCGAGGCCCTGGTTACCCGTCACCCATGCCACGGGCGCTGCTTCCCTGGCCGTACGCCGGTATTCCGCCGTGCGACGGCTGCACACTGGGCGGAAGGATCGGAGGAGGATGATTCCGCGCAACAGGCTGGCAGCCGGGTTGGCGATTGCGCTGGCAGCGCTGATCGTTATCGGCGCGGGTTTGGTGGTCCGCCACACGTTCTTCCGGCCAAAGACGATTACCGCCTTTTTCACCACCGCTACTGCGATCTACCCGGGCGATGAGGTGCGGGTCTCGGGTGTCAAGGTGGGCAATATCGCCTCCATCCAGCCGGTGGGCACTCAAGCCAAAATGACGCTCCACGTGGACCGTGATGTGCCCATTCCAGCCGATGCCAAGGCGGTGATTGTGGCCCAGAATCTGGTCGCAGCGCGGTATGTCGAGCTTGCACCGGCTTACCGGACGAATGGCCCGACGATGCCCGACGGAGCGGTGATACCAGCAGATCGGACAGCTGTACCGGTCGAGTGGGATGAGGTGAAAACCCAACTGACACTGCTGGCAACAGATTTGGGGCCCAACAGTAAGGTCTCCACGCCGTCGGTGGCTCGGTTTATCGACAGCGCCGCCAACTCACTGGAGGGCAACGGAGACAAGCTGCGGCAGACACTCGCGCAACTGTCCGGTGTCGGACGAATCCTTGCCAACGGGAGCGGCAACATCGTCGACATCATCAAGAACTTGCAAACATTCGTCACGGCGCTGCGCGACAGCAATACCCAGATCGTTCAGTTCCAAGACCGGTTCGCCACGTTGACCAGCGTGCTCAACGAAAGCCGGTCCGATCTGGATGCGGCCCTGAAAGATCTGTCGGTGGCGGTGGGCGAGGTGCAGCGCTTCGTCGCAGGGACCCGCGACAAAACGAGCGAGCAGATCGCGCGGTTGGTCGACGTCACCCAAAACCTTGTCGAGCACCGAACGGATGTCGAAAACATCCTGCACGTCGCGCCGAACGCGTTCGCCAACTTCTACAACATTTACAGCCCCGCTACCGGACTGAACTATGGCGTTTTCGTGGTCAACCAGTTCTCGAACACGACGTTCTCGATTTGCACGTCTCTGGAGGCCATCGAAAACATCACGGCGTCGGAATCCGGGAAGCTATGTTCCGAATATCTGGGCCCAGGCCTACGGCTGCTGAACTTCATCAACTATCTTCCCATTCCGACTAACCCGTGGATCGCGAAAGCGGCGGACCCGGAAGACGTCATCTACACCGACCCGGCCCTGATACCGTGTCATCCCCACATGGAGGCCTGCGAGGGCGGCCTGAACGGCACGACCCCCACGCCACCCGAAATTCCGCCCACCGGCTCGGCATACACCGGGCTGCCCGGTGACAACATTCCGAATTGGGGTCCGGGTGCCTTCTGGGCGCCGCCGCCACCCCCGCCTCCGCGCGCCGTTTCGCTGCCGCCCGAGCCGCCTGCTGGGGGGCCGGCTCCGGTGGTCGGCGGGCCGGCTTCCCCTGCCGCTCCCGCGGCCCAGCCGGTCGCGCCCGGGCCGCCGCCTCCTGCGGAGCCGCCTGCGGCTGCACCTCCGACCGTGCCCGACATGCTGCTCCCCGCGGAAAGGCCAGGGTCATGACGGTCTTCGGTACTGCGCGCCGACTGCTGGTTATCGGATCGTGTGTGGTGCTGACCGCGACAGGGTGCGCATTCCAGGGCCTGAACTCGCTGCCGCTTCCGGGCGCCGTGGGACGAGGACCCGCGGCCCAACTGTTCCATGTCGAGATCCCCAATGTTGGCACCATGGAATCGAATTCGCCCGTCATGATCGACGATGTCGTGGTCGGCAGCGTGGCCAAAATGACAGTGCAGGGTTGGCACGCCGACGTCGAGGTCGGGGTGAGGCCCGATGTCGTCGTCCCCGCCAACGCGGTGGCCAAAGTCGGGCAGACCAGCCTGCTGGGGTCGATGCATTTGGAACTCAATCCCCCGCTCGGCCAGCCACCGACCGGAAGACTCAAACCGGGCGCCACGATCCCGCTGAGCAAGTCGTCGTCGTATCCGTCGACCGAGCAGACCCTGGCGTCTTTGTCGGTGATCGTCAACTCGGGAGGGTTGGGACAGATTGGCGACGTCATTCACAACTTCAGTGGCGCGCTGTCGGGGCGTGAAGGCGAGGTCCGGGATCTGCTGACCCGGCTGGACGATTTCGTCGGAACGTTCGACGACCAGCGCGACAACGTCGTCGCGTCAATTCAGGCCTTGAACCGTGTCGCCGGTACCTTCGCCGGTCAACGTGACGTCATCGCCCGTGCGCTACGAGAGATTTCGCCCTCGCTCGATGTTCTGCTGAAGGAACGGCCACAGATAACCACCGCACTTGAAAAGCTCGGGGTTTTCAGCGACACCGCGACAAGGCTCGTCAACGACACACAAACCGACTTGGTGAAGAACCTGCAAAACCTTGCGCCGACATTTTGTTCGCTCGCCGAGGTTGGTCCCGACCTTGCGAAGAACATTGCCTTCGCAGGATCGGCCTTCCCGTACGGCCAAAATCTCATCGACCGGGGTGTGCGGGGCGACTACTTCAATGTCTTCGTCATCATCGACATGACTCGTTCCCGGCTGAAGCAACAGACATTCATAGGGACACATTGGCAACAGAAAGATCTCACCTGGGTGCCAGCGCCCGGAGATCCGGGATACGACGCGTTCTACACGAAGTTTCCCAATGGTGACGGTGTCACCGGATTACCGCGTACGCCACCGCCGCCGGACCCCTGCGGCCCGAATACCCCCGCCATGACTGGGGGCCGCTGATGTTGACGCGGTTTGTTCGGGTTCAGCTGACCATCTTTGTGGTCGTCTCGATCATCGGCGTGGTCTTGATGATCTTCTCCTACATGCAAGTACCTACCCTGTTGGGTATCGGCCGGATCACGGTCACGTTGGAGTTGCCCGCCGCGGGGGGACTGTACCGTTTCTCCAACGTGACCTACCGCGGTGTCCAGGTAGGTAAGGTTACAGCGGTCGGGCTGACACCCAACGGCGCGAAAGCGACGCTGTCACTTGGCACTTCGCCCAAGATTCCGGCCGACCTGAGCGCGGAGGTACGCAGCATCTCCGCTGTGGGGGAGCAGTACGTCGATTTGCGGCCGCATACCGACTCGCCACCCTATCTGCGTGACGGTTCTGTGATACCCGCTGGGAAGACGGCGATCCCGCAACCGGTTGGACCGATGCTGGACCAGACCACCAAGCTGATCGACAGCATTCCCAAGGATCGACTCAGCACCTTGCTCGATGAATCGTTCAAGGGATTCAACGGATCCGCCTACGACCTGGGCTCGCTGTTCGACTCGTCGGCCAGGGTGGCGGCCGACGCCAACGCTGTGTCCGACCGCACCCGGACACTAACGGAAGACACTGTGCCGCTGCTGGACTCGCAAGCCCAGACCGCCGACTCGATCAGGCAGTGGGCACGTAGTCTCGCCGGAGTAAGCGAGCAGGTAGCGACCGACGATGCCCAGGTCCGGACGTTGTTGCAGAACGGGCCTGGGACGGCCGACGAGGCCGCCCGCCTGCTCGAGCAGGTCAAGCCCACGTTGCCGGTGTTGCTCGCGAATTTGACCACGATCGGCCAAATCGGCGTGACCTATCATCCCTCACTAGAGCAATTACTGGTGCTGCTGCCGCCGGCTATCGCAGGGCTTCAGGCGGCTCAGCCGATCAACAACTACACCGGCCTACCGGTAGGTGGTTTCCACGTGTCGGTCGCTGATCCGCCGGCGTGCACGGTCGGCTTCTTGCCGCCCTCCCAGTGGCGATCACCAGCCGACACCACCACGGTCGATACCCCGGACGGGTTGTACTGCAAACTGCCGCAGGATTCGCCGCTGGCGGTTCGCGGCGCACGCAACTATCCGTGCATGGGGCATCCCGGAAAGCGCGCACCGACCGTCGAAATCTGCAACAGCGACAAGCCATACGAACCGCTGGCCATGCGACAGCACATGGCCGGGCCCTACCCGCTGGATCCGAATCTGGTGTCGCAGGGCATACCACCGGATGATCGGATTAACTTCCACGATTTTGAATACGGTCCACCGGAGGGAACGCCGCTACCGCCGCCCACGGCGCTACCGCCACCACCGGCGCTCCCCGCGCGCCCGCCGCTGGGACCGTTACCGCCCGGCAACGCGGCCGGTGCCCCGCCGCCGGGACCGGCGACGTACGCCGCAGGTCCGCCCTGGCTGGCGCCACCCGCTAACCCCGCGAGTCCATCGGGGCCGCAAGGTAATCCTGCGAGCCCGCCGCCGGGACCGCAGGTTAATCCCGAGAGTCCATCCCCACTGGGGCCACTCGCGCCGTTGGATACTGCTGATTCTGCTGCGCCAGTGCCGGCGCGCCCTGCGCCGGCACCCGGTGGAATGCCGTCAGCCGCCCCGAGTTCGTTCGGCGCCAAAGGATCTGGGAACGGCCCGTCGGTAGCCATCGCTTCGTACAATCCGCGCACCGGGTCGTACGTTG
>Ga0070737_10005116_pt1 | contig 12695 bp, 12 predicted proteins | sample Coa_R1_10_FD_66438 | JGI IMG/M metagenome (GOLD analysis project Ga0070737, IMG submission 66438) | Surface soil microbial communities from Centralia Pennsylvania, which are recovering from an underground coalmine fire - Coalmine... | ecosystem: Environmental > Terrestrial > Soil > Unclassified... | reverse complement strand
ACCATGCCCCTGGCGCTACACCCTGCGGGACGGAGATGGCAATGGGCCGGCGAGCGCAACAGAAACGCGCGCGACGGACGGTGGCCCTACCCACCAGCGCGACCGTCGCGCCGGGCCAGCGGCGGGCGCTGGCCGAGGCGGTCCACGCGGTGCTGGCCGACCACACCGCGCTGCGCTTGGAGGGCCTATGCTGGTACTACGCTGTCGTGGGCTGCGTGGTGGCCAACACGCTGGTCGGGCGCCCGCGCTACTTCGTGCAGGCGGGCTCGCTGTGGCTGCATCCCACCGATCCCCCCGAGCAACGGTGGGTAGGGATGGACGCCCGCGCCGGCGGGCTGGCGCGACGCGAGTTCCACGCCTGGTTCGTTGCGCCGAGCCAGCCCGTCGGCGCGGGCCGGGTGGCCATCGATCCCGCGCGCGACGAGGTGGTCGATCTCGCCGCGCGGTACTACCCCGACTGGGCGCGGCGGTTCGGACGCGCCTGGGAGCGGCCCACCCCACCATTCCTGTGGTGCGCGCCGCGCGAGCTGCCCGAGTGGCTGCGCCTGGCGGCCGACGCCGAGGCCACGCGGCAGGCACAGCTCACCCAGGCGCCGCCGGCGCTGCAGGCCCTGGTCTACGAGCTGGCGCGCGCGGTGCTGCGGCGCTTGCCCTTGGCGGCCTAAGCGGCCGCGGTCAGCCTGCCCGCGCGTCGTCGAGGATGATGCTCGGAGGCAGCATCTGCACGATGCGCTTGTCGATGCCGAAGTCGAGCAGCGCCTCGGCCTTGCCTCCGAGAAGCGCCGCGCGCTCGGCGTCGGTCAAGTCGTAGCGACTCAACGTGCTTTGGGGGTCGGCCCGCAGCTGCTTGCGGAAGTCGGCGTCGCTAATGGCTCGCATCAGCACCTGTTCCAGGGCGCGCTTGGACATCGGCAAGCCCCTCGGCAGCGAAGTCTTCGGGCCAGCGCTCGGCGAGCACCCGCTCGCCGACGAAGGCGACGAGTAGGGCTGGGCGTAGGGCGCCGTTGAGCAGCCAGTGCGGCGGGCCGATCGGCTCGTGGCGCGGAGCGAGTGCCTGGTACACGCGCCAATCAGCGTCCGATAGGTCGCACGGGTCCCGCGCTGTCGCCCGCCGGTGCAGGCGGGCGCGCGCGACCGCCACGGGTACCACCAGCCAGACGATGCGCAGGCGCGCGCCGCAGGCGGCCGCGATGCGGTACAGCACCCGCCGGTGGCGCTCTTCCAGATTGGTCGCGTCGACCACGACGTTGTGCCCCGTCGCGAGCGCCTGATAGGTCCGGCGGTGGACGGCGCCGAACACGCGCCGGTGCTCGGCGCGCGAATAGGTGGGCTGCGCCACCAGCGCCTTGCGCACCGCGTCCGACTGTACCACGACGGCGGCGCAGCGGGCGGCCAGCGCGCGCGCCAGCGTCGACTTGCCGCTGGCGGGCGGCCCGACGAGGACGAGCAGCCACGGGGCGAGCGGCATCCCGCGCTCCGCCGAGCGCACCTAGTCGGCGACGCCGTTGTGCGGCGCCTCGACTACCGCCACGCGCACCTTGCGCACGCGGCGCCCGAGCGTCGAGAGCACCGTCACCCGGGCGTTGTCTACTGCGACCGAGTCGCCGGGCGCCGGTACTTTCCCTAATCGAGCATACACCAGCCCACCCAGCGTGTCGTACTCGGCGTCGTCCAAGGCCAGCCCGAGGGCAGCGTTGACATCGTGGATGCTCACGCGGCCGTCGAACACCGCCTCGTGCGCGCCTATCGGCTCGATCCAGCTCTCCTCGGCCACGTCGTACTCGTCGCGGATCTCGCCGACGATCTCCTCGAGCAGGTCCTCGATGGTGATCAAGCCAGCGGTGCCACCGTACTCGTCCACGACGATGGCCATGTGGACCTTGGCCTCCTGCATCTCGTGCAGCAGCTCATCGACGCGCTTGGTCTCGGGCACGAACAGCGGCGCGCGCACCAGCGGCCCGACCGGCGCTTGGAGATCCATACTGGGCATCTCGTGCAGTAGGTCCTTCGCGTACACGATGCCCACGATATCGTCGATGCTGCCGCCGTACACGGGGATGCGCGAGTGGCCGCTGCTGCGGATCCGCTGGAGCACCTCGCCCACGGTAGCAGTGGCTGGCACAGCGACCATATCGATGCGCGGGACCATCACCTCGCGCACCGTGCGGTTGCCCAGCTCGACGATGCCGTGGATCATGCGCTCCTCGCCCTTCTCCAGCGCGCCGCCGTTGTCCTCGACCACCTCCACCAGCCGGCTGCGCTCACGCGCGGCGTCGGCAGCGGGCGCCGGCCGGCGGAAGCGGCTGGCGAGCCAGGCGGCCGGCCGGCCCACCAGGGGGCGCGCGACGACCGTGGCCACGCGGATCGGCCCGACCAGGGCGAGGCTCGTCGCCTCGGGGCGCTCGACCGCGGCGGCCCAGGCTACGGCATGGGCCAGCAGCAGCAGAACGATGGCCCCAGCGAGCAGCATGGTGGCGGCCAGGGCCGTAGGCATCGCCTGGGCCACGGCCAGGGCGCACAGCAGCGCGAGCGCGGCCAAGAGGGCGTCGCTCGCCGCCAGCGCGGCGGCGGTCGGCGCCGGCTGCTCGGCGAGCGGCACCAGCCGGCGCGCCGCCGGCACCCCCTCCTCCGCCAGCTTGCGCAGGCGCCCGCGGCTGGCGGCGGCCAGCGCGGCGAGCCCGGCCGTGGCCAGCGCCGCGCCCACCAGGCCGGCCGCGAGCCCCAGGGCCGCTACGAGTGTTGGCACGTCCAACCGACGTTTGCTCCTTTGTTAACCGGGCGCGCCGGCCTCAATCGAACAGGCCGCTCACCGAGAGGTTCTCGTGGATGCGGTAGATCGACTCGGCGAGCAGCTCGGCCACGCTCACCACCTCGAGGTTGGGCAGCGCGCACGCCCGCGGCAGCGGCACCGTGTCGGTCACCACCCAGCGCTCGACCGGGGCGCAGCGCAGCACCTCCACGGCCTCGCCCACGAACAGGCCGTGCGTCGCGCAGGCATACACGGCCGTGGCCCCACGCTCGCGCAGCACGCGCGCCGCCTCGACCATCGTGCCCCCGGTCGAGATCATGTCGTCGAACACGATCGCCGCGCGCCCGCGCACGTCGCCGACCATCTCGACCACCTCGGCCTGGTCCGGCCGCGGGCGTTGCTTGGCGATGATGGCTAGCGGCAGCCCTAGCCGCTGGCGGAACTCGTTGGCGCGCGCCACCCCGCCCGTATCGGGCGACACGACCACGCCGTCCTGGATACCGAACTCGCGGAACCGCCCGGCCAGCAGCTTGGCGGCGCGCAGGTGATCGACCGGAATCCCGAAGAAGCCCTCGATGGCCGGCGCGTGCAGGTCCATCGTCAGCAAGCGGTCCGCCCCGGCGGCGGTGATGACGTCCGCGAGCACGCGCGCCGAGATCGGCTCGCGGCCGGCCGTTTTGCGCTCCTGGCGCGCGTAGGCGTAATACGGCACCACCGCGGTGATGCGCCGCGCCGACGCCCGCTTGAGCGCGTCGAGCATCAGCAGCAGCTCCCAGATGTGGTGGTGCACCGGCGCGCACAGCGACTGCACCACGAATACGTCGGCGCCGCGGACGTTCTCCTCGATCTTGACGCGCACCTCGCCGTTGCGGAAGGTGTCCACGATCGCCGCACCGAGCCCCAGGCCGAGCCGGCGGGCGATCGCCTCGGCCAGCGGCCGGTTGGAGTTGCCCGCGAAGATCTTCAGGGCCCCGTCGCCCATGGCCTAGCGCTGCTCCTCCGTCCCGTCGGCCCCGCGCGTCGGCCGCAGCACGCGCGCGGGCACCCCCACCACCAGCGTCCGCGGCGCCACGTCGCGCGTGACCACCGCGCCCGAGCCCGTGGCGCTGTCGTCCCCGAGCGTCACGGGCGCCACCAGCAGCGTGTCGCTGCCCAGGAATACCCGCTCGCCGATGGTCGTGCGGTGCTTGCGCACGCCGTCGTAGTTGCAGGTGATGGTGCCCGCGCCGACATTCGTATCGCGGCCCACCTCGGCGTCGCCGATGTAGCTGAAATGGTGCTGCTGCACGTTCTCGTGCAGCACGCTGTTCTTCACCTCGGCGTAGTTGCCGATCATCACCCCGCGTGCCAGCCGCGAGCCCGGCCGGACGTGGGCGAAGGGCCCGACCACCACCTCGCCGGCGAGTGTGGCTCCCTCGACCAGCGACCACTGCACGCGGCAGCGGTCGCCCACCACACTATCCTCGATCTGCGTGCTGGGCCCGATCAGGCACTCGGCACCGATCCGCGTGCGGCCGCGCAGGAACGTGTGCGGCAGGATCGTCGTATCGGGGCCGACCTCGACCGTGGCGTCCAGGAACACGCTGTCGGGGTCGAGCAGAGTGACCCCGGCGCGCAGCAGCCGCTCGCGCAGACGCTCCTGGAGCACGCGCTCGGCCTGGGCGAGCTGCACGCGGTCGTTGACGCCCAGCCCCTCGCGCGGATCGGCCAGCGGCACGGCGGCGATCGGCACGCCGCGTTCCGCCGCGCGCGCGACCAGGGCGGTCAGGTAGTACTCGCCGCTGGGCGCCGGCGCGAGCCCTGGCAGCTCGGCACGCAACCAGTCGAGGTCGAACGCGTAGGCGCCGACGTTGATCTCGCACAGCGCGCGCTGCTCGGCCGTGGCGTCCGCTTCCTCGACCACCGCGCGGACGCGGCCCGCGGCGTCGCGCACCACGCGCCCGTAGCCCTGGGGGGCAACCACCTGCGCCGTGAGCAGCGCCAGCGGCGCGGGGGCTCGCACCAGCTCGCGCAGCGTGGCCGCCCGCAGCAGCGGCGTATCGCCGTACAGCACGAGCACGCGGCGAATAGCGGGGGAGAGCTGCGGCAGCGCCTGGAGCACGGCGTGGGCCGTGCCGCGCTGCTCGGCCTGGAGCGCGTAGCGCGCCTGGGCCCCTAGGGCTTGCTGTACCTCGGCCGCGCCGTGGCCGACGACCAGCACGACCTCGGCGGCCCCGGCGCCCCGCGCGGCCGCCAGCACATGCCCCGCCATGGGCACCCCGGCCAAGGGATGCAGCACCTTGGGGAGCCGGGAGCGCATACGGGTGCCCTGGCCGGCGGCCAGCACCACAGCGCCTACATGGGGACTAGCAGGTTCGGCAGGTTCGCTCATCTCGATCAGCGGCCCGCTGGCGGCCGCCCGCCCGGCCCCCCTGGCCAACTCGGCCGTACTTTGCCGGGTGTACATACTCATTGTAGCAAAGCGGCGCGGGCCGCTGGAAGCCACGCTCGCCGGGCCCCTAGCCGGCCGTAGCCAGCGCTGCAAGCAGCGCCTCCACCGCCGCCACCCCGTCTACCAGCCCGTCGGCCTCGGCGAGCAGCTCGGGCGGCATCTCGCTGCTGGCTACCGCGATGTTCAGCGTGTGCACGTCGCGGGCCCGTGCGGCGCGCAGCGCCCGCATGGCGTCGGCGTCGGTGCGGTCGTCGCCCAGGAACACCGCCCCGCGGAGTCCCCAGCGGCGCAGCAGGCAGGCGGCGGCCGTGCCCTTGGTGACCTCCGCGGGCGGGCGCAGCTCGACCACCATGCGCCCCTCCACGACCCGCAGTGCGCGAGCGGCCGGCCGCGCAGCCAGCCAGGCGAGGATCGCCCGCCGCGCGGCGGCCGGATCGGCGGCGCCCCGGTAGTGCAGCGCCACGCTATAGGTCTTCGCCTCCACGTGCACCGCGGCAGCGGGCGGGTCGGCAGCCAGGGCAGCCAGCAGCGCGGCCAGGGGGCGACGCGCGGCCGCGGCGGCCGGATGCGTCCAGCGGCGGCGGCCCACGTGCGCCTCCAGGCCGTGGTTGCCGACGTACACCAGGCCGGGCACGCCCACCAGCCGGCGCGCAGCGGCCGGCCGGCGGCCGCTGAGGATAGCTACCACGGCCAGCCGGGCGTGCAGCGCCCGCAGCGCTCGCCGCACGCCCGGCGAGACGCGCGCCAGCTCAGGCCGCGGGGCGATGGGGCTCAGCGTGCCATCCACGTCGCACAGCAGGCCAGCGGGCGCCGTGGCCAGCGCGGCACGGGCCGCCGCGAGCAGCGCCGAGTCGCGCAGCATGGCTCGTCGAGGCTCCTCCCGCGGTGGACGTCCCACCAGTCTATGGCGCCGGTCGGCGGTGCAGCACCAGCTTCACCGCATCGGCCGCCACTGGCCCGTCTGCGGCGTTGTCCAGCTGCACCACGGGCCGTCGGCCCGGCGCCAGCCGAAACCGCCGCTCGCCGCCCAGGCGTACCCAGTCGCCGCCCTCGACGCGCTGGTCGCGGCGCTCGCGGTACGCGCCGTCGGCGTGGAAGACGGCGAACGGGGCGTCGCTGGCCAGCCCCTCGACCGCTGGCCAGCGCACCCAGACCTCGTACTCGCCAGCCTCCGCCACCAGCGGGCACCACGCGAACGCGCGCTCGCCGTGGCCGGGCGGGGCCACCTCCCAGTTCTCGCCCAATACTCCGCGGCCGTCGAAGCGCCGCTCCCAGGCGCCGCGCCGCACCGTCTGGCCGCTGTCCTCGTTGTCGACCAGCAGCTCGTCGCTGACGCGGAAAGTGACCGTCGTCTCGTACACGCCCTCGCGCCCCAGCGGGTCGCGTGCCCGCAGGTGCAGCGTGTAGTGGCCGTCGGGCAGGTCGGCGAGCAGCGCGGCGGTCCGCGCGGTATAGGGGCTCCACACGGGCTGGGCGGCGTCGGTGGGCGTCAGCCCGTAGGCGCCCGCGCGCTGCCAGCGCTCCAGGTAGTAGCTGAACCGCCAGCCTGGCGCGGCAAGCCCCAGGCCGCCCCAGCTGGCGAGCTGCTGCCGCCGCGTCGTGTCGGCGGCCGGCGGCGCCAGGAGGAACACGGCGCGCCCCGTCTGCCGCGCGGCGGCCCCGCCCAGGCGCTCGGCCACGGCGGCCCGCAGCTCGGGCAGCAGGCGGTACACCTGCTCGCCGGGACACTCCGTGGCCACCAGGTCGCGGTGCCCGCTGAGGTGGTCCACGGCGCGGTGCCAGATGGCGTCGCTGCGCAGGAAGTCCGAGCGGCCCTGCGGGTCGATCCCCCACCAGCGCGCCTTGTACGCCAGCAAGTCGACCAGCCGCTCGCGCATCGGGCCCGGCAGCGGCGCCTCGCTGAACGTGCCGAGCAGCGCGTAGCCGTCGGTGCCGAAGTTGTGGAAATAGGCGTGCCCGCCGACCACGCCCGGCGACAGCGCCTCGCGCGGCACCCCGAGCGCCGGCCCGCGCCCGCGCCGCCCCTCGTACACCACGCCGTCGCGGCCGATCAGCGCGTGGTAGCCGATGTCGCCCCAGTCCAGCTCGCGCGCGTGATAGGCGTAGATCGCGCGCACCTCGGCCGCCGCGTCATCGTAAGCGTTGGTCGTCGCCGTGTGGTGGACCACCAGGGCCTTCACGGGCACGTACACACGCGGCCAGCTCTCCACGCCGCCCGCGTCGAACCGCAGCGTCTCGTCGCAGCCCCACTGCTCGCGCGAGCGGAACGGGAACGGCAAGGACAGCGGCGGCACGGGGGCCGCGGTGGGCTCTTGCTGCGGCCCGTCGAACGGGTTGAGCGCGTGGACCGCGATCCAACGCAGCGGCGCCGCTCCCGCCGGGGGAAACGTCAGCCGATACTGGACGAACCGCCCCGGCGGCACGCGCACCAGGGGCGTGCAGCGTCCCTCGCCCGCGGGCACGATGCAGCCCGGGGGGCAAGGCAGCCAGGGCGACCACGCGCGGCCGTCCGGGCTGGTGCGCACCGCCAGGGTTGGGGGCGCCGCCCCCGAGTCGGCCCAGCGCAGCCCGATGTGGGTGGCGGCGAACGGCAGCGGCAGCGACGCCGACCGGTAGCGCGCGTCGGAGCCTAGCGCCGCGAGCCCGCCCCCCTCGGCGCGACCCAGCAGCCGCACGCCGTGCGCCTCGCCGGGGCCGAAGTCGTCGGGCAGTCGCTGCACCACGCGGGTCCGCAGCACTGTGCGCGGGGGCGGCGGGGCCTCCCAGGCCGCCGCTGCCCGGCGCACGGGCGGCAGCGCCAGCGCGCCCAGCGCCAGGGCGCCGCCCAGCAGGCTGCGGCGGCTGACCCGGCCCCCCCGCGCCGCGCGCGGGGGGCTATTGCACACGCCGTCCACCCGCCGCTACGCGCCCGTCACGGGGAGCGGCTCCTCCTCGGTGACGCCCCAGGGGATCACCAGTCGCTCGATGGCGACGATCAGCCCGAACAGCCCGAGGCCGAGGACCGATAGTAGCAGCAGCGCCGCGAAGCTCATCGGCGTGCGTAGCTCGGCGTTAGCGGCGATCACCAGGTAGCCGAGCCCCGAGTTGGAGCCCACGAACTCGCCGATGATCGCCCCGATGACGGCCAGCGTGATGGCGACCTTCAGGCCGCTGAAGATGAACGGCAGGGCGTAGGGGAAGCGCACCTTGGCGAACTCCTGCCAGCGCCCGCCCTTGAGCACGCGCACCAGGTCGAGCAGGTCCGACTCGACCGCGCGCAACCCGCTCACAGTGGTGACCACGATGGGGAAGAAGGCGACCAGCAGCGCGACCATCAACTTCGACTGTAGCCCGTAGCCGAGCCAGATCAGCAGCAGCGGGGCCACGGCGATCTTGGGCACGATCTGGAGCACTACGACGACCGGGTACAGGATGCCCTGCAGCAGCCGCGAGTAGACGATCAGGATCCCTATCGCGATCCCGAACACCGTGGCCAACAGGAAGCCGAGCAGGGTCTCGACCAGCGTCACCCAGGTATGAGTGGCGTATAGCTCGGGCCGCTGGGCCATCTCGTCGAAGATGCGCGAGGGCGGGGGCACCAGGAACAGCGGCACGTTGAACAGCCGCACGATCACCTCCCACGCCAAGGCGACCGTGACGACCGTGGCGATAGTGATCACGATATCGCGCCAGCGGATCGCACTCACCGTACGTCTCCCCGCTAGAACCGGCCGCCGCCGCGCCTTACGGGCTGGAGCGGCGCGAGGCCTCGAACTCCAGGTCGGCGTCGACCATCATGCGCACCAGCTCCTCGAACGAGGTGGTGGGCTGCCAGCCGAGCTTCTCGCGCGCCTTGCGCGGGTCGGCCGTCAGCGTCTCCACCTCGGCCGGGCGCACGAAGCGCGGATCGATGCGCACGTACTCACGCCAATCGAGCCCGACGTGGCTGAACGCCGCCTCGACGAACTCGCGCACGCTGTGCGCCACCCCGGTGCCGACCACGTAGTCGTCGGGCTCGTCCTGCTGGAGCATCAGGTGCATCGCCTTCACGTAGTCGCCGGCGAAGCCCCAGTCGCGGCGCGCGTCCAGGTTGCCCAGCGCCAGCTCGCGCTGCTTGCCCAGCTTGATGCGCGCCACGCCGTTGGTGATCTTGCGGGTCACGAACTCCAGCCCGCGCCGCGGCGACTCGTGGTTGAACAGGATGCCCGAGGAGGCGTGCATCCCGTAGCTCTCGCGGTAGTTCACGGTGATGTAGTGGCCGTACACCTTGGCCACGCCGTAGGGGCTGCGGGGGTGGAACGGCGTGCGCTCGTTCTGCGGCGTCTCGCGCACCTTGCCGAACATCTCGCTGCTCGACGCCTGGTAGAAGCGGATGCGCCCGCGCGGCGTGCTGCTGCTGGCCGTCACGCCCTCCACGATGCGGATCGCCTCCAGCACGCGCAGCACGCCGAGGCCGGTGATCTCGCCGGTCAGCTCGGCCTGGTTCCACGACACGGGCACGAAGCTGATCGCCGCCAGGTTGTAGACCTCATCGGGCGCCACACGGCTGACGGCGCTGATCAGCGAGCCCTGGTCGAGCAGGTCGGCCTCGATCAGCTCGACGTCCGGCAGCAGCGTCTCGATCCACTCGCGCTTGGGATTGTTCTGGCCGCGGATGACGCCGTAGACGCGGTAACCGAGCCCTAGCAGGTACTCGGCCAGGTACGTGCCGTCCTGGCCGGTGATGCCGGTGATCAGTGCGGTTTTCATGCTCTGTCCGTTCGCCACGGATTCGGGCCGTCCTCAACTGTAGCCTGCCCGCGCCCCTCGCGCCAGCCGGGCGACTCGCGGCTCTGGGAAGCGATACCCCCCGCGACCGGGGCGAGAGCGGCGCCGATGTCAGCGGTCCAGGAGGCGGCGCTAGCGCACCAGCCCGCCGCGCACCAGCATGACGCCCAGCGCGGCCACCACCAGCGCCAGCAGCAGGGTGATGCGCCCGATCCAGCTCGCCTGGCGCCGGAGCCGCTGCGCCGCGGCTCCGTGGGGGTCGCGCTGCCACTGGGCCACGGCGCGCGGGCCGAGCCAGAAGTCATGCGCCGCGCTGATCGCCAGGATCACCGCGACAAGGGTCAACTTCAACGCCAGGGTATGGCCGAAGGCGCCCTGCCACAGCCGACCGTTGAAGGCGTCGGCCAGCCCGTAGCCGCGGTAGCCCAGGGCGATCAGCCCCGTGACGAGAAAGATCCCCAGGCAGGCCCAGCCGACCCAGCGGAAGCGCGTGGCAACCTGGTGGAACAGCGCGGGCGCCGTGGCGCGCTGTTCCGGCCGGCGGGTGGCGGGCACCAGCACGAGGGCGAGGAACACCATGCCCCCGAGCCAAACGGCGAGCGCCAGCAGGTGCAGCCAGACGGCAACGAGGTACAGCGCGTACATGGCGCTCCAGTGTATCACCCCGCAGACACGCCCCGACCCCGCCCAGGCCAGGCGCGCTGCCCCGCCTCCACCTGGCGCGCGAGGCCCCGCTCGGGGGGCGCCCACGCTAGGCCCGGCCGAGCGTCTGCACCGCGGCGTCCACGAAGCTCAGGTCCACGCGCTCGGCGACGTTCGGGGCGGCCGTGACGATGCCCTGCTGCTGCCAGAACGCGAGCTGCGCCTGCAAATTGGCCACATCGACGGTACCGTTGGGATCGAGGTAGGTGGGCGTGCAGGCGCGCAGCACGTCGGGCGCCACGCCGGTCCAGCGCTGCAAGATCTCCAGGATCTCGGGATCGCTGTTCTGGCCCGGCAGGAAGTCGCGCACCGCGCGGAGCCAGGCGGTCACCAGCGCCACCAGCTGGGGCCGGTCGCGCAGCGCCTGCTCGGAGGCCAACAGACCCGCCACCTGCATGCCGGGCACGACCTGATCGCCCAACAGCCACTTGCGAGCGATGTTGTTCTGCTCCGTGAGGGCGCCGAACGGCTCGGCCACGCCCGCGGCGTCGATGCTGCCGCCCGCTAGCCCCGCGTTCACGTCGGCCGACGACAGGCGCACGGCCTCCACGTCGCCCTCGGTCAGGCCGCCCTGGGCCAGCACGTGGCGCATCACATAGTCGACCGCGCTGCCTACCACGGACATCCCCACCCGCCGACCGCGCAGGTCCGCGGGCGTGCGGATCTGGCCCACGAGATCCGTCCGCACCACGGCCATCACGTAGCCGTAGCCCGGCATCATGCGCGAGCCGTCGGCCACGATCGTCGTGCGCACACCGCGCGCCCAGGCGTTGTACAGCCCCGGGCTGACCACGCCGTAGCCGGCGCTCAGCTCGCCGGTGCCCAGCGCGGGCACCATCTCGGCGCCCGAGGCGAACCGCACCAGCTCCACGTCGAGCCCGGCGTCACGAAGATAGCCCCGGTCGTAGGCGACGAACAGCGGCCCCACGGAGATCAGCGGCAAGTAGCCGATGCGCAGGCGCGTTTGGGCCCACGCGCGCCGGCCGCCCGCCAACCCGCCCACCTGAGGCACGCTCACACCCCCTAGCAGCATCGCCGCCCCGAGCGCCCCGCCGGCCGCGCCGAGCAAGCGCCGGCGGCTCCAGCCCCGCCGCGGGGTACCTGCGGCTACCTGGTCGGTTGCCTGCCACGCCATTGTGTGCCACCTCCCCAAAAGGAATAGCGCGCCCTTGCGAGCGGCCGCGCGCCTGCCGCCAGTTGTACCCCAGCCACCGCGGCCGACGCTATCGCCCGCCCTCTGCTATACCAGAGGCGATCGCCGCCGCGCGGTCCCACACGGCTAGCCAGGAGGCACGACATGAGCCTAGCGGCACACCCGGGCATTGCCGAGCTAGAGGCGCTGGTGGCGCGCTTCCGGGCGGGGGAGGCCGAGGTGGCCACCGCGTTCTTCGCCGCGCCACGTCCACTAGCACAGCATCGCTACTGGCTGCGCTTCCAGGTGGCGCGCGAGGCCCGCAACCTGGAGGAGATCGCTAGCGGCCTGCTCACCCGCTTGGTGCAGGAGGTGGAGCAGGCGCTGCCGCGTGAGGAGCTGGTCCACCGCCTCACCGAGGATTACCAGGAGGTCGGCCACTACGCCATGCTCGCCTACCTCTACGAGGGCCTCACGGGCGAGCCGGTCCGCTGGCAGCCGTTGCGCGCCGAGATCAAGACCGCCGACTGGTACGCCCTGTCGCGGGCTGAGCACGCCCGCTGGGCCGAGCTGCGCGCGCACGGCACGCCGCTGGAGCTGGCCGCGGCGCTGTTCACCCGCGGCGGGGGCGGCGCGCTGTTCTACGGCCTGCTCCAGGTCCGCGGCGCCGACTACGAGACCCTGCTGGCCGACGCCGCCCGGAGCATCCTGCATGACGAGCTGGAACACGGGGCCAGCGAGGGCCGCGACGACCTGTACCGGCGGGTGCGCACCGACGCCGATGTGGCGCGGGCACGCGAGATCATTGCCGAGCTGTCGCTGCTGCGCCTGCGCATGCGCAACGCCCAGTTCAGCGGTGTGCTGCCTGAGGCACGCATCCAGGCGATCGCCGCGGGCGACATCGCGCCGCTTACCCTGGACGCCCTCTGGGCCGC
>Ga0070737_10005115_pt1 | contig 12696 bp, 11 predicted proteins | sample Coa_R1_10_FD_66438 | JGI IMG/M metagenome (GOLD analysis project Ga0070737, IMG submission 66438) | Surface soil microbial communities from Centralia Pennsylvania, which are recovering from an underground coalmine fire - Coalmine... | ecosystem: Environmental > Terrestrial > Soil > Unclassified... | reverse complement strand
AGGAAGGTGTTCCGGTCGATTCCGAGCGGCTCGTACCAATCCTCGAAGGTGTCGGGCCACATGACCACCGCAACCCTCATTGGCTGGTTCGACCCCCACGAGCCGGGACGGCGACCACGAGGCAGGGGGCGGCGGTGAGGCCGACCGCTGCCAGCACGGCGGCGGCAGAAGCGAGGCTCCTGCTGCGCTTTCCTCTCGCGATCCGGTCGAGGGATTCGAGCGCCGATTGGTAGACCTGGCGTCGGAGGACCATGGATGACATTCTCGGCACGCACACGTTTTCCGACGGCCTCAGCCGTTACCGCATGGTCGGACGCATCGTCGGTTTCCTCCGGGTGCACCAGATGGACGACGCGGCCAAGAACGCCGAGATCGACGCGTTGTCATGTGAGCCGGTAGAGGTCCTCGCCGGCGTCGGGCACTACCAGGGTGTCGGGATCGGCGGCCCATTGTCGCGGGTCGACTGCGGCTGGGTCGAGGTAGTCGAGGTTGACTGATCGGACGACCTGTTCGGGGATGCCGGTTGCGAGGGTGACGGTGACTCGGGGGTGTTCCCCGGTGGCCGGGTCGTAGGTGCCCGCCCCGCGTAGATGGGTGGAGTGCGCGAGATCTCCCCAGGCGTAGTGTTCGAAGCGGTCCCACTGTTTGACGAAGTAGTCGCGGCAGTGGTATCCGATCTCGGCGATTGCGGGGTGGGTGGTGGCGATCTCGGTGATGTGTGGGGCGTAGATCACGACCTGGCCGCCGTCGGCGACGACCGGTTCGACTTTGTAGAAGCCCTTGGCACCGGTCCACATGTCGTCGTATTTTTCGGGCAACACCGATAGCACGCGACGAACCGGGGCATCGAGGTAACGGATGTGCGTGCGGGCCGAGATCTCCGCGGCTGCCTGCCAGGCGGATCGAGGCTCGCCGAAGGTGGCGGCGTGGAGATGCTGGCCTGAGGCGGTGACGACGCAGAGGGCGAGGCGCTCCCCGGGGACCATGGACGCCGCCTCGTCGATCAGGGCTCGCACGGGGGTCTCCCCGAGAGTCCCGATGATCTGAGCACTGGTGATGAGCGCGCCCAGCCAGTGGGAGATGTCGATGAGCTCGCGCCCGGACACGCCGGGGAAGAGGTACTTGTTGCCGCCGGAGAAGCCGACGACCTCGTGGGGGAACACGGGTCCGACGATGAGGGTCAGGTCGGCCTCGATCACGGCCCGGTTGATCCGGATCGGGATGTCGAGTAGGAGTCGCCCTTCGGATAGCTGCGCAACCCTGTCGGCGTCGATGCTGCCCACCTGGGTGAAGGCGGAGGGATCCCACCAGGCGTGTTGGATGACGTCGGTGTCGGAGGAATGCTCGGCGGCCGCGGTGAGCGCGGGCCCCAAGTGGGTCTCGAGATGAGCGCGGGTCATGGCGGCGTGGGTGCCGAGAGCGACGAGCACGCTGAGCCGGGCCACCCGGCCATGCAGTGCCCGCTGGACGGCGGCGAGGATCAGGGGCAACGGGCAGGTCCTCGTCCCGTCGGGTACCAAGACGCAGACACGTCGGCCGTCGAGGTCTACTGCCGCGAGCTGATCGGCGATGAACGCCTCGATCTCCTCGTCGGCGACGATCCGGCCCGGGCCACCAACTACCGCAGGCTGTGCGGCCAGAGCGGTGCCGATTGGCCGGTCGGTCATGGCTTCTCCCGGAGCGTCGATGCTTGCTGGTTGCGAGGGCACACGCCTGGCACCACTATAGGGAGGTGAGACCGGTGAATTCCGCGCTCGGGCTGCATCCAGACCGGCTCCTCCCCCCCGCCCCCGATCATCGGGCCGTTGCCCGGCGGCTTTACGAGCAGGTGGCTGACCTGCCGCTGGTCTGCCCGCATGGTCATGTCGACCCGCGCCTGTTGGTGCACAACGAGCGGTTTGTCGACCCTGCCAGCCTGCTGGTGACCCCGGACCATTACGTGACCCGGCTTCTGCATGCCGACGGGGTGGCCCTAGAGGAGCTCGGCGTCGGCCAGGGCCCGCTGGACGAGACGGCCGCTCGAAAGGCGTGGCGGCGACTGTGTGAGCGGTGGGAGATCTTCGCCGGTACGCCGGTGCGGTTCTGGTTGGAGGCGGAGCTGGCCGGGATCTTCGAGGTGTCGCTACGCCCGTCGGCCCAGACCGCGGACGCGATCTTCGACCAGGTTGCCGAGCGGCTGGCCGACGACGCCTTCCGGCCCCGCGCTCTATACGAGCGGTTCAGGATCAGTGTGCTCGCCACGACCGCCGACCCTTGCGATGACCTGGCCGCGCACGCCGCGCTGGCGGCGGATCCGTCGTGGTCGGGTCGGGTGATCCCCAACTTCCGCCCGGATCGGTATCTCGAGCCGCATCGGCCGGACTGGGTGGCTTCGATCCGACAGCTTGGGGAGGTGGCCGAGGTCGACACCGGCGACTACCCGGGGTACCTGGCTGCGCTGGAGAACCGCCGCCGCTTCTTTGTCGAGCATGGCGCCACCTCGACCGATCACAGCCACCCCGACGCCCGGACCGATCCGCTCCTAGAGGGCGAGGCGTCGCGCATCTACCGCTCGGCGCTCGCCGGCCAGGCGACCACCTCGGAGGCCACCGCGTTCCGCCGTCACATGCTGTTCGAGATGGCCCGCATGTCTTGCGAGGACGGGCTGGTCATGTCTTTGCACTGCGGCGTTCGTCGCGACCACCACTCGGCGACCGCGGCGCGCTTTGGCACCGACGTCGGCGCGGACATACCGATCCGGATCGAGTTCACCGACGCGCTGCGCCCGCTGCTCGAACGCTTCGGCACCCACCCTGGCTTCCATCTGGTCGTGTTCACCCTCGACGAGACGGTCTGGTCCCGGGAGCTCGCCCCGCTGGCCGGTTTCTACCCGTCGGTGTTCGTGGGGGTGCCGTGGTGGTTCCTCGACGCTCCAGACGCCATCGGCCGATTCAGGGCGGCCGTGACCGAGACGGCCGGTTTCACCCGCACGTCGGGCTTCGTGGACGACACCCGGGCGTTCTGCTCTATCCCTGCGCGCCACGACATGGCCCGCCGGCTCGACGCCGGCTATCTGGCCAGGTTGGTCGCCGAGCACCGTCTCGAGGAGACCGAGGCCGCCGCGATCGCCACCGACTTGGTGGTCGGCCAGCCCGTCCGGGTCTTCAAGCTTTGACGGTGAACCAGCCCGTACCAGCATCGCCGCTTTCGCGCTCGGGCGGTGACGGACGACCGGCGGCGCCGGTCGGCCTGGTGCATCTGGGGCTCGGCAACTTCTTCCGGGCCCATCAGGCCTTCTACACCGAGCACGCGGGCGACGCTGACGACTGGGGATATGCCGCGTTCGCCGGACGAGGCGCGAACCTGGCCGAGAGATTGCAGGCCCAGGATGGCCTCTACACCCTCCTCGAACGGGGCCCACAGCGTGACACCGCTGAGATCATCGCCAGCGTGTCGGAGGCGCACCCCGGAGCGGATCATGGCGGTTGGTTGGCCTGTGTCGCGTCGCCTCGGGTGGCGGCGATCACGGTCACGGTCACCGAGGCGGGCTGGTGCCGAGGCGCCGACGGCGGCCTCGACGTGTCCCGTCCGGACGTGGCCGCCGACCTGGCTCGCCTGCGTGCCGACGTTTCGGCGTCGGTGGCGACCGCACCGGCGCGACTGGTCGGCGGTCTGGCTGCCCGCCGGGCGGCCGGAGGCGGTCCGCTGGCGCTCGTCCCCTGCGACAACGTGCCCGGCAACGGCGCGCTGGCCGGGCGGGTGGTCACCGAGCTGGCCTGGCTGGTCGACCCCACCCTTGTTGAGTGGATCGGGCAGTCGCTGGCCGTGGTGTCCACCGTGGTGGATCGCATCACGCCCCGTACCGGCAGCGCCGAGATCGAGGCGGCAGCAAGAGCGACCGGCAGGAGCGACCAAGCGCCGGTGGTCACCGAACCGTTCAGCGAATGGGTCCTCGCCGGCGAGTTCCCAGCCGGCCGGCCCCGCTGGGACGACGTTGGGGCGATCTTCGTCGACGACGTGACCGCCTACGAGCATCGCAAGCTGTGGCTGCTCAACGGAGCTCACTCGCTGCTCGCCTATGCCGGCTCGCTCCTCGGGCATCGCAGCGTGGCTGAAGCCATCGGCGACGACCGCTGCCGGACTTGGGTGCAGCAGTGGTGGGTGACCGCTAGTCGCCACCTGGACCAGCCATCCGGCGAGATCGCCACCTACCAGGACGCGCTGGTCGAGCGGTTCGCAAACGCCAGGATGCACGACGATCTCGCCCGTATCGCCGAGGACGGGTCGCAGAAGCTGCCGATCCGGGTCCTGCCCGTGCTGCGCGCGGAGCGCGCCGCGGGAAGGCTTCCTGTCGCCGCGACCCGGATTTTGGCGGCCTGGCTGTGCCACCTGCGCGGACTCGGAGGGGCCGTCCGCGACGTGCGCGCCGACGAGCTTGTGCCCCTCGCTGCCGGTCCTCTCCACGAAGCGGCGCGCAAGGTGCTCGACGCCCTCGATCCTGATCTGGGCACTGACACCGCGGTGGTTACCTCGGTGGCCGAGCAGTGCCACGAGCTCGCAGGAACCCAGAAGTGATGCCCACCCCCCGACAGGTGATCATCGGCCTCGACGTGGGCACGACCGGGGTCAAGGCCGTGGCGTTCGGGCTCGGCTCGCCGTGGCGAACGCTGGCGGTCCGCCAGTACCCGCTGCTGCGGCCAGCACCGGGACAGGAAGTGCAGGACCCGGCGGTGATCGTCACCGCCGCGAGCGCCGCTCTTTCGGAGTGCGTAGCTTCGATCGGAACCGCCGAGGTGCTGGCGGTCTGCCTCAGCGCAGCTATGCACGGCCTGATGGCCCTCGACGATGAGTGGCGGCCGATCACGCCGCTTGTCACCTGGGCCGACGGGCGCGCCGGCGAGGAGGCCGCCCACTTGGCCCGCCAGCCCGAGGCGCCGGTCCTGCAGGAGACCACCGGTGCCCCTATCCACCCGATGACCCCGATGGCCAAGCTCATCTGGTTCCGCGACCACGACCCGGCGACCTGGAAGGCGGCCCGCTGGTGGGTCGGCTTGAAGGACTACCTGCTCTTGTGGCTCACCGGCTCTCTCGCCACCGAGGTGTCCTCCGCCTCGGGAACCGGGCTGCTCGACGTGTCCACCCGAGCCTGGAGCCCGCTGGCAACGGCCGCCAGCGGCGTCGACCCGGCCCGACTGCCGGCCATCCTGGCAACCACCGACGTTCTCGCCGTCGACCGCCGGGTCGCGGCCACGGTCGGCCTTCCGACAGGCACCCCAGTCGCGGTCGGCGCAGCGGATGGGCCGCTCGCCAACCTCGGGACCGGGGCCATCACCCCAGGAGTGGCTGGCCTGTCCCTCGGCACGAGCGGAGCGATCCGGGTGGCGGTCGACGGGCCCCATACCGACCGTCACGGCCGGTTGTTCTGCTATGCCCTCACCGACTCGCTATGGGTGGTCGGGGGGGCGGTCTCCAACGGTGCCGAGGTGCTGCGATGGGCCGAGGGGATCCTCGGTGCCAGGCCGCCAGTCGCCACCAGCTCGCCGGTCGGCGCGGGCACCGCGTCGCCTCCAGGTGGGATGACACACGAACCGACCGGCCCGATCGCAGACAGCAGCGAGGGGTTGGTGATGCTCCCGTTCCTCTTCCCTGAGCGGGCGCCGATGTGGGACCCTGACCTCGCCGGCGCCTATCTCGGGTTGCGCCACCACCACGGCGCCGCTCACCTCCGGCGGGCCGCAATGGAAGGAGTATGCCTGCAGATGCGCTTCCTGCTCGACCGGATCGACGAGTTCTACCCCATCGCTTCCATACGGGCGACCGGTGGAGCGTTCGGTTCTGCGCTGTGGCGCGATCTGATGGCCGCCGCGCTCGACCGACCGATGATCGTGGTCGGCGACGAAGACGGCACCGCGCTCGGCGCGGCAGCTCTCGGCCTGCTCGCGCTGGACGCCGTTGCCAGCCTGGACCAGGCACTCGTCGCACTCGGTGGAGCCTCGACAGGGACACCGGTCGCCGCTGCTGCCGAGCAGGTCGCGACCTTTGTCGACATACGGCGAAGCCTCGCCCGGATGCTCGACGCTCTCGCTCGTACCACCGACGTGGGAATCGACGCCGCCGTGCAGGTCGAACCGTGACGTACCCGATCCCGGATCAGTGGGATCCGGCATCGGGCCAGGACGGTCGCCCCCGGGGGTCGGAGGGCACGCAGCCGCTGGTGACGATCGCCGCGCTCTACGGCGCCGGGGGCAGCGTCATCGGTCCGCGGGTGGCCGCCCGTCTCGGCGTGGCGTTCATGGGCCGTGACATCCCCCAGATGGCCGCCCAACGCAGCGGCGTACCCCCCGACGCGGTCGAAGCGGTGGCCGAGGGCCCTCAGCCCGGGCCAAACCGCTTGACGGCGCGCCTCGCCCGGACACCCATCATCGGTGCCGCGACGACTCGAGCGTCGGCCGAGCCGCTCGAGGCCACGGAACGGCGCTTGCGTGCTTGCATCGAGGAGTTCCTAGCGGATGCGGCCACCCAAGGAGGGGTGCTGCTCGGCCACGGCGGGATGGTCGTCCTGCGCTCATTTCCCCGAGCGCTGCACGTCCTGCTCCGCGGCCCGCAGGAAGAGCGGATCCGCCAGGCCATGGCGCTGCAGCATGTAGAGAGGTCGGTGGCCGAGGAACGCCAACGAGTCGAGGACCGGGCGCGGATCGGCTATGTCCGTCGAGCCTATGGGGCTGACGGCCTCGACCCGTGCTGGTACCACTTGATCCTCGATTCAACGGCGATCGACCTCGACGACTGCGTCGAGCAGATCGTCGCTGCCGCCCAAGCCCGGGTCCGTCACCCCCGTCCCAGCCCGCCCATATGAGAAGAGGCTGCCGTGCTCGCACCCAAGGACACCGCTACCAGAGAGCGCAGGTCGCTCGACGGCTTGTGGAAGTTCATGCTCGACCCCGACGGGACCGGCCGGCACAACCGGTGGTACGAGCAGCTCCCCCCAGAGGCAGTGGAGATGCCGGTCCCGTCCAGCTACAACGACGTCTATCCCGACCCGGCGTACCGCGACCACGTCGGTGACGCCTGGTACGAGACGACCTTCCGGGTACCCCCCGGATGGTCGGGCCGGCGGATAGCGATACGCTTCGGGTCGGCCACCCACCGGGCCGAGGTGTGGGTGAACGGCCAGCCGGTTGCAGTCCACGAGGGTGGCTACACCCCTTTCGAGGCCGACATCACCGCCGTCGCCACCCCCGGCGAGGAGAGCCGGGTGTCGGTGGCGGTGAGCAACGTGCTCACCTGGCAGACCATCCCACCCGGCTACCTCGAGGACACCGCAGGCGGCCGCCGGCAGCGCTACTTCCACGACTTCTTCAACTACGCCGGGCTGCACCGCCACGTCTGGCTCACCGCCACCCCGACCACACGCGTCGAAGACATCACTGTCCGCACCGGGATCGACGGTGCGGACGGCACCGTCTCCTACCGTGTCGAGCTGGCCGGCCCAGGCGCCGGGCAGCTCGACACGCAGGTCGGTCTCGCCGACACCACCGGGGACGAGGTTGCCCGAGCCTCGGGTCCCGAGGGGGTCCTTCGGGTGGAGAACCCCCGTCTGTGGCGGCCCGGTGACGGCTACCTGTACCAGCTGACCGTCGAGCTTCGCGACGGCTCCACCCTGGTCGACTCCTACCCTCTGGCGGTCGGCATCCGCACCGTCGAGGTCGACGGGGCCCGTTTCTTGATCAACGGGGCGCCGTTCTACTTCCGCGGCTTCGGCCGCCACGAGGACATCCCCATCCGCGGCAAAGGCCAAGACGACGTGTGGATGGTCCACGACTTCGCTCTGATGGAATGGGTCGGGGCGAACTCGTTCCGCACCTCGCACTACCCCTACGCCGAGGAGGTCCTCGACTACGCCGATCGCCGCGGGTTCGTCGTGATCGACGAGACGCCCGCTGTGGGGCTCAACATGGGTCTCGGCGGAGGCATCTTCGGCACCCAGGGGTTCACCACGTTCTCCGACGAGACCGTCAACGCCGCTACCCAAGAAGCCCACCGCCAGGCAATCACCGAGCTGATCGCCCGGGACAAGAACCATCCCTGCGTGGTCGCGTGGAGTATCGCCAACGAACCAGAGTCCGACACCCAAGCCGCCCGGGCCTACTTCGAGCCGCTCGCCGCCCAAGCCCGGGCGCTCGACCCGACCCGCCCGGTCGGCTTCGCCAACGTCATGCTCGCCCCACCGGACAAAGATGTCATCTCCGACCTGTTCGACGTGCTTCTGCTCAACCGCTACTACGGCTGGTACGTCGACACGGGCGACCTCGCCGCTGCCGAAGGCCACCTCGAAGCGGAGCTGCGGGCCTGGGCTGCCAAGCACGACAAGCCGATCATCATGACCGAGTACGGCGCCGACACTCTCGCCGGTCTGCACGACGTGGTCCCTGGTCCCTGGAGCGAGGAGTACCAGGCCGCCCTCCTCCAGATGTCACACCGGGTCTTCGACCGTGTCGACGCGGTCGTCGGGGAGCAGATCTGGCACTTCGCTGACTTTGCCACCTCCTCGGGGATCATGCGCGTCGGCGGCAACAAGAAGGGCGTCTTCACCCGCGGCCGCCGCCCCAAGGCCGCCGTCGCCCACCTGCGGCAGCGGTGGCTGGGGACGTCATGACCGCCTCGACAGGAGGCTCGAGACTCCGCTTCACCCAGTTCGCCGGCTACGGCGCCGGCGACGCCGCCAACAACCTGACCTTCTCCATGGCCTCGGCGTTCTTGCTGATCTACTACACCAACGTCGCCGGCATCCCAGCAGCCGAAGCCGGAACCCTGTTCCTCGTCGTGCGCGTCCTCGGCGGAGTTACCGACCTCGCTGCCGGCCGCATCGCCGATCAGACCACCACCAGATGGGGGAAGTTCCGCCCCTACCTGCTGTTCGGATCGGTGCCGCTCCTCGCCCTTCTCGTGGCGGTCTTCTCCATTCCCCACGGCCTGTCCCCCGGCTGGAAACTCGTCTGGGCGTATGTCTCCTACGCCCTGTTCCAAGCCGCGTACAGCACGGTCAACATCCCCTACGGGTCCCTCGCCGCCGCCATGACCCAGCAGCCCTCCGATCGCGCCCGACTGTCGACGGCGCGGCTGATCTTCACCGCGGCAGCGATCCTTGTCATCGCCGCCGTCGTGGCGCCCGAACTGTCCCACGCGGCCAACCTGCAGCACTCGCTCACCGTCACCGTTGAGATCTTCGCCGTCGTCGGCGTCGCCATCTACGCCTGGTGCTTCGCCACCACCAGAGAAACGGTGCAACGCGACTCCGAACGGTTCAGCATCCGCGCCACCCTGCACATGCTCCGACACAACCGACCGCTGGTGATCCTCTGTTCATCGAGCGTAGCGCTCTACACGGGCGTCTTCGGTGCCCAAACCGTGGGGATCTACTACGCCAAAGACGTCCTCGGTGACACCAACCTCTTCATCGTCATCACCGTCGCCCAGACCGCCGGAATGGTCCTCGCCGCACTGATCGTCCCGAAAGCAGCCAGCCTCATCGGGAAGAAGACTGTCTATCTCGCCGCCGGCTCCCTCTGTGTGGCAGCGGGGGCCGGCATCGTCCTCTCGCCTGCCAGCCTGCCGCCGGTGGGGATCATTTCTTTCGGCGTGCTCGGCCTCGGGACCGGGGCCGTCATCGTCGTGCTCTATGCCATGGTCGCCGACACCGTCGACTACGGGGAGTGGAACAGCGGGGTACGCGCCGAAGGCCTCAACTACGCCATCTTCTCCTTCACCTCCAAAGTCGGCCTCGGCGTCGGTGGCGCCATAGCGGCCTACACCATAAGCATCGGCGGCTACACGGCCAAAGCACCAACGCAGACCCACGCCGCCCTGCAGTCCATCCGGGTCGCGGCTGGCGGCCTCCCAGCCGCGCTGATCCTCGTCGCCACGGTGATCATGGTCGCCTACCCCCTCACCGAAAAGGCGTTCCGAGCGCTCATCGCCGACATCGCAAAGCGGCGAGCCGCCGCCATGCTCGACGTCAAATAGCTCTCTCCACAGTTCCCGGGGAGACGACGCCGGCAACCCGGGGCGGTCGGGTCACAGCATTGAGCCGAGGTCGGACCCGACGCTGGGGTAGGTGGCGGTCATGGACTTGAGCTGGCGGGTAGTGAGCCCGAGTTTCATGGCCAAAGCAAAGATGTTGATCAGCTCGCCGTATTCGGGCCCCAACATGTGGGCGCCGACGATCGTGTCGGCGGAGCGGTCGACGAGGATTTTTGCCGCAGCGGTGCCCTCGCCGACACGGTAGTTGGAGTACCAGCGGCTCGTGTCGCTGTAGCGAACCTCCACGTCGATGCCCGCCGATCTTGCCTCCTCCTCCAACAGGCCCACCCGGGCCAGTTCGGGGATGGTGAAGACCGCCGTCGGCACCCCGGTGTAGTCGGGGATGGTGCTGGTGCCCTTCAGCATGTTCGACGCCGCCACCTTCCCCTCGATGACGGCCACGGGGGTGAGAGGCATGCCGGGGGTGTCAGCCGAGTCACCGGCCGCGTACACCGCCGGGTTGGTGCTGCTCTGCAAGTGGCCGGCGACGGTCACACCCTCGAGGCCGTAGGCGACGTCGGCGGCGTCCAGGTCAAGCGTCGACAGCTGCGGGAGCCGACCGGCACCGTGGACGACCAGATCGGTCTCGATCACCGCTTCGATGCCAGCGACCTCGACAGTCACCCGGTAGGCGGACCGGACACGCTCGACAGAGCTGACGGTCGTCTCGGCACGCACGTCGATGCCCACCTCCGCCCCGCGCGCCACCAACAGGTCGACGAGGTCGGGGTCGAAGCGTTTGAGCGGGCGGCTGCCCCGGTCGACGATGACCGGGCTCGCTCCGGCCCGGGCGGCGATGTGGGCGAACTCGAAGGAGACGAACCCACCGCCGACGAACAGCACCCGCGCAGGAAGCTCCTCGAGGTCGAGGAATGCGGTGCTGTCGATCAGGTGCTCCGCTCCGGGAAAGCCGAGCGGGCGGGGATGCGCGCCCGTGGCGATCAAGAAGTGCCTCGACTCATAGGCGCGCCCGTCGACGGCCAGACGGTTCGGGGTCTCGAAGGTGGCCGTCCCGTGAAGGGTCTCGACACCGTTTCGAGACAGGCCCGCCTCCATTCTCTGCGGCACCGGATCGGTGAAACCGTGTTTGTGGCGCATCAGGTCGGCCCAGTTGATCGACAGCCCCCCGTCGTCGATGCCCTTGCCGCGCATGAGCCGGGCGCTGTCGATGATCTCCGCGCCACGGCGCAGGATCTTCTTCGGGTCACAGCCCCTGAGCGCGCACGTTCCCCCATAGGGGAGCTCGTCGACGATCGCCACCCGCCACCCGGCCGAACCACACTTGTTCGCCGCGGCCAAGCCGGCCATGCCAGCGCCGATGACGACCAGATCATAGGTGTCGGTCACCGCTGAACCTCCCGATCGGAGCGGACACAAGACACGATCAAGAACCGGTTGGGCGTGGATGGCGAAGCCAACCTGCGAGCGCAGCGCGCCGGATCGCCGCTGGCCGTCGGTGTCCAGTCAGCATCGGTGTCCTTCCCCGACAGAGCCGACGGTGAACCGCTCGCGATGGTGGCGTGGGTGGTCGATCTCGTCGACGAGCGCGACGGCGTAGTCCTCGTAGGAGATGCCGAAACGACCTTTGGCGTCGACGACTGGATGGTCGCCGCCGATGCAGTAGCGGCCGGTGCGGATGCCAGGCTCGAAGTTCCCGGGCGGGGGCGACATGTACACCCAGTCGACGTCGCTGATCGTGCGGTAGTAGTCGAGGGCGGCAGCCTGGCCGAGCATCTCGGGCCGCAGCGCCTCGGGGAAACCGGGCGCATCGACGAAACGGGTGCCGTGCGCGTCGAGAAGACTGCCCCCGCCCACGCCGATCACCCGGTGGCCGCGGCTCGAGGCCTCCACAACGACGCGACGTCCAAGCCGGCCTCCCGCCCCGAAGACCACGACCTCGCCCACCGGCCCCTACCCGCCGTCGCCTTCGGCGCAGCTGGTCACGCGAGCTGGCCGGTCAGCTCGTGGACGTAGCACCAGCTCCAGGTGTCGCCGGGCATGACCGAGCGCATGACCGGATGTTGGGTCTGGTGGTAGTGCTTGGTTGCGTGCGTTCCCGGTGAGGAGTCACAGCACCCGACGTGACCGCAGGCCAGGCACTCGCGAAGCGCCACCCAGCGGGTCCCTTCGGCCAGGCACTCCTCGCAGCCGTCAGGGGTCCGCGGCGGCGGGAAGTCCCCCAGGCGCAGGCCCTCGAGATGCTCGCAGGTTTCAGCCATGTTGTTCTCCGTTCCCCCCTGGATGGGTGCCTTCTGGGTGGGCGAGGTCGATGTCGCCAGGCTGGCGGTGGGGCAGGTCGGTGGCTGGAACGCGGCCGAGCCGGCCCGCCTGGTAGTCCTCGAGAGCCTGGACGATCTCGGCCCGGGTGTTCATGACGAACGGGCCGTAGTGCACGACCGGCTCGCGAATCGGCCGGCCGCCGAGAACCAGGATCTCCAGGTTCGGGTGGCGGCTCTCTTGATGAGGGTCAGCCCCGACGCGCAGGACATCACCGGGACCGAACACCACCAGTTGGTGATCGCCGGCGGGGCGCCGCTCGGCGCCTGCGGCCCCGCGCCCTGAAAGCACATAGACGAGCGCGTTGAAGTCCGCCGGCCACGGCAGGACCAGCTCGGCACCCGGGCTCAGCGTGGCATG
>Ga0070737_10005114_pt1 | contig 12696 bp, 10 predicted proteins | sample Coa_R1_10_FD_66438 | JGI IMG/M metagenome (GOLD analysis project Ga0070737, IMG submission 66438) | Surface soil microbial communities from Centralia Pennsylvania, which are recovering from an underground coalmine fire - Coalmine... | ecosystem: Environmental > Terrestrial > Soil > Unclassified... | reverse complement strand
GAGAAATAGAGAAGAAAATAGTCGCAAATATAGATGAAATAGAGCAATTAAAGATAAAACCTGTACTTACTTTAAGTGATGCCATAAGGTTAATTGATGAAGCAAAAGGAATTAAGATTTCTGAAAGAATACTTGACTATATATTGAATATAATAGAGCAAATCCGTAATGATAAAAGAATAAGACTCCCTCCAAGCCCTAGAGCTTCGATATGGCTTTATAAAATAGGCAGGGTCTTCGCTTACTTAGATGGAAGAAACTACATGATACCTGATGATGTGAAACGCATAGCGCATGAGGTCCTGAGACATAGAATATATTTGAAGACAGAATGGGAACTTGAGGGGATTGAACCAGATACGATAATAAGGGAGACACTAGAAAGCGTCGCAGTTCCACGTGAATGATTAACTTTACAAAGCTAGGAAAATTACTTTTTTCAATAGATCTATCCTCGATATTAATATCTTTATTTTTTTCAAATTACTATCTTTTAGCGATCTTTATAATTTCTTTTTTTATATTAATTTATGACTATCTCGATGCAAGAAAAATCTTGACAAAGCCTCCCATAGAAATCATGCCAAATCGACTTTCGAAGAGCGTTATAAGAGGAGAAGTGCTACATATGGACCTCAAGTTCAAATCTAAAAGAAATTTTGAACCAGTTAATACCAAAGAATTCAAAATAGAAAAGAAAAACGATACGCTAAGCATTCAACTAAATGCCGACAGGATTGGCACGAAAGTTTTGAATGAAATAAAAATCAAAATGCCCAGTAAGCTAAAACTATTCAACATAGAAACTAGTGCAAAACTTGAGCTGGAAATACGCATAAAACCAAAAATCGTGGCCATAGCTATGGAGATCTTGGGTATTCTTGAGGGCTTGAGAAAAGGCAGAGGAGGCATGATGATGGGGGAGACGGTTTCTAGGTTCATCGGTCATGGCTTTGAATATCTGGGTTCAAGGGAATATCACCCCGGAGATGATTTGAGAAGAATAGATTGGAAGGCAACTGCTAGGAGGTTTCAGTTAATGATTAAGGAATTCCATCGAGAAATGGGAGGAAGGATAGGTTTGATATATTCAAATTACAACATAGGTCCGAATACGAATGACGATATGGTTTCAGATTTTTTGCTCATTTTACTGAATGCAGCAAAAGAAGATATACCTGTAAAGGTAACGATGATAGAAAACGGACAAATTATAGATATTCCTGTTTCCGATCCTACGGAGATACTTGCAATCTGTCTAGATAGATTACTTAAATACAGTGGAGTATCCTATGAGGAAATTTATCAGATAATTGAGGAAGACCCTTACTTCAGAGATTTTAAGCTCATGAATCTTGAAAGATTCCAAGAATTCGTTAAGCTCTCAAAAGAAAAAGTAATGAGAGATGCCAAAATAGGAAAAAATTTCATGTCATTTTTTGAACCCGAAAATAGCAATGAAACTGAAGCAATTATTATATTTTCAAGTCTTATCAAGGATTCAAGACTGATCTCTAGCTCTGCTCTAATGATGAGATTTCCGAACGTAAGGCTCTACATAGCATATCATTCCAAACCATGGCTTGATGCAAAGAATCTTGAGGAGGCCTATTTGATGTACAAAAAGATGAACAGCGTGCTAAATTATTTAACCAAAATAGGTTGCGAAACACTAGCTGTACCAATACTCAAACCCAAATAGCTTGGAGAAGTTCAACATAGTAGCGATCCTTCCAGCTTATAACGAGGAAGGAAAGATAGCGAAGGTTTTGGTAAAGACTCTCAAGCATGTATCGAAGGTAATCGTTGTAGATGATGGTTCAAATGACTATACAGCGGAGATAGCTGAAAGGATGGGAGCAATTGTTTACCGCCATGGAGAGCGCTTGGGAAAAGGAGAAGCTCTTAAAACAGGCTTCGAAATCGCTAAAAAACTGGGCGCAGATATCATCGTTACGCTCGATGCAGACGGCCAGCATGATCCGGATGAGATACCTCTTGTAATTGAGCCTATAATGAAAGGTGAGGCGGATATCGTGATAGGATCTAGGACTCTATCCAATTCCAAAATACCTACAATAAGGAAGATTGGGAATGATGTATTGAACAAGGTAACGAACATAGCTTCAGGGCTGAAGCTAACCGATACGCAGAGTGGCTTCAGGGCTTTTACTAGGAAGGCTATCGAGATGATCGAGGTCAAGGATCATGGCATGGGAGTAGAATCGCAGATCCTTATTGATGCAGCAGATAAAAAGCTAAGGATAAAGGAGGTGCCTATAAGCGTTAAGTATGGCAAGGATACCTCTACATATAACTTCCTAAAGCACGGCTCGTATGTCTTCATCGTCATATTGAGGACGATTATAGAGAGAAGCCCATTGCTCTATCTAGGGCTTCCTGGCATAGCTGTTGGAGCCGTTGGCCTCGCGCTCACGATATGGTTGCTCGCTCTTTACAATACCGAGCGATACTTCAGCATACCTCTCGCTATTCTAGCTCTTGGAGGCATACTGCTAGGCGTAATACTAGTAGTTACTGCACTTCTTTTATATGCGATAAACAACCTGCATGCAAGGCTAAGAAGAGTATGAAGAAAATAACGATTATATCGCAGTACTGGGAGCCAGATATGAATGGAGATGTAGTCAGGCTGAAGAATTACATTGGATTGCTGCTAAAGCTTGGATTCGAGATAACGCTCATAACTGCGATACCCAACTATCTAACATATAAAAGGAAAGAAGCCAAGGTTGGGATCGAAAAAAGAGAAAGGCTCAAGATAATAAGGTTATGGATGCCCAAGCTTGTGCACAAAGGATTGGCTAGTAGGCTAATTCTATATTTGAGCTTCATGATATTCGCTTCGCTACCTACATTGATCTATGCTAGGAAAAGCTATATTTGGGCATTCTCTCAGAGGGTCTTCTCAACACTCGCCGCATTGCCTGCGAAGCTGCTATTCAGAGTTAAGCTTTATTCGGATATAACAGATATTTGGCCTGAAGCGTTGATCAATACGGATTATGCCAGTGAGGATTCATTATTCTATAAAATGGGTAGATTCATAGCAAAGATAGCCTATAGATCCAGCGATAAGATCCTTGTGCTAAGCGAAGATATGAAGAAGCAAATCGCCAATCGATATGGTTTAGATCCAAAGAGGGTATTTGTATTGGAGAACTTCATGCCGAGCAGAGAAATAGATTTACCAAACATGAACGGAGAGCTCAGAGTGCTTTATTATGGGAATCTTGGAAAGAACTACGATTTCGATGCGATAATTGAGCTGGCAAAGGAACTTAAGCGAGAAAAGATCAAGTTCATCATCATAGGATCTGGGGAGATGGAATATGAAATCATTGAGAACATAAAAAGGAACGGGCTCACAAATGTTGAATTCATCAACAGGATGCTTGAAGAAGCAAAGCTAAAAGCCTTTGTTAAGGATGCACAAGTTTTAATTTTGCCTATGCGTCATCAAGTCATAGAGGACGTCTCATTCCCAACGAAATTAATAGACTATCTCCATTCAGGCAGGGTAATACTTTACATAGGGAATGGATATTGCTTAAGGCTAATTAATGGCCATAAGGCAGGAATTGGACTAGATAAGTTCGAGAAGGAAAAGCTTGTTGATTTCCTAAGAACGTTAAGTAATAACGCTGAGATGATAAAGGAATATGCAACGAATGCAAAAAGACTTGCGGAAGAGATGTTTTCTGAAATGAACGCCACTGCGAAAATTAAAATCCTCTTTCAGTGATGGCGAATAACATAACAGTCCTAGGAATCAACGACGGCCACGATTGCGGTGCAGCGCTCATAAGAAACGGAAAGATATTGGCGGCCGTTCAAGAGGAGAGGCTATCGAACATAAAGCATCACAGCGGAACACCGAAGTTAGCGATAAGGGAGGTATACAAGATAGCTGGCATAGATCCAAAGGAAACGAATGCAATAGCGATCGTTAGCCTGAATAGAGTTTACTCTCCACTTGAGGAATACCCTCTTAAAGTTAGGATTTTCGAAAAGGCTTCAAGATTCTTTCACGGCAAGAGCTTCGCTAAACTATATGTTTCTATACTTCACAAGTTCAGACCAATAAAGGAGTTGATGGAAATATTTAGCGAGCTTGGCATAGAGGATAAAGAAGTTAGATTTGTTGAGCACCACTTAGCGCATGCTTCATGCGCTTATAGAACAAGCCCTTGGGGCTATGATAAGCCAGTCTTAGTTATGACCTCAGATGGCGCAGGAGATGGAGTTTCAGCCACTGTCAATATTGCAGAGAAAGGCGAGATAACTAGGATAGCATGGTCAACGTTCTACAATTCGCTAGGCAACGCTTTCTATAGCGAGATAACTCGCTATCTTGGCATGAAGCCCTGGGATCACGAATACAAGGTCATGGGTCTTGCGCCATATGGCAAGCCTGAACTTTGCTTGGAAAAGATGAAGAAGATCATAAGGATAAATCCGAAGAACAAGCTAGAATTCGAGAATACATTCGGTTCTTATCTCAAATCGATGCAGCCAAAGCTTAGGAAGCTCCTAGCATATGAGAGATTTGATAACATCGCAGCAGCATGCCAGCTATATTTCGAGATGCTCGTATGTGAATGGGTAGAGAATGCCATAAAGAAAACGGGAATAAGTCATGTTGCCTTCGCAGGAGGTAACTTCTTGAATGTCAAAGCAAACAAGAGGATTTTGGAGCTAGAAAGCGTTGAAGATGCCTTTTTCTATCCAGCATGCGGAGATGATGGAACACCTGTTGGCGCAGCTTTGCAGGCCTATTATGAAATATGCAAAGAAGAAGGCATAAAGCCTGAGTTCCATCCACTTGAAGATCTTTACTATGGACCTAGTTATGATGACGAGGAAATAAGAGAGGTGCTTAAGAAAGAGGGAATGCTTGAAAAAGCTGAGAAATATAGCGATATAAATGGCGTTGTAGGCGAAATGCTCACCAAAGGGAAAATAGTGGCGAGATTTGATGGGAGGGTTGAATGGGGACCAAGGGCACTGGGCAATAGAAGTATACTTGCAGATGCAAGGGATTTCAGAGTGATTAGGAAATTGAACAGCGCGATAAAACAAAGAGATTTCTGGATGCCCTTCGCTCCTACGATACTCGAGGAAAGGATTGATGAATACCTTATCGATGCGAGGCCAGCTAGATATATGATACTCGCTTTCGATACCACTGAAAAGCGAGATGAGATCATCGCTGCAATACATCCCCAAGATTTCACTGCAAGGCCACAAACGTTAAATGATTGGAACGAAGGATATAGGAAGATATTAAAGGAATTCGAAAATATAACAGGTGTTGGAGGGATTCTCAATACCAGCTTCAATCTCCACGGCTATCCCATCGTAGGTACACCTGAGCTAGCAATATGGACACTTAAGAACTCTGGACTTGAGTATTTAGCAATTGGAAGCTACTTGGTAAGGAAGTAATGCAGATAGAAGTATTTGAAAGGAGAGTAAGAGAGCTATTGGATAAAATACTTGTTAGGAAGTTTGCTTTCTATGCACTTGGCCTTGTAACTGCGCTGAACATAGCAATGGCGCTATTTTTGCTGAGTAGATTCGTAATCACGTTTTACTTCTATTTCTTGAACCTCCTTGGATTGAACATTGGCCTAGTAGCATATCTAGGCTTGGATAGAATAAAGGTGCTTAAGGAGATAAAAATGGGTAGTAAAGTCAATGCTGCATTACTTTTACTTTTCATTTCTTTTATGTTCATTTCTTATTTATCAATACTTTATAGCGTAAACTACAGATCTATTTACTACTATATTTTCACGACGCTAGCATTCTTCACTATACTTCCAAGAATTTTCTTCGATGAAATGAAGAAGAGAAATGCAATGATCATACTCATGCAACTCATGGCACTGAGCTTTCTTGAAAGGATAAGCCTTTTCATCATGCACGACTTTCCACCTTGGTGGGATCCATATTTTCATTACGCAACAAGCTTAACTGTATATAATAATGCCCACATTCCTAATCTAGCTGGCTATACGTATTTTCCGCTCTATTATATTTTCAACAGCGAGATATGGCTCATGATCTTTGGTGATACTAGCATGAATTATATTGTTATAAATGCGCTCATACTAGTTATATCTTTGATTTTACCTTATTTGATCGCTGAAAGGATCACAAAAAGCGAACGAGCTGGGGTATTCGCAAGCACTTTGATTATGATAGTATATAATTTCTTCGGCATGACTAACTTCCAGACCCCCCATCCTTTCTCGTTTACCTTAGCAATGCTCTCGATTTATTTGCTTTACAGGATAATCTTTGAAGGAATTAATTACAGGCTCATAGGTATTTTCTTAATCTCATCGATAGGGTCCTTCATATTCCACCCAAGTGGAGGCCTTTTCTTGAGTTATCTTAGCATAGGCTTAATTATATTCAGGATGCTTTTCAATGTTAGGAGATACTTGGTGTTTTTAATATTCCCTTTATTCGTATTTTTATACTTAATTAACCTAGCTCAGAATCAATTAGGCTATTATATATCACTTTCATTTGGTGCGCAAGGCCTTAGCGTAGAAAACCCCGTATATCCTGGCTTCAGTTCAACTTTCGCACAGATAACATTTTACACACTTTCGCATTTCTGGTATTTCGCAGTTGCATTCTTTACTGCGTTGGGACTATTTACCCTCATATTGAGCAATAAGAAAAACTATTTTTTACCCGTGCTAGCTGTTATCGCAGTACTTCCTACAACTACATTGTTCTTCACAGGGAGAGCTGTGGCAGAAACAATTGGAACAGGATTCATAGTACTTGCAGAGGTATTGTTGGGAGGAATTGCGCTTAGAAGCACTTTCAAAAAAACAATAGCTATATTCTTCATAATTCTATTAACCTTTTCCTTCTTTTCTTCTACGTTACTAAGCGATGATGCTCCGTATTTCGGCAAAGCAATTAATGGAAATTATACTTATTACATCCAACAAACTTATTACACGAATGAACAAAGCATAAGTGCAGCAAGCTTGCTTGTGAATAACATGCAAGGAAACATATTAGTCAACTCCACAGATGATAGAGCTTTTGCTGCATGTTGCTCAATATCAGTGAAAGGATATGTTCACTTAGATCCTTCGATTTATGTGGTCAGTAACAATACATACTATTTCATTAGCTACTACATAACCTCTCGATGGCCAGCTCTTCCTCCACAGGCATATGAAAATTTCGCAAGAAATATGACAGCAAATCCTAATGTTAATTTGATTTATTCAAATGGAGATACTATAATCTTCTTCTCGAGCATTCATAAGAAGTGATAATTAATATTGCTTGAGAGGATCATCCAAAATTATAAATTGCAAAAAATATGATTGTTCCTTTAGAGTATTTAAATAAAAAGTATTTTAAAGCTATGATTAAGAATCCATACCAAATAAGATTTTTTATAGATTTGGTTCAAAGAGAACAAAAATTATACAGAATTCTAGAAGCAAGTACCAAGGAAATAAAATACAACTTGAGCAAGGCAGAGGAAATAAGGAGAGAAATTTATGAAAAAATGAAAAACTATTCATATCATGGTGCAATGGTCTCTCCTCTGGAAGGCCCAATCATTTATTGCATAGTTAGAATTTTAAAGCCAGAGATCGTTATCGAAACAGGCGTAGCTAATGGTGCATCATCCACATTCATCTTAAATGCTTTAGAAGAAAACAATAAAGGTAGGCTATACAGCATAGATCTTCTTTCAAAAGAGTTGCAAGTGAAAGAAAAAGAAATAGGATGGTTGATACCGAAAGAATTGAGGCATAGATGGAATTTACATCTTGGAGACAGCAAAGAATTGCTACCAAAGTTTTTGCAACAATTAGGATACGTTGATATATTTTTACACGATAGCTTGCATACTCTTGAACATGTATTATTCGAGCTTAGAATTGCCTCAGCTTATATTAAAAGCGGTATCTTAATAGCTGATGATGTACATCCAAGCTGGATAAATAAAATATGCAATGCTCTAAATATCGAAAAACATGAATTGTTCAATGATTTATTAGTATTGAAGAAATGAAGTATCTATCCAAATATCATCACGAGCTTAATGAAAAGGCATATACGAGACTCAACATAGAAGATAGTGATTTCAAAAAAAGACAAATAATATATCCTAAATATTATTTTAAGAGAACTAATAATAATATGGAAGGCTTGGCAAATTTTTTATTATATATGTATCAAAAAATCAGATAAAAAATTAAAAATAGGCATATTTTAAATCTAGGTGCAGGAACAGGTTATCGAGATACAAACTTACTTTTAAAATTGCAAAATAAAGTCAAAGCATTAGATCTCTCCTACGAAAAAAGCGTTCAAATAAAATATTTTTATACTATAGATATTTACTTTAATTATTAATTTAATATTCAAAAAAATGAAGATCTTACTTGTTTGTGAACAACCTCTGCCTTCTAAGAAGAGGGCAGGAAGACCGAATTATACGGTAAGGTATCTTGCAAAGAAAGGTCACGATATTACGGTTTTATGTCCAAGGACCCATGAAGAAGATGATGGTTTAGCTAGATATGAGTATATTAATATCGAGTTCAGGCAGTTCTCAATTATAAATAGAATAAAGATATTGAGAGAGTTTCAAAAAAAGATAAAAAAATTAATGTATTCAGAAAAGTTTGATATTATAAGAACAATAAATATTATACCGACGTATTCTTCATTAAATACTAAGATACCTATATATTCAGAGATAAATGATTTTTTGAGCGATTTATATTTGCAATTCAATATGCCATTAAAGAATATTATTTCAAATTTTATCAAAATGATGGAGAACAAAATTGCTAAAAAAATGTGTTATGCAAATGTGGAAACAGATGTTGGAAGGAGATTTTGGAAAGAGCTAGGGGCAAATGAGAAAAAGATCGCAGCAATCCCGAATGGTGTGGATACAAAGCATTTCGATCCTTATAAAGCAAATGCAGAAGAAATTAGAGAGAAATATAAGCTTAATCATGCGAAGGTATTATTCTATCATGGAGACATAGGATATTATGATGGTTTACATTTCCTTTTAAATATAATGGATAGAATAGACGCAAAATTCATGATTGTTGGTGATGGACCAAATGGCTACTTGGATGAGCTTAGAAAGATCGCTTTGAAAAACAAGGTTGAAGACAAAATAATTTTCACAGGTTGGATTGACTATGGAATACTACCAAGTTATATCGCATGCGCAGACTTATGTGCATTACCTTTGATACCTAAAACTAGGGAAAATAGAGCCGTTATACATTCAAAAATAAAGGAATATTTGAGCATGGGTAAGAAATTTGTTGTAACTAGACTAGAAGGAATAGAATCAAGCTTGGGTAGTTTGCCATTTTATGTCAATGAACCATGGAATCGAGAAGAACTGTTAAATGTAATAAAAAGAGCATTTGAAGAAGAAAGAGATGTTGAAAAAATGAGGAGTATTGCTAAAATTCTGGACTGGGAAAACATAATAAATCAAGATGAAAAAGTAATGAAGGCAATTTTGGATGGAGAAGAAGACATAAGGAAATTCGATCTAAAGCTTGAGAATACTTAGGACAATTGGCGAATTCGGACCTTCAATTGGGCCTTCGAAGCAAGCATACTTGCTTACTAAGGGATTGAGCAAGCAGGGAATATTTTCCATAATCTATACTTATGAAGTTTATGTTAACGAAAAAATTGAAAATGCGAAAATAAAGAAGTTTGAGCCTTTTATTAAATTTGGCCATTACAAGATTTCCTTTAAAATGATTCAAGAAGTAATGAGAGAAAATGTAGATTTGGTTCATGTTCATGGATATAGGAATTTCCAAACTGATTTGGGAGCATTAGTTTCATTGGAGAAAAAAATACCCTTAGTCATTACAGCGCATGGAACTGTAAAGGGTTATGAATATTTGAATCTTGGCTTAAGATCTAGATTGCCAAATATAATTTACGATGCTTTGACCTTTAAGTTAACTTTGAGATTGGCAAAGAAGATAATTGCAACATCTAAAAGTGAGGCAAATGAGCTTTTAAGCTTTGGAATACCTGAAAGTAAGATTGCGATCATTCATAACGGTATAGAATTCCCTAACATAGAAGTTAAGAAGGATTTCGATGATAAAGATACTCTTAACATATTAACAGTTTCTAGGATAACTTATAAAAACAACTTAGAAATGGGAATTAAAGCCTTTGCTGAAGCATACAAAAGGAATAAAAAGCTTCGTTATATAATCGTAGGTGATGCTAAGCCTAGTAGATATGATGCGATGGAAAGAGGATATAAAGAAAAAATATTAAAGCTTTGTAAACAGCTTGGAATAAAAGATAAAGTAATCTTCACTGGCTGGCTAAGCGGTGAAGCATTGTGGGAAGCATATTTAAAAGGAGATATCTTTATTTGGACTTCACGCTATGATAATTTTGCCCATGCTTTAGTAGAGGCAGCTTATTTTAAATTACCAATTATTAGTACTCCTGTTGGCATTGCAGGAGATTTGCTTGATAAAGAATTCTTAGTTGAACATGAAGATTACAAAGAGCTTAGCGAGAAAATCCTAGAAATTTGCGAAAATCCTAAACTAATGAAAGAGATTGGAGAAGAGAATCATAAAAGATCGCTGAGATATAGTTATGAAAAAATGGTGAGGGAATATTACAAGCTATATTCAGAATTGGCAAGCTAGACCGAGCTTGAACTGCTAACTTGTTATGTGCGGAATTTGCGGTATAATAGGAGAACCGAATAGCTATTTGCTTAAGCTTATTTGCAATAATTTAGTTCATAGAGGCCCAGATAGCGAAGGCTATTATATCGATGATAAAGTTGCTCTAGGAGTGAGGAGATTGAGGATCATAGATCTCGTAACTGGAGATCAGCCAATTCATAACGAAGATTCAACGATTTGGGTAGTTTTCAACGGTGAAATATATAACTTCTTGGAACTTAAATCAAAGCTTCAAGCTAAGCACAGGTTCTACACAAGCACAGATACAGAAGTGCTCGTTCATCTTTGGGAAGATTACAAGGAAAATATGCTCGGATATCTAAAAGGCATGTTCGCGTTTGCAATTTATGATGCGAAAGAAAATAAGGTTTTCATAGCAAGAGATAGATTTGGTGAAAAGCCCCTTTATTATACAATCATAGATAATAGCTTTATTTTCGCTTCTGAGCTTAAAGCTCTAATAAAGGTTTTGGAGAGGATCGAAATAAATACCAATGCTTTAGCGAGTTATTTCGCTTTCTTTTATAACCATTTAGAAGAGAGCTTTATAAAGAATGTTTTTAGATTAAATCCCTCAAGTTATATATTATATGATATTAAGAATAGAAAGTTTGAAATTAAAAAATATTGGGATTTGAATATCGATGAAAATATTGAAATAAGCATAGAAGATGCATTGAAGCTTCTTGATAGATACTTAAGCAATTCAGTTAAGAATTGCTTGATAAGCGATGTTCCGTTAGGGATTTTATTGAGCGGAGGCGTAGATTCAAGTATTATTGCTAGCTTAGCCTCGAAGAATGCAAGAATAAAAACTTTCCATATCACAAGTGAAGAAGAAGAAGAAGTTAAATTCGCAGAAGAAATTGCTAACTTAATAGGTAGCGAACATAAAACAATATATATTGATAAGAACTTCATGAAGAACTTCGATGATATTGCTTACTCAATCGATGAACCTGTAGCAGATCCTTCAATCCTATTATCATATTATATATGCGAAACAACAAGGAAGCATGTTACTGTTGCACTCACTGGTGAAGGGGGAGATGAGTTATTTTGGGGCTATCCTTGGATTTCCTTAAATGATGGACTTGATAAATGGTTTGACTTGCCAAGCTTCATAAGGAAAAATGCTTTGAAAATGAGATACATCACTAAACACATAAATTCGAGCTATGCAGGTATTTTGCAAGATATTGCGAGATACGAGAAAATAGGCTATCATTCATTAGATAGTGTTGGAAAAAGGATTGCAAGGCTTTCGCATTTTTCGCTTGAAGAAATAAAGAATCTTTTAGCTACGAGGTTCGAGGATCCTTATAAGGAATATGAAGAGATCTTACGAAAAAGAAACTCCTTAAGAGGCTCAGCTTATTTAACGATAAAGAAAGTTTTGCCGAATGATTTCCTTCATAAAGATGATAGGATGAGCATGAAGCATTCACTTGAGCTCAGGGCACCATTCTTAGATCATGAGCTTTTCCAAGCAATGTATAGAATTAGCGATAGCTATAAATTGAATTCTTCGACTCAAAAATACTTACTTAAACTTTATGCTGTGAAGTATCTAAAAATGCCAAAGGAAGCAATCTTCAGAAAGAAAGTGGGTTTTAGTATGCCATTAAATAGATATCATAAGGATTTTATATATAAAACAGAAGAATTAAAATATCTAACAAAAGAATTAAGAATTAATTATAATGTTATCATGAGATTGTATGAATTTTATCCTTCATATGAATATACAAATAGATTATTTGCTTTATCCTTACTTTTAGATTGGTATAAGAATATGGTTAAATGATTAAGGTTGCTTTCCTAGGTAGAAGTTTTTCGCAAAGAAGGCAAAGTCATCTATTGAATGAATTATGTAAGAATTTCGCTGTCTTTGCACTCGTTCCTGCTTGGA
>Ga0070737_10005111_pt1 | contig 12700 bp, 9 predicted proteins | sample Coa_R1_10_FD_66438 | JGI IMG/M metagenome (GOLD analysis project Ga0070737, IMG submission 66438) | Surface soil microbial communities from Centralia Pennsylvania, which are recovering from an underground coalmine fire - Coalmine... | ecosystem: Environmental > Terrestrial > Soil > Unclassified ... | reverse complement strand
ATGTTGTCGGCCAATCTGCGCCACAAAGAGGCGCTGGCCATTCCCCCGCAAGGCCCCGCCGAGCTGGTATGGACGCCCTCCAATTTGCCTTTCGAAGCCTTCGACCGCACCTCCCTGGTGGGCAGCATCAACAATAGCGGCACCCTCACCGCTCATGTGACTGCGGCCTCGCGCGGCGACACTGAGATGATCATGCGCTTTGCCATGCGCCGCATGCCCAGCAACCACTGGAAAGACATCTTTGACTACATGATGAAGCGCGCCAATATGCCGGGTGCGGAAATCACCAACCTGAAGGCCAGTGATCCCAGCGACACCGACAATCCCCTGACCGTCAATTTCGACATTACCGAGAACAATTACTTTGATTGGTCGGCGGCGGAGTCCAAGTTCGTGCTGCCGCTGGGAGCCATTCCGCTGCCGAGCGGCGATGAACAGGACGACGACAGCGTCTCCACCGAGCCCATCAAGCTGGGCGCTGTCCGCGAAGACCAGACGGACGTGAAGATCACCTTCCCCTCCAATTACCAGGTGCATCCGCCGCTGAATGTGGACGTCAAGCGCGATTACGCCGAATATCACGCCGCCTACAAATATGACGCCGGCCAGTTCACCAGCCACCGCACGCTGAAGGTGATGACCTCGGAACTTCCGCCCAGCCGCAGCGAAGATTACGCTGCATTTCGTCGCGTTATCGCGGCGGACGAAGCGCAGGCGGTCGCGCTCACCAATCAGTCTCCGGGAGCGGCAAGCGTGGCAACCGGAAATCAGTCTGCCGATGATCTTTTTGATTCTGCCGACCAGGCGCTGCAGAACCAGCACTACCAGACGGGCATTGACCTCCTGCAGCGGGTCCTCAAGCTGGATCCCAACCACAAGAACGTGTGGAACGAGATGGGCCGCGCCTACATGGGCCTAGGACAAACCGATCAGGCGATTGCCGCTTTTAAGAAGCAGATTGAAAGCAACGCCTACGATCCCTTTGCCTACAATGCCCTGGGCCTGGCCTATCAACAGAAGGGAGACTACGAAGACGCGATCCAGCAGTTCCAAAAGCAAATCGAGATCAATCCACTGGATCCTTACGCGCATGGCAATCTGGGCGATCTTTACGTGCGGGAGAAGAAATTTGCCGACGCGGTTCCGGAGCTGGAGAAGGCGGTTGACATCCAGCCCAAGAACCCGCTGCTGCAGATTTCACTCGGGCAGGCCTACATCGCCACCCATCAGACCGACAAAGGCATGGCGGCCTTCGAAAAAGCGATCAGCCTGTCGCCGACGCCGCTTACCTGGAACAACATCGCCTATTCGCTTGCCGAACAAAATGTTCAGTTGGACCGGGCGCAGAACTACGCTGATTCGGCGATCCGGGCCCTGGAAACGCAGCTTGGCGACGTGACCCTGGACAATCTGCGGCTGCAGGACCTGGACACCACGCAGTTGCTGTTTGCGGTATGGGACACGCGGGGCTGGGTTGATTTCAAGCGCGGCAACTTGGACGCGGCGGAGAAATTCATTTTGCCGGCGTGGCAGGCCGGCGGCGCGGGCGATGAAGCCGAACATCTGGGCGAAATCGCCGAAAAGCGCGGCCACCGCGACCAAGCCATCGACTACTACCGGCTGGCCCTGGCGGCGGAAGATTCCACTCCGGAGGCCCGCGCCAAACTGACGGCGATGGGCGTGAAGGACATTGACAGTCGCATGGCGAGCGTGCGCGCCAAGGCGGAGCAGCGCAATCCGGTCGAGCTCAAGAAATCCGCCAAGGGCACGGCGGAATTCTTCCTGCTGGTATCGCCGCGCAAGGTGGAGCAGGTGAAGTTCATCAAGGGCGACGACAGCTTGAAGGGCTTGGCCGACATTCTGCAGAAGACCGACGTGGGCATGAAATTCCCGCCGCAATCGCAGGCGCAGGTGGTGCGGCGCGCCGTGGTCCGCTGCGGCAGTACCGCGCCCGGCCCGTGTACGCTGGAGCTGGTGCCCACGGCGGAAGTCAGATCGCTGGAGTAGCGAGGGCGTGAGTCGTTGATCGTGAATCGGGTTGCGACCTGGCCGACCAACCACGATCCACGATTCACGCGGTAAAATTTCCCGCGGGAGATTGCAATGGGTGACCTGAGGTATCCGATCGGTAAGTTTGAATGGGTCGCCCCAGAGACTGAAGAACAAGCTGCCAAAGACCGGGCCCGTTATATCGAAGTACTCGCCAAGACTCCCCTGCAAATGCGTTTTGCCGTACAGGGCCTAGATGCCGAGCAACTGAATACGCCCTATCGTCCCGAAGGTTGGACGGTGCGCCAGGTGGTGCATCACGTCCCCGATAGCCACCTGAACGCCTACCTCCGCTTCAAGCTGGCGCTGACCGAAGAGCAACCGCAAATCAAGCCCTACAGCCAGGACGCCTGGGCCAAACTCCCGGACAACTACGTCACTCCCATCGAAGTGTCGCTGCAACTGCTGGCCGCGTTGCACTCGCGTTGGGTGGACCTGCTACAGGCCATGCGGCCGTCCGATTTCGGACGGACACTGTTCCATCCCGAACACGGCGTCCTTACCCTCGATCGCATGCTGGCGATGTATGCCTGGCATAGTTCCCATCACTTGGCGCACATCACCTCGTTGCGCGAACGTATGCAGTGGAACCGGCGCGCCGCTGCGCAACAATAATTCACAAAAATTCACGCTTCTAATGGGCTGAATGTACTACTAATTGCAGGTAGGTGTCCGCTTAGTGTGATGTAAATCGCTGTCTAAGGGACACGAACCGCGCATCCGAAACTCGAGATGGTTCGTCTAATCTGTATTGCTGGGATCTATGAACTTTTTATTCGTGTCTAGCGTATAGCTAGCAGGAAGAGGGAGTGGCAGCGTCGGCTGGCACTCCAATTGCATCAATAACGTGGGGCCAAACAGAGTGTTTCGCCAGCGGTTTGGCGGCCCAGGCGAGACAAACTCGGGAGGCTTTGGAGTCACCCCGTGCGCTGTTTGACCCTGGGCTGACATTGTATGCGAAGCGGCGCGAAATGCAAGCGCCTGTGTTATAGGCGAAGGCAGAGCGCCGTTTGGGCTGCCGAAACCACAGCCAAGAAGTAAGGAGATTGGGAAAATATGAGTCGTACACTGACTAGCCTCGCCGTATTTGTTTTCGCCCTAACTATGTCGCTTGCTGCTTTTGCCGCCTCCAAGTCGGAGTCGATCAGGCTGTACAACGACACGCAGCTCAACGGCAAAACGCTTCCCGCCGGCGACTACACCGTGAAGTACGACGCCACCGGCTCGACTGCACAGGTGAAGTTCCTGAAGAACGGCAAAGAAGTGGCCTCGGCAACCGGGCAGGTGAAGCACCTCGTCAATCCGCCCGACTACAACCAGGTAGTTACCAACAGCGCGAATGGCACTTCCACGATCAGTGAGATCGATTTCGGCCACGCCAAAACCGGCGTAACCTTCGGTGACAGCAGCAGCGGCATGTCCGCCGCCGGACAGTAATCGCTAACTGCAATTCGATCGATGAGACAGGGAGCCAAGGCTCCCTGTTTTTATTGCACCAGCTTGCGCAGCTCGCGCCGCAGGATTTTGCCGGACGCGGTGCGCGGCATCTTCTCCACAAAGTAGATTTCCTGCGGCACTTTGTAGTTGCTCAGGCGCCCGGCGACGAACGCCTGTAGCTGCGCTGCGGTCGCGGCTTCTCCTTCCCGCAGCACGACAAAAGCGCAGGGGACCTCTTCGCCTCCGGCATCACGGCGCGACACCACGCCGCAGTCACGGACGAGCGGATGCTCCAGCAGCACGTTCTCCACCTCCGCCGGCGCAATCGAAAATCCTTTGTACTTCATCATCTCCTTGCGGCGATCGACGACGTAGTACAGGCCGTTCTCATCTCTGCGCACGATGTCGCCACTCCAGTACCAGCCGTCGCGCAGGACCGCCGCCGTAGTGTCCGGGGACTTCCAGTAGCCGAGCATGAACTGCGGCCCGCGCATCACCAATTCGCCGCGCTCGCCGGGCGCCACCTCCTGCTCGTTTTCGTCCACGATGCGGCATTCGGTCTGCGCCACCGGCGCTCCGATCGAGTCGGGCCGGTACAGCTCAGGCGCCAGAAATCCAATGTGCGTGACCGGCGAAGCTTCGGTCATTCCGTAGCCCTGGCGAATGGGGATACCTGTGTTAGCGGTGAAGCGGCGGGCCAGCTCCGGCGCCAACGGCGCGGCGCCTGATTTCACCCAACGCAGGTGATGGTCGCGAGGGAACTTGCCCTGTTCGGCTGCCTGACAATAGGCCAGCAGCGTCGGCGGCACGCATAAGGCAAATGTCACGCCTTCTTCCACAGCAAGCCGCAAGGAAGCTTCGCACTCGAAGCGCGGCATCAGCACCAGGGTGCAGCCGCAAATGAGGGCCAGGTTGAGGCCGACCGTCAATCCATAAATATGGTAGAGCGGCAGGAAACACAGCATGATGTCTTGCTCGCCGATGGCGCCATACTCGCCCGGCGTCAGCGTCTGGTAGACATTCGCCACCAGGTTGTAATGCGAAAGCATCACGCCCTTGGGGAGGCCGGTGGTGCCGCTGGAGAACGGCAGCGTCGCCAGCGTGAGTCGCGAGTCCTGCGCGGGGGTAGGCAAAGGCTGGCCATGGGTGGGACCGAGAAGGGAACCGAAAGGCTGCGAGCCGCTCGGCCCTGGCGTGCGCACGGTATACACGCACCGCAGCGCAGGCAGGCCGCCAAGGTCGATTCCCGTCAACAGCGTGCCGTCGCTGACGAGGGCAACTGCCTCGGAGTTTTCCAGTTGATAGCAAACTTCACGCTCGCGATAGGTGGGGTTCAGCGTGGTTGGGATGCCGCCGGCGAGCGTGGCCGCATGATAGGCGACCCCGAATTCCCAGCAGTTGGGCAGGAAGATCCCAATGACCTCGCCCGGACGAACGCCGGCGGCAACCAAGCCGCGGGCGGCGCGCTCCACCATCTCGCCGTAAGCCGCGTAGGTGATGCGCTGCGCCGGCACGCAAGACGCATCGACCATGGCGACCTTGGCAGGATGCCGGCGGCAGGACTCCAGTACCACATCGTGTACGAACTTGCCCTCCGGATCGGCGAAGAGCCGCGTCCGCAAAGTTTCAGGTGAGCGCACCGTCCCCACGGGGGTGAAGTGTATCAGGTTCGGACCAGCGCGTTATCGTCAGGTTATTCAGCCGCACCTTCGGCAAAAAATAGAGCTTGGAGAATTCCCGAAATGAGAGGCTCTCCCTCCCTTTAACCAAACAAGCATTGACATTCCGAAGGTCCGTCCTACACTGGGCGCGAGCGACCGACTGGCCGTTGCAGCTCGGTTTCCCACTCCGAAAAAGAGGAAGGAGGAGGCCAGTGGGCCACCTCTACTACATACCGCAATGCCCACCGCCGGGTGTTCCCGGTACGGATAAACATGGCAATTTGGTGTGTCAGGGCGGGACTTGGCAATGGGTTGTTAATAGCGCCAATCAATCCGATGGCATTAATTATGTGAATTTTGTCAGAGCTCATCTACAGTGAAACCGATGAAGGAGCCAACCATGAAAATCGCGTCCGTACTGATGCTAACTCTCGCATCGTGTCTGAGTTGCGCTGCCTTGGATGTGCAAATCGGAATTGGCGACATTGCCCTCAGGGGCTGTAGCACCGCGCAGCGCGGCAAGTTAGATAAAGCAACGGTTGCCGCTTTTCTCAACAACATGATTCAGGGCCCGGACAGTAGTCTCGACGCCTTGAAACCAAATGAAATCCAGCTGTTTAAATGGGTTGATCTCGCCGGCAACGGTAAGTGCGAACTCGTGCTGACAGTAAGTACTGGCCCGAATTACGTCTCGCTGTGGATCTACTGGCAGAATCATGCTCAAACGCTTCCAGGCGGAGCAAACCTCAAGGAAGGGATTAGGGACCTGGACGGCGATGGGAAGAAAGAAATCATTCTGTACTCCTCTCTTGATCCTGCAGGCGGACGCGGAGGCAATCCGACTCCAGTTTGGCCGCGGGTGTTTCGCCTGGAAGGTGAAAAGTACGTGCCGGCGAGCTGGGATTTTCCTGGGATTTATGATTTTTACCAGCGCGAGGTTCTGCCCCAGCTCAACGAGGAAATGGACAAGAAAAGGCGCATTCTGTCGCCCGACTTTGTCGACAACAACGTAGCCGTTTTGGAGATGCAGCGAGATAAGATTCTACGCTTCCTCCGGCTCGATCCCCAGGCTGGCTTGGAAGAGGCGCGGCAGTGGGCAAAGAGCAACAATCCCGACATGATTTACAACGCGTGGTGCGTTTTTCAAGACATACCTGGTCACGAGGCGGAGGCAAACGCCGCCAAGCAAGCGGAGCAGGAGGCGTTCCGACGCAGGGTCGCCAGTGCCCCATAGTTGTGAGCTAAAGCGGCATGAACCGCGGCCATTGGAGCCCCATTATGAGAACCGCACCGCTGGCGGCCCTAATCCTAGTCCTGTGCTGCAACTGCAGCACCTTAGGCGCGCAGACAGGAATTGGCGACATCGCGTCAAAAGGCTGTAGCGCCGCGCAACGCGCCAAGTCAGATAAGGCGAGCGTTGCCCGCTTGCTCGATATGAAACCAAATGAGATTGGGGAGTTCAAGTGGGTTGATCTTGCCGGAGACGGCAGGTGCGAGCTTGTAATGGGCGTAAGTGGTGGCCCGAATGTCTCCTTCGTCTGGGTCTACTGGCAGGATCATTTTCAGGCGCTCATGGGCGAGGCGAGCCTTAAGGATGCAATCCGGGACCTGAATGGAGATGGGAAGAAAGAAATCATCATGGACTCCTATCTCGATTCCGCTGGCAAAAGTGCGGGGTTTGAGGGTTTTCACGTTTGGCCGGAGGTTTACCGGTTGCAGGGCGAACAGTACGTGCCGGCGAGCAAAGACTTCCCCGGGTTTTACGATCTGGAGATTTTGCCCAAGCTCGACAAGGAGATCGCCGAAACGCCCGCCCTGCAGACGGGAGCAGCAGCGGCCCTGGAGATGGAGCGGGACAAGATCCTGCGCGTGCTCGGGCGCGATCCCAACGCCGGCCTGGAAAGAGCGCGATATTGGATGAAGAGCGACGATCCCCAGATCGTGTGGGACGCATACCTGGTGTTTGCGGATATTCCAGGGCACGAGGCGGAAGCAAACGCCGCCAAACAAGCGGAAGCGCAGGCTTCCCAGCGATGGTTCGCCAATGGTCGGAATAAGTAGAGGTTGTTTCATAAATCGATTTCGGGGAAGGTACGAATTTCCTCAGGGGCTAAAGCCCGCATTCTTAATGGCTCGGAACGGCATGGCTGAAGCCATGCCCCTTCAAAGAATCATTTTGAAACAAGCTCTAGCTACTGCGGGATGGAGCGGGCGCTATGAACAAGAAACACGTGTTGAGCCCAGTTCTAATTTTGTTTTGCACTTGCCTCACCTGTGGGGCGCAAATCGACAAGATTCCTTGGAACGCTTCCAATTGCGCGAAGCTTAACAGCTCAGACAAAACTGCGGTGGCTGCGTTTGTGAACGGGCTTGGGGACTCTGACCCCGGCACGCGCCTAGACCCCTCTCGCATCGGGCAGTTTCGATGGGTTGATCTTGCCGGAGACGGCAGATGCGAGCTCGTAATGACGGTGAGCACGGGCCCGAACTACGCCGCCCTTTGGGTCTATTGGCAGGATCATTTTCAAGCGATTGCAGGCGGAGCAGATCTTAAGGAAGGGATTAAGGATCTTAACGGCGATGGGAAGAAGGAGATTGTGGTGTACTCCTACCTTGATCCCGCAGGCGGACGTGCAGCCTTAGGCTCTACTCCGGTATGGCCGGAGGTTTATCGATTGCAGGGCGAGAGGTACGTGCCAGCGAGCAAAGATTTTCCCCAGTTGTACGATCTCGAGATACTGCCCAAGCTCGATAAACAGATCGCGAAAACGCTTGCCCTGCAGACGGGCGTAGCGGCGGCGCTGGAGATGCAGCGGGACAAAATTCTCCGCGTCCTCGGGCGCGACCCCAATGCCGGGCTGGAAAAAGCGCGCTATTGGGCAACCACCGACGATCCTGAATTGATTTGGGATGCGGTGGACGTTTTTCGCGATATCGGAGGTCACGAGGAAGAGCTGCGGGCCGCCGAACAAGCCGGAAAGCGGGCCTGGCAGCGCTGGCTCGCCAGCCGTCCGAACAGGTAGCCATTGCGGAGCGGCAACCTCCCCATCCGCGCTGCCTGGTGGCCGGGAACAACCACGTCTTCGCCGCGGGTCACGCGCACCTGTGAGTCTCATCACAGCTAATTGTCTGCGGCGGCGATATCGTGCATCACGCTAGCGGTGTGAGCGCTCCGACCTTTTCCGGGCGGACGCTTACTCCCAGGCAGCACGAATGAGAGGTGGCGCAATGGATTCTCGGCTGGTGAGTGAATTTCGTGCCATTGTGGGGGATGCGGGCTTAGTCGCCGCGCCTGAGCAACTCCGAACCTACGAATGCGATGGCGTTACCCTCTTCCGCGTCGTTCCGGAGTTGGTCCTTCTGCCGGCGTCGACACAGGAAATGCAGGCGGTAGTGAAGCTATGCCATCGCGAGCGCATTCCCTTCGTGGCGCGCGGCTCCGGTACGGGCCTGAGCGGCGGCGCCCTGCCCATCAAAGGCGGGGTGGTGATCGGCCTCACGCGGATGAATCGCATCCTCGAGATTGATCTGCCCAACGCGCGCGTAGTGGTCGAGCCGGGCGTGACCAATGCGGCCATTACCGCGGCGGTCTCGCCGCAGGGTTATTTTTATGCGCCCGACCCGGCCTCGCAGATCGTCTGCACCGTGGGCGGCAACGTGGCGGAGAATTCCGGCGGCGTCCACTGCTTCAAATACGGCGTGACCGTCACCTACATTTTGGGGCTGGAAGTCGTCCTCTCCGACGGTTCGGTGGTTCACCTGGGCGGCAAAACCCTGGACTTTCCAGGCTACGACCTGGTGGGCGCGTTCGTGGGCTCCGAAGGCAACTTCGGGATCGTCACCAAGATCACGGTGCGCATCATCAAGAAACCGGAATGCACGCAGACACTGATGGCAGCCTTCAATTCCATCAGCGAATGCGGCTCTGCCGTCAGCAAGATCATCGCTTCGGGAATGCTGCCTGCGGGCCTGGAGATCATGGACCGGCTTGCCCTGGACGCGGTGGAAGCAGCGGTCCATCCCAACTATCCGAATTGTCAGTCGTTGCTGCTGGTGGAGCTGGACGGCTCGACCCGCGAAGTCGAGCTGCTGATGGAAAAAGTGGGCCCGATCTGCAAGGAATGCGGGGCCTGGGAGCTGCGGCTGGCCAAGTCGGAAGCGGAACGCATCGCGATCTGGAAAGGCCGCAAGGCCGCTTTTGCCGCTGTGGGACGGATTTCGCCCCATTATCTGGTACAGGACGGCGTCATTCCGCGGACGCAGTTGCCGCGGGTGCTGGCCGAAATTGAGCGGCTCAGCAAGGAGGCCGGTCTGCGCGTGGCGAACGTCTTCCATGCCGGGGACGGGAACCTCCACCCCCTGGTGCTGTACGACCGGCGGATTGAGGGCCAGGAGCAGAGAGCATTGTCGCTGGCCGAAGACATCCTGCGGCTGTGCGTCGAGGCGGGCGGCTCCATCACCGGCGAGCATGGAGTCGGCGAAGAGAAGAAGCAGTTCATGCCGGTGATGTTCTCGGACGCCGACCTGGATGCCATGAAACGGCTGCGCTCCGCCTTCGATCCTTACGAGCTTTGCAATCCGACCAAAATGTTTCCCGGGACAGACACAACGTACCAGGGGCCGATTGCGTACGAGCCGCACCCCATCGAGAAGGCGGGGTTGGCGCAGCGATATTAATGAGGTTTGCGGAGCACAGTGAATCGTCCTTACAGGCCGGCGAGCCGGGCCCCCAGCCAGCGCCGCATCTACATTTGTCGGGGTGGTGGGATCGGTCCACGGGAGTAGACCATGAATGAAACAAGCAAACCAACCGATCGCGCGTGGGCTGAATTGCAGGCGATTGTCGGCCACGAGTACGTCTGGCCGGCGTCTTTGAGCGATGTGATTGACCAGGTGACGCCGGCCGGCATCATTGCGCCCGGCACGGCGCAGCAAGTCGCGCAGGTGCTGAAGTATTGCAGCGCCGCCGGGCTGGCGCTTGTCCCACGCGGCGGAGGTACCAAGCTGGCCTGGGGCAACCGCCCGCGGAAGTTCGATTTCATCCTCTCCACCGAACGGCTCAACCATGTGCTGGAACACGCCTGGGGCGATATGACGGTGACGGTCGAAGCCGGCTGTACGATCGCGAGTCTTCAGCATACCCTGCAGGAACACGGCCAGCGGCTGGCGGCGGACCCGCTGTGGCCGGACAAATCCACTGTGGGCGGTCTGCTGGCAACCGCCGACAGCGGCACGCTTCGCATCCGCTATGGCGCTGTTCGTGACCTGGTGCTGGGCGTGGAAGTGGCGTTGTCCGACGGCAATCTGATCAAGGCCGGAGGCAAAGTGGTCAAGAACGTCGCCGGCTACGATCTCACCCGGCTGGTCATCGGCTCGCTGGGAACACTGGGCGTTATCACCCGTGTGGTCTTCCGCTTGCACCCCATTCCCGTGGCCACAGCCACCTACAGCACGCTGCTCGCAACGCCGGTCGAGGCCGGCAAACTCGTGTTGGCGATCCTGGGATCGTCCCTCGTCTACACCGGACTGCAGCTCCGGGCGCAGGCGGCCGGCCAGATCGCCGTCGACATTCGCTTTGAAGGCATTCCTGAGTCGCTGCAGGACCAGTTCGTAAAGCTGGGCCAGGTCGCCGCTGGATGTCCCTTTGCGGAAGGTCCCGACGAGATTTGGAGCTCGCGGCAGAAACTCTTCGACAACACGAGCAACGCCGTGGTCTGCAAGTGCAGCGTGCTGCCGGCTGACCTTGGCGCCCTGGGTGATGCGGTGTTCCGGCAGGCTGAATCGGCAAAGGTCGCCGCCACGGTGGTCGCGCAAGGTACTGGTGTGGCGGAAGTACGGCTGGAATCGACCGCGGCAGAAGCGCTCCTCGCAGCAGTGACCGCCTTGCGCGGCGAGTTGCAGCGATTGCAAGGGACGCTGGTCGTCGAGCAGTGCCCGGCGCCCATGAAGGGAACGTTGGACGTTTGGGGCACGCTCCACGAAGGGCTGCCCTTGATGCAGAAGATCAAAGAGAAATTCGACCCGGCCCGGACGTTAAATCCCGGCCGCTTTGTGGGGGCCATATGAGCGAAGCTGCGGTCGCCACCCCGGCAAATGGCAAACCCGGTGTCTTCGATGCCTACCATCCTCCGTCCGCCGACCTGCTGAATGTCTGCGTTCACTGCGGCTTCTGCCTGCAGACTTGCCCCACCTACATCCTCTGGGGCAAGGAGATGGACTCGCCGCGCGGGCGCGTTCACCTGATCAACATGGCGGTTGCCGGCGAGGTCCCCCTCACCGACCTGTACGTCTCACACTTTGATCATTGTCTGGGATGCCAGGCTTGTGTCACGGCGTGTCCCTCGGGAATTAAGTACGGCAAACTGATCGAGGCCATGCGGGCGCAGGTTGAGCGTCATTATCACCGGCCGCTGGGAGAGCGGATTCTACGGCGCATGATCGCGGCGACTTTTACCAACCCGCAGCGGCTGCGCAAGCTGGCGGGCGCACTGCGGGCCTATCAGAAGCTTGGGGTGCAGCGTCTGGCGCATGCCTTGCATTTGACGTCGCTGCTTCCCAAGAGCCTGCGCACCATGGAGCAGTTGATGCCCGATCTGTCGGGCAAGGAGTCGTCCGCTGACTTGCCGGAGCGCATCGCAGCACAAGGAGAAAAACGCCGCACCGTGGCCCTGATGACGGGCTGCGTGCAGAGTGTCTTCAAGGCACAGGTGAACGCGGCCACCGCGCGGGTGTTGGCCGCCGAAGGCTGCGAGGTGCTGGTGCCGAAGGGCCAGGGCTGCTGCGGCGCACTGTTGCTGGACCTGGGACAGGAAGACGAAGCGCTGGAGCTGGCGCGCAGAATGATCGACCTCTTTGAGTCTCTGCAGGTCGATGCCATCGTTGTAAATGCCGCAGGTTGCGGCGCGGCCATGAAGGACTACGGCTACCTGCTGCGCGACGATCCTCAGTATCGCGATCGCGCGATCGCCTTCTCGGCAAAATGCAAGGACCCATCCGAGATATTGGCGGAGCTGCCGCCTCAGGCGCCCCGCCATACGATCGCGATGAAGGTCGCCTTCCATGATCCCTGCCACCTGCAGCACGCGCAGGGGCTCACTGCGCAGCCGCGCGCCATGCTGCGTACCATTCCCGGCCTGGAGCTGCTGGAGCTGCCCGAATCCGCCCTGTGCTGCGGTTCGGCCGGCGTCTACAACCTGCTGCAGCCGGAGACCGGTCATCAGCTTGGCGAACGCAAGGTCGCCCACATCGTTTCCACGCCGGCACAGGCTGTTACCACCGGCAATCCCGGCTGCCAGTTGCAGCTCAGCTCTTTGTTAAATGAAAAGGGACACCCGCTCCCGGTGCTGCACTACATGGAGCTGCTGGATGTGTCCATCAGCGGAAGCAAGGATGGGCGGTTCCTTCACGGTGGCCGTAAGCACTGACCCTACGTTCGGCAATCTGTTAATCTTCTTAGGCAGCGCCCGAGAATATGACGAGGGAGTTCCCGCGTCGCTCGGGCGCATTCTTTTTACCCGCAGTATGGAAGGAGACGGTTCATGGTCCGCGAAGAT
>Ga0070737_10005102_pt1 | contig 12715 bp, 11 predicted proteins | sample Coa_R1_10_FD_66438 | JGI IMG/M metagenome (GOLD analysis project Ga0070737, IMG submission 66438) | Surface soil microbial communities from Centralia Pennsylvania, which are recovering from an underground coalmine fire - Coalmine... | ecosystem: Environmental > Terrestrial > Soil > Unclassified... | reverse complement strand
GGGGGGTGATACGGTCGGCCTGCTGGGCACGGTGGTAAGGATTTTCGGCCCAAAGGGAACAAACTACAGGGTCTTCCCTGTTGTCATTAATTGAGCAAAGAAAGTGCTAATTTTGTGAAAAGAGGCTTGCAATTCATGAGCATAGAGAAAACTAAGCTTAGCCCGCTGGCGGTGACAGCATCAGAACCGTATAGTGGGAATGGGAAAGGGGCGGCGGCGCATCGGATTTATCTGAGCATGGGGTCGAATCTGGGGGACAGGCGCGGCAATCTGGCGGCTGCCATTCAGCGCCTGCATGACATCATGGAGATCGATAGGGTCTCTTCCGTCTATGAGACGGAGCCGGTCGGCTACCTGGAGCAGCCACGCTTTTTGAATATCGCCGTTGCCGGGACGACGCGGCTTTCGCCACAGGAGTTCCTGCAACGCGCGAAGGAGATTGAGGTTGCCCTCGGTCGGCAGGAGACGTTTCGCAATGGGCCGCGCCCCATTGATATCGATATCATTTTCTACGATAATCTGACGCTTGAGAGCGCGCCTTTAACCATCCCCCATCCGCGCATGGTCGAGCGCGCCTTTGTGCTGGCTCCTCTGGCGGAGATCGCGCCGGAGGTGGTGCATCCGGCCAGCGGGCGCACAGCTCGCCAGTTGCTTGCAGTGGTATCGCGGGAGGGTGTGAAGAAGATTGCCCCCGACCTGACTATCAAACTGGAACGGGATATCCAGAGCGAACCTCCCGCTGTGCATGTGCGCCTGGGTAAGACGGGCGTAGTCGGGCTGCGCAGGAGCATCCTCATCGGCAATAAGGGACAGCAGCAGCAGTTTGACGTGACCTTCGATATGTATGCCGATCTTGGCGCGGACCGCTCAGGCGTGCATATGTCGCGCTTCAGTGAGTCACTGGAACAGGTGCTGGAAGAAACTACTACCATGAATGCAAGCTGGCCGCAGCTTGAGGTGCTGGCCGAGCACGTGGCAAAAACCATCGCGCAGAAGCAGAAAGTTGCCCGTGCCTCGGTACGCCTGCGCACCAGCTATCCGATGGAGAGATGGACTCCGGTTTCCAGCCGCCGCTCGCAGGAAATCTATGGCTTGCTGGCCGAGGCGGTCGCGACGCGCGAGGGGACGCGCAGGATGGCGGGCGTTGAGGTGGAAGGCATGGTGGCCTGCCCGTGCGCGCAAGATATGGTGCATTCCTACGCAAAAGTGCGCCTGGAGGAAGAGGGCGTTCCCACCGAGATGATTGATAAAATGCTTAGCGTCACACCACTGGCGACTCACAACCAGCGCGGCATCGCTACATTGATGATCGGCAGCGATGAGGTGATCGATGCCAGGGACTTGATCAACATTGTCGAAGGCGCGATGAGTTCCGAGAACTATACGCTGCTCAAGCGGCCCGATGAGTTATACGTGGTCAATAAGGCACACGCGCATCCGCGCTTCGTTGAGGACGTTGTGCGTGAAATCCTACGCGCAGTGGTGGAGAAGTATGTTAATCTGTCGGACGAAACCTTCGTCTGGGTGGGAGAGCGTAACGAAGAGACCATCCACAAATACGACGTGGAGACAGAGGCATGGGGAACGCTGGGAGAACTGCGTGCGGAAATCCTGCACGGCGCAGAGGTTGAGCAGCATACGACAAAGGAAGAGTGGCTTAAGCTGAAGCGATAGCAGTTTGTGGAAAAATGCCAGCTTCATCCTACGGCAACCGCAAGGATGCGATTGTCGTATTACGTGGTAGGTGCAGGTTTGTGGATACTCTTCCAGCAAGTTCTGGAAATATCACAAATTTGTGTCTTTTGCCTATTAACATTGCTAGCATGGGCGTGTTATAATGCTGATACAATAGTTCCTGTATACTGCTAGACACGGTAGTAGACAGAGAAAGATTCTAGAATGATATGGAGATAAGGTGGAGGGAGTTTTACTAGACCCGGCTCAATTAGCCAGGGTCGCGGTCGATGCCGCAGCTGACAAGAAAGCCTCGGACATTACTCTGCTGGATGTTCACGAGCTAACGCCCATTGCGGACTACTTCGTTATCTGTAGCGCAAACAATCCACGGCAGATTCAGGCCATCGCCGATGCCATAGACGAGGCGTTGAGCAAACAGGGGGCCAGAGTGCTCCATCGAGAGGGTGATGCTGAAACGGGCTGGCTTCTGCTAGACTTTGGGGACATCATCGTGCATATCTTTGGTCAGAAAGAGCGGGAATACTACCAGTTGGAGCGCCTATGGAATCAGGCAAAGATGGTAGTCTACCTGCAATAGTTACGGCAGAAAGGCGGTCAACGATGACTTTTTTCAAGAATCGGTTGTTTCTCGAAGGTATCGCGCTTGGTGGCATCTGCGGCATCGTGATTGGTTCGATTATCGCTTTTACACTGGGCGAAAGCGGTATGGGAGCAGTACGCAAGCTGCTCGACGATCGCGCACGTCGCAACGTGCCATTTGAGTATCTTTCCCAGTAGCAGCATCCATATCAACTAAAAAATACGTTTGTTAAGAGGTGGTTCCGTGCGGTATCTGGCAGCGGTCCTCGTCGTAGTGATGTTTTGTGGCTTACTACTTGCGCAATTTTCTCCTGTTAGCGCCACCGGCCCCTCGCACGGATGCGCGCCATCTATTCCCCCTGCGGTGTCCGGTTCCCCTGCGCCCGTTCCAGCAACTCCCGGCATTATCACGCTCAACGAAGTCCTGCTCAATCCAGCTACAGCCTGGAACTGCTCTGATACGGCTGGTGTCAGCTCTCCGACCGATAGCTGGATCGAACTTTACAATCCACAAAGTCAGCCGCTCAACTTATATACCGGTCATGCTATGCTGGATACCGGCCCCGGCACCAACCCGTACTACTTTCCCCTGGGCGCTTCTCTCGCCGCTCAGGGCTTCCTGGTAGTCTTTCCTTTTACCAGGCTTTCTATAAGCTCAACCAACAGCACAGCCTTAAATGTACGTCTCATCATTGATGGCGAGATTATCGATCAGGTGGCCGTTCCCCAGCTCAATCCCGACGAATCCTACGCTCGTATGCCTGACGGCAGCGGCAAATGGCAAATTACTGCCGCACCAACCATCGACGTCAGCAACATGGCGGGGCTGGTGACTCCCACGCCTACTCTTAACCCTACACCTCCCACCAGCGCTGGAACCGGGAATAATGGGAATAGCAGCAGTGGCAACACCAACAATGGGAGCAGTAGCACAACACCCGTCACAGGGTTAGTGAGCGGCACGCAACCTGCATGGAGCAAGGTCACGTTCCCCGTCACACCTACGCTCAACGCAATCAGCTATACCAGCACGAGCACTCCTACGACACTCTCTTCCCCGGCTTCCACGCCCGTATCACCGGTAGCACCGGTGAATAACAGCTCTGACACACCCCGGCGCATCATCGTGACACTGCTGTTGATCGCGCTGGCAGCGACGCTGTTCTGGTGCTGGCGACTGTTTTCCTCCTCTTCAGCTTGACGCCCTCTTTTCAGACATGATACGCTGGAAACAAACCCACCAGAGAGAAGGAAGCGTCAGCAACATGACAACGACACAGATGAACGAGAGACAGGCAGAGACACATCCCGTGCGGCAGAACGCGAAAATCGCCATTATCGGCGGTGGGAGCCCCTATTGCGCTGGATTGATGAAAAGTTTCGTCTACGAAGCCCGCTCTTTCCAGGGATGCCACATCGTCTTGATGGACATCAACGAGGAGGGGCTAGAGCTTATCTACACCATCGGCTCGAAACTCCTGAAGCATGCCGGGGCCGATATCACGCTTGAGTATACAACAGATATGAAGGCAGCCATCAAAGATGCCGACTTTGTGCTGACCACCTTTCGCACCGGTGGCATGCAGGCGCGCCGCCTCGATGAGAAAGTTCCCCTGAAGTATGGCCTGATCGGCCAGGAGACAGTTGGGCCGGGCGGCTTTTTCTATGCCCTGCGCACTGTGCCGGAGGTGGCGCGCATTGCCACCGAAATGGAGAAAACGGCACCGCGAGGCTTCCTGCTCAACTACACCAACCCCAGCAACATTGTCACTGAGGCCATCGCTCACTGCTCCTCGGTGCGCGTCATCGGGCTGTGCGACGGCCCTGTGCACGAAATTCCGCAGTTCGCAAAGTGGGCAGGCATTCAGATACCGGAGGGGAAACGCCTGTATTACCGCACCGTCGGGCTGAATCATGGCAACTGGACAACGGCGGTCTGGCTGGATGGCGAAGATGTGCTGCCGCGCATCGTGGAATACTGCGAAAATTACATCAACGCACACCCAACCATGACGAAAGAGAACTACCAGCACGTCATGCTGGCCACGCTCACCGCCCGCTACGGATCCATCCCCTCGCATTACATGCATTATTATTACTTCCCGGAAATCGTCCTGAAATTCCTGCAAGAGAAGCCGACATCTCGCGCTGAAGACATCATGAACGGGCTGGATGATATCATGGCACACTATCGCGAGGAGGCGCAGAAAGAGGCACCGAGCCTGACAAAAATGCGCGGAGGCGGCTCCGGATTCGGGGATTTCGCCCTCGATGTCATACGCAACATCCTGCACAACACGGGCGAGGAATGGGTGCTCAACGTCGTCAACAACGGTTCGCTCAATTTTCTCGACGCCGACCGTGTGGTCGAGCTGCCCTGCCGCGTCGACGCTCGCGGAGCCTTACCACTCGCTCAGGGCGACGGCGGCATCAGCATCGACCAGCGCGGCCTGATCTGCGCGCTGGCCGCCTACGAAAGCGCCGCCGCCAGGGCCGCCCTCTGGGGTTCGCGCCGCGACGCTATCAAAGCCCTCGCCGCCAACCCGCTCGTCATGTCCTACAGCAAAGCCGAAGAGGCCTACAACGGCCTCGCCGCCGCCGAAGCTCAGTATCTACCAGAACGATTATTAACGTAGGCGCTCGTTTGCGTCTTGCTGAGAACAGTGATATCATGTCATTGTAATGTGATGAATGTTGATCAGTTAGACTTAGAGGCTATTTGCCAGCCAGACGAGGGTCAGTCATGAGCATCACCGAACTTTCTCCAACAACTGTAGCACCTCTGTATGAGCGCATGTCGGCGGAAAAGAAAGTCGAAGTCGTGCGCGAATTGAGTGATTTGCTGGGAGCGCGCTACGTTTTGCATTCCCCGTATGATTTGATGTTATATGAGTATGACGCCTCGATTGATCGCAGCACCCCAGATATCGTCGTCATGCCCGCCAGCACTGAGGATGTCGCGGCCATCGTCAAGATCGCGGCGCGTCACAGGGTTCCCGTCGTGCCGAGAGGTGCGGGAACCGGACTGAGCGGCGGCGCTATTCCCATCTACGGCGGCATCGTCATCGTCTTCACGCGCATGAACCGCATCCTTGCTGTTGACTATAAGAATTTGCGCGCTGTTGTGCAGCCCGGTCTGGTCAACCTGCACCTGAGCAATGCCCTGAATCCACAGGGCTTCTACTACGTGCCAGACCCCAGCAGCCAGCGTTCCTGCACCATCGGCGGCAACGTGGGCGAGAACGCCGGAGGGCCACACACGCTGATCTATGGCGTCACGACAAATCACGTGCTGGGACTGGAAATCGTCACCGCCGAAGGTGATATTGTCCAGATTGGCGGCTGGACGTATGACACTCCCGGCTATGACCTGACCGGCCTGCTCATCGGCTCCGAGGGAACGCTCTGCATCGTCACGAAGATCATCGTGCGCATGGTTCACCTGGCGGAAGATGTGAAGACGATGGTGGCGATCTTCGACACGATGGATGATGCCTCAAACACGGTCTCAGAGATTATCGCCGGTGGCATCATTCCCGCCGCTATCGAGATGATGGATCAGATGATTCTCCAGGCGGTCGAGGCCGATTCGCACGCTGGCTATCCGACAGATGCCGCCGCCGTTCTGTTGATGGAGGCTGAGGGTATCCGCGAGAGCGTGACTGAACAGGTGGAGCAGATTGAGCAGATTTGCCAGAAAAACCACGCGCGCACGGTTCGTATAGCGGCCAACGAGGCGGAGCGGCAGTTGTTCTGGGCTGGCCGTAAGAATGCCTTCGGCGCGGTCGGGCGTATCAGCCCTGAATTCTACGTGCAGGACGGGGTAGTGCCACGCACACGCCTGCCCTATGTGCTGCGGCGCGTTGAAGAGATTTGTTCCAGCTACGGGCTGCGCGTGGGCAACGTCTTCCACGCGGGCGACGGCAACCTGCACCCGCTCATCCTCTTCGATTCGCAGGTGCCGGGCGAAGTGGAGCGCGTGCGCAAGGCCGGACACGAAATTCTTGAAGTATGCGCCGAGGTGGGGGGCACCATCACTGGAGAGCATGGCGTGGGCATAGAGAAGCAGGCGGAGATGGCCCTGATTTTCAGCGCTGTTGACCTGCGCGTCATGCAGCAGGTGCGTGCTGCTTTCAATCCCGATCAACTTTTCAATCCTGGAAAACTCTTCCCTTTGCCGGGGCGTTGTGCCGATATGAAACAATTGTGAGGCGGGATGTACTATGAGTGAGATTGAGACGCTTGCAACAACGATCAACGAATTTGCGCACACTGCACAGGTCAGTACCGATGCCGAAACGCTGCAAAGCTACGCGATAGATGGTGTCCTGCCTCGTCTGGTGGTGATTCCCGAAACGGTGGAACAGGCGGCACAGGTGGTAGCGGTCACCAACCAGCAGGGATTAAAGTTGCTGGCACGTGGCGGAGGTTCGCGTATGACAGTGGGCAGTATTGTCGAGCAGCTTGATGTACTGCTGGAAACGAACCGGCTGTCACGGCTGCTGGAACATGAAGCGCCCGATCTCACCTGCCACGTTGAAGCCGGTATTACCCTGGCTGCTTTGCAGAAACAACTGGCGCGCCAGGGGCAGTGGCTGGCGCTCGACCCTGTGAATGCGGAGGAGGCCACCATAGGCGGTATCCTGGCCTCCAATGCCTTCGGCCCCAAACGGCTGCGCTATGGTACGGCCCGCGACCTCGTGATCGGCTTGCAGGTGGTGCAGGCAAACGGGGAAGTAGCGCGCAGCGGCGGACGCGTGGTCAAAAACGTGGCCGGTTACGACCTGAACAAGCTCTACATTGGCTCGCTGGGAACGCTTGGCCTCATCGTCGAAGCCAATTTCAAATTGCATCCCCTGCCACCAGCCGAACGCACCCTCCTGCTGGCCTACCCAACCGCCGTAAGTGCCATGGAAACTGTACTCACTATCCTCGGTTCGCCGCTGACGCCGAGCGCGTTGGAACTCATCGACCCGGGCGCGGCCAGTGATATGAACGATTTCTTCGGCCTCAACCTGCCAACCAACGGCTATACCCTGGCGGTTAATTTTGAGGGCGGTCTGGCCGGAATCCAGCGCCAGCTTGAGGAGGCACGTATTATAGCCCGCACGGACGGCGCGCTGATGGCCGACGATCTGGAAGGCGAGGCTCAGAATCAGTTCTGGAATGCTGTGCGCGGGCATACAGAGGGAACGGCAACCTGCAAAGTGGCGATCCTGGTATCCCACATTGCGCATTATTTACAGGAGGTCGAGGAGGTCTGCCAGCACTATAAACTGGAAGCGGCGGTGGTAGCGCACGCCGGTAATGGCATTCTCTATGTCGAACTGCGGCCTGGTGACGCGATGCCGCGCCTGGTCGAGGCCATTGCCGAACTGCGCCGCCACGCGCAGGAGGCTCGCGGCAGCCTGGTGGTCGAACGCTGCCCCACCGACCTCAAACGGCTGATCAGTGTCTGGGGCGAACCCGGTTCCAGCTTCTATTTGATGCAGCGACTCAAACAGCAATTTGATCCGATGGGAACATTCGCGAAAGGGCGGTTCGTGGGAGGACTGTGAAACAGGAAGATTTATTACTCATCACGGCGCATCCAGAGTTCCTAGAAGCTGCCATAGGTGAGCTGCAGCGCCTGGATAAACGGCTCAGCCTGGAATCGCTACTGAGTCCAGAGGTCGCGCTCTGTAAAGCGCCCAACGTAGCGGAGTTGATGCGCACAGCGGCGAAGGTGCGCCCAACCTTTGTACGCCATCTGGCTCCCGTGCGGGACATGATCGACCTGACCAATACGGAGCAGGACATGGGCAGGATTGCGCTGGCTCTCGCAGATCTGCCTTCCTTCGCGCTGTTGGAACGCGGCCAGCGTTTCGCTGTGCAGACGCGCTTCGTGCAGGACGCACAGGATGAGGAGGGACAGCCAATCAGCCACGTGAAACACCCGTACACGAGCGGACAGTTAAACCAGCAACTGGCCGGAGCCATCGCGGAAGAGACCGGAGCCATCGAATCTGTGAAAAAGCCGCAGGTAATCGTCTCTGTTCTCTGCACACCGGACAAATGCTATCTCGGTGTCTCAACGGCTGAGGAGAATTTGAGCGCGTGGCCCGGCGGCATGCGCCACTTCGCGCAAACGCCAGAGCAGATCAGCCGGGCAGAGTTCAAGCTGCTGGAGGCGTTGGAGATCTTCGGCGTCTCGCTGCCCGCACAGGGCTGGGCGCTCGATCTGGGCGCTGCCCCCGGCGGCTGGACACGCCTGCTGTTAGAGGCAGGCTTGAACGTGGTGGCCGTTGACCCAGCTAAGCTCGATGTGCGGCTGGCACACGCGCCACACCTGGAACATTACCGGGGCTACGCGCAAACCTATCTTGAGGAGGCGATACGCAAGCATAAAAAATTTGATGTGGTCGTCAACGATATGCGCATGGATGCCCGTGAGGCGGCGCGGCTGGTGGGACAGGCTTCCCGTTGCCTGCGCTCCGGCGATGGTTTCGTGCTCAGCACCTTGAAGCTGCCCCACGCGACCCACGAAATCAATCCACTGGCAACTCTGCGCGAGGCACTGAACATTCTCCGCAAGCGCTATGGCATTGTGGAGGCGCGTCAACTCTTTCACAATCGTCAGGAAGTGACCGTCGTAGCGGCGCAGCCGCTATCTACACAGATGTAAGAACATCAAGCGATTTAGAACTGGAAAGGCAGGCAGGTATGGCGCTAGAATCCACGAACGTACAATCTACAACAAAGATTTCCCCCCCGAGTCAGGGGCCATTACGTCGTCATACTCACACCTATGATCTGATGCGACAGTGTATCCACTGCGGCTTCTGCCTGCCCACCTGTCCCACCTATGCTGTGCTGGGCGTCGAGATGGATTCTCCACGCGGGCGTATTTACCAGATGCAGGCAGTTGCCGAAGGGCGCATGGAAATATCGCCCGATTTTGTCGAGCACATGTACTGCTGCCTGGGTTGTCGTGCCTGCGAAACAGCCTGTCCTTCCGGCGTGCAATTCGGCAAGCTGATCGAGGCTGCACGCGAGCAAATCCAGCTAGAGGCCAACCACAGGCCGCTGCTCGATCTTCACCCCGAAGCAATGGAACTCGAATCCAAAACTAACGGCTCAACTCCAGACACTGCCGCGCATGGCTCCGTCCCTTTGCCCATACAGATAGCCTCCGAGGAATTGCTGCGCCGTTTCTTTTTTGATGTCATGCTCCCTTCGCGCCTCGTCACCTCACTTGTCTTCGGTGGCCTGAAGGTCTACCAGCGCACCGGCCTGCAAGCCCTCGTCCATCGCACCGGCCTGCTCGATCTGGTCAATGCGCTACCCACGCCTTTCCAGGGCCAGATCAAAGTCCCTGAAGAATTGATGCCAGACGTGGGCGGCGCTATCATACCCACTCCTTTGCCGGAGGTAACACCCGCCATCGGACGCAAACGCTATCGCGTCGGCTTCATCAGTGGCTGCATCATGGATCAGGTATTCCGCGATATCAACGAGGCTACTATTCGCGTGCTAGCCGCCAACGGCTGCGAGGTGATCACACCGGTACAGCAGCAATGCTGCGGTGCGCTGCATGTACACGCCGGTGAGGCTGAAGAAGGTCGCGCACTGGCAAGAAGCAACATCGACGTGTTCGAGCCATACAACTGCGACGTCATCATCATCAATTCCGCCGGTTGCGGCTCCAACCTCAAAGAATACGGCCATCTCCTGCGCGACGACCCCGCCTACGCTAAACGAGCCAGCGCATTCAGCGCGAAGGTTAAGGATATCAGCGAGTTCTTGATCAACATCGAGTGGAACCATGATCTAGGCGCGGTGGAACGCACCGTCGCCTATCACGACGCCTGTCACCTCGCGCATGGTCAGAAAATACGCCAGCAGCCGCGTCAGTTGCTCAAAGCAATCCCCGGCCTCAAACTGGTCGATCTCAAAGAGGCAGACTGGTGCTGCGGCAGCGCGGGCATCTACAACATCACCAATCAGGATATGGCTTCCCAACTGCTGGAGCGCAAGATGAACAACATTGCCGCGACGGGTGCAGACGTCATTGCCACCGGCAACCCCGGCTGCATGATGCAAATCGCTCTGGGCGCGCGCCAACGCGACATGAACCTTGAAGTAGTTCACCCCATCCAACTGCTCGACCAATCCTACCGCGCCGGAGGACTCTACACTATGCCAGTACGCGACATCGCTGCCCGGCAGCGCCAGCAGCGCAACATCCTCGCCGCTCTTATTGCAGGATTCTTGCTCGGCATCTTTCTCACGCGCGGCCGACGCGAACGCTAAACTATCCACAAAAGAAAGCAAAAAGAGCAACCAGACAAACTTGAAAGTGGTCCGGTTGCTCTTTTTGCTTTTTCTTTCACCGAAATGAAAAACCTACCTGTAAAACTTCCGACTTCAAGCAGCACGAAAAGAACCTCCAGGTAAGGGGGAAAGAGAAAGCTAAAAACAACAGCTTGTAGCCCGCGTTGGATAGCCGTATTATGCGGCTACGCCATCTATGAGTTTTTAGGTACTTCTGCTTAGGAAAATTGCCTATTGTCGGGCTTACTTGCCGTTATGTTATACTTTTTGTCGATTACTATTCTCATGCTTCTTGTGTATTATCAATCATTTAGGATTGGAGGAGAAACGTAATGCAGTACCCACCATCAGGACAGAATTGGCCTTCACAGGAACAACCCTCATATGGCTCAGGGCAGCCATCGCAACCACTTTCACCAAACTCACAATGGAGCCAGCAAGCCCCTTCACAACCGCTGCCGCCACATACACAATGGGGTCAGCAACCTTATCTACCTCAGCAGGGCCCATGGCCGCAACCGTATCCCCAACAAGGTCAATGGCAGCAACCGCCCCAACAACAGTATCCGCCGATCTACCGACCGCCACAGCCACCGAAGAAGAAAAGTAAACTTCCCATCATCATTGGAGTAGTTGCAGCTCTTGTCTTGTTTGCATGCATTGGTTCAGCTCTAGCCAGCCAGGGTGGAACTTCTACCAAAACTACCACGAACACCTCTACGCAATCTGCGCAGCAACAGCCCACCAGCGTACCAACAACTGCGCCGACGCCAGCACCGACAACGCCTCCAACTCCAACCCCAAAGCCGTTAAAATGGACGACAGTACAGACATTCACTGGCAATGGCGATAAGAAAACAGCCATCTTCGACACTCCTGATGACTGGAAAATTGTATGGTCTTGCAATCCGTCATCTTTTTATGGAGGCGAGTACAACTTGATCGTCAGTGTTTATGGTTCTGACGGCTCGGATATCGATCTCTCAGCAATCAACACTATCTGTCAGGCAGGCAACACAAGCGATCTAACCGAAGAACACCAGGGAGGCCAGGTCTACCTGGATATCGCAAGTGAAGGGGCCTGGACTATACAGATACAAGAACTGAAGTAAACAATCGTAACTATTCACAACCAGCTCCCGCCTTCAAAGCGATCAGGGTGAGAGCTGGTTGTGGTCTATCTATAGTTACCAGAGCCGCTAAATCAGGTAAATCGCTTCCTGGGGTTGCGAAAACCATTCGCATCCATCATCTGTGACCAGTACCTCATCCTCCTGGCTGACGTAACCGCGTTCGGTCATGACACCGAGTTCGAGGGTGAAGACGACGCCTGCTTCGATTTTGTGGTAAGGGGCGTCGCCATAGCGGGGCCAGCGCGGGCCGAGCAGTGGGCCTCCATCGTGAGCGTGGCGTCCGACGCTGTGGCCAAGAGCGTGCTTGTATTCCTCGTAGCCTGCTTACACGAGATAGGAGCGAGCAGCTTCATCTACCTGCCAGCCCTGCACGCCGGGACGCAGCACTGCCTTACCCGCTGCAATTGCGCCCTTAACTGCTTGAAAGGCGGATTGCCAGGTGATATCATGATTGAAGATCAGTTTCAAAGCGGGATCAGGCTGTTCATCGGTCTCCCTCACAAATAGTAGCCAGCAGTCAAGGAGTAGTTCGTTTAAAATACGGGTAGTCTGTTCCATCTTTTCCCGGTAAACTACGATATCCGTCATTTATGTTTCTCTCCTCGTCTCAAAAGAAATAGCACCCGACCACACATCTGTAGTATATCTTATCGCCGAAAGAAGGCAAAACAAAAAGCCAGCATCATGATGCTGGCCTTCTATTTCAGTCGCGGCACGCTATTCCCTTTCACAATCAATGAATGTATCCTCAATTTTGCCGACAAGCCGCCTGCGAAGCGAAGTCAAGCGCAGTTACTTCAGAGACAATAACCGCTTGCTCGTTGCGAGTTTCTTCCGCTGAAGATACCTTTCCAGTTAGACAAGCTGGAAGCACAAGCCGTACGATCATTAGGGCCACTTGGCTGAGCCGGTTACCCGGCTTACACCTGTGGTCTATCCACCAGGTCGTCTTCCTGGGATCTTGATCTCACTCAGGAGATGGGAAGACTCAT
>Ga0070737_10005100_pt1 | contig 12723 bp, 19 predicted proteins | sample Coa_R1_10_FD_66438 | JGI IMG/M metagenome (GOLD analysis project Ga0070737, IMG submission 66438) | Surface soil microbial communities from Centralia Pennsylvania, which are recovering from an underground coalmine fire - Coalmine... | ecosystem: Environmental > Terrestrial > Soil > Unclassified... | reverse complement strand
GTCGAGGTCGGGCAGCAGCTCGTCCACGGCGCGGTCAACCCGCACGAGGTGCTCAGGATCCTCGGCTCCCGCCAGGTGCAGCTCCACCTCGTGCACGAGGTCCAGGAGGTGTACCGCTCGCAGGGCGTCTCGATCCACGACAAGCACATCGAGATCATCATCAGGCAGATGCTCAAGCGGGTGAACGTGCTCGAGTCCGGCGACACCGACCTGCTGCCGGGTGAGCTCGTCGAGCGGCCGAGGTTCGAGGAGGTCAACCGCGCGGTGGTGAACGAGGGCGGCACGCCCGCCTCCGGCCGCCCGGTCCTCATGGGGATCACCAAGGCGTCGCTGGCCACGGAATCCTGGCTCTCGGCGGCATCCTTCCAGGAGACGACCAGGGTCCTCACCGACGCGGCCATCCACGCCAAGTCGGACTCGCTGCTCGGCCTGAAGGAGAACGTCATCATCGGGAAGCTCATCCCGGCGGGCACGGGCATGCCGGTGTACCGCGACATCCGGGTGGAGCCGACCGAGGATGCCAGGTCCTCGGCGTATCCCCCGGCCGCGTACTCCGGCGGAGAGGCGTACCCGTTCGGCCAGGGCAGCGGCGATGCCGTCCCGCTGGAGGAGTACGACTTCGGCTCCTTCAACAGGTAACTGGCAGGCACGGGGTTCCCGGGCGCCCAATTCGCCCGGGAACCCCGTTCGTTTTGACCGGCGGGCACGGCGTGAGTACGCTATACGTTCGTGCCCGTCACGGGGCGGGCATGCACCTATGCCAGCAGGCGGGACGCCCAGGAGCCTGGGGCCGCAGGCCCACCGGGCCGGGCACCGCCGGGTGCTTGGCTTTCTTCCTGTCACGTCCGGCTCGGCGCGGGCCGTGTGTCCTGGTGTCAGCGACACACCCGGCCGCGGGGGCCGGCGGGGGAGAAGAATCCGCACGTCAGAGGGTCACGTCGGCTGGCGCGACCGGAGGAGATGCGCCGCGGGCGCGGAGGGAAAGTACGGAGACGCAGTGCCCACGATCCAGCAACTGGTCCGCAGGGGCCGCCAGGAGAAGGTGGCCAAGACGAAGACGCCGGCGCTGAAGGGAAGCCCGCAGCGCCGCGGCGTGTGCACGCGCGTCTACACGACCACGCCGAAGAAGCCAAACTCCGCGCTCCGCAAGGTCGCGAGGGTCAGGCTGACCAGCCAGATAGAGGTCACCGCCTACATCCCCGGCGTCGGGCACAACCTGCAGGAGCACTCCATCGTGCTGGTGCGCGGCGGCCGGGTGCGCGACCTTCCCGGCGTCCGCTACAAGATCATCCGCGGCTCGCTGGACACCCAGGGGGTCCGGGGCCGCAAGCAGGCCCGCAGCCGTTACGGTGCGAAGAAGGAGAAGAGCTGAGATGCCGCGCAAGGGTCCCGCTGCGAAGCGGCAGCTCACCGTCGACCCGGTCTACGGCTCCGCGCTGGTGACCGCCCTCACCAACAAGGTCCTCAGGGACGGCAAGCGGTCGCTGGCCGAGCGTGTCGTCTACGGAGCCCTGGAGGGCTGCAGGGAGAAGACGGGCAACGACCCCGTGGTCACGCTCAAGCGCGCGCTCGACAACGTGAAGCCGACGCTGGAGGTCCGCAGCCGCCGGGTGGGCGGCGCGACCTACCAGGTCCCCGTCGAGGTCCGCGCCTCGCGCAGCACCACGCTGGCGCTGCGCTGGCTCGTGCACTACGCGCGGCAGCGCAGGGAGAAGACCATGACGCAGCGGCTGATGAACGAGCTGCTCGACGCGAGCAACGGCCTCGGCGCGAGCGTGAAGCGCCGTGAGGACACGCACAAGATGGCCGAGTCGAACAAGGCGTTCGCGCACTACCGCTGGTGAACGACGAGACGTGAGGAACGAGGGCACACAGTAGTGGCTGTCAAGACGGCCGTAGATCTCGCCAAGGTCCGCAACATCGGGATCATGGCGCATATCGACGCGGGCAAGACGACGACGACCGAGCGGATCCTGTTCTACACCGGCATCAACTACAAGATCGGCGAGGTCCACGAGGGCACCGCGGTCATGGACTGGATGGCGCAGGAACAGGAGCGTGGGATCACCATCACCTCGGCGGCGACCACCTGCAGCTGGCGTGACCACACGATCAACATCATCGACACGCCTGGCCACGTGGACTTCACCGTCGAGGTGGAGCGCTCGCTGCGCGTCCTCGACGGCGCGGTCGCCGTGTTCGACGGTGTCGCCGGCGTCGAGCCGCAGTCGGAGACGGTGTGGCGGCAGGCGGACCGCTACGGCGTGCCGAGGATCTGCTTCGTCAACAAGATGGACAGGGTCGGCGCGGAGTTCCACCGCTGCGTGGACATGATCACCGACCGGCTCGGCGCGACGCCGCTTGCGATCCAGTTGCCGTGGGGCGTGGAGGCGGACTTCCGCGGCGTCATCGACCTGGTCAGGATGCGGGCGCTGCTCTGGCAGACGGAGGGGAAGGGCGACAAGTACGACGTCGTGGCCATCCCCGCCGACCACATCGAGGCGGCACGGGAGTGGCGCGACAAGCTGCTGGAGACCGTCGCGGAGAACGACGAGGAGATGATGGAGCTGTACCTGGAGGGCACCGAGCCCACCGAGGAGCAGCTCGTCGCCGCGATCCGGCGGGCCACGGTCGCGGGCGGGGTGACCCCCGTGCTGTGCGGCAGTGCCTTCAAGAACAAGGGCGTCCAGCCGATGCTCGACGCGATCGTCGACTACCTGCCCAGCCCCCTCGACGTTCCCGCCGTCCAGGGGCACGCGGTCGGCGACGAGGAGACGGTCGTGGAGCGGCACGCCGACCCGGAGGAGCCGTTCGCGGCGCTCGCGTTCAAGATCATGTCGGATCAGCACCTCGGCAAGCTCACCTACCTCCGGGTGTACTCCGGCACGCTGGAGGCGGGCAGCAGCGTGCTCAACGCGATCAAGGACCGCAAGGAGCGGATCGGCAAGATCTACCAGATGCACGCCAACAAACGCGAGGAGCGCCCGTTCGCCCAGGCCGGGCAGATCGTCGCGGTGATGGGGCTGAAGGACACCTCGACCGGCGACACGCTCTGCGACCCGGCACAGCCGGTCATTCTCGAGTCGATGACCTTCCCCGCCCCCGTGATCAGCGTGGCGGTCGAGCCGAAGACCAAGAGCGACCAGGAAAAGCTGAGCATGGCGATCCAGCGCCTGGCGGAGGAGGACCCGACCTTCCAGGTCAGGACGGACGAGGAGACCGGCCAGACCATCATCTCCGGCATGGGGGAGCTGCACCTGGAGGTGCTCGTCGACCGGATGCGCCGGGAGTTCAGGGTGGAGGCCAACATCGGCCGCCCCCAGGTCGCCTACCGGGAGACGATCAAGCGGAAGGTCGAGAAGGTCGAGTACACGCACAAGAAGCAGACCGGCGGCTCCGGCCAGTTCGGCCGCGTGATCATCGACCTGGAGCCGACGGGCGGGGACGGCGGCGGCTACGAGTTCGAGAACAAGGTGACCGGCGGCCACATCCCGCGCGAGTACATCCCCTCGGTCGACGCCGGGTGCCAGGAAGCCGCCGAATTCGGGGTGCTCGCCGGGTACCCGATCGTCGATGTCAAGGTCACGCTGACCGACGGCGCCTACCACGAGGTGGACTCCTCGGAGCTGGCCTTCAAGATCGCCGGCTCGATGGCCTTCAAGAAGGCCGCCGCGCAGGCTGACCCCGTGCTGCTCGAGCCGGTCATGGCCGTCGAGGTCAGGACCCCCGACGAGTACATGGGCGACGTGATCGGTGATCTGAACAGCCGCCGTGGCCAGATCCAGGCCATGGAGGAGCGCTCCGGCGCCAGGGTCATCAAGGCGCTCGTCCCGCTGTCCGAGATGTTCGGCTACGTGGGTGACCTGCGGAGCCGGACCCAGGGCAGGGCGGACTACACCATGCAGTTCGACTCGTACGCCGAGGTGCCGCCCAGCATTGCCAAGGAGATCATCGCGAAGGCCCGCGGCGAGTAGGCAACAGGAGGACGTCAGGAAAGGTGGCGCTCCCCGCGGGGGCGCCCGGCCCCACCGCGGTGGGGCGGATCGCAGCCAAGGAGGGTTGTTCACATACCGGCTAGTGAACCCGGGCCCTGTGCGCCCGGGTGAACGGCTGGTGCGGAGTGTAACGGCGGGAACCAGGCAGGCTATGTGAACAACCCGAACTTTGAACGAAAGCAGGGAGACACCAGTGGCGAAGGCCAAGTTCGAGCGGACCAAGCCGCATGTCAACATCGGCACCATCGGGCACATCGACCACGGCAAGACGACGCTGACCGCGGCGATCACCAGGGTGCTGCACGACAAATACCCCGACCTCAACCCGTTCACCCCCTTCGACCAGATCGACAACGCGAAGGAGGAGAAGGAACGCGGGATCACGATCGCGATCTCGCACGTCGAGTACCAGACGGAGAACCGGCACTACGCGCACGTGGACTGCCCGGGCCACGCCGACTACATCAAGAACATGATCACGGGCGCTGCGCAGATGGACGGAGCGATCCTCGTGGTGGCGGCCACCGACGGCCCGATGCCGCAGACCCGCGAGCACGTGCTGCTCGCCCGCCAGGTCGGCGTGCCCTACATCGTCGTCGCGCTCAACAAGGCCGACATGGTCGATGACGAGGAGATCCTCGAGCTGGTCGAGCTGGAGGTCCGCGAGCTGCTGACCGAGTACGAGTTCCCCGGCGACGAAGTCCCCGTGGTGCGGGTCTCCGCGCTCAAGGCCCTGGAGGGTGACGCCGAGTGGGGGCAGAAGGTCGCCGAGCTGCTCGACGCGTGCGACGAGTCCATCCCCGAGCCGGTGCGCGACGTGGACAAGCCGTTCCTGATGCCGATCGAGGACGTCTTCTCCATCACCGGCCGCGGCACCGTGGTGACCGGCCGCGTGGAGCGCGGCGCCATCCACACCGGTGAGGAAGTCGAGATCATCGGCATCAAGGAGAAGCCGACGAAGACGACGGTCACCGGCGTGGAGATGTTCCGCAAGATCCTCGACGAGGGGCGCGCCGGCGACAACGTCGGCCTGCTGCTGCGCGGCGTCAAGCGCGAAGAGGTCGAGCGCGGCCAGGTCGTCATCAAGCCGGGCACCAACACCCCGCACACCGAGTTCGAGGGCCAGGTCTACATCCTGTCCAAGGACGAGGGCGGGCGGCACACGCCGTTCTTCAACAACTACCGGCCGCAGTTCTACTTCCGCACGACGGACGTCACCGGCGTGGTCCACCTGGCGGAGGGCACCGAGATGGTGATGCCGGGCGACAACACCGAGATGCGCGTGGAGCTGATCCAGCCGATCGCCATGGAGGAGGGGCTGCGGTTCGCGATCCGGGAAGGCGGCCGCACCGTCGGCGCCGGCCGGGTCACGAAGATCATCAAGTAACGGCTGTCTCGGCGGCCGGGCCCTCCCGGCCCGGCCGCCGAGACGTGCCGGGGTGAGACAGCGGCACCACGACAAGGGACAAGGACGAGGCCACCATGGCGGGACAGAAGATCCGCATCCGTCTCAAGGCATACGACCACGAGGTCATCGACAACTCGGCGCGGAAGATCGTCGACACCGTGACCAGGACAGGGGCGCGCGTCGCGGGTCCTGTGCCGCTGCCCACCGAGAAGAACGTGTACTGCGTCATCCGCTCTCCGCACAAGTACAAGGACTCGCGCGAGCACTTCGAGATGCGGACGCACAAGCGGCTGATCGACATCATCGACCCGACGCCGAAGACGGTCGATTCGCTGATGCGGCTCGACCTGCCGGCTGGCGTCGACATCGAGATCAAGCTCTGAGGGACGCACAGACATGGGAACTAAAGGGATCCTGGGCACCAAACTGGGCATGACCCAGGTCTTCGACGACGCCGGGCGGATCGTCCCCGTCACCGTCGTCAGGGCCGGTCCGTGCGTCGTCACCGCGGTGCGCACGCCGGACCGCGACGGGTACTCCGCCGTCCAGCTCGGCTACGGGGAGATCGACCCCCGCAAGGTGACCAAGCCGGTCGCGGGGCTGTTCACCAAGGCGGGCGTGACGCCGCGCAGGTACCTGGCCGAGCTGCGCACGGACGACGCGCCGCAGTACGAGGTCGGGCAGGAGGTCACCGCCGGGGTGTTCGAGGCGGGCCAGCTTGTCGACGCGACGGGCACGAGCAAGGGCAAGGGGACCGCGGGCGTCATGAAGCGGCACGGCTTCCGCGGCCTCGGCGCGTCCCATGGCACGCAGCGCAAGCACCGCGCGCCCGGCTCCATCGGCGGGTGCGCGACGCCGGGGCGGGTCTTCAAGGGACTGCGCATGGCGGGCCGGATGGGCGGCGTGCGCACCACCGCGCAGAACCTGCGGGTGCACGCGGTCGATGCCGAGCGCGGGCTGCTGCTGATCAAGGGGGCGGTGCCCGGGCCCGCCGGCGGCCTCGTCGTCCTGCGCAGCGCCGCCAAGGCGCCGCTCGTCAGCACGAACTCCGGGGAGGCGAAATGACCGCCGTCACCGTGGTGGGGCCGGGCACGGAAGCCTCAGAGGGCGCCACCGGGCAGACCGTGGAGCTGCCCGAGGAGATCTTCGGCGCGAAGGTGAACGTGCCGCTGATCCACCAGGTGGTCGTGGCGCAGCGGGCAGCCGCGCGCCAGGGCACGCACGCGACCAAGACGCGCGGCCAGGTCCGCGGCGGCGGCAGGAAGCCGTACCGCCAGAAGGGGACGGGCCGTGCCCGCCAGGGCTCCTACCGGGCGCCGCAGTTCACCGGCGGCGGCACGGTCGGCGGTCCCGTCCCGCGCTCCTACGCGCAGCGGACACCGAAGAAGATGAAGGCCGCCGCGCTGCGCGGAGCGCTGTCCGACCGCGCGGGCAGCGGCAGGGTCCGGGTGGTGAGCCGCTTCGTCGACGGTGCCGAGCCGAGGACGCGCGACGCGCTCGCCGTGCTCAGCGCGGCGACCGGCACGCCGCCCGGTGCGCGCTCGCCGTCCGGCAGGCGTGCGGGAACGTCGGCGCTCGTCGTCGCACGCCGTGACGACGAGCTGACCTGGAAGAGCCTGCGCAACGTCGCGGGTGTGCACCTGCTCGCCGACGACCAGCTCAACACCTATGACGTGCTGGCCGCCGATCACGTCGTCTTCACCGAGCAGGCGCTGCGGGCGTTCCTCGCCCGCAGCACCCGCGGAGCCGAAAGGGCACGGAGCGGCGGCACCGCGGACTCCGCGGGCCGCACGCCGGCGGAGACCGGACGGAGCCACCAGCCCGGTACGGAGGAGGTGGGGCGGTGAGCCTGGGCAGCGACAACCCGAGGGACATCCTCATGCGGCCGGTGATCTCCGAGAAGAGCTACGGGCTTCTCGACGAGGGGAAATACACCTTCATCGTCCGGCCGGACGCCAACAAGACCCAGATCAGGATGGCAGTCGAGCAGGTCTTCGGCGTCAAGGTGACCGGGGTCAACACCGTCAACAGGCCGGGCAAGCGCCGGAGGACCCGGCATGGCTGGGGCAAGCGGCCGGACACCAAGCGGGCGATCGTCACCCTCGCCGAGGGCGACAGGATCGACATCTTCGGCGGCCCGGTCCATTAGCGGCACCTGCCAGCGGGACACGTCCACAGGAGACCTGAGCACTCATGGCTATCCGTAAGTACAAGCCGACCACCCCGGGACGGCGCGGCGCCAGCGGTTCCGACTTCACCGAGATCACGCGGGACGAGCCGGAGAAGTCGCTGGTGCGGCCGCTGCATTCGCGCGGCGGCAGGAACGTGCACGGCCGGATCACCACCCGGCACCAGGGCGGCGGGCACAAGCGCGCGTACCGGCTGATCGATTTCCGGCGCGGCGACAAGGACGGCATCCCTGCCAGGGTTGCGCACATCGAGTACGACCCGAACCGCACCGCCAGGATCGCGCTGCTGCACTACGCCGACGGCGAGAAGCGCTACATCGTCTGCCCCCAGGGACTCGCCCAAGGGGACAGGGTGGAAAGCGGCCCAGGGGCCGACATCAAGCCGGGGAACTGCCTGCCGCTGCGCTCCATCCCCACCGGCACCGTGGTGCACGCCATCGAACTGCGGCCGGGCGGAGGCGCCAAGCTCGCGCGGTCCGCAGGGGCGGGTGTGCAGCTCCTGGCGAAGGAGGGCGGGTATGCGCAGCTGAGGATGCCCTCCGGTGAGATCCGCCGGGTCGATGCCGCCTGCCGTGCCACCGTCGGCGAGGTCGGCAACGCCGAGCAGGCCAACATCAAGCTCGGCAAGGCCGGGCGCAGCCGGTGGAAGGGCCGCAGGCCGTCGGTGCGCGGCGTGGCCATGAACCCCGTCGACCACCCGCTCGGCGGCGGCGAGGGCAAGAGCTCCGGCGGGCGTCACCCGGTCAGCCCGTGGGGCAGGCCCGAGGGGCGCACCAGGAGAGCGCACAAGCCAAGCGACCGGCTGATCGTCCGTCGCCGCGGGAAGAAGAAGCGGTAGGAGCACCTCACCATGCCTCGTAGCCTTAAAAAAGGCCCTTTCGTCGACGACCACCTGATGAAGAAGGTGGAGGCGCAGAACGAGAGGGGCACGAAGAACGTCATCAGGACGTGGTCACGGCGGTCGATGATCGTCCCTGCGATGCTGGGTCACACGATCGCGGTCCACGACGGCCGCAAGCACATCCCGGTGTTCATCACCGAGTCGATGGTCGGCCACAAGCTCGGTGAGTTCGCGCCCACGCGGACGTTCCGCAGCCACGTGAAGGAAGAGCGGCGCAGCCGCCGCTAGGCCCGTCCGACTGAAGAGTACGGAGAATCCGCTTATGGCTGTGCCAGCCCCGGGGGGCGGCCCACCGGGGCCCGGTGCGGGGCTCCGCCTCGCCGGGCACCCCGGGGCTGAGCTGGCTACTGGATAGGAGAAACGATGGAAGCGAGGGCAATGGCGCGGTACGTGCGCGTCACGCCGCGGAAGGCCCGCCGGGTGGTGGACCTGATCCGCGGGCTGCCCGCCGACGAGGCGCAGGCGGTGCTCACCTTTGCGCCGCAGTCGGCCAGCGGCCCTGTCGGCAAGGTGCTCGCGAGCGCCATCGCCAACGCCGGGCAGGACGGGCGGTCCGACCGCGGTGCGCTCGTGGTGAGCAGGGCCTGGGTGGACGAGGGGCCGACGCTCAAGCGGTTCAGGCCGCGCGCGCAGGGCCGGGCGTACCGGGTCAACAAGCGCACCAGCCATATCACGGTCATTGTCTCCGATGAGGCCAGGGGAGGGACTCGCTAGTGGGGCAGAAGGTGAACCCGCACGGGTTCCGGCTCGGCATCACCACCGACTTCAAGAGCCGCTGGTACGCGGGCAAGCTGTACAAGGATTACGTCGCGGAGGACGTCGCGATCCGGCGGATGCTGCAGCGCGGCATGGAGCGTGCCGGGATCTCGAAGGTCGAGATCGAGCGGACCAGGGACCGTGTCCGCGTGGACATCCACACCGCGCGTCCCGGCATCGTCATCGGGCGGCGCGGCGCGGAGGCCGACCGCATCCGGGGCGACCTGGAGAAGCTGACGGGCAAGCAGATCCAGCTCAACATCCTCGAGGTGAAGAACCCCGAGACCGACGCCCAGCTCGTCGCCCAGGGGGTCGCGGAGCAGCTCTCCAGCCGCGTGTCGTTCCGGCGCGCGATGCGCAAGGCGATCCAGAGCGCGATGAAGGGCGGCGCCAAGGGGATCCGGGTGCAGTGCTCCGGCCGGCTCGGCGGCGCGGAGATGTCACGCTCGGAGTTCTACCGCGAGGGCCGGGTGCCGCTGCACACGCTCCGCGCCGACATCGACTACGGCTTCTACGAGGCCCGCACCACGTTCGGCCGGATCGGCGTGAAGGTCTGGATCTATCACGGCGAGGCGCCCGCGACACGCGCGGCCCGTGAAGCCCGCGAGGCCGCCCTGCGGGCGGCAGGCCAGCGCAGGGAACGGCCCGGCGGGCAGCCGCGGCGGCGTAGCGACCGCCGCGACAGGCCCGAGCGGGGACCCGCGGGGCCGGCGGCCCCGGCTGAGTCAGTGCAGGCCGCGGCCACCGTGGCGGCCACCACCGGAGGGGAGGGCTGAGGGATGCTCACTCCGCGCAAGGTCAAGCACCGCAAGCAGCACCGGCCGGGCAGGACGGGCATGGCGAAGGGTGGCACGCACGTCAACTTCGGCGAGTTCGGCATCCAGGCGCTTGAGCACTCGTATGTGACCAACCGCCAGATCGAGGCCGCCCGTATCGCCATGACCCGGCACATCCGCCGCGGCGGGAAGGTCTGGATCAACATCTTCCCTGACGTGCCGCTGACGAAGAAGCCCGCGGAGACGCGGATGGGCTCGGGCAAGGGCTCTCCGGAGTGGTGGGTCGCCAATGTCAAGCCCGGCAGGGTGATGTTCGAGCTGTCCGGCGTGGCGGAGCCGGTGGCCAGGGAGGCGCTGCGCCGTGCGATCCACAAGCTGCCCATGAAGTGCAAGGTGGTCAAGCGAGAGGTCGGTGAGGCGTGATGGCGAAGGGCCTGACCGCCGCTGAGCTGCGGATTTCCGACGAAGAAGAGCTCAGGACCAAGCTGTCGGAGGCGAAGGAGGAACTGTTCAACCTCCGCTTCCAGGGGGCCACGGGGCAACTGGAGAGCCACGGGCGGCTGCGTGCCGTCCGCAAGGAGATCGCGCGCATCTACACGGTGATGCGGGAACGCGAGCTCGGCATCGTGACCGAGGTCGAGGAGGTCCCCGGGTACGGCGAGGCCGGCCCTGTGCCCGTGGGCCAGGCGACGGCAGAGGCCACGGCGGTCCCCGCCGCGGAGGAAGCCGCCGCTGGGACGGAGGGCCCGGAGGCAGAGGGTGCCGCGGCGGAGGCAGCGGCCCCCGGAGCCACCAGGACCGAGGGCTCCGGCGGACAGGAGGCGGACGAGAGTGAGTGAGGACGCGCGGACCCTCGCAGGCAAGGGAAGCGCACGCGGCTACCGCAAGGCCCGTGAGGGCTACGTGACCAGCGACAAGATGGACAAGACAGTCGTGGTCGAGGTCGAGGACCGCGTCAAGCACCCCAAGTACGGCAAGGTCATCCGCCGCACGAGGAAGTACAAGGCGCACGACGACGCCAACGCCTGCGGCGTCGGCGACCGCGTGCTGCTGATGGAGACCCGGCCGCTCTCGGCCACCAAGCGGTGGCGCGTGGCCAGGATCCTGGAGAAGGCCAAGTAGTAAACACCCGCCTGGCCGCGATGCCCGGCAAGTGAATGAACACCGTAGGAGTTGACGTGATCCAGCAGGAGTCGCGGCTCAAGGTCGCCGACAACACGGGTGCGAAGGAGATCTTGTGCATCCGCGTGCTCGGCGGCTCCGGCCGACGATACGCGGGCATCGGTGACGTCATCGTGGCCACCGTGAAGGACGCTCTTCCGGGTGCGGGCGTGAAAAAAGGTGACGTTGTCAAGGCGGTGGTGGTGCGCACGCGCAAGGAGCGCCGCCGCGGTGACGGCTCCTACATCCGGTTCGACGAGAACGCTGCCGTCCTCATCAGGGATGGCGGCGATCCCCGCGGCACCCGTATCTTCGGCCCGGTGGGCCGTGAGCTGCGCGAGAAGCGGTTCATGCGGATCATCTCGCTCGCGCCAGAGGTCCTGTGACGGGGATCAGGAGGCAGCGAGCGCTAGGAAGGGCAATGGCCATGAAGATTAAGAAGGGTGATCACGTCGTTGTCGTGGCCGGCCGGGACAAGGGCCGTGAGGGCACCGTGATAGCGGCCTACCCGGCCCGGCAGCGGGTCCTCGTCCAGGGCGTCAACATGGTGAAGAAGAACACGAAGGTCCGCCAGGGGATGAGCGGCACCACCGAGGGCGGGATCATCCACACCGAAGCCCCGATCCATGTGAGCAACGTCCAGGTGATCGACCCCGACACCAAGAAGCCGGCGCGGGTCGGCTACCGCTTCGATGAGGACGGCAGGAAGGTCCGCATCGTCCGCCCGAGTGGTAAGGACATCTGATGCCAGCAGCGACGAAGGAAGCAGCCGCGGCGGCGCCAGCGGCGCCGGCCGTGCCGCGGCTGAAGGAGCGTTACCTGACGGAGATCGTGCCCGCACTGCGCGAGGAGTTCGGGTACCGCAACGCCATGCAGGTGCCCCGCCTCGCCAAGATCGTCGTCAACATGGGCGTCGGCGAGGCGGCCAGGGACGCCAAGCTGATCGACGGCGCGGTCAGCGACCTGTCGCTGATCACCGGGCAGAAGCCCGCGGTGGCCAGGGCGAAGAAGTCCATCGCCCAGTTCAAGCTCCGTGAGGGGATGCCGATCGGGGTGCATGCGACGCTGCGCGGCGACCGGATGTGGGAGTTCTGCGACCGGCTGCTCACGGTGGCGCTGCCGCGGATCCGTGACTTCCGCGGCCTGTCCGACCGGCAGTTCGACGGCCGGGGGAACTACACGTTCGGCCTCACCGAGCAGCTCATGTTCTACGAGATCAACCCGGACCGGGTGGACAGGCAGCGCGGCATGGACATCACGATCGTGACCACCGCCTGCAGCGACGACGAGGGCCGGTCGCTGCTGCGGCGGCTCGGTTTCCCCTTCAGGGAGGGCTGACAGTGGCGAAGAAAGGGCTGATCGCCAAGGCCAAGCGGACGCCGAAGTTCGGCGTGCGCGCGTACACGCGGTGCTCGCGGTGCGGACGGCCCCGTGCCGTCTACCGCAGGTTCGGCCTGTGCCGGGTGTGCTTCCGCACGCTGGCGCACCGCGGCGAACTGCCAGGCATCACCAAGTCAAGCTGGTAAGCGAGTCCATA
>Ga0070737_10005098_pt1 | contig 12725 bp, 11 predicted proteins | sample Coa_R1_10_FD_66438 | JGI IMG/M metagenome (GOLD analysis project Ga0070737, IMG submission 66438) | Surface soil microbial communities from Centralia Pennsylvania, which are recovering from an underground coalmine fire - Coalmine... | ecosystem: Environmental > Terrestrial > Soil > Unclassified... | reverse complement strand
GAATTCCACTGGCGCGCATCGCCTCTGACGGTATCTATCGCCACTTGTAGTGCTGCGGCATTGGCGGCCGCAGTGATCGGCTCGCGCTGGCAGCTAATCGCGTTCGCCGCACCAATGCTGGGCGTGTTATGTTCCGTCACGTGGCAGACGCCGGTACCCAAGATAAGCGTACACGGCCAGCCCGGCAAACAGCGATGCTTCGAGTCCGAGCAGACCCAGCTAACCGTCTGGGTGACCGCTGAATCACCTTGTGAGACAGTGCAGCTCGATGTCTTGGCAATCGAAGGCATGCAACTTGAAGTTCTAGACAACACGTCCAGCCGACAAAAATCCGTTGCGGTGACAGCCAACCGCTGGGGCCGCTATCCGATCCGCGCATGCATTGACACGCTAGCGCGCGGTGGGTTGTTGACGGGCACGGCCACCGTTGACGCCGCCGAAGTAGTCGTCTTTCCGATAGCGCCACCGCAATCGACCGCGATCCCACAGACGGAATTGCTTGATCGGCTGGGCACCCACCTGACACGTCACATCGGCTCCGGTGTCGAGTACGCCGACATCCGCGCTTATGTACCGGGCGATCAGCTGCGCACCATCAACTGGCCGGTGAGTGCGCGCCGCCGCAGATTGCATGTCACCCAACGCTTGACCGACCGGGCAGCGGATGTCGTTGTGTTGATCGACACGTATCCGCAGCCCGCGGGCGCGGCTACGGAGGCGACTGAGCGAATCGTGCGCGGCGCAGCTCAAGTGGTGCAGACGGCACTGCGCAGCGGTGACCGTGCCGGGATCGTCGCACTCGGCGGGCGCCAGCCACGATGGCTTGGTGCAGACATCGGGCAGCGGCAGTTCTATCGTGTGCTCGACACTGTGCTCGCCGCAGGTACTGGATTCGAAACGACCAGCGGCACCTTGGCACCGCGCGCGGCGATGCCTCCCGGCGCCATAGTCGTCGCATTTTCGACGATGCTCGACACGGAATTCGCGCTGGCCCTCATTGATTTGCGCAAACGTGGCCACGTCGTGGTCGCCGTCGATGTCTTGCAGGGAGCGCCGTTCCAGGATCTGAAAGACCCGCTGATCGCGCGTTTGTGGCAACTGCAGCGCTCCGCGATGTACCGCGACATGGCCACAGTCGGCGTTGACGTAGTGGCCTGGCGATCCGATCAGACTCTCGATCAATCGATGCGCGCGGTGCCCGACCACCGCCGCCCGGTCCAGGCGCGATGGCGATGATGATCATGGTGGACCGTGTCTTCTCAGCCGCGTTCGGACTGCTGATGGTGGCGGCAGCCGCTGCTGGAACCCAGCGGCCGGCTTTGGTGGTCGCGGTGGTCGCGGTGGTTGCGGTACTGGGCGGAACGGTTTTTCGGCCCGTAGCGAAGCTTGCGGTGTTACTCACTGTGGTGGTTGCCGTTCTCACCGCGCCGTCATATGTGATGGTCGCGGTGTCCGGGCTGTCGGCGACGGCCTACCTACTGCTGCGATACGCAACTCGGCCGGCCACCGCTGCGATGATAGTGACGCCGCCGACAGTGATTGCTGCCCTGGGTTTTACGTTCGTGGGCTTGGTTGCAACGTCATTTCCCCTGCAGTTGCCGTGGCTGCCCGTTTTGGCGCCGCTGGCGGCGTTCGCCATCTATGTCTTGGCGACCCGGCCGTTCGTGCGATGACTCGCTGGCTGATAGGAAGATGTTTCACGCGGTCGCAAACGGGTGCACCGGAAGCGTCAGCGGTAGATCCAGCGCACTGAGCAAGCCCGGCGCAGCATTGATGACATGCGGCACCGCATTCACAACCCGCATTGCCGTCGCCACCATCGCTCCCGCTCCCGCGTTCATCCCCGGGATTCCGACACGCTGCGAATCACGCAGCGAGACAGTGAGAGTACAGTCAATGTCCGGCTCACCCTCGACGACCACCCGGTAGGACAGGTCGCCCACACCCGTCGGCCAGTCCGGTGCGATGTCATGCGCTAGCCGGGTGACATGCTCGATGACGATGCGCTCGTGTCCGTCGATGACGCCGATCGCCTTCATCCGCACGGCCGCACAGGTTCCTGCCTCAACAGTTCCGAATGCGACATCCAACGTCCGATCCGTCGTTCTGCGATCGAAGTATTCACGGACCTCCTGCACCTCGGCGCCGAGCGCGTTTGCCACCCACCGGAGCTGACCCTGCCACTCTCCGGCGATAGCGCCCGGAAAACTCACGAACGGCCGAAAATCAAGCGGGCGGCCGAAGCCCAAGCCGTCCATCATGATGTCTGGCACTGCGTAGTCATCGTAGAGGCCGATCTCGTAGGCATGGATCGACTTGACCGAGTTGGACTGCGTCATGAGCACGAGTGGCAAATAGTCGGCTGCGAATCCGGGCTCGATTCCGGATGCGTATAGCGAAGCGCGCCCCTTTTCGGCGGCGACGGCAAGCTGGTCGCGCCATGTAGCTGGCTCGTAGGCAGCAGGATTGATCAGCCGCGTGGTGCTGGTGGTGACAACATTGATACCGGCCTCCAGGAGCCGGACGTAGTCGGGGATAGCTGCGGCGTCGCGCTCGGGTGCGCTGGCTGCGTAGACCACGCAATCCGGGTGCAGGCCGATCAGTGACTCGGCGTCATTTGTGGCGGTGACACCGACGGGTTGGCCGTCGGCGAGTTCACCGGCGTCCCTGCCTGCTTTGTCAGGTGAGTGGACCCAAACACCGACAAGTTCGAGGTCGGGCCGATGCCGAATCGCATGAATGGCGATAGAGCCGATTCCGCCCGTCGCCCACACGACCACCCGATAGGAACGTTGGGCCATACGATCCCCCTCGGATCGGGCACTCAATGAGCGTGACCCCGAAGCGTTAACCTAAACTTTGTTCCGCTGACCGTATCAGCAACTGATCTAGGTGGTCAATAGCCCATTGTGCCTTCAAACTGAACAAAAATTAGGTTAAAATTCCCGGATGGTTTCGCGGTAACCATGGCGTTGGGGCACCCTGACCAGAACGGCTACACCGATGTTCACGCTTAGGTTCGACATGCGGGCGCCAGAAAAAGGCGTTGAAGCCACTGACCTCTATGCAGCTGCTCTGGAGATGTGTGCCTGGGCCGAAAACCGCGGTGCAATAGCGGCTGTGCTCTCGGAGCATCACGGCACTGACGACAACCACCTGCCGTCACCGCTGATTCTTGCCTCGGCAATGGCGGCGCGGACCGAGCGGCTGGCGATAATTCTTGCCGCCGTGCCGATTCCGTTCTGGGATCCGGTGCGGCTCGCCGAAGAGATGGCAGTCTTGGACATCATCAGCAACGGGCGTGTCAGCTATGCCTTCGGAATCGGCCATCGCGTCGAGGAATACGAGCATTTTGGTGTGGACATGCGTCGGCGTGGCCGGCTTGCAGACGAGAAGCTGGCCTTGCTGCTCGAGCTGCTCAAGGGTGAGCCGGTGCGGCACAAGGGCCGCCGCATACGCGCCACACCACGTTGCGCCACCGAGGGCGGGCCATTGATCATGGTCGCCGGCGGCAGCGCAGCCGCCGTCGAGCGGGCGGCCAAGTACGGGCTCGGCTTCATTTCGCAGACAGACAGCCCTGCGCTACGCGAGCTTTACCAGGCCCGATGCCGGGTCTATGGACATGTTCCCGGATTTACGCAGTTTCCCGACAGTACCGCACCGACCACGGTGTTCGTCGCCGACGACGTGGATGATGCATGGAATGAGTTGGGGCCCTACCTACTGCATGATGCCCTGACCGCGGCAGCATATCGGCATGGCGACGATGGGGTGGCCAGTATTTCGCGCGCTCAGACTGTGCAGGAGTTGCGCGCCACCCAAGGGCCCTATCGCATTTACACCGTCGATGAAGCGACTGCGTATGTTCGTGGCGGTCGCAGCCTACCTTTGTTGCCGCTGTGCGGCGGGTTGCCGCCCGAGCTGGCTTGGCCATACCTCGAGCGAGCGGTGTCAGCAGTGGCGCGTGCACAAGGAAGCACCTGATAGTCAATCGCACGTCGAGGAGATGGCATGACCAACGATCCCATTCGCGTCGTTGTCTGGTCGACCGGGGGAGTCGGCTCGATCGCCATAGACGCGGTTTGGGGTCGACCCGACCTTCAGCTCGTCGGAGTATGGGTGCATACGCCGGAGAAGGTTGGGCGCGATGCCGGCGAGCTGGCTGGTGGCGCGGCCATCGGTGTCTTGGCGACCAATGATGCTGATGCGCTGATCGCGATGCAGCCAGACTGCGCGGTGTATGCGGCCAGCGGGCCGCAGCGCGACGCCGGCGCGATACCCGACTATCTGCGGCTGCTCGAGGCCGGAATCAACGTGGTGTCAACCACGTCAACAAGTCTCGTCTACCCGTCGGCATACTTCGCGCCCGAATGGCGGGACCAGCTCGAGCAAGCGGCGAAGTCCGGAAACGCCTCATTCTACGCATCCGGAATTTTTCCCGGCTTCGGTTCTGACCAGCTCGCGCTGGTGTTGGCGACCCAGTCGAAAATGATTCGCACCGTCAAGGCGACCGAGGTGGCACTCAACGACCACTACCCGGTCGCCAGCGTCATGATGGACGGGATGGGGTTCGGCCGGCCGCTTGATTTCGAACCGATGTTAAAGACGCCCGGCTTCATCGAAATGGCGTGGGGCGCACCTATTCACCTGATCGCTGACGGGCTGGGAGTAAAGGTGGCCTACATTCGGGGGTCACTGGATCGCCGGCCCACTGACCGCGACATCGACGTCGCCTTCGGGACGATTAAAGCCGGGACGTGCGGTGCTGTCTGCACCCGGGCCGCGGGGGTGGTCGAGGGCCGTGAAGCGATCGTGATCGAGCACATCATCCGAATGGCCCGCGACGTCGCACCGGACTGGTTGAGCTCTGAGCACGACGCCACTTACCGCGTCGACATTGAGGGCGACCCGGACATCCACTGCGCCATGACGCTCGGCGACGTTGAAAGCCGTGCGGCAGGGCGCGCCGCGATGACGGCTACCGCGATGCGTGTTGTCAATGCGATTCCCTACGTGGTGCAAGCACCCGCTGGGCTGCTAAGTTCGCTCGATTTGCCGCTCACATTGCCCCGCCATGCATCCGACGGACGGTGAGTCCGTATTCGCTGCGGTCGCGGACGAGCGGCGCCGGATCGCGGCGTTGCTGGATGACTTGGACGATGTGCAGCTGTCGGCGCCAAGTTTGTGCGCGGGCTGGGACATCAAGACGGTTGGCGCACATCTGGTCAGCGTGTGCACCGACAGCTTCTGGACGTTTTCGGTAACGGCTCTGCGACGCCGGAGCCTCGATCGGGCGATCGACGAGATGGCACGACGGCGAGCGCAGTCGCCGGCCGCCGAGATTGCTGCCATGCTGCGCCGTATCGCCGATCGCCGGGTCAGCCCACCGGTATTCGGGCCGCTCGGCCCGCTGGCCGACATCTTGGTGCATAGTGGCGACATCAGGATCCCGCTCGGTCTGAACTTCAATCCAGACCCAAAACGCGCGGCACTCGCGCTTGATTTCCTGACAAAGCCGTGGCGGCTTGGTTTCGTGCCAGCGGGCTTGCTGCGCGGGATTTCCTTGCACCCCATCGACATTGACCGGACGTGGGGCAGCGGAGCGCAAATCCGGGGACCGGTGGCGGCTTTGATGATGGCCGCCTGTGGCCGCAGCGCATTGCTTGATTTGCTCGACGGGCCGGGGGTGCAACGACTCCAGGACCGCCTCACGGGCAGGTAATCGCTACGTCAGCGACACCCGCCCCATGATGAGGTCGATGATCGGCTTGCCGGGCGCGTAGGAGCCGGTCAGTGATGACATCACGTGGCCGTTGTCGACCAGAAGCGTGACCCCGCTGATACCACAGGCGGCATCGCTGTTGAGAAACACCATCGCATTGGCCATCTGCTGCGGAGTGTGAATCTCGCAGCCGGTGGCGTCCCGGTAGTCTTGTGCGAAGGTCAGCCAGAGGTCGGCGTTGGCCCGGGCGAGCGGCGTGTCTGTCGGACCGGGGCAGATCGCGTTGATGCGCACCCCCTTGGCCATGAAGGGATAAGCCTTCGTCGCCACGTAGGCGTTGATCGCCTGTTTGCTAAAACCGTAATGGATGATCCCTTCCGGTTCATGAGCCTTGACCCAGGCGTCGGCTGATTCGTAGTCAGGTGTCGCGAGGAACTCCTGCAGCCGCGGCAGATCGCTTTCCCAGCCGATCCCGCCCACCGATGAGATGAAGCAGACTGCCGAACCGCGCGGAAGCCGGCCATCGTCCAGCAGGGTCTCGATGAGATGCCGGTGGCCGATGAAGTTAATCCGCATCAGCTTTGGCCCGTCCGCGACGCCGGCGGCCGAAAAGATGGCGTGGATCGGTCCGTCGACCTGCTCAAGAGCGGTGTCGATCGACGCCCGGTCGGCCAGGTCCACCGACACGGTTTGCGCGACCTCGTGGGTTATCGGCGCGTAGTCCATCGCGACCACCTCGGCGCCGAGTTCCGCTGCGGTCTGAGCTGCGGCAGCACCCATGCCGGTGGCGCCGCCGACGACTAGCACCCGCTTGCCGTCGTATCGGAACTGGTCGATGGCCGTCATGGCTCTCCTCTCCTAGGCCGGTGCAGAAGCACTACAGCACTCTACGTGGAACATATATTTGGTTTCAATAGGCGGGCGTCTCAATGCTCAGCTGGCGCGTTCGGCGACTCCGCGCACCACCGTGTCACGGGCAAGCCTCAATGCCGCCTGGTTTCCCTCCGTCCGAACAATGTTCTCAGGCATCCACAGAACATCCATGACGCACCGCGACAGCATTTCGAGTGAGGGGCTGTCTACGCGGATGTCTTTCGACCGAATCCCCTCCGACAGCAGTGATTTGAGTTGCCTCAGTCGCGTGGTGAACATCAGGCCCGGGTTAGGAGTGTCTGGAGGGGACTGGCGCATCCATGCCAGCTGAATCTTCCACTCGTCCGGGAATCGGTCTAGCGCATTGATATTGACCCAGGTGAGTGCATCGAGCTTTTCGATAGGCGTCGCATCGGCACGTAGAACACTGGCGAACCCCCCGCCCGCCTTGTTGCCAAACGACTCCATGATCGACGCGAGCAGTTCGTCTTTGGAACCGATGAGCCGGTAGACCGTGCCGGTGCCGAGGCCCGCGGCCGAAGCGATGTCCCTAATGGTGGTGACTTCATAGCCTTTGCGGCCAAACTCGGCTCGTGCGACAGCGCGCACATAGGCAGCCTTGTCGTTGGGGTTCGACCTAGCCTCATCGGCCCACGTGTCGATGGCCTGCTCTGCGGCTGCAAACGCTTTGGAGCGGTTCAATTCCTCATCGCCGTACGGCCGGCTTGCCAGGCCTTGCAACATGATCCGGCACAACAATTCGGCGGCCTGGTCGGCGGCAGCGGTATGCCGGATCACGTCGAGGCCGACATGCAGGATTGACTGGCAGATCCGGTCTGCCAGGGTAGGCAGATCGATATCGGCTCTGATGTAGCCGCTCCATTTACCGGCCCGCAAGGTCTGCAGCATTGCCTCCTGGACCGCCGTCGGCGGCTGCCGCAGCAACGCAACGAGCTCCCGATTTGCGCTCGGCGCCTCATAGAAGGACATCTGCAAAGCCGCGCGATGCTGAACGGCGCACCGTGCGATTGCCGATCCCAGTTCGATGATCTTTTCCGAGACCGGCCGGGAACCTGGTTCATCTAACCTGTCATGAGCGAGTTCGCCGATACGCTCCAGGTCGGCGTGATAGCGCCGTACCAATTCGACCAGGATCGCCTCCTTGGACTCAAAGTGGTGGTAGAGGCTTCCCGGCAGAATGCCAGCTGCGTCGGCGATTTCCTGCAGGGACGTCCGCAAACCCGAAGACGCGATCAACGAAGCTGCGGTCTGCAGGATTTCCGTGCGCCGCGTCCCGTCGTCGTAGGCCCCTCCGGCGTTCGTAGGTGGCGGTATCACGCGAGTACGCCCGGCCCGGCCAGCCGGTACCGCTGGCTTACCGTCGCGGCCTTCCAGACGGGCCGGTCTTGCGGAGGCGGCAGCCCGGGCCGGTTGCTGAAGCCCCACAACACCTCCACGGCTCCGGATGGTTCTCGTCTGGGTAGATGGCGACCCAACTTTTGGTTCTTACGCTACCAGAGGGTAACCGTGCGCTGCGCATGCCGAACGGGCGCCGCGCGCAGCTCAGATGGACGCACCATCCCAGCCATCGAGGGCGACCACCTCCTCGAGTGGCCGTCGCGTTGCCGGCCGAAACGTCTTTCCCTGACGCAGACGCCCGACCGGGAGCAGGCACCCCTGTACGTAACCGTCCGGGATGCTGAGCAGTTCGCGGATGGCGGCCTCGTGGTGGAGGTGCAGCGTTGTCACACAGGTCCCGTAGCCCCGGGTGTGTAGCGCAAGCTGGAAATTCCACACCGCCGGGAAGATCGAACCGTACAGGGTCGCCAGGTGGAACGACTCGTCGCCGTCGATGCGCGGCAAGTATGGCTCGTAGCAGGGGATTACGAGCAGCGGCACCCTGGCCAGGTTCTCGACGAGCCACTCGGTCGACGACATCAGGCGTCCGCCAGGGGTGTCGGCGGGGACCAACCCGGCAATCATCTGGCCACCGACTCCTAACAGATACGCGTCGCGATACAGCGCGGCGATCTGCTCGCGCAGCCTGGGCTCACTGACCACGAGCCAGCGCCACGACTGTTGGTTGGAGCCGTTGGCAGCCTGCAATCCGATGCGGAGGCAGTCACGGATGTCGCCGAGGTCGACGGGCGCGTCCACATCAAGCGACTTGCGTGCCGACCGGGTGGCAGTTAGCAAATAGTCGACATCCATGCGCCGACGGTCAGCTCGACGACGGCAGCTTCGCGGCCAGATCCAGCACTGTCACGGTCTCGGTTCCGGTCTTCTTGAGCCGGGCCGAGGATCGGTACCCCAGGTCGACGTCCTTGGCCTGTGCCCGCAAAGCGCCAACGGTTGCCTGATCGCGTGGTATGTGCTTGAACAGGTCAAACGAAAAAAGCCGGATGGCGTTCTCGTGGGTGATCTTGTTGACCTCGTCGTCGGGCACCCCGTTGAGGTAGATGGCCAGCGTCTCCGGCGCGACCGGCCAGGTCGAATCGGAATGCGGGTAGTCGCATTCCCAGGTGATCATGTCGATGTTGAGTTTGTGACGGCTCTCGATGCCGAAGCTGTCGTCGATGAAGCAGGTGATGATCCGCTCGTTGAACACGTCGCTGGGCAGTTTGTCGCCGAAGTCTTGATGCGTCCAGGCCCGATGCATCTTGTAGACGCGGTCGATGCGCTCCAGGAAGTACGGAATCCACCCGATCCCGCCCTCGGACAGCGCGAACTTCAGGTCGGGGAACTTGCGCAGGACCGGCGACCACACCAGATCGGCGGCGGCGTTGACGATGCTCATCGGCTGCAGCGTGATCATCGTGTCGACGGGTGCCTCGATCGAGGTGATCACCACCGACGACGACGAGCCGATGTGCAGGCACACGACCGTGTTCTCGTCGTTGCAGGCCTGCCAGAACGGATCCCAATGGGAATTGTGCAAAGAAGGGTACCCGAGCTTCTCCGGGTTCTCGGAGAACGTCACCGCATGGCAGCCCTTCTTGGCTACCCGCCGCACCTCCTCGGCCATCAAGTGGGGATCCCAAATCGGAGGCAGTGCAAGCGGAATCATGCGCCCGGGGTAAGTACCACACCACTCGTCGATGTGCCAGTCGTTGTAGGCGCGCAGCACCGCCAGACCGAGGTCCTTGTCCTGAGCGCGGGCGAAGTATTGACCGCAGAACTGCGGGTAGGACGGGAAGTTCATCGCGGCGACGACGCCGTTGGCGTTCATGTCGCGGATCCGTTCGTGGATGTTGTAGCAGCCCTCGCGGATTTCGCTGAGTTTGGTTGGCTCGGCGCCGTACTCGTCCGGTGGGCGGCCCGCGACGGCGTTGAGCCCGACGTTGGTGGCTTCTTGACCCTCGAATACCCAGGCGTCGGTCCCGTCGGCCCGCTTGACCAGCTTCGGTACGTCGTTTTTGTACTTGTCGGGGATGTGACCCTCGAACATGTCGGGAGGTTCCACAAGGTGGTCGTCCACGGAAACCAGGATGAAGTCGTCCATTTTCATCGTGTTACTCCTTGTGCGTCCGACGATCGCGACTCTACTGTGGAACAGATATTTGGTCAACGACGAAGGGTTGCGGACATGGGCGCCGTCATCATGCTTGGCACGCTATCCGGATTGGTCGTCCTGATATTCGGGCTGGTACACCATTTCGACCCGGAGGCACGTCGCGCTTCGAGCGGCAACCACGACCGATGAGCGCCGAGCTGACCCCTTTGCTCACGGCGTCCCTGGCCTTCGCCTACGTCGGGGGCATCGCGTTCGTGGCGGTCGGCGCCTACCTCAGCTACCGGCGGCGGCGATTGCACCCACTTCTACTCATGTGCATCTGCGCCATCTCCTTCTCCTGGATCGAGGCGCCCTACGACTGGGCGATGTATGCGCAGTTTGCCCCTGCTCTTCCCCGGATGCCGTCGTGGTGGCCGTTGAACATGACGTGGGGCGGGCTGCCGTCGTCGGTACCCATCGGCTACATCCCCTACTTCGTGCTGCCCGCCGTGATCGGCGCGGCGCTCGGGCGGCGGTTGAGCGCGAAGTTCCACTGGCCCAGACCGACCACACTGCTTAGCGTCGGGCTTGCCGTCGGCTTCTGCTGGGCCTTCCTCTTCAACGCGATCGTGGGAGCCCGGCTCGGCGTCTTCCATTACGGGTACGTGATTCCCGGCCTGGGGCTGTGGCAGGGGACCAGCCACCAGTACCCCGTCTACGACTCCCTGGCGATGGGCGTGCAGATGATGGTCTTCACCTATCTTCTCGGCCGCACAGATTCCGAAGGCCGGAACGTCATCGAGATGTGGGCCGAGAAGAGGTCGACGAGCCGTTGTCGGTCGTCGATGCTGTCCATCATCGCGGTCGTCGTCGTCGGAAACGTTCTCTACGGCGCCGTCTTCGCACCGCATTTGGTAACCAAGCTGGCGGGGTGGGTGACCGCGGGCCCGACGGTCGCGCTGTTTCCGGGTGTTCCTAACCAACCCCGGTAAGGCCCACCATCTTCCGCGGGGATACCCGGCGAGCCGCTCAAAACTGGCCGCAATTAGGTGAAGTGGGTTCTCCGTTGAAGCGGGCGGCGATCCATTGCATGGCCGGTTCACCATCGACGAGCATCGGCAGTGCGTGATTGACGACGAGTTTGTTGAGGAACGGTGGCTCCTCGTTGGTGCGGAACTCCACATCGGCACCCTGGGCGCACCAGTCGCGGCCCAACTGATTGGCCGCGGTCCATGGCACCAACGGGTCGTAGCGGTTGCTGTTGATCAGCACCGGAGCGTTGGGCTTGTAGCGTCCGACGCGCTGCTCATCCAGAAGGCTGCTGAACGGCTCCTCGTTGATGACCTGCCAGACGTCTTCGGTGAAGTACGGCTGCAGGTGGCGGAAGGCGAAATCGAGGATCGTTTGTCCGACACACTGGCGTGAGACCGATTCGAGCATGGCTTGACCGCGCGGGGTCAGCTTCGAGCGGATCGCGTCGGCGTGTTCGGGATAAGCGGCGATCGCGCCGTTGATTGCGTAGCCGACCACCCCGACCAGTGCGCTACCGTCGGCGTAGGGCAGCAGTTCCTTGAGGTCGGCCACGGGGGCGCCGGCATAGGTGCCCACGATGTGGAGTTCAGGCGCGTACGACGACGCCAGCTCGGCGGCCGATGCCGCCGCCCCGCCGCCCTGCGAGTAACCCCAGAACGCCACGGGGCCATGCGGATCCAGCGACGTCCCCGGCAGCCGCATGGCTGCGCGGGCGGCATCGAGGACGGCCTGGCCCTCGGCGACGCGACCCACATAGGTGTGCATCGGCGGCGTACCGAGCCCCTCGTAGTCGGTCATCACGATCGCGAACCCGCGGGCGACCATGGTGGCGACGAAGAGTTCCTCGTAGTTGAACATGATGTCCCAGCCGCCGGAATAGTGGATTCCCTGGTTGAACATCCGCGACGGTGCACATTGATTTCCTTGTCCCTGGGTCCCGGGCGCGTAGCTGATCAGGGGCCGTGGCCCCGTGCCCGGCCACGGGTTGTCGGGTTCGAAGTAGGTACCGGTGACCGCGATCGGGTTGCCCCGCGTATCGGTGCTTCGATACATGATCCGGGTACCGCTCGCCACGATCGCGCCCAGCTGGCCCGACGGCTCGAGCACCAGCCGCGACGGCTCCGTGCGGATCACATCGCCCGGATGGCCGGGCGGCAGAGGGTCCGGCGGTGTGTAGAACTCCTGGTACCGCGGTTCATCGCCATCCGCACGCGCCGATGCCACACATGGGCCGATACTGCCGACCCACACGAGCACAATTGCAGCCAGGCCAAGAACTGACGTGACAACTGACAAACATTGCGCACGATCGATTGTGGCTCTGCCGACGCCGAGTCCACCAAATCTGGCCGCACCGCCTCGGGCGATGCCAGCGTAGTGGCTCTGACGGGCCTTGCGCTTGCTCGCCGGCAAACCACGCCCCTCTCAGCGTTGCAGTCGCCCTGCCGGTACGAAATGCTGTGCAGGTGCTTAACACGGCTGCTTCCCCGCGTCAATACTGAGCTATGCACTGATCCCGAGCCGCTCGCAGACTGCGAAAACTTCCTCGAAGATCGATGCCGGCACCGTAAACGGCTCCGTCGCGCATATTTTGGGCAGGTGAGC